>Ga0299906_10000980_pt1 | contig 24908 bp, 23 predicted proteins | sample RVTome_14_FD_200259 | JGI IMG/M metagenome (GOLD analysis project Ga0299906, IMG submission 200259) | Soil microbial communities from uranium-contaminated site in the Upper Colorado River Basin, Wyoming, United States - RVT145D125 (version 2) ...
ATATATGGTCCTAAATTACCACCTATGGCTGTTATAAGCTAAGCTCGAGAATGTGGACGGTTTGATTTGAAACCAGCGGGAGGGGTGCGGTGAGAACTACAGACAACCGTTATCGGGGAGAACGGGCACGTTTCGAGCTCGCCATGCGGATGATCGGGCACGAGGCCCGGACGGGCACGATCCGTCACTTGACCGGGCTCAGCGACGACCGGATCAGAAAGCTTTATACGAGCTACTTCAAGTTCGATGCGAAGTTGCGGATTCGCCGTCGGCGTGGAAAGACACCGACGCAGATCGCACCGCTGATCCGCACGCCGGCGCGAACTCTGGAGTCCGGCGTGTTCGTCAATCTACTGCTCGCGAACGGGCTCGTATCGACGCGAGAACCGCCCGGCCCACCGCTTCGCGGCAACATCGAGCTCGGAAACCGCTTCTGTGAGTGCTATGAGACACACAACCGACTGATTCCAAGACCCAGCCTGTCTTTCGAATGGGCCTGGAACTTGATGCTGACCGTCCGGCGGGGCGACGAGATAGGCATTGCCCGCTGCGATGAATGCATGACGACCCATCTTTTCGACCGGCTCATGCTGCCGCGAAGCGCCTGCCCCGCCTGCCCGACGCTGCGGGCTGTGCAGCCCGATCAGCGCGACACCGGGGTGAAGCCCGCGGTCTACAATTAGCGGATGTGCATTGCGACGATTGCTTACGGGACATCTCGGCGCTTCCCGCTGATTTTCGCCGCCAATCGCGACGAGTTGCATTCGCGGCCGACGGCGGCGGCAAGCTGGTGGTCGGATGAGCCGGCGGTGCTCGGCGGCCGCGATCTCGTCGCCGGCGGCAGCTGGCTCGCGATGAATCGAGCCGGGCGGCTGGCCGCCGTGACCAACCTGCCGGCACCGAGCGCTACCGTGGCGGCTCGTTCGCGAGGCGCGCTCGTACGCGAGTTTTTGACCGGCGACCAACCTGCGGAGCTGTTCTTCCGCGAGCTCGCAGGGCGCGCTTCAGAGTATGCGCCGTTCAATCTCCTCGGCTTCGACGGCGAGAGGCTCTACTACTTCGGCAGCGGGGCCGCCCATGCCCGGGACTTGGGCGCTGGCGTGCATGCGCTGAGCAACGCTCCCTACGGCGCGAGCTGGCCGAAGCTCGCCGCTGCGCGCGAAGGCATGCTCGAAACCCTGGGCATGGAAAATCCGGCGCCTGCGTTGCTATCGCTCCTAGCCCAAGGTGCCGACGAAAGGCCGCCTGCCGACAGCGCCGATGCACCTTGGCGCCAGTCCAGGCTCTTCATTCGGGACCGGACGCATGGTACGCGATCTTCGACAGTCATCGCGGTAACCGAGCAAGGGCGCGTGCGCTTCATGGAGCGCGGATTCGACGCCGACGGACGCTTGAGCAGTGCGCGCGAGCATGAGTTCGCGCTCGAGCCTCCTCGACTCCGGGCCGGCGCTTAGCGCCGCGGCTCAACGACCGCCGGCGGTGCCTTCTACTATGCGCCGCGCCATCCAGTGCTTGAGATCGCGCACCTCTTCCATGCAGACGTTGTGGGCCATCGGATAGCGATGCCACTCGACGCGATACCCGAGCGCTTCGAGGTGGCGCCTGGAATCCAGGCCCAATCCTTCAGGCACGACCGGATCGGCGCTGCCGTGCGCCATGAAGATGGGCAGGGAATCGCCGGCTGCGGCACGCTCCGCACCCAGCCTGTATCGCAGCGGCAGATAGCCCGATAGCACGATCGCGCCGCATAGCGGCTCCGGGTATCGCAACGCCGTATACAGGGCCACTGCGGCACCCTGTGAAAAGCCGGCCAGCATGATGTGCGATGTCGGTATGCCCCGCGTCACCTCGATTTCGATCAGGGCGTTGACGGCGCGCTCACTCCAGCGGATGCCGTCCTCGTCCTCGACACTCGAGCGATCCAGCGCGAGTATGTCGTACCAGGCACGCATGACCATGCCCTGATTGATGGTGACGGGCCGACGCGGCGCATGTGGAAACACGTAGCGGATCGCCGCCGGCAGCTCGAGATCACCGACGATCGGCTCGAAGTCGTGACCGTCGGCACCGAGGCCGTGCAACCAGATCACGGCAAACTGGGGCTCGGGTCCCGTAGTGATCTCGACCGCGTCCAGCTTCGAGCTCATCGGCAATCTCCGCAGCGGCGATCGGGCCACTTGCATTCGTTGCACATAACAGATAGTCTATGCGCAATTTTATTCATAGATCCCCGGTCCCATGCCATCCGCTGCCGCCCAACAACAGGCACGACGCCGCGCTATCGCCCAGCTTCTCGAGCGCGAGACCATCACGCGCCAGGCTGAGCTCGTGCGCCTCTTGAGGGCAGAGGGATTCGCCGCCACGCAGTCTAGCGTAAGCCGCGACCTCAAGGATCTTGGCGTGGCGAAGCTCAAGAGCGGCTACGCGCTCCCCGATCGCGCCAGCTCTCCGGACGATGATCGCGAGGCGCTCGCGCTCGTCGCCGAGCTGGTGCGCGATCTGCGCCCCGCCGGTCCGAATCTGCTCGTGATTACGACGGCGATCGGCGCCGCGCAGCGGGTGGCCGTCACTCTGGATCGAATCAATTGGTCGGAGATCGTCGGCACGCTCTCCGGAGACGACACTATTTTCGTCGCGACCAGCGGCCCGGCGCAGCAGCGCCGCTTGAGGACCCGTCTGCTCGAGCACCTACGAAAGGCGATGCCATGACAAACAGCGAATCACCGATCATTCTGGCTTTCTCCGGCGGTCTGGACACCTCGTTCTGCGTGCCGTGGCTGAAGGAGACTTACGGGTGCCCCGTAGTGACGGCGACGATCAACACCGGCGGGCTCGACGTTCCTTCGAGCGATGCGCTTGCCGAACGCGCGCTCGCCTTAGGTGCTGCCGATCATGTGCTCATCGAGGCACGCGCCGATTTCTTCGACGCGGTACTGAAATACCTGATCATGGGCAATGTGCGCCGCGGGCAACTGTATCCGCTGTGCGTCGGAGCCGAACGCGGCGTTCAGGCCCGGCACCTCGCGGAGCTTGCCAAGCGGCTCGGTGTCGCGACGGTCGCTCACGGCTGCACCGCCGCCGGCAACGACCAGGTGCGCTTCGAGGTCATCCTGCGAACGCTCGCGCCGGGCCTTCAGATCCTCGCACCGGTACGTGATCACTCCTGGGCCCGCGAGGATCAGCTCACGTATCTGAAGCAGCGTGGTCTGCCGATTCCGGCGACGGGGTCGAAGTACTCGATCAATCGCGGCCTCTGGGGCGTCACGATCGGCGGCACGGAGACTCTGAGCTCCGCGGAGAGCATCCCCGAGTCGGCATGGGTCTTGAGCTCGGCGGCACACACCGATCCCGCGCCGCCCGAGGAACTGAGCGTGGGCTTCGAAACGGGCGTCCCCATCGCGGTCGACGGCGAGCGGCTCGGCCCGGTTGCGCTCATCGAGCGCCTCGAGAGCATCGGCCGAAAGTTCGGCATCGGCCGCGGCATCCACTTGGGCGATACGATCATCGGCACCAAGGGGCGGGTCGCGTTTGAGGCCCCGGCCGCCGAAATCCTGCTGACTTCGCACCGTGAGCTCGAGAAGCTCACGCTCACGGCCGTGCAGCAGCGGGTCAAGGAGCCGCTGGGCCTGATCTACGGCGATCTGGTGCACGAGGGCAAGCAGCTCGATCCTGCCTGCCGCGACATCGAAGCGCTGCTCGTATCCTCGCAGCAGCGCGTGACCGGCAGCGTGCGCTGCCGGCTGCGGCCCGGCAGCCTGTTCGTCCTCGGCGTCGAATCGCCGCACTCGTTGATGGCTGCGAGCCGTGGCAAGTACGGGGAATCGGCCGGTGAGTGGACGCCGGCCGATGCGTTGGGTTTTTCCACGATACTTTCGATACCGGGGATGCTCTATACCCGGGCGCGAGGCCAATGATATGCGCCCTTTGATCGTCGATAAGATCGCCTCCGTCGCAATCGCCAACGACCTGAGCCACGAATTGCGCATCAACGCCACGATACCCTGCGAGGAAGGCGTGCTGATCGCGGCCGAAGTGCTCAACAACAAGTCGCGCTATAACACGCTCGAGCTCACGAGCGGCCGCATGGCCCAAGTCAAACGCGGCGACATCATCGTCGGCGCGCTGGGTCACCGAAAAGCTTTATTCGGATATTCGGGACATATTCCGGAGAAGCTCGTGCCCGGCGACATCATCCAGATTCTCAATCTCGGCGGCGTGATGGGGATCTGCGACTCGATCAACCCGAATCAAGGCCACCCGTTCGACTGCCGAGTTCTCGGCGTCATTCTCGAGTTTCCGTATCTCGGAGAGCGCATCGGCGTGCCCGCACGTGTCGGCGAGCGGCCCTTTACGGACGGCGCGGCGATGAACGTGCGCGGCGTGCCCGTCGTCGCCATCGCCGGCACCTGCATGGACTCGGGCAAGACGGTGGCAGCGTGCGCGGCAATCAGCCGTTTCCGTCACAACGGCCTTGCCGTCAACGCCTTCAAGGCGACCGGTGTCGCGCTGCGCCGCGACATTCTCGCGATGGAGGATGCAGGCGCGCGGCGTACCGGCATCTTCACCGACCACGGCATCGTCGCGACGACATCCGCCAACGCGCCCTCGCTGACGCGGCGACTGCTGACGACACTGGCGGAGGACCGCCCTGATCTGATCACCTTCGAGCTCGGTGACGGCCTGCTCGGCGCTTACGGCGTCGAGGCCATTCTCAAGGACCGGGAAGTCCGCGATACCTTCAGCGCGGTGGTGCTCTGCGCAAACGATCCAGTCGGCGCCTGGGGCGGCGTCAAGCTGCTACGAGAGGTCTTCGGCATCGAACCCGCCGTCGTGACCGGGCCGGCCACGGACAATCAGGTCGGCATCGACATCATCCGCGAGCGCGTCGACGTACCGGCGATCAACGCGCTCACCAACGGAGCGGACCTGGGCGATCTGCTGCAAGAAAGGCTCGGCCTTCGCCGCAAAGCAGTGGAGTCTGCATGAGCTCGGAAACACTGCCGGCGATCGTCCTCGGCGGCTCCGGCTACGTCGCCGGAGAGTTTCTGCGGCTGATCGCGCACCATCCGCGGCTACGGCTTGCCGCCGCGGTATCGAGCAGCGCGGTCGGTGAAGCGATCGCAGCACGTTTCCCGCATCTCCGGGCCGCCTATCCGGCGCAGCGCTTCGCGGCGCTCGACGACGTCCTCGGACGCCTCGGCGACGCGCCGCGCTGGGTTGCCGTATCGGCAGCCCCTCACGGCGCCTCGGCCACGCTGATCGACAGAGTGCTCTGTGCGGCCGAATCGGCTGGGGTCGAGGTGTCAGTCGTCGACGCATCGGCGGATTTCCGTTATCGCTCGGCGGAGAGCTATGAGCGTGTGTACGGCACTGCGCACGGTGCGCCGCAACGCCTCGCGGCTTTTCGCTGCGCTGTGCCGGAGCAGCTCGCGATGATCGACACGCCGCATGCCGCTCAGCCCGGTTGCTTCGCCACCGCGATGTTGCTGGCAATCGTTCCCCTGCTGGCGAAGCGCTTGAGCGAGCCTGTTTTCTACGTCAGCGCCATCACCGGCAGCACCGGAGCCGGCGGCACGCCACGTGAAACGACGCATCACCCGGTGCGCCAAAGCAATGTATTTGCATACCAGCCGCTCAAGCATCGCCACCATTCGGAGGTGGTCGAGCTCACGCGAGCGGCGACGCGGCAGCAGGTCGAGCTGCACTTCGTACCGCACTCAGGGCCGTTTGCTCGCGGCATACACGCGACCGTGTTCGCGGCGCGGGCGTCGGCCGCGTCGGCCGCCGAGATCGAAGCCGCTCTGCAGGATTACTATCGCGATTCGGCCTTCGTCGAAGTGCTGGATGCACCGCCGCGACTCAAAGATATCGTCGGCAGCAACTACGCTCGCTTGAGCGTGAGCGCCGATGATGAAGCGATCAGTGTCTGTTGTGTCGTCGACAACCTTGTGAAGGGCGCCGCGGGCGGGGCGATGCAGTGGGTCAACCGCCTCTGCGGCTGGCCCGAGACCGACGGCCTCACGATCACGCCGGCGGGGTGGCTATGATGCAGGCGCCGGCCGCTCAGCTCACCGAAGTCTACCCGATGCTGCCCTTCGTCCCGCTGCGCGGCGAGGGGGTCTACCTCGAGGACGAGCACGGCCGGCGGGTGCTGGATTTGTATGGGGGTCACGCCGTCGCGGCGCTGGGCTACGGTCATCCGCGGCTCACGGCCGCGCTGGTGAAACAGGCTCGCGAGCTCTATTTTCAGACCAACGCCGTGAATCTGCGGATTCGCGAGGAAGCCGCGCAAAGCCTCGCCGACTTCGCGCCTGCGGGCTTGAGCCGCGTGTTCTTCGTCAACAGCGGCGCCGAGGCCAACGAGAACGCTCTGCGCTTGGCGCTGCGCTCCACGGGCCGCGACAAGATTGTTGCCGTGGAGCATGCCTTCCACGGCCGCACGGCCGCAGCGGCCGCCGTCACCTGGGGCGCGAAGGGCCGCTGGTACGGATTTCCGCGCACGCCCATGGACGTCGTGTTCGTGCCGCGCAACGACGTCGACGCCTTGATGAGGGCTGTCGACAAAGCCACCGCCGGCCTGATCATCGAGCCGGTGCAGGGGCTCGCTGGCGCGTTCGATTTTTCGCCGGCGTTCATCGCCGCCACGAGGCAGGCTTGCAGCGCCAACGGAGCGTTGCTGATCTTCGACGAGGTGCAGACTGGCATGGGCCGGCTCGGCGCCCCTTTCGGCGCCGACCTGTTCGGCGTCACTCCGGATCTGCTGACGACCGCCAAAGGTCTCGGCGGCGGTTACCCTTGCGGCGCAGTTCTGATGACGAACGAGCTCGCCCAGGAGCTCAAGCCCGGCGATCTCGGCACGACTTTCGGCGGCGGGCCGATGGCCTGCGCGGTCGTCAAGGCCGTGATCGAAGCGATCGTCGAGGAGCGGCTTCTGGATCGGGTCCGGGAGGTCTCGGCGGTGATTCGGGAAACCTGCGTCGTCGGTCCGGTCACGGCAATTCAGGGAGCCGGGTTTCTGCTCGGACTGAAGACCCGGGGCCCCGCCGCCACAGTGCGCGACCGGCTGCTCGCAAAGAATATTCTCGTCGGCACGAGCGCAGATCCGAACGTGCTGCGAATGTTGCCGCCGCTCATCCTCGATTCCGCGCACGCACGGTTGCTGGCAACGACGCTCGAAGGACTCAGCAATGAATCTATTTAACGATTTGGCAGATTTTTCGACACAGGAAATCGGCGGGCTGCTCACGCTTGCACGACGCTTGCAACAACATCCCGAACCTCGCGCCTTGGAGGGGAAGGTACTGTCGTTGCTGTTCCTGAGCCCGTCCTTGCGGACGCTCGCGTCCTTTCAAGCGGCCATGACCCGGCTCGGTGGTGGGTCCTTCGTGATCTCGCCCGACATGTCGATACACGGCATCGAAACGCGCCCTGGTATCGTCATGGACGGCGCTGCCGCCGAGCATATCCGGGAAGCCGTTCCTGTGATCGCGTCCTACGGGGATATCATGGGCATTCGCGCATTCGCCGAGCGACGCGTCCTCGGCGACGACCTCGCCGACCGCGAATACAAAGAGCTCACGAGCCTCGTGAGCGTGCCGCTGATCAACATGGAGTCGGCGATTCAGCATCCGTGCCAGAGCCTCGCCGACTGGAAAACCATGGATGAGCTCGGAATTCCCGCGCAGGGCGGCCGCTTCGTCCTTTCGTGGGCGTACCATCCGCGCGCGCTGCCGTTGGCGGTACCGGCAGCAACCGTGAAGATGGCCGCCATGCGGGGCATGGACGTCGTTGTGCTGCGCCCCGACGGTTTTGCGCTTCCCGAGCCGATCATGGCGCGCGCCCGAGAGCTCGCCGAGGCCTCGGGGGGCCGAGTTACCGAAACCGAGGATCGCGCCGAGGCACTCGAAGGCGCACATGTGATCTACGCCAAGTCCTGGTCATCCACCCGCCACTATGGCGATCGCCCGAGAGATCAAGCTCTGCGAGAACCGCTTGTGGATTGGTGCATCGACGAGCCATGGTTCGAAACGGCGCAACCGGATTGCCGCTTCATGCACTGCCTTCCGGTACGGCGCGGGGTTGTAGTGGCCGACCGGATCCTCGACGGGCCGCGCAGCGTCGTAATACGCGAAGCTCAGAATCGCATGTTCGCGCAGATGGCAGTGCTCCACCAGATGCTGAAGGGGTAAGGGAGATGTCACGACTGAGTGGGAGCGAGCGAGCCATTGCGGTAACCGCGCTGAAGCACGCCGCACCGTATATTCGCATGTACAAGCGCAAGATCTTCGTGCTCAAAGCGGGCGGCGAGGCCTTCACTTCGCCCGAGGCCACGCGCGCCCTGGTGGAGCAAATCGGCATACTTCACGGCGTCGGAATTCGAATCGTGCTCGTGCACGGCGGTGGCCCGCAGTCGACTCAGCTCGCGAAAGCATTGGGAATCACGAGTCGGTTCATCGATGGCCGGCGCGTGACCGATGCCCAAGCCCTCGATATAGCGACGATGGTGTTGAACGGCCAGATCAACACTTCGATACTCGCGGCGTGCCGCACACTCGGCATTCCGGCAATCGGTATCAGCGGCGTCGCGGCTGGATTGATCCGCGCGCATCGCCGCCCGCCCGTGATCCGCGAGAACGGCGGCGACACGGTCGACTACGGCTATGTCGGCGATATCGAAAGCGTCGATACGTCGGTGTTGTTCAAACAACTCGACAACGACCTCGTGCCGATCATCAGCCCCTTGTCGGCGGACGAATCCGGCACGCTGCTGAACATCAATGCCGATACCATCGCCGCGGCGATCGCAGCCGCGGTGGGTGCGGAGAAACTGATCTTAGCGACCGGCGCGCCGGGAATACTCGAATCGCGCGACGATCCTCGGTCCTTGATCTCCTACATCGACATCGCCGGGCTCGCGAAGCTGCGCGCAGAGGGTCGCATCGTCGACGGCATGTTGCCCAAGGCAGCGGCGATCGAGCGCGCGCTCCGCGCCGGAGTACCGCGCGTCCACGTTATTTCCTACGATCTCCCGGACAGCCTGCTGCTCGAGGTGTTCACGAACGAAGGCACCGGCACCCTCGTCGTAAACGATATCGAGAACCTGAGCCCCGCTGAGCAAACGAGCTAGTGCGATGAGCAAGCGGCTTTGGGACAAGGGCAAACCGCTGGACGAGCGGATTTTGAAGTTCACGGCAGGTGAAGATCATCTGCTCGATGCACGACTGGTGGAATACGACGTTCGCGCTTCGATCGCACACGCACGGATGCTGGCTAAGCAAGGCTTGCTGACGGCGGAGGATTGCGAGGCGATCTGTACCGGGCTTGCGGCTCTTGGCGAGGAGCATCTGCGCGGCGAGTGGTCGATTCAGCTCGAGGAGGAAGACGTGCACACCGCGCTCGAGCGCCGACTGGTCGAGCGGACCGGCGAGGCCGGCGGCCGCGTGCATCTCGGGCGCTCGCGCAACGACCAGGTGTTGGTGGCGTTACGGCTATACCTCAAGGACGCGGCCGCTTCCCTAGCGGAGCATGCGAACCGTCTAGCCGCCGCGCTCGAGGACCTGGCGCGGCGTCAAGGCCATATCGCCTTACCCGGCTACACTCACATGCAGCCGGCGATGCCGAGCTCCGTCTGCCTGTGGGCGACGGGATTCGCGGCGGAGTTCCACGACGACGCCGTGGGTCTCCAAGGCGCAGCACGGCGCGCCGACCTGAACCCCCTTGGCTCGGCGGCCGGCTACGGCACGCCCGGTCTGGATCTCGACAGCGAGGCGACGCGCGCAGCCTTGGGATTCGCCGCGAATCAGGATCCTGTCACTGCCGTGCAACTCAGCCGTGGCAAGGCGGAAGCATCGTTGATTTTTGAGATCGCCTTGCTGCTCGGCGATTCGAGCCGGCTGGCAGCGGATATGCTGCTCTTTTATACCCGCGAGTTCGCATTCATCACGCTGCCGGACGAGATGACGACTGGCTCGTCGATCATGCCGCAGAAACGCAACCCCGACGTGTTCGAGCTCGTTCGCAGCGCTCAGGCCGTGCCCGTCGCCGCCCTCGTAGAGACACTTGCGATCACCTCCAAGTTGACGTCGGGCTACCACCGGGACCTCCAGCGTCTCAAGGCCCCGCTCTTCCGTTGCATCGACCTTGCGGAGGACGCGCTCGCCATCATGGCGCACGCCTTGAGCGGGGTCTCTTTTCGCGAGGACAAGATTCATCTGGGCGAGGAGCTGTACGCGGCGGAAAACGCCAACCGGCTCGTCGTGGACGAGGGTCTGCCTTTCCGCGAGGCCTATCGCCGCGTCGCCGAGTCCCTGCGCGCGGAAACGGAAGACTCGAAGTGAAGCGCCGGCAGACTTACCGGCCCGCCGTAGGCGTGCTGGCAGCGTGCTCCGTGCTGGTCGCGTGTGGGCAGAAAGGACCGCTGACGCTGCCTGAATCGGCGACGGAGCCCGTGCAAACCGGGGCCGCGGCTTCCGAGAGCGCCCCGCCCGGTGACGAACAACGAGATGAAGAAGACTAAGGCGTTGATCCTCGTCGACGGCAGCTCTTATCTATTTCGCGCCTATCATGCGCTGCCGGCGCTGAGCGCCAGCTCCGGCCACCCCACCGGCGCGATCCTCGGCGTGCTGAACATGCTCTACAAGCTGTTAGACGAGTACGAGCCCGAGCACATCGCCGTGGTGTTCGATGCGCCGGGCAAGACCTTCCGGGACGAGATCTACGCCGAATACAAGGCACACCGTCCACCGATGCCTGAGGACTTGCGTCCCCAGATCGAGCCGCTGATCGAAGCCGTCGAAGCGATCGGCTTTCCGCTGCTACGCATCGACGGCGTCGAAGCCGATGACGTCATCGGAACACTGGCGCGACGCGCGGCCGAGCTCGGCATGACCACGCTGATATCGACGTCGGACAAGGATATGGCGCAGCTCGTCGACGAACGAATCTCGCTCGTGAATACGATGAGCAACACTTCTCTCGACGAGGCCGGCGTGGCAAGCAAGTTCGGCGTGGCACCGTCTCAGATGGTGGATTTCCTGGCATTGGTGGGTGACAGCTCCGACAATATCCCGGGCGTGCCTGGCGTGGGCCCCAAGACCGCGGCGAAATGGCTCGCGGAGTATCACGATCTCGACACGATCATGGCGCGCGCGGATGAGATTCCCGGAAAAGCCGGCGAGAACCTGCGCGACTCGCTGCCGCGCCTGCCATTGTTTCGGCGGCTCGCTACCATCGTCTGCGATCTAGACCTGCCCGTGACGCCCGACGCCCTCACGCTCCGCCCACCCGACCAGCAACGACTCGAGGCGCTCTATAAGAAATACGAGCTGAAGTCGTTGTTGCGGCGAGTCGGGGGAGAGCCGCAGAACGACGCGCCTCCGGCGGAGGGATTCGAGTATGAAACGGTCCTAACCGTAGAGCGGCTGGAGGCCTGGCTCAAGGACGTCGAAGCGGCCGACCTCGTTGCACTCGATACCGAGACGACGAGCCTGAACTACATGCAAGCCAAGATAGTCGGCATCTCCCTGTGCGTCGAGCCCGGGCGCGCAGCGTATATTCCCTTGGCTCATAGCTATCCCGGCGCGCCCCCGCAACTCGACCGGGATGGCGTTCTCGAGCGCATGAAGGCGTGGCTTGAGGGCGAGGCGGCGAAAGTCGGGCATCACCTCAAATACGACACGCATGTGCTCCGCAATCACGGTATCGCGCTGCGCGGCTTCGCCTTCGATTCGATGCTCGAGTCTTTCGTGTTGAATTCAACCGCCACACGCCACGATCTCGATTCCGTCGCGGCCAAATACCTGGGCGTGAGCACGATCAAATATGAGGACATCGCCGGCAAAGGCGCCAAGCAACTTCGTTTCGACGAGATCGATCTGGAAACGGCCGCGCCGTATGCGGCGGAAGACGCTGACGTCTGCTTGCGCCTGCACCGCACGCTCTGGCCCAGGCTGCAAGAGACGCCGGAACTCGAGCGGCTCTATCTAGAGATAGAGCAACCGCTGGCGCCGGTCCTGCAGAAAATGGAGTATCTCGGGGTGCTCGTAGATGCCCGGATGCTCAAGCATCAGAGCGCCCAGCTCGCTCAGTCGATGGCAGAGACCGAGGCGCTCGCATACGAGGAAGCGGGAGGTCCGTTCAATCTGGCCTCGCCGAAGCAGCTCCAAGAGATACTCTACGACCGTCTCAGCCTCCCCGTCCTAGGCAAAACGCCCAAGGGCCAAGCATCGACGGCCGAGAACGTCCTGCAGGATCTCGCGAACGACTACGCGCTCCCGAGACTCATCTTGCAGCACCGGGCGCTCGCGAAGCTCAAGTCGACCTACACGGACAAGCTCCCGCTGGAGATCAACCCCTGCACCGGCCGCATTCATACGTCCTATCACCAGGCCGTCGCCGCGACGGGCAGGCTATCCTCGTCGGACCCGAACCTTCAGAACATCCCGATCAGAACGCCCGAAGGCCGCCGGATTCGCCAAGCTTTCGTCGCGCCCCCCGGATACCGGCTGCTGGCCGCGGACTACTCGCAGATCGAGCTGCGAATCATGGCGCATCTATCCAACGACGAGGGCCTGCTCGCAGCGTTTGCGGCCGACCTGGATATTCATCGCGCCACCGCCGCTGAGGTTTTTGGGCTCGAGCCCGAGCATGTCGGCGATTCCGAGAGACGCTCGGCCAAAGCGATCAACTTCGGCTTGATCTATGGCATGTCGGCCTTCGGGCTCTCGAGACAACTGGGAATCGAGCGCGCTGAAGCGCAGCGCTATGTGGATCTCTATTTCAGCCGCTACCCGGGAGTCAAACGGTATATGGACGACACTCGAGAGCGGGCTCGCGAACGCGGTTACGTGTCGACGGTCTACGGCCGTCGGCTCTACTTGCCGGAGATCAGATCCAGGAATCATCAGCGCCGCCAATATGCCGAACGCAGCGCGATCAACGCACCCATGCAAGGAACGGCCGCGGACATCATCAAACGCGCCATGATCAAGGTCGACCGTTGGCTCGAGCAGAGCGGCGCTGACGCGCGGCTGATCATGCAGGTCCACGACGAGCTCGTGCTAGAGGTCGCGGATGGCGACGCCGAGCCCTTGGCTCGACGAGTCAAGGCCCTGATGGAGTCGGCGGCGGATCTCAAAGTGGCGCTCAAGGCCGACTTCGGCCTCGGGGCGAACTGGGACGAGGCGCACTAGGGCAAGGCGCACAGGGCCTTTCCGGCTGCCCCGGGAACTTTTCCGCGCCGCCCGCCCACTAAAGCAGTGGGCCGAAAGCGCCCCCCGCTATCCTCCCTAAGCGGGACAACATCCCGGTGACCCCATACCGGGACTCTTAACCCCGGGTGCGTCCCCTGAATCCCGCACCCGGGGTTACTTTTTTGCGGATCCCGGCGCATCCAGCCCGAGCCAGCCCAAAAGCACGTCTCCGGCCTCATCGACCCCCAGTCGCTTCGTCGCGGAGAACATGATCAGCGGCAAGTCCGGCCCGACCGCGGCTGCTATCCGGCGTTGCCGCGTCACGGCGGCGCTGCGACTGAGCTTGTCGGCCTTTGTCAGCAGCACGGCCACCGGTACGCCGGCCTCCCGGGACCAGCCGAGCATGACTTCGTCAAGCTCGCCGAGATCTCGACGAAGATCCATGGTGATAAAGAGACCGCGCAGACAGCGCCGATCCAGGAAATAGGCCTCGAGCAGGCTCGCCCATTCCAAGCGGACGGATTCGGCGACCTTGGCGTAGCCGTAACCGGGCAGATCCACGAGACGCTCACCCGCACTCAGTGAGAAGAAATTGATCTCCCGCGTGCGCCCCGGTTGCTTGCTGGTGCGAGCAAGGCCGCGCCGCCCGCAGATCGCATTGATGGCGCTGGACTTCCCGGAATTCGACCTCCCGGCAAACGCCACCTCCGCCCCCGCATCTCGGGGAAATTGCTTAGCCTTCCGAGCCCCGATGAGGAACTTGGGCGTAATACCAGTGGACATAAGTACGTTCAGGCCCGAAGCCCGGTCATGCGGGGTTCAGGTCGATTAGTGTACAATCTTTCGCCGTTTCCGAGGGTTATGAGACGAGGTTGCAGTGGCGTGACGCATCAGAGACTCGATTGGCAAGCGACATCCAACGGCAGATCGATCGGCTACGTCACGTGCCTGATCTTACTTCTGACCTGGAACACGCCGAGCGCCGCACAAGGCTCGGCAACCGCCGGGCAGGCCAAGGCGGCTTCCTGCGCGGCCTGCCACGGCACGAACGGTAACAGCATCAATCCGCTCTGGCCCAGCCTGGCCGGGCAGCACGCCGGGTATATCGCACATCAGCTCGTCGCCTTTCAACAAGGAACGCGAGAGGACGTGCTGATGACGAGCTTTGCGGCTTCGCTCTCAGCAGAAGATATCGCGGATCTCGCGGCCTATTTCGAGAACCAGACCGTGACGCCGAAAGGCGCCGACCCCGCCGTCGTCGACGCCGGGGCGCGCATCTACCGGAGCGGCATTCCGGACCGGGGTGTCCCCGCTTGTATTGCCTGTCACGGCCCGACGGGCCGCGGCAACCCGCTGGCCGCTTACCCGGCGCTCACCGGCCAGCACGCCACCTACGTCGTGAACACGCTGCGAGCCTATTCCTCGGGTGCGCGCCGGTCCGACGGCGCGGTGAATCTGATGATGCGCGACTTGGCCGCCCTGCTCAGGGAAGACGAGATGCAGGCCGTAGCGAGTTATGTCCAGGGCCTGCGTTAAAACCCTTGATTCGAAGGAGAGCTCGAGTGCTACCGAAAAAACTGTTCAAGTTCGCCGCCGCCCCCGCAGTCTTGATCGTAATCGCGTTCTTCTGGGGATGCGGCTCACAAGATCCGGACGGGGCGTCGGACGCCACTCAAGAGTCGGATGCTACCTCTACCGCGGTCGTCCAACCCGACGAAACTGCGCCGCCGTCGGCGCCTTCCGCGGCGAGCAGCGAGCAGCCGCGCATCGTAGTGGCGCAGGCGGATTCGGCCCAAAGTCGCCGTTTCTCTCTGGGGACGCACTACGAGCGGCTCTCACCGACGCAGCCGACGAGCTCGAGCCCCGAGCAGATCGAGGTTACAGAGATCTTCTGGTACGGCTGCCCGCACTGTTACACCTTCGATCCGTATCTCGAGAGCTGGAAGGAGAATCTTCCCAGCGACGTGAGCTTCGTGCGCATTCCGGCCATGTGGAACGACTTGCTGAAGATACACGCCCAGGCGTTCTATACCGCACATGTTCTGAATCTCGCGGAAGAAGTGCACACACCGTTGTTTCGCGAGATGCACGTCAACGGCAATGCGTTGAATACAAAACCGGCGTTGCAGGAGTTCTTCAGCCGCTTCGGAGTTGACGCAGAGACGTTCGACAACGCCTTCGAGTCGTTCACCGTATTCAAAAGCATGCAGGACGCTGACAATCTCTCCCGGCGTTACCGCATTTCCAGCGTCCCGGCCGTCGTCGTGAACGGCAAGTACACTACCAACGCGACGATCGCCGGCAGCTATCCGAATCTGCTCGAGGTCATCGACGAGCTCGTCACCATGGAGCGTGCCGGCGAGTAGCGCCGGCTCTAGAACGGGTCTCTGCTTTCGTCGATCCCGTGGGGATCGGCGTGTATCAATACCTCGGCCGAAGGGAAGCTCTTCCGCAGAGCGGTCTCCACCGCTCCGGAGACCTCGTGCACCCTCGCGAGCCTCATGCCCGGGTCGAGCTCCAGGTGGAACTGAATGAATTGCGCAGTACCGGAGGAACGCGTTCGCAGATCGTGCACTCCTCGGACCTCCGGATGCGCGTATGCGATCTCGGCGATGCGCCTTCGATCACTTTCAGGCAGCTCTCTGTCGAGAAGGACGTTCAGCGCATCCTTGGCAATCTCACGGACGCTCCAAAGGATGACCGCGACCACGAAGAGTCCCAACAGCGGATCAGCTATATGCAAGCCCCAGGCTGACGATGCAAGAATCGCGACGAGCACAGCAAGATTGGTGAGGATATCCGCGCGATAGTGAATGGCGTCGGCGGAGATCGCCATCGAGCCGGTACGTCGCACCACCAGCGCTTGAAACGCAGCAAGACAGAGGGTCAGAGCAAGCGAGCAGATCGTTACCACCACCCCCAGCTCGGGACTTTCGACGGCACTCGGCGCGATCAATCGTTGCACTGCCCTGAAGGCCACGTAAGCCGCCGAAGCCGAAATGATCAGCGACTGGATGAGGCACGCGATACCCTCCGACTTTCCATGGCCGAAGCGATGCTCTCGATCCGCGGGCGACACCGCAACCGTGACGGCGAACAGGGTGATGCCGGACGCGACCAGGTCGAGCAAAGAATCGGCGAGCGAGCTCAACATTGCGATCGAGCCCGTCGCCGACCACGCCCAAGTCTTGAGCGCGATCAAAATGCTTGCGACCGCCACCGACGCCAGTCCGGCGAGCTGCATGAGCTGGACCTTGTATGGCTCCAAGCCCGGCGTGTGTTTGAGATCCGAGGTATCCACCGGGGGTAACGATGTCCGAACTGGGTGTTGTATGGTACCAGCCGTCGGCTTTGAAATGATTCACGGACGAATCTCAATCGCAGTTCCGGAGCCGGACGATGCTCTCGCCATTCCGCGGCGGCGTTTCAGATGAGAACGACTCTCAATGATCAGCGACCGGTGAGTCTTTCGGCCGCCTGCTTCAAAGTATCCAGTTCCTTTGCGAAACAGAACCGAATCAAACGACTCTCCGGAGGCTCGGCATAGAAGGCGGAAACCGGGATGACGGCGACGCCCCGATTTCGAGTGAGCCAATGGGCATACTCGTGGTCAGGGAGATCGGATAGCTCGCCGTAGTCCGCGAGCTGGAAGTACGTGCCGAAGGAATGCCTCAACTTAAAACCGGATTCGCGCATTGCCAGTGTGAAGAAATCTCTCTTTTCCTGATAGAAGCTTCCCAACTGCAAATGGTGCTCCGGGCACCGTGCAAGAAAATCCGCAAGCGCATACTGCAGCGGAGTCGTGGTGGTGAACGTGTTGAACTGGTGCACGCGTCGGAACTCTGCGGTCAGCTCCGCACGGGCGACGCAGTAGCCCACTTTCCAACCTGTCGCGTGATAGGTCTTGCCGAATGAGAACACTGCGAAGCTCCGCTCGGACAACTCCTCGTGCGCGATCACAGTCTCATGGCTGCGGCCGTCGAAGACGATATGCTCGTAGACTTCATCGCTGAGGACGTAGCAGTCGTAAGGACGCAGGACGGCCGCGAGCTGGTCGTAATCGCGGCTGGTCAGGATCGAGCCCGTCGGATTGTGCGGCGAATTGATGATCACGAGCCGAGTTCGCTCGCTCACGACGGATCTCAGGCGCTCCCAGTCAATCGAGAATTCCGGCGGCAGCAACGGCAAGTGACGCGTCGTGCCTCCGGCAAGGGTTACGGCCGGCGCGTAGGAATCGTAAGCCGGGTCGAAGACGACCACCTCGTCGCCGGCGCGCACGACCGCGTGAATCGCACAGAACAACGCCTCTGTGGCGCCGCTCGTGACGGTAATCTCCGACACATGATCTCGTGTTACACCGTAGAGAGATACGAGCTTATGCTCGATCTGCTCGCGCAAGCTCACGACTCCGGCCATTGGAGGGTACTGATTGTGCCCGCTGCGCAGATGTTGGTTGACGAGCTCGAGCAAGGCTTCGGGAGGTTGGAAATCGGGGAACCCCTGGGATAAATTGAGCGCACCCGTTTCCTCCGCCAAACGAGACATGATGGTGAATACGGTGGTGCCGACACCAGGCAGCTTGCTTTCGACCGGTCTCATGTCGCTACTGCCCCATCGCTCGTCGTCCGAAGCACGGTGCACATGTTAGCGAAGGTGCTTGTCCTCTTTGGTCTGGCGCTGCTTGCCGTCGGACTCGTTCTGCCGCTAAGCCGCCGGTCTCGCGACGCGGTACAGACTCACTGCCAAGGCGCCGACGACGGCCAACCCGAGCATGGTCGGCAGCGTGAAGTCCATCGCGAGCACATCGGAATCACCGGAAACGACGATCGGTACGGCCATGAATATCCCGATCAATGCTTCGCCGGTGATCAAGCCCGACGCAAACAACATACCGTTGCGCTGCGCAAGCGCGGCCCCGTCCCCCCCGGTGGCACGACCGCGCGTTGCCGCATACGCGACCAGGCCACCCAACCCGATCGCGACGCTGAGCTCCAGGGGCAGGTAGATTCCGACCGCGACTGCGAGCACGGGAGTCCGCCAAGCCGTGCCACGCGTCTTCAGGTATTCGTCGACAACGATGATCGCGGTGCCGATGGCGGCTCCGAAGGCCACCATACCCCACGGCAAGCCTCCGCCGAAGACCCCCTGCGCGACCGACGCCATCAGCGTGGCCTGCGGCGCGAGCAGAGCGTCGGGCTGCTCCGGCGTCGGCACGCCGATGCCGTAGGCCTGCAGCAGCAAATTGAGTATCGGCGCGACCACGAGCACGGCGCTGACGACGCCGACACCCTGCATGAGCTGCTGGCGCCACGGCGTCGCGCCGACGAGATAGCCGGCTTTGAGGTCTTGCAGATTGTCGCCCGCAATCGCTGCGGCACAGCACACGACCGCTCCGACCATGATCGCCGCCGGCGCCCCGTTCGCCGCGTCGCTACCCATGAGCCACAACAGCAGCAAGGACGTAAGTAGTATGGTCGCAATCGTGATGCCGGAGACGGGATTGTTCGACGAACCGACCAGGCCCGCCATGTAGCCCGCGACGGACGAGAACAGAAAACCCGCGACAACCATGATCACAGTCATCGCCAAGGCGACGCCGATATCGGAAACGATCGCCTGGTAGAGGATGAAGATAGGTAGGACGAAGACGGCGATGCCCACGAGCACCAGGCTCATCGGGGCATCGTGCTGGGTGTGATCGTAGCTCTCACCTGCCGTCGCGTGCCGCGCCCGCAAACCGGTGGTGACCCCCGAGATCAACGTCGAGCGCATCGAGATCAGCGCCCAGATGCCACCGACCAACATGGCGCCGACTCCGAGATAGCGGATCTTCGTGGTCCAAATGACGAAAGCCAGATCGCCGGCCGCCGTCCCTGCCTCGAATTGCGCCGCCAGCGTCGGATCACCGTCCAGTAACAGCGCGGAATAGATCGGGATCGCGACGTACCAGGAGATCGCGCCCCCGAGGAAAACCAGAGCGGCGATGTTCAAGCCGACGATATAGCCGACGCTGATCAGCGCGGGAGATAGATTCATGCCGATGTAGGCAATCGTGCTGCCCCCGACGTACGTCGCCGCCTGCGCCGTTCCCGACCATAGCCGCAAGCCCGTCTCGGCAAACTTGGTCAAGCCTCCGAGAACTGCGGCGACCGCCAATAACTTCGCGCCCTTCCCCGAAGCGCCGACCCTCAAGACTTCGGCCGTCGCCGTGCCCTCGGGATAGGCGAGCTGCGCCTCCACGACGAGCGATCGCCGCAGCGGTATCGAAAACAACACGCCGAGCAGTCCGCCCAGGCCCGCTATGACGCTCACCCACATGTAATCGAAAACGCTCCAGTAACCCAGGATGATCAGCGCGGGTATCGTGAAAATGACGCCGGCGGCAATCGATTCTCCCGCGGACGCCGCCGTCTGCACGATATTGTTCTCGAGAATGTTGGACTCCCTGAAGAGCTTCAAGACGGCCATGGAGATCACCGCCGCCGGAATCGAGGCCGAGACGGTCAAACCCGCGAACAGGCCGAGATAGGCGTTGGCGCCGGCCAGCACGATCGAGAGAAAGATACCCAGCGCGATCGCCTTGACCGTAAGCTGCGGAAGCGGATGAGCTGCTGCCATCGATAGTCCTCCTCGCGCGGCTCAGCGAGCCTTTCGTCCACGGGAACGAAAAAGTTGGCACCCGAAATGTTTCAGCGTCCGCCCTGCATCATGCGTCTTAGAGGTTTCGCGAGCAACGCCAATAGCACGCCAGAGCCAACCGTCGTCAGCACGATTTGCAGATACAGACCCGGCATTTCGTCGACGGCTTCGGCGTTGAACTCACCCGCGATCAGGCCGGCGATGATGTACCCCAGCGAATTGGCGAGAAACCAAACGCCCATCATCTGACCGACGAAGCGCCGCGGCGCGAGGCGGCTGACAGAGCTCAAGCCCACGGGGCTCAGCGCGAGCTCGCCCATCGTGTGCAGAAGATAAGTAAAGAACAACCAGGTCGGCAGAACCTGCTGGCCGCCCGCGACTAGGCGGGAAGCACCGATCATCACGGCAAATCCCGAACCAAGAATCACGAGGCCGATCGCGAACTTCAACGGCGATGAAGGGTCGAGGTGCCTGCGGGCGAGCGCGATCCACAGCATCGAATAGAAGGGTGCGAGCAAAATGATCAATGCCGGATTCAAGGACTGAAACCAAGCGGCCGGTATCTCGAAGTTGCCGAACTGCCGGATCGTGTAGCGCTCGGCGAATAGATTCAGAGACGACCCCGCCTGCTCGAAGCCGGCCCAGAACATCGCGGCCGCGAGAAACAGCGTCAGTATCACGATCACCCGGCCGCGCTCCTCCACCGTCAAGCCGCCGAACACGAACAGGCCGATGAAATAGACGATCGCCACGATCGCGATGAGGGTCGTCGTGCCCTGCGCCAGCCTCACCGCGTCGAATCGAATCGCTCCGCTGAGGCCGGCTGCGAGTAGCCCCAGCACGACGGCGACGCCGAGGCCGATCGCAAGCCAGGATTTCAGCCTGAACTGTCGGGTGTCCCTTCCTTGAACCACCGCGGGCGAGTATCCAGCCTCACCCAGGTGCTCTCGACTCAAGCGGTACTGGATGAGCCCGAAAAGCATGCCGACCCCGGCGGCGGCGAAGCCGTAGTGCCAGCTATCCCGCGCCAACCAGCCGCAGAGCAAAGGTCCGGCCGCAGCGCCGATGTTGATGCCCATGTAAAATATCGTGAATCCGGCATCCCGCCGTTCGTCGCCCTCCGGATACAGCTCGCCGACGAGCGCGCTGATATTCGGCTTCAAGAGTCCGGTGCCTATAGCGACGAGCACAAGCCCGAGGAAAAACGTGCCGATGCTCGGGACCGCAAGCGCGAAATGGCCGCACATGATGACAACGCCGCCGAGAAACACCGCCCGCTGGGCGCCGGTGAGCCGATCGGCGATCCAGCCGCCCGGCAACGCCAGAAGATAGGCTGCGGCCGTGTAGAGACCATAAACGGCGGTCGCTGTTTGGTCGGAGAATCCCAGACCACCGTTCTCGATCTGATCGACCATGAACAACACCAGCAGCGCCCGCATGCCGTAGTAGCTGAAACGCTCCCACATCTCCGTCATGAACAAGGTATACAGGCCTCTCGGATGACCGAGGATCTCGACCGCTTGAGCGCGCGGCGCCACGACGCTATTCATTCACGGTTTCCTCCGTTTCGGCTGGGCGCGCGTCGAGCACGCGGCAGAGTAGGAGGCCGCTCTCATAGAGCAGATAAATCGGCACCGCCAGCAACGTCTGCGAGATCGCGTCGGGCGGTGTTAAAAACATGCCGGCGACGAACGCGCCGAGAAACACGTACGGGCGCGACTTGCGCAAGGTCTTGAGGTCGACCAAGCCGCTCCAAACCAGCATGACCGTCGCAATCGGCACCTCGAAGGCCATGCCGAACGCGAAGAACAGGCCAAGGACGAAGTCCAGATAGGCGCTGATATCGGTCATCATCGTGACTCCCTCCGGGGCCACGGCGGCGAAGAACGCGAACATCAGCGGAAAAACGACGTAGTACGCGAATGCGACGCCGGCATAGAACAGCACGATGCTCGACAGCAGCAGAGGGAAGGCGAAGCGCTTTTCCGTACGATAGAGGCCGGGCGCGACGAACCGCCATATCTGATAGAGCACCACCGGCATCGCGAGGAACAACGCGACGAAAAAAGTCATCTTGAAAGGGGTCAGAAACGGCGACGCGACTTGGGTGGCGATCATGGTCGACCCGGCAGGCAGCTGCCGCATCAGTGGCGTCGCGACGGCCGTGAAGATGCTTTCGGAGAACGGAACGAGACAGAGAAAGACCAAAAGAACGGCGGCAGCCGACCGGAGCAATCGCGAGCGCAGCTCGACCAGATGGGATATCAGCGTACCTTCAGCGAGCTTTTCCTGCTCCCCACCGTCTACCGCGGGCTTTTGATCGGATCCCTCGGCGCTCATGTGCTCGCATCAGATTCAGTATGGCTCTTGCCACTCGAGGCTGAACCCTCTGCCGGTGTTTGAACCGCGTCGACGGTCTGCTCTTCGGCCGGATTGTCCGAGCTCGCGACTGACGACGCCTGCGGACCCGGCGGAGGAATGATCTGGGAGCTTTTCGGGGGAGGTCTGTAGGAAGGTTTCTTCGGATCCTTCATCTCGAGCTCCCGCTCGAGCTGATAGCGCAGCTGGCTTGCCGTTCTGCGCGCGCGACTCACCCAACGGCCAAGCTGCGCGGCGATCCGAGGCAAGCGCTCCGGTCCCAGAACCATTAGACCGAGGCCGAAGATTAGAGCGATTTCCCAGAAACCGACATCGAACATCGGCTAGCCGCTCTGACTCTTATCCTTCTGCTCGGCGAACTCCGCGTCCGGCTTGCCGTCCTCAAGGCGTTTGGCATCCCGGTGTTCCTCGTCGTTTCGATCGTCGCTGTCCATCGCCTTGCGGAAGCTCTTGAGCGCGCCGCCCAAATCGCCTCCGATGCTCTTGAGTCGCTTGGTTCCGAAAATCAATACGACGATCAGCAGAACGATAAGCAATTGCCACATGCTTATGCCTCCTAATCCCATTTCATCCCTCCATCGCGGATACGAAAGGTCAATGATACGCCAATCCTTGGTCTCAGCCGCGACCGCTCAAACGGGCGGCGGCACTCGCAACAGGAACGTCGCGGGACCTTCGTTGCAGAGCCGTACCTGCATGGTCGCTCCGAAAACTCCGCGCCCCGTTGGGATACCGGCAGCCGCAGCAGCGACCGCCAGGCGCTCGAACAGGGCCCGGCCCTGTTCGGCATCCGCTGCGCCCGAGAAGCCCGGCCGGTTCCCCTTTGCCGTGTCCGCCGCCAGAGTAAACTGGGGGACCAGCAGCAGAGCGCCGCCGGCCTCGCGAACATCGAGGTTCATGCGACCTCGTCGGTCCTCGAAAATCCTGAATCCGAGCAAGCGTTCCAGGAGCCGATCCGCCTCATGCTCGGCATCCCCACGTTCGACGGCGACCAGCACTAGCAGGCCATTGCCTATGGCTGCAGCGGTCCGGCCCGAGACGACCACGCTCGCCTCACTGACGCGTTGAACTAGTCCGATCACGTGCTTTCCCGTCATCCACTTTGACTGAGCGCATTATCCTCGGCAAGCGCCAGCGCCGCGCCGTTTGAGGCGGAAACGACGCGATTCGCGAGCCCCGCGCCCGCCCTGCCTGTGCCATAGTAGCCCTGGGTGGCCTCCCGGGACCGTCTGCGGCAAGGACGCGCGCAGCTGAGCGCTGGTCTCCCACAAGATAAATATCCCACGGGAATGCTGATATCCGAGTAATTTGTAGCATTCTTTCCCACTTTCGCGTCTCTCGTTACGGCCAGCGTCGTCCGGACGCGTTGGACATCTCGGAGAGCAGGGCACGAACCTGAATTGGCGGGTTCGCAGCGAAAAAAGTGGGATAAATGCTCTCCCACTACGCCTCCTGCTACTGCCTCGACAGATAGCGACTTGAGGCAGCCGAGTCACCCCCAGTACCATGGAATATACGGAATACGGGATGACTTGATTACCCCACCGGATTGTCGCGGCGTGGTGTGGAACGTACTCATTGACCCAAGGTCTCCTCCATAGCACGGTTGTCGAAGGATGGCGATTGCCGCACAGTGAATTTCTCTCCGCGGTACCGCGCGGCGGAGCCACTAGACTCGCAAGGTCCGATGATCAGACGACGTGAATTGTTGATGGCGCTGGGGGCCGGCGCGGGCCTCGCCGCCTGCTCGCGACGAAACTCCGGCACTGCGGCCGCGAGCCGGACTCAAAGATTCTCCTGGAAGATGGTGACGACCTGGCCGCCGAACTTCCCCGGCCTGGGCACGGGCGCCAATACGGTCGCACGCTATCTCGAGGAGGCCAGCGGCGGACGCATACGCGTGCAGATTTATGCGGCGGGCGAGCTGATCCCGGCTTTCGAGGTTTTCGACGCCGTTTCCAGCGGTACTGCCGAGCTCGGCCACGGCGGCGCCTACTATTGGCGGGGCAAGTCCGAGGCGACTCAGTTTTTTTCGACCGTCCCCTTCGGGCTCAACACGCATGAGATGAATGCATGGCTCTACTACGGCGGCGGCATGCAGCTTTGGGAGGAGGTCTACGGGCAATTCAATCTGGTGCCGTTCGCCGCGGGCAACACCGGCGTTCAGATGGGCGGGTGGTTCAACCGCCCCGTCAATTCGATGGCCGACTTGCGCGGCCTGAAAATGCGCATCCCCGGCATTGGAGGGGAAGTCTTGAGGCTCGCCGGCGGCACACCGGTGAACTTACCCGGGTCGGAGCTGTTCACGGCGCTGCAAACCGGCGGCATCGATGCGACCGAATGGGTCGGCCCGTATAACGACCTGGCTTTCGGTCTTCATCAGGCCGCGCGGTACTACTACTACCCCGGCTGGCACGAGCCGGGGCCGACGATGGAGTGCATGGTCAACCGCGATGCCTACGAGGGCTTGCCCGACGATCTCAAGGCCGTCGTACGAATCGCCTGCCAGGCCGCCAACCTCGATATGACCGCCGAGTTCAATGCCCGTAACGCGAGCGCGCTGGAGCAATTGCGTTCGGATCCCTCCATAGAGATTCGTTCCTTTCCCGAGGACGTGCTGGCGCGCCTCAAGACGCTAACGCTGCAGGTCATCGATGAGCTCACGGCCCGCGATGCTTTGGCTAATAAGGTATGGGAGTC
>Ga0299906_10000982_pt1 | contig 24899 bp, 21 predicted proteins | sample RVTome_14_FD_200259 | JGI IMG/M metagenome (GOLD analysis project Ga0299906, IMG submission 200259) | Soil microbial communities from uranium-contaminated site in the Upper Colorado River Basin, Wyoming, United States - RVT145D125 (version 2) ...
ATGGACACCCGAGGCGGACTTCCGCCTACGGGTGCCGGTACTAACTCTTGTGTCTGGAAGACTTAGAGCTACATGGATCCCCACCTACCCCCTCTCCCCCTGGGAGAGGGGCCGGGGGTGAGGGTTCCCGATCAGGAAGACGCCACGGCGTCGCGGGCGCCCAGGAAGTCTTCGAGCAGCTCGCCGAAGATCTTCATAAAGTCGCGCTCGGAGAGGATGCCCACCAGGCGGCCGTCCTCCACCACCGGCAGGCAGGCCACCCGGTGCTTTTTCATCACGTGGACGGCCTCGAGCGTCGGCGTGTCGGGGCCGACGGTGACGATGTCGGTGTGCATGATCTCCTTGACCGGGATCGGGCGCTGCGAGCGGCCGTACTCGCGGGCCAGGGTGCGCAGCAGCGCGCGGTGGGTCACCAGCCCGACCAGATGGTGGCGGTTGTCCTCCACCGGCACGTGGCGGATGTGCTTCCAGTCCATGAGCGAGGCCACGAGGTCGATGACCTCGTCCTCGTTGACGGTGAAGAGGTCGGTGGTCATGAGCCCCGAGACCCGCCGGTAGTGGGTCTGCCAGCCCCGGGTCTCGCGCAGGCGCGCCAGCGGCCAGGTGTGCCCCGGCTTGCCCTCCTTCTGGTTGACCAGGGTGGCCGCGGTGAGGGCGGCGAGGCGTTCGCTCGCCGTGCCCGTGCTCCCCATCGCCGCGAGCGAATCGAGGAACCACTTGGCGCCGGTCCGCCGCAGGCGGACCCGCTCCTCGATCACGCCCAGGTAGCGGTCGCGGTCGGCGGCGCCGACGTCCAGCGCCGCCAGCCCGTCGCGGGCCCGCGGCAGCAGCTCTTCCAACACGAGCGAGGCGGCCGGCGTCGACGGCCGTCCGATCCAGGCGAGCTCGGCTCCCAGCCCCAGCCGCGCCGCGGTCAGGAAGTTGTCGCGCACCTCGTCGAAGGAGATGTGGTGGCGCACGTCGCCGTACTCGTCGGCGATCGCCTTGACGAGGCCCATCCAGAAAGCGCCGTTGGCCATCTCGTCGAGCACCGTGGGACCGGAGGGGAGGACGCGGTTCTCGATCCGGATGTGCGGCTTGCCCTCGCTCACGCCGTAGCACGCCCGGTTCCAGCGGTAGACCGTGCCGTTGTGGAGCCGCAGGGCCTTGAGCTCCGGCACGCCGCCGGCGTCGAGCACCTCCATGGGGTCCTCGCTCACGTCGCGGCTGATGAGCAGGCGAAAGCGCGCGATGTCTTCGCGGAAGATCTCGAGCACCGACTCGTCGACCCAGGCGCGGCCGAAGCTCACCCGCGGCTGCAGGTCGCGGTGGTGATGCGACGCCTTGGGCTGCCGCGTGTCGATCGCCTGCCGGAAGACCGCGATCCGGGTCTCGTGCCATAGCCGCTTGCCGAAGAGCAGCGGCGAGTTGGTGGCGGCGGCGAGCACCGGCCCGGTCACCAGTTGCGCCGCGTTGTAGTACCTGGCGAAGTTCTTGGGAGTGACCTGGAAGTGGAATTGGAAGCTCGTGTTGCACGACTCCACCATCACGCTGTCGTGCTGCAGAGTCAGCTCGTCGGTCCCCTTGATGTGGAGGGAGAAGTCGGAGCCCCGCAGCCGCTGCATGGCGTCGGCGAGCACGGAGTAGCGCGGCATCGGGGTCATGTTGGCGAGCGTCAGGTCGCTCTTGTCGAGCGTCGGCAGGATGCCGGTCAGGAGGATCTCGGCGCCGTGCCGGGCCGCCGCCCGGCGGGCCTTCGCCAGGAGCTCCTCGAGCTGCCGCTCCATGTCGGAGAGGCAGCTCTCGCCGAGCACGTACGGATCGAGGTTGCACTCGAGGTTGAAGCGCGCCAGCTCGGTGGTGAAGTGCGGGTCGTCGATCTCCGCGAGCACCTCGAGGGCCACGGGAGCCGGCCGCAGGCCGGCGTCCACCAGGAAGAGCTCCTGCTCGGCGCCGATGCGCCGGGTGCCGGTCTCGAAGCGTTCCTCGTCGAGCATCCGCTCGAGCGCCCGGACCTCCTTGATGAGCTGCCGCATGAAGCGCTGGAGCTCGCCGGATTCGCTGGATTCGGTGACTGCTTGCTCGCCCATCGAAGCTCTCCGGGGCATGGCGTGGACGGCGGCTGGTGTGTACAGATCATCGCCTTCGCCGCCCTCGGCAGCCACACCCTACGGGGTGGTCTGCGGTCCTGACGGCTGAGCGCGGGCCACCCGATGAGGTAGCCGGCCGCGCGGGATCGGCCCCGGCCTCGGTCCGGGCTACGAAGCCGTCAGCCGATCGATCAGGGCCAGGAAGTCCGCATTGAGGTCCTGATCCGCGCCGCCGCCGTGGCCGGGCTGCACGAAGATCTGTTCCAGCAGGCTCAGGGCGTCCCAGTTCACCCAGCCCTCGACGATGCGTCCGTCCACGATCCGCAACATGTCGATGCCGCTGGTGATGACCTCGCGGCCGCTCGCCGGCACGCCGAAAAGGTCCCCGGTGTGGCGTCCGCGGGCGCTCCAGCGCACCGCCGCCATGTCGCCCTCGGTCACGATCTCCTCGACCGTCATCTCGATCTCCGAGAACGTCAGGTGGTAGAAGCGCACGAGCTGCTTCAATGCCTCGGGACCGCGGGTGAAGTCGGTGGTGAACGGGATCCGCGCGTGAACGAGGCAGTCGCGGTCGACGATCTCGTCGGCCAGGGCGAGGTCGCCGGAGTTCCACAGGTCGCCGCGGAAACGGCGGGCGACGGCCTTCTTGTCCTCGATCGACGAAGTCTCGTTGCTCATGATTCGAACTCCTCCGGAAAATGACGCAGCGCCGTCGTCAGCGGCAGCGGCGCCGCCTGCCCCAGGCCGCAGATCGAGCCTTCGTTCATCTGCCAGGCGGCGTCGGCGGCGCGGCGCAGGGCGTCCCGGCCGTCGCCGGCCTGGCGGCGCTCGAGCGACTCGCGCAGGTAGCGGGTGCCGATGCGGCACGGCGCGCACTGGCCGCAGCTCTCGTCCTCGAAGAAACGCAGTTGATGGGCGGCCGCCTCGGGCATCGCCACCGTGTCGTTCAATACCACGACGCCGGCCGAGCCGAGCATCGAGCCCGCCTCCGCCAGCGCCTTGAACGACAGCGGACGGCGGCGCTCGGCGGCCGGCAGGAAGCCCGAGCTGGCGCCGCCCGGGCTGAACGCCTTGAGCGTCCCCTCGTAGCCGCCCGCGGCCTCGGCGAGCTCGTCGAGGGTGACGCCCAGCGGCAGCTCGTACGTTCCCGGACGCTTCACGTGGCCGCTCACGCAGTACAGCTTGCTGCCGGCTTCGGTCTTGCCGAGGGCGCGGAACCACTCGCCGCCGCGGCCCAGGATGGCCGGCAGGCAGGCGATCGTCTCGACGTTGTGGACCAGGGTCGGCTTGCCCCACAGCCCCTTCTGGGCCGGGAACGGCGGGCGCAGGCGCGGCATGCCGCGCCTGCCCTCGAGCGCTTCGATCAGCGCCGTCTCCTCGCCGCAGATGTAAGCCCCCTGGCCGGCGTGCATGTGGAAGGCGACGCCGGGGAAGAGACCGCGCTCCTCGCACTCCGCGATGGCGCGCTCGACCACCCCCCAGGGCACCTCGAACTCGCCGCGCAAGTAGAGGTAGACCTCGGCGGCGCCGACCGTCCGGGCGGCGATCGCCAGGCCTTCCAGCACCAGGTCGGGGCGGCGCAGCAGGACCTCGCGGTCCTTGAACGTGCCGGGCTCGCCCTCGTCGGCATTGAGGACGACGTAGCGCGTCGTCTCGGCCTGCGAGCGCACGCCCTTCCACTTGACGTGGGCCGGGAAGCCGGCGCCGCCACGGCCCTGGAGCCCCGACGCCTCGATGGCCGCGATCACCGCCTCGGCTCCCATCTCCCGGGCCTGGCGAAAGGCCGCGCCCGAGAAGTCGGGACGCCCGAGGAGGTTCAGGGCGAGGGTCTCGGGGTCGTCGCGGTCGGGTCCCACGACGCCTTTCCACGCGTCGTCGGCGGGCTCGGCGGACGACGCGAGGCGCCGCCAGTCGGAGCCGGCGCGGCGGACGTCGGCGAGGGACACGGCGGGCAGCACGCGGCGCTCGCGCAGCACGGCGGGCGGCACGTCGCAGGCGGCGAGGCAGGAGCAGCCGGCGGCGGGCAGGCCGGCGTCGCGCGCCGCCGCGAGCACGTGGGCGGCGCCGGCGAGCTGGCAGGAGAGCCCGGTGCAGACCCGCAGCTTCACGTCGGGCTCGGCGAGCAGGTGGAAGAAGCTGCCGACGCCATAGACCTCGGCCTCCGGCACTCCGGTGGCGCGCGCCACCGCGCGGGCCACGCCCGGCTCGAGGCCGCCGGCCTCCTGGATCCGCTCGGGGATCTCCATCCTCGACTTCGTGTCCGGCATTGAGGAGATCTTAGCACCAAGCCCGGGCGGGGCGATTTGTCCCGAGTAACTCCCTCAGGACAAAGGCTTTGACAGATTCAAAATCGGAACTTAGAATGGTCAGCGTGTACTGTCCACGCCGGCTGAGCGCTGTCTTCGAGGAGGCCCTGGCCCGATTCCCGGCGGTCCTGGTCACGGGACCCCGGCAATCGGGTAAGACCACCTTCCTGCGCGAGGAATGGGGCGAGGGCGCCCACTACGTGACCTTCGACGATCCGCTCGAGCGCGACTTCGCACGCACCGACCCCAACGGCTTCCTCGACCGCTTCGCGGGCCGGCAGGCGATCCTCGACGAGATCCAATACGTCCCCGAACTCCTCTCGTACCTGAAGATACGCATCGACGCCGACCGGCACAGCTACGGCCGCTGGCTGCTGACGGGCTCGCAGCAGCTCCAGCTCATGGCCAACGTCAGCGAGTCGCTTGCCGGGCGTATCGCCCTCTTGGAGCTGTTGCCGTTCAGCCTGCTGGAGCTGCCGGAGCGACCGTCGCTCGAGAACCTGCTATGGAACGGCGCCTATCCCGAGCCGGCCCTCGAGCCCGAAAAGCGGGACCTCTGGGTCAGCTCCTACCTGCGGACCTACGTCGAGCGGGACGTGCGCCAGATCCACAACATCCAGGACCTGGCCCTCTTCGAGAGCTACCTTGCCCTGTGCGCGGCGCGCCACGGGCAGGAGATGAGCTGGTCCGACGTGGCGCGTTCCGTGGGCATCGCCCAACCGACGGCCAAGACCTGGTCCTCGGTCCTCGAGGCGGCCTACGTGACCTTCCTGGTGCGTCCCTACTTCGAGAACTTCGGCAAGCGGATCATCAAGACGCCGAAGATCTACTTCCTCGATCCGGCTCTGGTCGTGGCCCTCACCCGCCAGAGCGGCGCCGCCGCGGCTCTGGCGGGGGCCCAGGGCGGGTCCCTCTTCGAGGGCTGGGTGCTCGCCGAGGCCTACAAGGTCTTCACCCTGCACGGCAAGCGGGCCGACCTCTACTTCTGGCGTTCCCACGACCAGCTCGAGGTCGACCTGCTGCTGCCCTTGGGAGGTCGTCTGCAACCGGTCGAGATCAAGCTCACCGCGACGCCCACGCGGCGGCACGTCGAGCCGCTGCGGCGCTTCCAGGAGCTGGCGGGAGATGCGGCGGCCGAGACGGGGCTTCTCGTCTGCCGGACGCCCGAGCCGCGTCCGCTGCCGGGGGGAGCGCTCGCCTTGCCGTGGTGGGAGTTCCCCGCCTGGCTGGACGCCCGGCTACGCGACTTGGGCTGATACTCAGGGCCCGGTGGGCCAACCTCGCTCCTGCCTGATTCGATCCCAGAGGCTCTCGAGCGCAACCAGATTGGCCGTAGCGAGCACCTCTTGGTGCTCATCCGTCATCCCGATACCGAGCAGATCGCACAAGTCGGCCAGACGCCGGCGGAGCTCCTTGACCTGGCCCTCTTCCAAGCCCTGCGCCCGGCCTCTTGCCTCACCCCTCTCTTCGGCCTTCTCGAGCGCGCCGCGGGCGTCCTGCTCGGCCATCTTGGCCCGTTCGTACGCCTCGTACTCCGCGTCGCTCATGCCCGCCATCCGCGCTACCTCGAACGCCTCCCGGAACGGGGCCTCGTCGAGCTCCGGCGGGATCACGTCCAGGTTCTCCGCCTCGCGGAAGAAGTAGGCCCACTTGTCCAGAACGCTCTGGGGATGGGGGCCGCCTTCGTATTTCGGCAGCTCCAGGAAGACGTACTGCACCTGTCCCAGACCGTTGGCGCCGGTGTGCTGCTCTTGCATACGCCAGCGCGAGAGCATCGGGACCGTGGGCGCGTCCGGCTCGGACGGCTGGGACCAGAGCTCGAAGTCGCAGATCGTCACGCCCACCACGTCCGCCAGGTGACGATAATCCTCGGAGCTTCGCAGTTGCATGACGAACGCCTTCGAGGCGTTGTAGACGACCCGCTCCTCGAAGCCCTTGACGTTGAAGAGCTGCATCTCGACGACGTACTCGGTGTCCCGCTGGTCGACGCACTTGACGTCGACGATCGAGAGCTTCATCTCGGCCACCGGTACCATCTGCTCGGGAGCGAGGTAGGAGAGGTCGCGGATGCGCCGGTCGCCCTCGAGCTCGAGCAGCGTGTTCAGGAGCTCGATGAGTAGATGCTTGTGGGGCTCGGAGCCGAAGATCCGCTTGAAGATGAAGTCGGTCTTGGGGTCCGCGAAGACGGGGCGCATGACCGGAGGTTACCACGGCTTTCTTGTCGGCAGGAGTTTCCGGATAGTCGCCAGCATTTCTCGGCTCTACTTTGCGATTTGAACATCCCCATCTGGGCGACATGCCGATCTATTGAGGCGACCCCCAATCTGCTGTCCAATCAAGCGGAGCTGGCGCACAGGTCGGCTGAGCTGTTTGGGCCGCCATCATGGGTCCGATAACGACCCGGGCCAGCTTCTTTCATCGACGAGGTGCCTGCGAAGCGCCTCGAGCTGCGGGGGGCTCATGCGCTCGATCTGATCGCGCCGTTCGGCCTCCCAGGCGAGCCCCAGGACGGTACACAGGTCCTCGACGCCGCGCACCTCGGCTCGGCGACGCGCCGCGGCCTCCTGCTCTGCCCGTTCTTCCGCCTGACGCCTCGCCGCAGCTTCCTGCCTGCGCCCCGCCTCCTCTTCGTCCGAGATCAGCAGACGCTCACCGGTCCCGGCGTCGACCACCACCAGCTCCTCGCTCGCGGCGTCGATCTGGAAGAACAAGTCGAGCCTCTCCGAGTACACCCGCCCCTCGGCGTCGGGGGCAATCTCGACGTAGCCACCCTTCTCCAGCCGCCGGCCCACCAGGTCCCGGACCTTGCGGTCCACCACCGGGTAGACCGTGTAGTACTCCTCCACCCCTTCCTTGGCGTAGCGCACCATGTTCTTCTCCAGGTCCTTGTCCTCGATCTCCTTCTCCGAGGTCGACACCGCCTCGAACGCGAAGGCCAGCCGCCCGCCCACGGCCGCGAGGTGGACCGCACCCGTGATCTTCGAGGTGTCGACGTCGCCCTCGATCACCGCCACGTCGGGCCCGCAGGTCTTCCCGTCGTGTCTCAGCACTAGCACCACGTCGCAGGTCACGAGGATGCCGGGACGTCTTCCCAGGTGGCGGCGCATGGCGTCCGCCTGCGGATGGAGGAAGGAGAAGTGGGGCAAGCCCTGGGGCACTTGGTCGCCCTCCTGGGGGTAGACGAGATCTTCAGGGGTCAGGGGGATCTGCTCGAGGTCTTCACGCCCGTCGGGGGTGGTGGTCCGACGCCAGCGAAAGCCGAGACGGAAGGGGTCCTTGACGCCGGGCGAGGCCGGCCGCTGCCGAACCTGACCCGTCCGTGGGGCGTCGGCCGTGGGCGCGCGAGCTTCCATCTTGGATGCGGAGGTGTCCATGAAGTGAGTATAGAGCCCCCAGGGGGAGTGAGCAAGCGACGACGCCAGCCGCAGTCCGCTTGACGTCCCCCGGCGGCTCTGCAATCGTCTGCCCGACACGAGGGATCGCAGGAGTCGACCGATCACCAGATGCCCGGAGCCAATCGCCCCCCAAGGTCGCTGATCGCCCTTGCTCTCGCCGTCGCCGCCGCGGCCGTCTGGGCGGCGCCGCCCGAAATCCCCGACGGCTTCTTCGACGAGCTGAAGTACCGGCACATCGGCCCCCTGGGCAACCGCGTGATCGCCGTCGCCGGCGAGCCCGGCGACGCGCGCGTCTACTACGTGGGCGCGGCCTCCGGCGGCATCTTCAAGACCACCGACGGCGGCGCCCACTGGGAGCCCGTCTTCGACGACCAGCCCGCCGCCTCGATCGGCGCCCTCGCCGTCGCCCCCTCCGACCCCAACGTGGTGTGGGCGGGCACCGGCGAGACCTTCATCCGCGCCAACGTGTCGATCGGCAACGGCGTCTACAAGTCGACCGACCGCGGCAAGACCTGGCGCCACGCCGGGCTCGACGCCACCGGCCGCATCGGCCGCGTGATCGTCCACCCCACAAATCCCGACGTCGTCTACGCGGCGGCCCTCGGCCACACCTACGCTCCGCAGCAGGAGCGCGGCGTCTACCGCACCCGCGACGGCGGCGCCTCCTGGGAGCGCGTACACTTCGTCGACGAGAGCACCGGCTGCTCCGACCTGGCGATGGACCCTGACAACCCGCGCATCCTCTTCGCCGGCATGTGGGAGATCCACGTCAACACCTGGAGCCGCACCAGCGGCGGCCCCGGCTCCAGCCTGTGGACGTCGCGCGACGGCGGCGACACCTGGAAGCGGCTCACCGGACCCGGCCTCCCCGAGCCTCCCTGGGGCAAGATCGGCCTCACCATGTCGGCGGCCGACTCGCAGCGCGTCTACGCCCTGATCGAGACCAGCTCCAACCGCGACTTCGCGCCCGCCGACCCGTTCCAGGGCGTGCTCTGGCGCTCGGACGACGGCGGCCGCTCCTGGGCCATGGTCAGCGCCGACAACGAGCTGGCGCAGCGCCCCCTCTACTACAGCCGCGCGCTGGCGGCGCCCGACGACGCCGACGAGGTCTACTTCATGTCGGTGCGCCACTCGACCTCGCTGGACGGCGGCAAGACCAGCTTCGCCACCGCGAGTCAGCCGGGCTGGGACCACCACGACATGTGGATCGACCCCCGCGACGGCGAGCGCATGATCGTCGGGCACGACGGCGGCGTGTCGATCTCCGTCAACCGCGGGCGCTCGTGGCTGCGGCCGCAACTGCCGATCGCCCAGATGTATCACGTGAACGTCGACCGCCGGGTCCCGTATTTCGTCTACGGCAACCGCCAGGACGGCCCCTCCGCCCGCGGCCCCTCCAACACCCTGACCGGGGGCGAGATCCCGATCGGCGAGTGGCGCTCGGTGGGCGGCTGCGAGGTGGGCTTCGCGGTGCCCGACCCGGCGGACGAGCGCCTCGTGTGGACCGGCTGTTACGACAGCATCCTGGAGCTCCACGACCTCGAGACCGGCCACAGCCGCAACGTCAGCGTGTGGCCCGACGCCGTCGAGGGCTGGGCGGCGAGCGAGCTCAAATACCGCTTCCAGTGGGCCTTCCCGATCGCCGTCTCGCCCCACGGCAAGGGCCGCGTCTACGTGGGCAGCCAGCACGTCCACCGCACCAGCGACGGCGGAGCGAGCTGGGAGGTGGTCAGCCCGGACCTGACGAGCGGCGACCCGGAGCTGATGCGGCGCACCGGCGGCCTGACCCTGGACGACGCCGGCCCCACGGTGGCGCCGGTGGTCTTCGCGCTCGCCGAGTCGCCGCTCGTCGAGGGCCTGATCTGGGCCGGCACCAACGACGGCAAGGTCCAGCTCACCCGCGACGGCGGCGTCACCTGGACCGACGTGACCACCCGCCTGCCCGGGCTGCCGCCGCTGGGCACGGTGTCGAACGTCGAGCCATCGCGCCACCACGCCGGCACTGCTTACCTCACCGTCGACCGCCACCAGCTCGCCGACTTCGACCCCTACGTCTACAAGACCGCCGACTTCGGCGCGACGTGGACGCGGATCGACGCCGGAGTGGCGCGCAGCGTTTTCAGCTTCGCCCACTGCGTGCGCGAGGACCCGGCGCGGCCGGGGCTGCTCTACCTGGGCACCGAGAACGGCGTCCACGTCTCCTTCGACGACGGCGGGAGCTGGCATTCCCTGCAATCGAACCTGCCGCCCGCGCCGGTCCACTGGCTGGTGGTCCAGGACCACTTCAACGACCTCGTGGTGGCCACCTACGGCCGCGGCTTCTGGATCCTCGACGACGTCACGCCGCTCCGGCGCCTGGCCGAGCTGCCCGCGGCGCCGGCGCTCCTGGCGCCGCGGAGCGCCTACCGCTTCCGCATGCGGGAGCCGCCGATGAGGCAGCCCGAAGACCCGGCGGCCGGCACGAACCCCGAGTACGGCGCCTCGCTGCACTACTACCTGCCGGAGGACGTGGGGGACGACGGCGTCGCGATCACGATCCTCGACGCCGGCGGCGAGGTGGTCGCCGAGCTCGAGGACCTCGCGGCCGGGAAGGGGCTCCACCGCGTCCACTGGGACCTGCGCTACGCCCGCACCCGCGAGGTCAGGCTGCGCACCCGGCCCGACGAGAACCCGCACGTGACACTTTCCGACGAAGGCTGGCGTCCGCTCTCGGACGGCGGCCGGCTGGCGATCCTGGCGCCCCCCGGGACCTATACGGTGCGCCTCACCGCCGGCGAGCGGACGAGGACGCAGGAGCTCGTGGTACACAAGGACCCGGGCTCCGCGGGCGGCGAGGGCGACGTGCGCCGCCAGATGGAGGTCCTCGTCGAGCTGCGCGACATGCTCGACCTGGCGGCCGAGATCGTCAACGAGATCGAATGGCTGCGGCGCCAGATCGATGACCTCGTGGAACGCCTCGAGGACTCGGATCGCCCAGATCGTGAGGAGATCGTGGCGGCGGGCCGGCGGCTCGAGGACGAGCTCAAGGCCATCGAATCCCAGTTCTTCGACCTGCGCCTGACCGGCGCCCGCCAGGACACGTTGCGCTGGCCCCGCCTGCTCTACGCGCGGATCGGCTACCTGGCGCGGACGATCGGCCAGAGCGACTTCCCGCCGACCAGCCAGCAGCTCGAGATCTTCGAGATGCTGCGCCGCGAGCTCGAGTCCCAGGAGGGCCGCTTCGAGGCGCTCAGCGCGGACGGCGTCGCCGCTCTCAACGCGCTGCTCCGCGACCAGGGGGTGCCGCACTTGATCACCGGCATGGTACCCGTGGAGGACATTGAGGTAGATTCGGCACAGTGACCAAGGGACCTGGACCTCGGAATCGAGGTCCACACCGACAAGGGGGGCAACGCCATGGAAGAGAGGGGGGTACTCTCGGCGATCGGCAAGACGCCCCTCGTGCGCTTGCGGAAGCTATTTGACGACGCCGGCTTCGCCTGCTACGCGAAGCTGGAGGGGCTCAATCCCGGCGGCAGCTCGAAGGACCGGCCGGCCGCCGCCATCGTCGAGCACGCGCTCGCCAGCGGCACGATCGATGCGGGTACGCTGGTGGTCGAAGCCAGCTCCGGCAACACCGGCATCGGGCTGGCGCAGGCGTGCGCCTACTACGGCCTGCGCTTCCGCTGTCTCGTCGACCCCAAGACCACACGGCAGAACATCGCCATCCTCAAGGCCTACGGCGCCGAGATCGAAATGGTCGAGCACCCGGATCCCGAGACCCAGGAGCTCTTGCCCGCCAAGCTCGAGCGGGTCCGCGAGATCCTCGCCACGGAAGCCAACGCCTTCTGGGCAGACCAGTACGCCAATCCGGAGAACTCCGGCTCACACTATCGCGCCACCATCCGCGAGATCCTCGAGGATCTCGGCGGGCCCCCGGACTTCCTGTTCGTCGCCACGGCGACCTGCGGCACCCTGCGCGGCTGTCTCGACTACCTCGTGGGCCAGGCCCTGCCCACGAACGTGGTGGCCGTCGACGCCGTCGGCAGCCAGATCTTCTCCTCGGTGCGGCACCCGCGCCTGGTCCCCGGGCTGGGCTCGGCCCTGCGCCCGGCGCTGTGCCCCACCGGCTCGATCCACCGCTGCGTCCACGTGACCGACCGCGACTGCGTGGTGGGTTGCCGCAAGCTCGTTCGCCGCGAGGCGATCCTCGCCGGGGGCTCCTCCGGCGGCGTCGTCGCGGCGATCGAGCGCCTGCGGCCCGAGATCTCGGAGGGTGCGGTCTGCGTCGCGATCCTGCCCGATCGCGGCGAACGCTACCTCGATACGGTTTTTTCCGACGACTGGGTGCGCGAGCACCTGGGAGATCCCGAACGCCTCGAACAGATCGTCGAGGAGGAGCGCCCGTGCCCGGCGACGGCATCCTGATCCTGCGCGCGGCGGACGTCGAGGCCGCGCTCTCCGCACGCGAGGCCGAGGTCCTCGAGGTCGTGCGCCGGGCCTACGAGGAACATGCCCGGGGCGGCACCTCGCTTCCCCATTCGAGCTTCCTGCGCTTTCCCGACAGCGACCAGGACCGCATCATCGCGCTGCCCGCCTATCTCGGCGGCGATTTCGAGGTCGCCGGCCTCAAGTGGATCGCCTCGGTGCCCGCGAACGTCGCCAGGGGCATGGAGAGGGCGTCGGCGGTAATCGTCCTCAACCGCCGCGACACCGGCCGGCCCGAGGCGATCCTCGAAGGGTCGATCGTCAGCAAGCAGCGGACGGCGGCCAGCGCCGCCCTGGCGGCGAGAGTCCTGCGTGGCGGCCGCGCCCCGGCGGCGATCGGCTTTATCGGCTGCGGGCCGATCAACCTCGAGATCGGCCGCTTCCTCGGCGTGGTCTGGCCCGAGGTCGACCGCTTCCTGGCCTACGACCTGGACCGCTCGCGGGCCGCGACGTTCCGTGACCGTTTCCGCGCCGCGCGTCCGGGCGTGGGCCTCGAGCTCGCGGCGAGCCTCGACGAGGTCCTCGCCGCCAGCCCGCTGGCCTCGTTCGCGACCAGCGCCGTCGAGCCCTACGTGGACGACCTGGAGGTCTGCCCGCCGGGCGCCACGATCCTCCACGTATCGTTGCGCGACCTCGCGCCCGAGACGATCCTCGCCCACCACAACGTGGTCGACGACCTGGACCACGTGTGCCGGGCGCGGACCTCGATCCACCTCGCCTCCGAGCTCGCCGGCCACCGCGACTTCGTCCACGGCGCGCTCGGTGACCTGCTCCTCGGCCGGATCCAGCCGCCCCCGGAGGGCGAGCGCCGGGTGATCTTCAGCCCTTTCGGCCTCGGCATCCTGGACCTGGCGGTGGCGCACCGGGTCCGTCGCGTGGCTCAGGAGGTCGGCGCCGGCACGGTCATCGAAGGCTTCCTGCCCTAGCCCATGTTTGACATGTCAAACATGGGCTAGCTAGTGTGGTAGGCTTGTGGCCGAGGAGGCCGCCATGCTCGACCGCACGCCCGCTACCCTCATCGCCGGCTGCCTGCTGGCGATCCTGGCGATCTCCGGCGCCCTCGCCGAGACGCCGGCCAAGGGAGCCCCTGTAGAGGGATCCGGCGAGAAGGCTGCCGAGACTCCCAAACCGTTCCGTCACCTCCGGACGTTTTCCGCGGTGGAGCTCGGTCCGCGTCCGCACCGCTGGCGCGGCGAGCCCATCACCTTGAGCCTGCGCGACGCCGATCTCCTGGAGGTGCTGCGCTCCTTCGCCAAGCTCGCCAAGGTCAACCTGGTGATCGATCCCGCCGTCAAGGGCACGGTCACCGTGGAGCTCCACGACGTGCCCTGGGACCAGGCCCTCTACGTAATCCTGAAGTCCCAGGACCTTGGGATGGAGGTCTCGGGAAACGTCTGGTCGCTGACCGACGCCGAGCGTCTCTACCGAGAGAAGACCTCGAGCAGGACGCCGTAGGATCGCTCCCGGATGAGCGTCGAACGTCGTGAGCTCGCTGCGGGCCTCACCCTCTCCCGCGTCGTCACCGGGCTGTGGCAGGTGGCGGACATGGAACGCGGCGGCAGCCGGCTCGATCCCGAGGCGGCGGCCGGCGCCATGACGCCGTACGCCGAGGCCGGGTTGACGAGCTTCGACATGGCCGACCACTACGGCTCGGCGGAAGAGATCGCCGGGGCCTTCCGGCGTCGCCACGGCGGCGCGGTCGAGCTGCTGACGAAGTGGGTCCCCCGGCCCGGCCCGATCCGCCGCGACGACGTACGCGCCGCCGTCCGCCGTGCGCTCGAGCGCCTGCAGGCCGAGAGCGTCGACCTGCTGCAATTCCACGCCTGGAGCTACGCCGACCCGAGCTGGCTCGACGCCCTGTTCTACCTCCAGGAGCTGCGGGAGGAGGGGCTCGTCCGTCACCTGGGGCTGACCAACGTCGACGCCGCCCACCTGCGGATCGCGGTGGCGAGCGGCATCGACGTCGTCTCCAACCAGGTGTGCTTCTCGCTGCTCGACCGCCGACCCCTGCAGGGCATGACCGAGCTCTGCCGCGAGCACGGCGTGGGGCTCCTGGCCTACGGCACGCTGGCGGGCGGCCTCCTGACCGAGCGCTGGCTCGGGCGCCCGGAGCCCGCCGAGCTCGAGACCTGGTCGCAGATGAAGTACCGGCGTTTCGTCGACGCTGCGGGCGGCTGGGACGCCTTGCAGGCGGTGCTCGGAGTGGTCGGCGAGGTGGCTCGCGCCGCCGGCGTGTCGATGGCCAACGTCGCGTGCCGTTACGTCCTCGATCAGCCCGCGGTGGCCGCGGTCATCGTCGGCGCGCGCCTCGGCGAGAGCGAGCACCTCGAAGACACCCTGCGCCTCTTCCGCTTCTCCCTCGATGAGGCGAGCCGCGCCGCGATCGACGAGGCCCTCGCGCGGCTCGCGCCGATCCCCGGCGGCTGCGGCGACGAGTACCGCCGCCCGCCGTTCCTGACGGCGTCCGGCGACCTCAGCCACCACCTCGACGCGCTGCCGCCGCCGATGGCCGCGGAAACGGACGCCGCCGGCCGCGCCCGGGTGTCGAGCGGCACGCCGTGGGAGGAGCTCGCGGGCTACTGCCGGGCGGTCCGCCACGGCGGCCGGGTGATGGTCTCGGGGACCACCGCCACCCACGGCGACCGTCCGATCGGGGGCGGCGATCCCGCCGCCCAATTCCACTTCGTGATCGACAAGATCGAGGGCGCGCTCCGATCCCTCGGCGCGCGCCTCGAAGACGTCGTGCGCACCCGGGTCTTCGTCCGCCGGCTGGAGGATTGGGAGGCCGTGGCGCGGGCGCACGGGGAGCGCTTCCGCCACGTCCGGCCCGCCAACACCCTGGTGCAGGCGGCGCTCGTCGGCGAGGACAACCTCGTCGAGGTCGAGGCGGAAGCGCTGGTGGATCAACCTAGAACATAGTGCCGCAATAGCACGTGCACGTGGACCGGACCCAGTAGTCGAATCCGCAACTCATCGCATAGCACGTCTGCTCGCACAGGGTCGCCCCGCCAGAATAAGGGGTATGACCGGTCCAGCACTCTCCCGCCGACGGCACCATCGGCCCGAAGATGTCTTCGAGGGAGATGTCCGGCGCGGCGTTCGTCACGGCGGCTTCCACCGTCACCACGTCGGCCGGAGCCGATTCGCCGAGCTGGCTCGCCCACACGGCGCCGCTCACGCCTACGATCAACGTCACGGCCAGGATTCCCAGGATCTGCAGCTTCCTCTTCATCTCGACACCTCTCCTTTCGGTGATTGACCTCTGCGGAACGGACTACACGTCCGTTCTCTTTGGACAAACTCCAACCGTCAGGACGCTGAAATGCCCTGCCGAAGATGGGCTCAATTCGGACGCAAGCACTTTACATCAAGGGGCGGGAGCGCGTCAAGGCGCGGCCGACGACGAGCGCTTCGAGATGAGCGTCTGCGAGCTCCGGGTGGGCGCGGCTCAGGTCGGCTCCCTTCTCCACCCCCTTGACGTCCGCGTCGCCCATCCACTGCCACAGCGTCCAGGTCTCCCATCCCGCGGGGACCGTCGGCGCCTCGACCCCGTACTCGGCGATCCAGAGGGGATAGCCGCCGAAGGTATCGTCGAGGTGCTGGTCCCAGAACTTCGGCGAGGTGTAGATGATCGGGCGCACGCCGTAGTGCTCTTCGACGATCCCGATGAAGGTGCGCAGCCGGTCGGCGAGGCCCGGCTGGGTGCCGTGGCCGAGCACCTCGACGTCGACCACCGGGGCCAGGTCCCCCGGCTCGAGGACGACGTTGGCGATGAAGAAGCGGGCCTGCTCCTGCGGGTCGTCCTCGGTGACGTAGAAGTGGTAGGCGCCGCGCACCAGGCCGGCCTCGCGCACCGCGGGCCAGTGGTCGTCGAAGGCCGCGTCCTTGAGGTCCACGCCCTCGGTGGCCTTGAGGATGACGAAGCCGGGGCCGTCCGCGACCACCGCCGGCCAGTCGATCGCGCCGCTGTGCCACGACACGTCGAACCCCCCCTGGTGCACGCGGCCGGCGATCGCTGCCGTGTCGACCGGCGGCGGTGGGGTGACGGCGGGAGGGGCATCGGCTGGAAGCGACGGATCCGCCGGCGGCGCGGGCTCGCCATCGCAACCCGCCGCCAGGAGGGCGGCGACCAGGGAGAGGAAAAAGGCGCGGCGGTGAAATCGGGCGATCCAGGACATGGCGTGCTCCACGGACGGTCACGGTCGACTTTCTCGCGATCGTAACCGGAACCGGCTCGTTGAGCAATCCGCCGACCCGGTCGCCGTCGCTCCGCAGATCCGGGCGCCGCGGGCGCCGCGGTGACCGGCGGCGGATCCGCGGGCGGCGCGGGCTCGCCGGCGCAACCCGCCGCCGCGAGGGCGGCGGCCAGGGGCGGAACCACGCCCGAGCCTGAACGAAGAAGACGTGGGGGTGCCTCCGGTAGTCGGCGAGGTGGCTTGCGCCACCGGAGTCATACGAGGGCCGCCAAGAAACGATGAGCCGGCAGGCAGTGGACGCCCTCTTGGACGAAGTCGGGCTCACCAGCGAGGACGACTTGGTAGCACCAGGGGATGCCGATCCGCTGGCGGAAGTAGTGAAGCGACGGCTCGACTTTGGTTGCGGAGAGCTTCGTTTCCACCGCGAACCAGGGCTTGCGATCGACGGTGACGAGGAAGTCGACCTCCCTTCCCGATCGGTCCCGCAGATACCGAAGCTCCGTCCGATAGCCCTCGCGATCCGCCAGCAGATGGCAGAATTTGAGGAGGTGAAGCCCGATCAGGTTCTCGAATCGCGCGCCCTCCTCGGGAACCTGGCTCCAATCCCACAAATAGGCCTTCGGAGCCTTGTGGAGGGCCCGCACCTGGCGGCTCGTGAAGGGCTGAAGCCGCAGCGCGTAATAGAGACGCTCGAGGATATCCATCCAGTGCGTCACCGCACGATGGCTGACCTCGAGGTCCTCGCGCAGCGCGTTGAGCGAGAGCGGCGCGGCCACCCGTTCGGGCAGGAGGTCGGCGAGGAGCTGCAAGGACGAGAGGTCCCGTACCGCCTCCAGGTCCCGCACGTCTTCGCGCAGGAAGCGGTCGACGCGCTCCTTCTGCCACCGCCTCAAGGTACGCTCCGACTGCGCCAGGAAGGGCTCCGGGAAACCGCCGAATCGCAGGAGCGCGGCCACCGTCGCGGGGGCTCCGGCCGGAGGGAAGTGAAGCTCGTTTCCGGGTTCCGGCAGAGGATGCGGCACACCGCCGACGAGCTCGGCGTAGGAGAAGGGATGGAGGCGGTAGTGATGATACCTCCCCTGGAGCGAATCGCCGCCACGACGGTACACGTCGAGCCGCGCGCTCCCGGTGACCAGAAAGCGGACCCGGTCACGATGCTTGTCGAACTCGCCCTTGATCCAGCTCTTCCATGGACGCCACTTGTGGATCTCGTCGAGCACCACGAGCGGCTCCCCGCCCGGCCACTCGGCGCTCCGGATCCGCTGGCGATCGCCGCGGTTGTCCCAGTTGAGGTAGACCCCCGAACCGGCGGCGGCCAGGATCCGCCGGGCGAGGGTGGTCTTGCCCACTTGCCGCGGTCCCGCCACGAAGACCATCTTCGAAGCCAGGTCCGTGACGACGAACTCCTCAATGTAGCGCCCCAGGTCCATCGGGCCAATTTTGCCTCAAAGCAAAAAATGACGCAACTTTTTCTGCTTGTAGGCAAAAAGGGTCACGCTCGGACCCGCAGAGCCGCGCCTTCTACGAAGAACTCCTGGAGCGGACCACGGCGCTGCCCGGCGTGCGCGCCGCCGGGGCGACGTCGGTGCTGCCGTTCGGCGGCTCCTGGAGCACCGGGACGTTCTGCATCGAAGCTACGAGCCGCCTCCTTCCGCCCTCAATCCCTGGGGCGACGTCCGGGTCGTCACGCCGCACTTCCTCGAGGCCCTGGGAGCGCCGCTCGGCGCACCCGAAGCTCAGCGCCACCTCCTGCACCCGGGAGGGGCTCTTGTGCAGGGGTAGCCGAGGTCGGTGGCGGGTCGGAACGTCGTTGTGATCGTCAGCAGCTTGCGAGCGCGCGAGTATACCGTCAGGCGGAGTGGGGCCTTCAAGGCACGGCAATACCGGTGGACAGCAGGGCCGGCCCGTCGAGCGGACACTCGACGAGCACGTGGACGTTGTAGGTCGCGCCCACCTCCTGGCGTTCGGTGCAGGGTGCGTGCGGATTCGCATTGTCGCACAGGCCGAGGCCGACGCCGGCGCCGGTGCCGCCGCCGATGCTGATCGGCACGCAACGGTTGCGTTGCGCTTCTTCGATCGCGTTCTGGGCCTCCTGCACGGCCTGGTTCCTGCCCCTCTTGAAGCAAGCGCGGTGCCAGGCCGCGGACGCGAGCCCACCCGCCCGCGCCGGCGGCGAGCGCGACGGCCTGAGACGGCGCGGAGACGAGGTGAGACGGACTGCGACGGGTGAGGGAACCTTCCGCCGCCGCATTCCGTCTTCGGCTTCGAGGACGACACGTCGAGGACGAGAACGTGATGCTGATCCACATCCTCCGCTTCGAGTGGCGCTACCACACCCGCCATCTCACGTTCGCCGCGGCGGCGGCCGGGCCCTGCGCGGCCTGCTCGCGCGGGCCGCGGGTGCGCCGACCTCGCTCGACCTGCTCGAGGAGATCTACCGCGTGACCCCCGAGGACCGCCGCGTCCTGGTGGACCAGTGGTGGAAGCAGGTCGTGCACTACGACCTGCGGGTGGAGTCGGCCGCCTACGAGCGCCTGGCGGACGGACGCTATCGGGTGACGGCACGCGTCGCGGCGGCCAAGACCGCGTTGGACGACGGAGAAGAACGGCCGCTGCCGATGGACGAGGAGCTCGACGTCGCCGTTTTCTCGCGGCACCCGAGCGCCGGCGGACGCGACGCCGTGCTCTGGGCCGGCCGCCTACGCGTCGACGGCGCGGCGGAGGTCTCCGCCGTCGTCGCCGAGGAGCCGCGCTACGTCGCCGTCGATCCCTTCCTGCGGCGGATCGACCGCAACCGCGCGGACAACGTCCGCGAGGTGGTGCGCGCAGGACGTGCCGGGGGCCCAGAGTAAGCGCGAAGCGCGCCTCCCTGGGTTGACTTCATCTAAGGCGCTCCTCGAGCCAACTCTGGCCGGAGTGGAGCCCCAGCGACTCACGCTGCTCGGACCCCGAAAGTCAGCTCGGGGAGATCCGCCGGCAGCTCGCCGTGCTCGATCCGATCGGCGAGGACCCGGAGAGCCAGGGCCTTGGCCGCTGCGAGAGCCTCGTCCCGGCTCTTGCCGTAGGCGAGAACACCCGGCAAGTCGGTGACGTCGGCGATCCAACGTCCGTCCTCTTCGAGCTCGAGCTCGACCAGCAATCTCATGAGGCGTCCGGTCTCTTCACGGAGAACGGGATGTTCTGGTCGGCAAGGGCTTCCAGGGCGGCCTCGGGGATCAGATGCTCCCCGGAGCTGGCCGCATTGCGGGAGCCGGCCTCCGCCAGCGCGCAGGCCCAAAGCCTGGGCCTGCCGCGTCAACGCTTGAGCCCCTGGATATCGACGAGTCGGAGGACGTCAAGCGGGTCGTCGGTCGGGGACCGGTCCCGGTCGTGGGAGTTGGAGGGAGGACGAGGTCCGGGTCACCGGACCATCCCACGTGACGGGCCACGGCCAGTTGAGCTTCCGGCTGGCCCGGCCGTCGCCGGCAGGACGTCTGGCTCAGGCTGCTATTCGGCCCGGGATGAGGTATTCTCCACTTGTGACGACGATTGGAGGCCGACCATGAGCAGCGCAGCGGCGGGAAGTGCGACGGTTCAGATCAGCCTGGGTACTCGCGACCAGATTCGTGATCTCGCGGCCCAGATAGGGAAGTCCATGCAGACCGTGGTCGAAGAGGCGATCGACCTCTATCGTCGCCAGTGCTTCTTGAAGGAAGTGAACGCCGCTTACGCGGATCTACGGGAGGATCCTCAAGCCTGGTCAGAGATCGCGGAGGAGCGAGCCGAGTGGGACGTCACCCTGCTGGACGGTCTGCCTGAGGACTGAGAATGCGGCACGACCCACCCCCCAAGCGGGGTGAAGTTTGGCTCGCCGACCTCAATCCGACCCGTGGCCATGAGCAGTCAGGCCGGTAGGTGCATTCCCGCAGCTGTTGTTGACGCAAGCACTGAGCCCATCCGCGACGCCGCTACCGCCGCCGCCGCCCTGAAGCCGCCCGCAGGAGCGCCGCGCGTTTCTTCGTCCCGTCAGGGACGGTGGAGGATAGCCAGTGATTTCAATCACTGGCGCCGTCAGCATGGCCTGAACGCCCCGCGGTCCCTCGGCCCGCCGCCAGTGACTGAAGTCACTGGCTACCTCTCCACCGTCCCTCCGGGACGAGGAGGGCAGCCACAGGACGGCTTTGCCTGATCTACCCCCGCTCGTTCGTAGATGGCCCGATCGGGACGCTGCCGGCCAGCGTCCATGGGAGAGAGGTGTCCCTTGTCCGCATGAGATCGACCGCCGTCATCGTCGCCTGAGCCGATGAACACTTCCGATACGCCCCAATCCCGCCCTGGATCCTCCAACACGGACCCATCTGACGAGACCTCGCCGGCCAGCGAGGCGCCACGGCGGGCGTTCTGGAGCCAAGGCCAGGTCATGATTTCGTCCAATCCTCCAGCTTCGGACCGATGCCCACTTCCTTTATCGCCTCCTTTATGTTTGCCAGACCATCCGCAGTGACCAACACAAGATTGTGAAGTGCCGCGTGGGCCGCGATCCACAAGTCATTCTCATCGATGCCGAGCTCACGGGCGGTTGTAGGATTCACTAGCTCTTCGGGCCGCTTGGCTTTGCTCCGCCGGTTCTTGCTTGAGTAATTGTTGAAGAGCCACGCGCGGAGTCTGGCGTAAGGCTCGTGGATAAGCAGCGATATTTCCAGTGCCGGAGGGAGTTCCTTTGCTATGAAATTGCGGTAGGCTGCCTGCGCTTCGGCATCTGGCAAAAGCGTAACTGCATGACCGTACTCGACCTCTGCAAGAGTCACAACCGAGATAAAGAGGCGGCTCACATAGCCGGTCTGAGGATCGGGCTGTCTGACTTGGTCGGCCTTGGCCTTTACACTCTTGTGCTGTTGGCACTTCGAATTGTACCAATATGACAGAATGTTGGTGTCAAGAAGATAATCGTCCATCGGCTACTCCGGATCCAGAGAAGTTGCCGCGGTCGCCAGCACCGCACTCACGTATGGCGACGGCGCGGCGGCAAACCGCGCTCCTACGCGGTTTGCCGCCGCGTCTTCAAACCGATCAGATATCAGAAAGTGCAGTGGCAAGTGTGATTGAAATCCAGGCGGATAGTACCCGCGGAAATCGTCGCAGCCTACACCCTTTCGCTCAGCTCCAGCGAAGAGGTCGAGCAACTCGCGTTCGAGGCGAGGCGGCAAGTTGTAGGCACGAAGTACGGCTGCATCCATTTCGAGCAACGCTCGCTTTAGGCCCTCAGAAGTGGCCGAAGTGTTGAATAGCGGCCCAGGGGACGTGGCGAGTTCGCGATAGAGCAAGGCAGCCTTTGCAATCTGAATAGTTTGTGTTGAGGACCATCGCGGCACAGGCATTTCTCTTATTGTGCCTACGAGGATATCCACACCAAGATAGCAGTAGGCGAAAGCGTTGGCCACCGGCGAGTTGAGCAGGGCCCACAAATACATCACTGTGATTTCGTTCTCAATCGGCCGAACTGCGGCAAACCGACTCGTCAGTGCGAGTCCCGACTCGTCTACCGTGGCTCTCAGTCTCCAAGGCCCACGACTTGCGCGCGCATAGTTTAATAGGACTTGTGGCCTACCGGTGGAGCCTCCCCCTCTCTCATTACTTATCACCTCGGGGCTCATATTGATTCCGACTGGTTTCGGAGTAGCAAAGATAGCAAGGTCATCCCCGGGGTTTGCATAGCCAAGCGTCTCCCCAGCGCGAGGAGGATCGTGGATAGTCCAAGAGTTCTTAGGCAATTTACCCTTGCCCAGGTGTGAAATGCCTTGTTTGATGGTTGCGAGATCCGCGAGCTTTGGACAGTCCGCCAAATATCGCCATAACTCATCAAGTTCTGTTATCCGAAGATCCGCAGTGTCTCCCACAATTAACTGCGACACATCGACTTGATTCTCGAATGAAAATGAGAAGCGATGTTGGAATGCCTTAGTATCGGCTTCTCTCACGCGACGAAACCACATCATTGGCGATTTGGCTCGGCCGATGTTCCTGCGTCCGAGCAATATCGCCACCTCATGGTCGGCCTTCTCGAAGAGGTTGTCTGCGAAGACGTCAATCTCCGCCATTTCAAAGTCATCAAGCATCTTCTTGCGAAGAGCCGCGCCCTCCCTATTGTGAAGAAAACCCTTCGGCACCACTACTCCGAAACATGCTCCTGGTGTCAGGTGTGGAAGAGTCCGGCGCAGCATTTCAACTGGCTTGGTGAGAGTCACATCAGCTACTCCGGCCTTCAGGTACTCCCTCCGCTCAGCCTCAGATAGTTTGGTAAATGGGGGGTTCGCGAGCAACACTCCGCAGGAAGCCGATCGTTCTTCCAGGGTTGATCCCACGAACATATCGCCTTGAACTAGATCCCATCTGTTGCCGTGAGGAATGTCCGCCAGCGTAAGTGAAAGCCTTGCGACTTCGATAGCGAATCCATCGATTTCCACTCCGTGAAGGTGTGACCGCAGATAATCGTGGCGCTTCTTGTCGTCGTCAATGGTGCTCCACTGCCGAAGCATGCGCATCGCGGCCACAAGGAACGCCGCGTGCCCACAGGCTGGCTCGAAGATATCTCGACGATGTTCTGGAAGCTCTTCAATCCATGGCGACAGCTGCCAGACCATATAGTCCACTATTGCCGAGGGTGTACTGTGTGTGGCTAGTTCCTTCCGCACTTTGTGGGGGACTAATGTGTTTTCATAAAGATATGCGAGCGATTCTGTCGAGATGTGGGCAAGGCTTTGATATCGATTTACGGTACTCGCTGCTTGTTCGATCGCCCGTCGCCACGCTTTCCCCCCTGGCGGCAATCCTCCGGTATCTCCGTAGTGCCGTCCCACACGCATAAAGACATCATCGATATCGGACAACCTAAGACTTCTAAAGTTTGGCACCCGCTTGTCGCGGAGGATCTTGGCCGCAAGAAGCCAAAAAATCGACTTGAAGGCTGCTTCGCTATCAACTTTCGTTTCGATCTTGCCCAGCATTTTCTCGATTCCAAGGATGACCGACTCGACAAGGCGGCTTAGCGCCTCACCTGTCCGTTTCTCCAGCAAGGGCATAAGGCCCGCATCGATGAACGTCAATTGTGTCTGCCCAGGGAGACGCCGCCGAGTCTTACCGTCAAAGATCGTTGCGGGGGCGAAGTCTTGTGCATGCTCGACGAAGAATCCTCTGACGTCACCGGCTTCGATAGTATCTATTAACCAGGGTAAATCGAGTGTCTGCTTCCACCATTGCAACCTGTTGTCGTGGCAGGCAAAAACAACAGGAGCGCCGAGCGGCCTAAGACCGGTCACAGCGTCGGCGGGATCGCCACCGTTCGTATCAATCGCCCCGATACAGACGGACCTTGCATCGTGGGGCGCGTGGGCGAACCCAGCGACCGGGACCCGGCCTACCCCGAAGTCGTACTCGATCGCCAGGAGGGCCTCGTCATAGAGGCTCCGGAGATGCGGAACCAGCGAAGCGGCGGTCAGCGTGGCTTGCGGCGTGATGGCTATCTCCTCGGGGTTCGTTACACAATGGCAGGGGCAGAGTAGCACACCCCTCGCCGAACGACTACACGGGCGTCCGCCTTCAAGACAGAAGGACACGTCGGGTGTCGAGGGCGCCCCAGCGGCAGGTCGCACGATGGAGGCTCGGGCCGGCCTCCTGTTTGGTTGCAGGATCGAGGGAGGGGATTTCCTCGGGCGTCTCCTTGAGGCCATTGAAGCCTCGCTAGTCGCCAGGATACCGAGTCGTTGCACCTCCTCTCGCTAGCCAGATGTCGTGGTCGTTTCGTTACCGCCAAGTATAGACGAAGGTCTGCTGCCCGTCAACCCTCGGGCGACAAGCGCTTCTCTTCCGGTACTGGGAGAGTCGCAGAGCACCGCGACGAGCTATCCGGCACCGGATGACTCCGGAGCGGGTCACCTCCGGCACCGGGTGACAGACCATTCTTCAGGGCCGAACTCGCCCTACGGGGCGTACAGGGTCGCATGAGGCAACGATGCCGCGATCGCCAGCTTCCAGGCGACCGGCGCGGCGGCGCTGGAGCTGGCCGACTGCGGAGGACGAGCCTTGATATGCCACTTGGCCATTCTTGTGTGCCGCGCGTTGGCAAGTGTCCTGTTTTCAGCGGTTAAGGAAGTCTGTGCCAAAATGGCGGAGGCAAACTTGTCCTTCAGAGTTTTGACTTGATGGGCCGCTGGTCTGTTTCGAGCAAGCGGACGCTCCCAAAGTAGGGTTGCAGCCTCTGCAAGGCACTTCCGGCAATTGGCAGAGGTGCGTTGCAGGCCCTGCAATGCTACTTCCTCAATTGGCGAAGGTGCGTTGCAGCCTCTGCAAGGCACTTTCGGGAATTGGCAGAGGTGCGTTGCAGGCCCTGTAATGCTACTTCCTCAATTGGCGAAGGTGCGTTGCAGACCCTGCAGGGCACTTTCGGGAATTGGCAGAGGTGCGTTGCAGGCCCTGCAATGTACTTCCGGC
>Ga0299906_10000983_pt1 | contig 24888 bp, 18 predicted proteins | sample RVTome_14_FD_200259 | JGI IMG/M metagenome (GOLD analysis project Ga0299906, IMG submission 200259) | Soil microbial communities from uranium-contaminated site in the Upper Colorado River Basin, Wyoming, United States - RVT145D125 (version 2) ...
CGACGTCTCCCGCCACGTGATTGCAGTACTCGAGGGTCTCGTCGAGGGTCCCGTAGCGACGTCCGGCGACGTCCATGGCGAAGCCGTCGATCAGCTCCAGGGGGTGGCGCTCGGGGATCCCGTGGAGCCGCGCCACCCGCTGCAGCGCGGCGAAGTGCGGCTCGCCGGTCTGCTCCCCCGCCAGGGCGGCCCGGGTCAGCCGGCGCAGCCGCTCGAGGCGCTCGGGGGCGTCCCGCGGCGAGGCCGCGCCGCAGCCCAGATGCTGGCCGTCGATCTCGTCGTCGCAGTGGCGGCACCAGGCGTAGAGCAGGTGCGCCGAGTCACGTGTGCGCGGGTCGAAGAGCAGAGAGGCGCGGGCGAAGCTGCGCGAGCCCGCCCGGATCGCGGCGCGGCTCGCATCGACGAGCGCGTCAGCTCGCGGCAACGCCGTGCCGATCGAGACCGAGGTCGGCGAGGATCAGGCCCGCCGTGGCCTTCGCGGAGTTCACGACCCCGGGTACGCCGGCCCCGGGATGGGTCCCGGCCCCCACCAGGTACAGGCCGCGGATCCGCCGGTCGCGATTGTGCGCCCGGAAGTAGGCGCTCTGGGTCAGCAGCGGCTCCAGGGAGAACGCCGAGCCGCAATGGGCGTTCAGCACGTCCCTGAAGTCGAGTGGCGTGAAGATTCGCCGCGTGACGAGGTCCCCCCGCAGCCCCGGGATGTGGCGCTCCTCCAGGTAGGCGAGGATCCTGTCGGCGTAGCGCGGCCCCTCCGCCTCCCAGTCGATCTCCGCCCTGCCCAGGTGGGGCACCGGCGAGAGGACGTAGAAGGCCTCGCAGCCCTTCGGAGCCAGGGAGGGGTCGGACACCGTGGGTGCGTGGAGGTACAGGGAGAAGTCCTGGGCCAGCACCCCCGTCTCGAAGATGTCCCGGAGCAGCGCCTCGTAGCGGGGCCCGAAGATCACGTTGTGGTGGGCCAGCTCCGGGTGGCGGCGGCGCGTGCCGAAGTAGACGAGGAACAGCGACATGCTGTGCCGCATTCGCGCCAGGCGCGCACCGGTGCGCCGGGCGAGGGGCTCCCGTCCGAGGAGCTGGCGGTACGTAAAGACCGGGTCGGCGTTGCTGGCCGCGAGCTCGCAGGCGATGTGGCCCCCGTCCTCCGTGGCGACTCCGACCACGCGCCCCCCCGAGGTCTCGATCCGCGCAGCTGCCGTCCCGAGGCGCAGCTCGCCTCCCAGATCCCGGAACAGCGCCGTCAGGCCCGCCACCAGGGCGCCCGTGCCGCCCCGGGGGAACCAGACCCCGAAGCTCCGCTCCAGCACGTGGATCAGCGTGTAGATGGACGACGTGGAGAACGGGTTCCCGCCCACGAGCAGGGAGTGGAAGCTGAATGCCTGGCGCAGGTGCTCGTCGCGGATGAAGCGCGACACCATGGAGTAGACCGAGCGGTACGCCTCCAGGCGCACGAGCTGTGGGGCGACCCGGATCATGCTCCACCAGTCCAGGAAGGGCTCCGCCGCGAGCTTCGTGTAGCCCTCCCGGAAGACCTCGCCGGCGTAGCGTAAGAAGCGGTCGTATCCCTCCACGTCGCCGGGAGACCGGGCCGCGATCTGGGCCCGGGTGGCCTCGAGGTCGTCGTCGTAGTCGAAGCGGTGGCCGTCCTCCCAGAACAGGCGGTAGAAGGGCTTCACCGGCATCAGCTCCACGTAGTCGGAGAGGCGGCGGCCGGAGATAGCGAACAGCTCCTCCAGGCACCCGGGGGCGGTGATCACGGTGGGGCCGGCGTCGAAGGTGAAGCCCCGGTCCCGGTAGACGTAGGCGCGCCCGCCGGGCCGGTCCCGCTTCTCGAGGAGCGCAGTCCGAACCCCCGCCGACTGCAGGCGGATCGCCAGGGCCAGCCCGCCGAACCCGCTCCCGATCACCACGGCCCGGGGTCCCGCGCTCACGCCGTGGCTCGCGTCCACGCAGAGCGCGCGAGGACCAGGGCTGCCCGGGAGAGCGGAACCGGGGGGCGCCCGCTGAGGATGCGGAGCCGGTCCATGGGCCGCAGCCTCGCGGCGTAGAAACGCTGGATCAGCTCCTCGGGCATGCCGTAGAAATGCTCGAGGACGCGGTAGCGGTCCTCCGGCTCCGCCGCCTCGAACATCAGGCGGTTCAGCAGCCGGAAGTAGCGGCGCCCGTCCCACGCATCCCGGGCGAGGCGCGTCACGAGGGCGAGGGCGCGGGCCGTGTCCAGCGGCTCGAGCCGGGCGAGCGCATCCGCCGTGCGGACCGCGTCGGGGAGCGAGTAGCCGGTGGTGGGATGGAAGAGCCCGGCCCGGGTCCCGACCGCGGGCACCCCCGGCGGCCATCCGGCGCGCAGCGCCTCGAAGTCCCCGTCGAGAGGAATGGGCAACACGCCGGCCTCTTCACCCTCTATCGACTCCACAGGCCAGCCCCGGGCCGCCGCGTAGTCGAGGCAGCCGCTCCGGACCCGGTCGCGATCCAGGAGCGGGCTCTCGCTGTAGTACGTGTCCTCGACCAGGAGCGAGCGCTCCGTCCACGGCAACGCGTACACGAAGCGGAACCCGTCCCGCTGCGCCACCGTGGCGTCCATGAGCAGCGGCTCCGTCGGCGCCGCGGGCTCCGCGAGGGCGAGGAAGACGCCGAGGAACTTCTGGTACGCGGCGCGGTAGGGGAGGGCGCCCACCTGCCCGCGGCCGTCGAGGACGCACGCCGCTCTCAGCTCGAGGCCGTCCGCGAGCCTCACCGAGCCGGGCGCCACATCGACGACGTCGCGACCCAGCAGCAGGTCGTCCCCGAGCAGCTCCGCCAGCGCGGCGTGGAGCGCGCCGGAGCGGATCGAGTGGTAGCCGCGCTCGAGCCGCCGTCGGCGCCGGGGGAACCTCACCCCGTAGCCCGGCCAGGATCGCGTCACGAGCGCGTCGAGCCACGCCCGATGGCCGACTTCCACGTCTCCCTCGTGAAAGGACCAGGTCTTGCTTCCGCCGACGCGATCCGTGCGCTCCACCAGGAGCACCCGCCGCTCGGGGCGGGCGCGCTTCAGCCCGAGGGCGATCAAGCCGTTCGCCAGGCCGCCGCCGACGAGGACGACGTCGCTCACCGAGCCGGCAGCAGCTCGCGGATCCAGTGCGCCACGCGCTCGGCGATCTCCCCGCCGGGCTCGCCGAGGACGGTGCGGCGCAGCCCTCCATCGACGGCGAAGACGAGCACGTTGGGGCGCCGCGTGTCGAGGCCGTAGGCGCGGCGCCAGGCGCCGTCGAGGTCGATCAGCACCGAGACCTCTTCCGGCACGCGGCCTTCGAGCTTGTCCAGGACGCGCTCCCGGGTCACGCCCCGGTTCTCGGGAGCGTCCGCCACGCGCAGGAAGCGCACCTCTCCGGCGGCGTCTCCGAGCCGGTCGCGAAGCTCGACCTCCCAGTCCTTCAGGCGCCGCAGCCCCCGCAGCTCGGCCACGAGCGCCACCACCACGCGCCCGCGGTGCGCGCGAAGACCGTCGGAGCGGCCGTGCTGGTCCGCGAGCTCGGGAGGCTCGGACCCCTCGTCGGCGAGGGACGGGACGGTTCCCGCGAGGAGTGGCAGAAGCAGCAGCAGCCGGACGAGGCTCGCCCGGGATGGATGACAGGGAGAGGGCGGTGCTTTTGTGGGCAGGGTCACAACTCGCATCCGTGTCGAAACCGAGCGTTGACTGACGAGGAGCGTGACAGTAGCTTACGGGAACGTGACCGATCAGGCGATACCGGCCAGACCCCTCGCCGCCGTGGCCACGGCGGGACATCGCGAGCGGCTCGAGGAGCTCAGGGTCAGCGTCGAGCGCCGGCTCGACGAGCTCTCCGCGCCCCGGGACGAGGAGACCGAGGCGCTCTCCCGATCGGTGCGCCACAGCCTGCTCGCGCCGTGCAAGCGCACGCGCCCGGCGCTGCTGATCTCCACGGCCGCGTTCTTCGGCGCGGACGAGGCGCTCGCCCTGGACCCCGCCTGCGCCGTCGAGATGGTGCACACCGCGTCGCTGATCGTGGACGACATGCCGGCCATGGACGACGCGCGGTTGCGCCGCGGCTGGCCGGCCAACCACCGCGTCTTCGGCGAGCACGTGGCGACCCTCGCGGCCTTCCATCTGCTGAGCTCGGCTTTCGGCGCGATCGCCCGCGCACCGGGGCTCACCGGGGAGCTGCGGGCGCGCCTCGCCGCCTGCCTGTCCGACGCGATCGGCGCCGAGGGTCTGATCGGAGGGCAGCTCATCGATCTGCGCTCGACCCGCCAGCACCTCGAGGCGGGCGAGGTGGAGACCATGTACACCCGGAAGACCGGCGCGCTGCTCGGCGTCGCCGTGGAGCTGGGTGCCCGAGTGGCGGGCGTAGACGGGCCTGCGGCCCTGCTCCGCCTCGGCGACTTCTCGAGGCACTTCGGGCTGGCGTTCCAGATCCTCGACGACCTCAAGGACCGCTTCGGCGCGGCGGGCACCATCGGGAAGGACGTCGGCCAGGACGCGTCCAAGACCAGCTTCCTGACCCACGCCAGCCCCCGCGAGGCTCGAGAGGAGGTGGCGCGCCTCAGGAGCGCCTCGGAGCGAGCGCTCTCGGGGCTCGGTACCCCTGGCGAGCAGCTCGCCGAGCTGTCCCGGGCCCTCCTCGACGAGACAGCGGGCGACCTGGCGGGCGAGGCGCGCTGAGATGGAGGCGAAGCGCGAGGCATTGCTGGAGGACGCCACGCTCCGTCTCGAGCGCGCGCCGGAGTCGATCCAGGAGCGGAAGTCTCGCCACCTGAGCGTGTGCCTCGACGAGGCCGTGGACCGTACGCGGACCCACGGCGGCGCCTTCGACGCGGTGCGGCTCCCCCACCGCGCGCTCCCGGAGCTCGACCGGAACGAGGTCGACACCTCGGTCACGTTCCTGGGCAAGCGGCTCTCCCTGCCGCTGATGATCGGCAGCATGACGGGAGGGACCACCGAGGCCCGGGTCGTCAACCGGCGCCTGGCCGAGGCCGCGCAGCGGGCGAACGTGGGAATGTGCCTCGGCTCCCAGCGCATCCTCCTGGAGCGGCCGGAGCTGCTCGACTCCTTCTGCGTACGGAGCGTGGCTCCCGAGGTGCTGCTCGTCGCCAACCTCGGAGCGACGCAGCTCGCCCGGGGCACGAGCCCCGCCACGACCCGGCGGCTGGTCGATCAGGTGGGGGCGGACGCGCTGGTCCTGCACCTGAACGCGGCGCAGGAGGCTGTGCAGGAGGGTGGCGACACCCGCTTCTCGGGCGTCGAGGCGGCTCTCGCCGACGCGATCCCGAAGCTGGGCGTCCCGTGCGGCGTCAAGGAGGTGGGCTGCGGCTTCGCCCGCTCCGACGTGGAGCGGCTCGCGCGGCTGCCCCTGGCCTACATCGAGAGCGCCGGACGCGGCGGGACCTCCTGGACGCGGGTCGAAGGGCTCGGGGCCGAGTCCCGGCAGGCCCGGGCTCTGGGCGAGCTGCTCGCCGACTGGGGCCACTCCAGCGTCGAGAGCCTGCGCCACTGCGTGGACGGGGCCGGGGCGATCCCGGTGGTGGCCTCGGGGGGCATCCGCTCCGGAGTCGACGCCGCCAAGGCCCTCGCCCTCGGGGCGTCGCTGACCGCCATGGCGCTGCCGCTGCTCCGCGCCGCCAGCGATTCCGTGGACGCCGTCACCGAGGAGATCGAGCTGTTCCGCGCGGGGCTGACCGCGGCGATGTTCCTCACGGGCTGCCGGGACGTCCCGGCGCTGCGCCGCCTGTTCCGCAACTGAGCCGCATCCGGCTCAGAAGCCGTCGTCCTCCGGATCCGGCTCCCTCTGAGGGACGAGCTTGCCGGCCTTCAGGTACAGCTTCTGCTGCTCCGCCAGGTCGAGGGGACGGGAGCCGCGGCGTCCGAACACCCCGAGCTGGTGGCCGGTCTCGTCCACGGCGCGATCCCGGTCGACCCCACGGGAGAGCGCCACGGCGGTGCCGTGGGTGTGGTACGTCGCGACGAGCTCCGGGGTGGGGCGCGGGCTGAAGCCGTACGCGCCGGGGGTGTCGTTCGCGGAGATCAGCTGGACGACCCTCAGGCCGTTGCGGCCGTCCGCCACGTAGCCGAAGATGCTCCCGTTCGTGGCGCCGATCTGGACGTCGTAGGCGTCGTCGATGGCCCCGCCGGCATCGAACACCTGGTCGAGCTTCGGTCCCTCGGGGCGCTCGACGTCGACGATCACGAGACCCTCGGGGCCCGCCGCCACGTAGGCGTAGGTTCTCCCCAGGTAGAGCCCCCGGGCGTCGCGGATCGGCACCGCCGCGCCCTCGACCACACGGGGCGGGCCGGGGGCCGCCAGGTTCGTCACGTCGGTGACGTCCAGGACCTTCAAGCCCTCGGCGTCGATCACGAAGGCGTAGCGGAACTGCACCGCCACGCGGCGCGGCTCCCGCAGCGGCGCGCCGACGCTGTGGAGCAGCTTCGGCGCGGCCGGGTCGTCCAGGTCCAGGACCGCGACGCCCCGGGGGGTGCTGACGTATCCGACCGTCCCCGCGAGGGTCATGTGGGTGGCCCCGTCGAGGGCCCCGTCGGGGTTGAAGGTCGCGGCGCGCTCGATGAAGTTGTTCCGCGGCTCGCCGTCCAGCAGCGTGTCCACGGGTCCGACCACCACGAGGCCCTCCTCGGCGTCCGTGACGTAGACGTAGGAGTGGATCGGGTGGACCGGCTGCTCCATGTTCTCGGGGAGCTGCTCCCGGGACGGGACGATGGTCTGGGTGCTGGGGAGGGCCACCCAGGTCGCGTTCCGGGTCTTCACGTAGAGCCGCTGGCCCAGGGGCGAGAAGGGCGCAGACACGATGTTCTCGCTGAAGCCCTTGTGATCCACCTGGGCGACGTCGTAGACGCGCAGGCCGTCCTCGCCCCCGGCGGCGAACAGGTACTCGCCCCGGAGCTGGAGCGAGCGCACGTTCCCGCCGTGGTGCCGGGCGAGGCGCAGCTCCCGCCCTCCCGCCACGTGGGCCGAGTGCCGGTCGGGGAAGGCCAGCTCGTGCAGGCGGCTCCCGATCACGGCCTGGGGCTCGTCGCGCTCGGTCACCACCACCGCCTCGAAGCCCTCCTCGAGCTGCCCCACCCAGGCGTAGCGGCCGATGAAGTTCATCAGCCCGGTGCCGTGCATCAGCAGCGAGGCCATCCAGGCGTTGTTGTCGCCATCGGGAGAGACATGGCAGTCCTCGCAGCTCCGGGCCTCGGTCTTGCGCACGGTGTGGGGCACGTACGTGGAGAACGCGGTTCCCGAGAAGCCACCCGAGGAAACGGTCTGCTGCTGCGAGTAGATCCACTCCCGATTCTGGTTCTGGGAGGAGACCAGGACCGCGCAGGCCGAGCGGGCGGGGGCGATACGGTTCCCCGTCACGTGGCCGTCCTTCGCCAGGAAGTAGACGTCGTCCCGGAGCGTCTGGAAGTTGTAGGAGGTCCAGTTGCGGCTCTGCCCGCCCTCGTTGTGGAGGTTCGGCTTCTTCTGGTTGGCCCGCTGGGAGAGGTGGCAGCCGAAGCAGCTCGTGGTCCACGAGGAGTGGCAGGAGTCGCAGGTCATCTTGTCCACGGTGTGAATCGAGTCGTGGTAGTGGACCGCCCGGGGGTTCGCGTCCAGGGAGTCGTAGACCTGGGGGACGATCCACTCCAGGCCCTCGGTGAGCATGCTGCGCTGGACCACCTGCTCGTCCCCGGTCCGCTCGAAGCGCGCCTGCCCCCGGGGCGTCTTCCCGTCGTCCAGGTACGTCCCCTTCGCCGCCGGGCCCGAGGTCTCCAGGCTGGCGCGGGCTTCCCGGGTCCCGTGGCAGTCCTGGCAGGCGATCTCGATCGCGGCCCGGGGCTCGGCGTAGAGGTTCCCGTCGCCGTGGCTGTCCTGCTCGAAGTGGCAGTCCACGCAATGCATCCCCTTCTCGGCGTGGATGTCCTTCAGGTGCACGGCGTAGTCGAGCTTGCCCGGCTCGTCGTGGGGAACCGGCTCGCCCTCCTCGTCCAGCAGGCGGCCCGCACGGTCCTTCTTGAAGACGGCGCGATAGACCCAGCCGTGGCCGTGGAAGTCGCCGAACTGCGTCTCGCTCAGCTCCGGGTTCAGCTCGGCCAGGTCGGCCAGGAACTCCGGGTCGGACCAGAGGCCGCGGAGCGCCGCCCCTTCCGGGTTACGCAGCTCGATCTCGTGCTGCTCCAGGGGCGACAGCTCCCGGGGCTGCTCGGGGTACATCGCCCGGCCCTCCAGCTCGTTGTCCCACCAGGTGTAGCCGAGGTAGGTGGTGACCATGTTCGTCCCGGGGTGCATGTGGCAGGAGATGCACTGGCTCGAGGGGATCGCCCGGGTGAACTCATGGCGCACCGGGTGGCCCGGCTCGTCCTTCGGGATCGTCGGGTCGGCGCTGGCGCTGAGGCCGCGGTTGCCGAACTCCGCCCAGGGACCCGAGCTGAAGCTCGAGCGGTCGTTCGCGTACACGACGTGGCACGCCGAGCAGCCGCTGGAGCGGTAGTCCCCGGGATGGTCGTTCGTCCCCAGAAACGACAGCAGCGGGTCCAGCAGCCGCGTCTTCTGGGCGCCGATGATCACAGGGTCGGTGCGGTTCAGGGTCCCCGGGCCGCGCTGGGAAAGCCCCTTGTCGGGCCGGCCCGCCTCCTCGAAGGGGTCGGGGAGCCCCGGCTCCAGTCGGCGCCGCCCGCCGTCCTCGAAGACCCGGAACACGTTCCCGGGCTGGCCCAGCTCCCAGCGCGGCAGCGGCAGCAGGAACGGGACGATCCCCTCGTCCCGGACCTGCTCGGGCGTGGGGGGCGGGACGGTGTTCACCTTGCGCGGCTCGCCGTCGGCGTCGTAGCTCTCTCCCACGATCGGGTCGCGGCCGGGGAGCACGCCGTTGTTGTAGAGCGCCGCGGCGTAGAGCATCCCGCCGTGGGTCATCATGCTCTTCTGGTTGAAGAGCACCTCCTCCTCGTGACAGCTGCCGCAGGCGAAAGGCGCGGCCCGAAGGTCGCCGGGGTTCACGAAGCGGACGAAGGCGAGATCCTCCTCGAGGAACGCGGCGTAGCTGCGCTGGGGGTTCGCGGAGCTGGCGAAGATCCAGGGCTGCTTCGGGAGCACGTGGGCGCGGCGCTTTGCCTCGGCGTATGCCGTCGTGCCGGGCTCTCCGGCGCCGCGCACACCGGGGGCGCCGCCGTGGCAGTCCGCGCAGCCCAGCACCACCGAGTCGGAGGCGTGCATCGTCTTCCGGTCCGTGGCGGTGTGGCAGGTGACGCAGCCCGCGCTCTTCGCGTCCGCCTCGGCCTGGGTCTGCCGGCGCGGCGGCTGGAAGCGGGCTTCCCCCGCACCTGCCAGGACGGCCGGCAAGCCGCCGCCGGCGCCCAGCAACGCCAGCCCGAGGCCGAAGCCCCGGACGAAGGTCAGACGCATGCCCTCTCCTCCCGCATCACCACAGGAACCTCACGAGCGCGAAGACGTTGTAGAGACTCTGCGACGGCGCGCCACAGCCCGGGGTGCCGCAGGGGTCCGAGGCGTAGATCTGCTCGAAGCCACCCATGGGCACGAGGCCGGTGAGGCCCGCGGTGATCACCACGTTCTCGTTCAGGAACGGGCGGTAGAGTATCCCGGCTCCCAGGTCCAGGCCGATGCCGCTGTCGAGGTTCGGCTGGAACAGCAGTGCCTCCAGGGACTCGGTCCGGTGGAACGCGAGGTAGTTGGCCGCCGTGACGATCTTGAGCTTCGGCGTCGCCTCGACGTCGACCCCGACGCCGGCCAGCACCAGCCCCGGGTTGACGAAGCTGGCCTGCCCCTCGAACTTGTTGGAGCGCAGGCTGGGGATCAGGGTCAGGGGCGGCTTCAGCAGCACCTTGGTCTGGGTGAGCAGGATCGCGGAGCGGGTCCAGAAGCTGAACGGCCCGCCGGCGAAGTTCGGGTTGTCGTAGATGGTGTCGAATCCCTTCGCGGTGTCGTCGAGGGGGTCGGCGTCGCCCGAGGAGAAGACGAAGGACGCCTTGAAGCGCGCCCAGTCCCTGTCCACCGAGGCCTCGACCGCGGCGAACTGGGCCTCGATGTCCACCTCCCGCCCGGCCACCACGTTCAGCTCGTCGGTGCCGAAGGCCCAGTAGAACGCGTGGGACAGGTTGAGCCTACCGAAGTGTCCGTCGCCGGCCAGGCCCAGGTAGCCCGCGCGGACCTCGTGGGGCCGCGGCACTCCCACCGGCGCCGGCCGCACCAGCACGCCGTTCCGGTCGTAGTAGAGCTCCGGCCCCTCGTCGCGGCTCCAGTGGAAGCTGCCCTGGATCTGGTAGCCGAGGGCGAGGAAGTCCTGGCGGTAGACGTTGACGAGGAAGACCTCCTGGTCGCGCTTGTCGAAGGTGTTCAGCAGCGAGTTCGTCTCCTTCTCCAGCAGATCGAACCAGGCGACGTTGAACTGGATGCGGTTGTCGGCCAGGTTGCCGAACAGCCGCGCCCCGAGGTTGAAGTCGAAGAACAGCAGCCCCCGGAAGTCGGAGTTGAAGGGCTGGATCCCGGCCCGGATCGAGACCGAGTCGTAGTGGGGCTCGAAGTCGAGGATCTCGTACTCGGCGAAGGCTTCCTCCAGGGAGACGTCCCAGCGGGGCCGCGTCCGGGGGCCCTCGCGGACGTCCACGTTCACGAGGTTGTTTTCCCGGACCTTCAGGTAGTTGAAGTTGAGGGCGGGCGAGATCCGCAGCGCCCACTTCTTCGGCTTGAAGGCCGTCTGCCCCTTGAACAGCTCGGCCTGGAGCAGGATCCGTGGCGAGGTGAAGAGCTGCTCCCCACGCCCGAAGAACTCGAAGGAGCCGGGATCGGCCGTGCTCACGTTGCCGGGGAGCGGGGTGCGCCGCGCTTCGAAGGGGGTGTCGAAGGTCGCCTGGAGGAAGGCGAAGACCCCGTCCCCGATCACGGGCCGGTCGCCCTTGAGGACGTTCTGGTCGTAGGGATCGATCCGCCTCGCCTGCACGATCCTGGGGCTCGGGGGGAAGGGTACCGACCAGCGGTCGGACCACGGCTCGAAGTGCGGAATGGGCGGACCTGGCGGGACCTCGATGGCGGGGAGACCGGGGGCTTCCGCGGGAAGGTCGGGTGGAGCCTCGGCGGGCGCCTCCGGTGTCCCGGCCACCGCGCCGACGAGGGGAATCTCCGCGAGCGGGGGCGACTCGACGTCCTGCTCGGGAACCGAGAAGCCCTCTCCCGCGATCGTCTGGAAGACCACCTCGCCGTCGCGCCGGCCCAGGCGCAGCACCCGCAGCTCCCGCCCGTCCCTGAGCCGCAGCGTCTGCTCTCTCGGAACGTCCACGCCCAGCACCGGGATCTGCTCCAGGGGCGGCGAGACCACCTCCTGCTCCGGAACCGAGAAGGACTCCCCCGTGTCCGTCTGGAACAGCACCTCGCCCCCGCGCCGGCCCAGGCGCAGCACGCGGATCCTGCGACCGTCCCGCAGGGAGAGGACCTGCTCCCCCTCCGCCGGTCGACCCCCGGGAGCCGGCCGCGCGGTGGCGTCTCCCCCGGGAGGAGCGCCGGGGATCTCGGAGAGCGGGGGCGAGACGACCTCGCCCTCGGGAACCGAGAACACGTCGCCGCCGGAGGTCTGGAACACCACCTCGCCGTCGCGGCGGGCGAGCCACTCCACGCTGATGCGCCGCCCGTCCGCGAGCTCGAGCACCTCGGCCGCCTCCGCATCGGGAGCACAGACCGGGAGCGCGACGAGCGACGACGCCAGGGCCAGCACCGATCCCAGCCCGGAAGCGCTGGCCCTCACCTTCAGAACTCTTCCGGGTTTCTCGGGAACTTGAGCCAGGGGATCCGGACCGGTTCCCCGAAGGGCGTGACGATGCGGCTGTTGTCCACGCGCAGCTCGGGAGGTGGCTCGAAGCCCACGGCACCCGCCGCCGTCACGAGGTCGTTCTGCTCCACGCCGTCGCCGCTGACTCCGATCCCCCCGACGGGGCGGCCGCCCTTGTACAGCGGGGCGCTGCCGGGGAACCAGGTGATGCCGTTCTGGTTCAGGAAGCTCCGGTCGCCGCCCCGGCTGGGGCCGGGGCCCTCGGTGCACGGGTTCAGGGTGTCGTAGACGAACAGCTCGAACCACGGGCCCGGAGTGGGCGGCCGCTCCTGGTCGATCCCTGGCGGGAAGAGGGGCTGCCCTCCGAAGCCGATGCTGCGGCTCGTGATCGCCCAGCCCTCGCCGCCGGGGGGCTCGGGCTCCCAACGGTAGTCCGCGTAGGGGCTCTGGTCCACGTAGCCCCGCAGCACCTCGTACCCCTCGCGGGTGCTGAAGTAGTACGCGTTGCGCGCCTTCGACGGCACCACGTCGACGGCGTCGAAGAGCGCGTCGGGCATCCGGAACTCGGCCAGGATCTCTCCCAGCTCGTCGGTCACCGCGATGATGAAGGGCGCCGACTGGCCCGAGGGGAGCCGCACCTGCGCCCGGGTGCGGTTCGCCTGGGCGACCGCCTGCTCCACGATCCGCCGCACGTCCTCGACGCTCAGGCCGCCGGGTACGCTGCTCCCCCGCGGACCGATCAGGTAGCCCTCGGGCGCCTGCCGCCCGTCCCGGGGCGCGACCAGGTAGCTCCCCTGGGCGAAGGCGCCCGCCGACGAACCCGCCGGGCGCTCCGTCGGCGAGGCCTCGGCGAAGGGGAGGAGCAGGCCGTCTATGAAGATCCCCCCGGGAGCGGGGAGCGGCTCGGGGGCGTCGATGGCCGTGGTGATCCCCCGGCCGTTCGCGGTGGCGGCCACGAGGGCCGCGAACTCCGCGCGCTCGGGTGCGGCTCCCGTCACCCCCACCCCTCCGATCAGCTGCGAGCCGCGGTAGAGCGGAATGCCGCCGGGATCGACGTCGGTGCCGTCGCCGTTGGTGGAGTCCCTCAGGTCGCGCTTGCCCGTCGTGATCCCCAGGGAGTAGATCGGGACGCCCTGCTCCCCCAGGATCGGCCCGCCCACGGCGCAGCCGCGCGTGTCGGCGGGGTTGCAGGGGAGCGGCGGGGCGCCCGCCAGCCCGAAGGTCCCCGCGATCGATCGGGGACGCACGATGGGAGAGTTGAAGATCGCGTCGCCGAGGTCGTCCAGGGCACACCCGCGGTTGATGTTCTCGACGCCGTAGAGAGCGGCGTTGGGCTGGTCGCGGATCCCCGGGGGAAAGTGGATGCCGCTGATGAAGCGGACCGTCCGCGACGAGAGCGGCGCCTGGTCGTTGCTGAAATAGGCCGTGGTGCGCGCCAGGGAGACCGCGACGTCGGGCGAGCGCGGATCCGCCCCGGGTCGGGAGTAGACGCCGAGGATCGTGCCCGCGCGATCCACCACGGCCACGGCCAGGGTCTCGTCCGCGAGCGACTCCGCCGCGGCGGTGATCACGGCCGCCACGTCGTCCGCGACGAGGATCTCGGCCGGTCCGCCGGGGGGGATCGGAGGGACCTGGGACCGCGCGGAAGAGGGCGGGAGCCCGAGCGCCAGCGCGATCGCGACAGCCCGGCTCACGGTCGCGCGGAACGAAGGCGCCGCACGACGCAGCCTCGAGGCGTCCATCCGGCGCGGGGAGAGCATTCGGTGGCACCCTGCATACGCCGGCGCCACGGGGGTGTCAACCCGGAACCCGAGACGGCTCCCCACGCGTGACCACCGTCACAGAAGCTCCCGAGAGGTCGGAGGCCAGCGGCGACGCGCCGGGAAACGCTTGACAGTCTTCCGCGTTGGTGCAGGAATAGCCTGCACTCGCATGGTGAGGGTCACGCTCTCGAGCCGGACGCCGTTCCTCGCGAGCGCCCTCGCGCTCGGAGCGCTGGCCGGGCCCGGTGCCGGGGCCGCGCCGCGCACGCTCGGACACGGCGATTGCGAGAAGTGCCACAAGCCGGCCGTCCAGAAGTGGGCCCGGGACGAGGTGGCGCAGCTCGGCGCCGAAGCCCACGCGAACACCCACAAGCAGCTCGCCGGAGCGAACGCCGCCCGCTGGGCGGCGGCCATCGGCCTCGCGAGCCCCGCGGAGCCCGGAGGCCGCTGCGCGCAGTGCCACGCGACGGTGGTGCGCGGGAGGGTCCGCAGCGGCGTGTCGTGCGAGAGCTGTCACGGCCCGGCCGGTGACTACCTCGACGTCCACGACGACGAGCCGTGGCCCGCGTCCTACCGGAAGGCGATCTCCCTCGGGCTGCGGGACCTCCACGAGAAGACCGCGGCGGTCGCGAAGCTGTGCGTCGACTGTCACGTCACGCCGGAGAAGGCCCTGGCGGCCGCGGGCCACCCCGACGGCGCCGGCTTCGACGCGGGAGCGTCCCTGCAGAAGATCGTCCACTGGACGGCCGCCTTCACCCCGAACGGTGCCGAGCACGCCCGCTACGACTTCGCTCAGGTCACGGCCGCCGCGAAGCCGCTCGTGGCACGGGCGCTGTCGGGAGGCGGAGGGGCGAGCCGTGCGGCCGCGAGCGCCCCGGCCGCGGCGGCACCGGATCGAGCGGCGCCGAGCGGCGCCGTTCTGGCGGCGCCCTGGGACTGGGACAAGCCGGTCCAGCGTCTGCCCGCGGACTTCCCCTCCACCGCCGACCAGGCTCCCGCGCCTCGGCCGCCGCCCCCGCCCTCCATCGTCGACGATCGGCCCCTGGCCGTGGATGCGCTCCCGGCCGTCGCACCCGTGCCGCGACGGCCGCCCGAGGCCGAGGGCCCTCGGCCGGCAGCCGCTCAGCTCGCGGAGCTGCGGGGCCGCGCACTCGGGCTCCTGGCGGGGCTGCTCGCCGAGGGGCGGCGGGCTCCGGGCCTCGACGCCCCTGCCCAGCCCGCAGAGTTCGAGGGGCCCGACGGGGAGCTGCTCCACCTGCAGGACGTGGTCTTCTACCTCGCCCTGGAGACGCTCGGGCGAGAGGAGTGAGGGTCCCGGCTCCCGGCCGCGAGGCCGCAGACACCAGCCTCGACGAGCTGCGCCAGCGCTACGAGCGGCGCCTCGAGCTGATGGTCCCCGCCCGGGTGGAGGACCTCGAGGGGCTGGAGCTGTTCTCCGGCATCCCGGAGAAGGCGCGCCCCAAGGTGATCGAGAAGGTGCGCCGCTACCTGCACGTGGTGGAGTTCGGCGCAGGGGACGCGGTCCTGCGGGAGGGCGAGTACAGCGACTCCGCCTACTACGTCGTCCGCGGCACGGTGGAGGTGGTGCTCCCCGCCCTCGAGCGGGAGCGCGCAGAGCGCGCCCGTCCCAGCGTGCGGGGGGGAGCTCACGCGCGCCCGGAGGAGCCCCCGGGAGCGCGACCCGGGGCCGAGGGTATGGTCGGGCGCGGCGGCGTCAAGGGGACGCTGATCCTCTCCGCCATACCGGCGGCCGTCACTCCCGGGAAGCGCACGCTGCTGGAGGAAGGCGAGATCTTCGGAGAGATCAGCGCCCTCTCCCGCTACACCGTCTCCGCGACGGTCCGGGCTGCGAGCGACGTCCGGCTGTTGCAGATCCGGCTCCCTGGGCTGCGCATGCTCACGGCGACCTCGAAGCCCTTCAAGGCCTTCCTCGACGAGCGCTACCGGGAGCGCTCCCTGAAGGCCCACCTGCGCAACGTGGACCTGTTCCAGGACCTGCCCGCGACCCTGATCGAGGAGCTGAAGCGGAACGCCGAGCTGCTCTCCTTCGCCCCCGGTGCCATCATCGCCGGGGAGGGAGCCCCCGCCGACGCCTTCTACCTGGTGCGGGGCGGGTTCGTGAAGCTGGGGGTCCACGTCGGGGCCGCCGATCTCGCCGTCACGTACCTCCGCAAGGGAGACCACTTCGGCGAGTCGGCGCTGCTGCTCGACGACACCTGGCCGTTCACGTTCCAGGCACTCGACCACGTCGAGCTGGTCAAGCTGACCCGGGAGGACTTCGCCCGGATCGTCCGCGAGCCCAGCGTCGAGGACCGGCTGTGGCGCGAGGTCGCGGAGCGGCTCAAGCTCCGGGGCTCGGTCTCCCGCAACCCCACGTCCTCCGAGTACGTGCAGATGGCCATGGAGACGGGGCTGATCCACGGCGAGAGCGTGCTGCTGATCGACCTCGCCACCTGCACGCGCTGCGACGAGTGCGTGCGGGGTTGCGCCGACGCCCACGGGGGGCAGACGCGCTTCGTGCGAGAGGGGCAGAAGTACCGCAACTGGCTCGTCCCGACGGCGTGCTACCAGTGCTCGGACCCGGTCTGCATGATGGACTGCCCCACCGGGGCGATCAGCCGCCAGGTGGGGACCCTCGAGGTCACGATCCACGAGCCCACCTGCATCGGCTGCACGAACTGCGCGAAGCGTTGCCCCTGGGGCAACATCATGATGATCGAGGGCGACGAGAAGCGCTCCGACGGCAAGCCCGTGGAGCTGGCGAGCAAGTGCGACCTCTGCCTCGGCCGGGCCGAGGGTCCCGCGTGCGTCCAGCGCTGCCCCCAGGGCTCGGCGGTGCGGATCTCGTTCCAGGACATGGAGCGGGTCACGCGCACGCTGACCTAGCTGCGGCTGTGCAGATACAGGCCCTTCGCGCCAAGGAACCCGGGAACCTCCGGCTCACCCTCGGCCTCTCGGCCGTCCTGCTGGCGGCCTGGGGCGCGGGGACGCTGCTGGGCGCCTGGAGCCCGAAGCGCGGGCTGGGCCTGGCCTTCGGGATCCTGGCGGCGCTGCTGTTCCTGTTCGAGATGGGCTACCCGGCGGGGCGGCGCTGGCCGGGACCGCTGGCCAACGCCCGCGTCTGGCTCCAGGCCCACGTCTACCTGGGCGCCGTCGCGTTCCTGGCCGTGCTCGCCCACGCCGACTTCTCCTGGCCCCACGGCGCCATGGGCTGGTGGCTGCTGGGTCTCTCCGCCTGGACCACCCTGACCGGTTTCGCAGGGGTCTGGCTCCAGAAGTGGATCCCCTCGGCCATCGCCCACGGCCTCAAGGTGGAGGCGCTCCTGGAACGGATACCCGGCATGCTCGAGGCGCTGCGGGCCGAGGCGGACACCCTCGCCGCGGGGAGCGACGAAACCCTCGAGGGCTTCTACCGCCGGGAGATCCGGCCTGGGCTGGAGCGGCTCGACCCCTCCTGGGCCTACCTGCTCGACGTGCGCGCCGGACGTGACCGCGCCCTGGCTCCTCTGGAGCGCATGCGCCAGTTCGTCCGCGAGGAGGATCGGGGAAAGCTCGACGACCTGAAGAGCATCGTGATCGAGAAGCTGGAGCTGGACGCCCACGCCCGCCTGCAGGGGCTGCTCCGACGCTGGCTCCTGCTCCACGTCCCGCCAGCGGGGCTGCTGATCGGGCTGATGCTGATCCACGTCTACACCTGGATGCGGTACTGATGCGCGAGGTCAACTGGGGGACGCCGAGCCGCAGCCCCCACTACGTCGCGCCCCGGCGCGTCGCGCCGCTGATCCTGGCCTCCCTCGGCGCGGGAGGGGGAGCCCTGGCGCTGCTGCTGCTCCTCGACGCCCTCGGCTTCGGCCGGCCGCTCTCCCCCGGGTCGGTGAGCAGCGAGCACATGCTCTACGACGCCCGCTGCGAGGAGTGCCACATCCCCTTCTCCGGCGCCGCGGACGTGCGCTGCCAGCGCTGCCACGACCCGGCCTCCGCCGGCCGCCTCACGAACTCGGCCCACGTTTTCTTCGGAAGCCTCGACCCGGCGCGGGCCGCGGCGGCGCCGCAGGTCGCCTGCGCCCGGTGCCACGTCGAGCACCGCGGCTCCCGGGCCGAGCTGGCGAGCGTGGAGCAGGAGCACTGCACCGACTGTCACTCGGACCCCGAGGAGCTGGGGGAGAGCGCGTTCAGCCGCTTCGCCTCCCACTCGGAGTTCGACGTCCTCGCCGGGGACCAGCGCCAGACCACGGGCCTCGTCTACAGCCATCTCACCCACAGCACGGGCAAGGGCGGGAAGCAGGCCTACCTGCTCAAGGACCGCCCGAACCTGACGGCGCCGGCGGACACCTGCGGCGAGTGCCACCGCCTCGACCCCGGAGGCGCGGACTTCGAGCCGGTCAGCTACGCCGCGCACTGCGAGGCCTGCCATCGCAGCGACGTGGGCCGGATGGACCCGGTGGCGTCTTCCGAGATCCGGACGTTCTCCGAGCTGGAGCTGGAGCTCGACGAGGAGACGCTGCGCCGCTGGAGCGTGCGCCAGGCCGACTTCGAGGACCTGGGCGGCGAGGTGCTCAAGGTGGCCGTGAGCCACCGGGACGCATGGGTCGAGCACAATACCCTGGAGCTGTGGAGGGCGCTCGACCCCGTAGCCTTCGCGGCCGAGCGCGCCCGCCTCCAGGGGCGCGCGAGCCGCCTCGAGCGCCGGCTCGCGCTGGCCAGCCCCACCGCCCTCGCCGACGAGGCGGAGCTCGCCGAGCGGGCCCGGATCCTGGAGACGGAGATCGCGTACCTGGATCGGCGCCTGGAGGCCCAGCAGTCGGCCAGCGACCCCGCCTCCGGCGTCGCGCGCCTGGAGGAGCTGGCGAGGGCCGCCCGCGGCGCCGGCTCCGACGACGCCCGCGCGGCGGCCGAGGCCCTCGCACGCGCCGGCGCCGCGCTGCGCAGCCAAGGAGTCACGGCCTCGCCGCTCTCCCGCTCCGACTTCGAGGCCCGGCGCGGGGAGCTCGAAGCGGTGCTCGACGCCATCGAGAAAGCCGCTCCCGAACGCGCCGCCCAGGTCGCCGAGCTGAGACGGCGCGCGGAGCAGCTCGTGCCCGGGGAGACCACCGCCGCCGTCCTGGGCCGCGCCCGGGAGCAGCGCATCGAGACGCTGCGGCGCGTCCGGGACGAGCTGCGGCTCCGGGAGAGCGGCACGCCGCCACCCTCGGAGACGCTGCTCGCGGCGGAGCGGCAGTCCATCGCCGCAGCCCTCGCCGAGACGCTCCGGCGGCTCGGTGACCTGGAGCGGGTGTCCGAGCCTCCGGGTACGCTCGGCCCCGGGGCGATCGCCCGCAAGCAGGACGCCCTGCTGGCGCTGACGAAGGGCTGTCGCTACTGCCACGAGATCTCACCCCTGGGGGCCATGACCGCGGTGGCGGCCGCGGAGCCCGTGCTGTGGCGCGCTACCTTCACGCACCGCGATCACCTCACCCAGGGCGAGAGCTGCGCGAGCTGCCACGCGGGAGGCGAGGGCGAGGGGGCCTGGTCCATCGAGACGAGCGGCGACTCGTCCGAGCTCAACTTCCGTGGCGTGGCGAGCTGCCGGGAGTGCCACCGGAGCGGCCGGGCAGCCGACGACTGCCAGAAGTGTCACGACTACCACCCCCCGGCGACGCCATGAAGGGCCAGCTCTTCTGCCGGGCGCAGCCGGGGGTGACGTCGAGCTTCGAGCTGCGGGACGAGTCGTCGGTGATCGGTCGCGAGCGCGGGGCCGCCGTCTCGATCCCGGTGGAGGGGGTCTCGCGCCAGCACGCCCGGATCACCCGCGAAGGCCAGGCGTTCTGGCTGGAGGACCTGGGCAGCACCAACGGCACCTTCCTGAACGGTGCGGTGGTCCGCAGAGAGCGGCTGCGCCATCGCGACGTCGTCACCCTCGGCAAGGCCGTCGACCTGATCTTCATGCTGCGGGGCGAGGACTTCCAGACCACCGAGCGCCGGCGCGGCGTGGTGGCGGCGCGCCTCGCGCCACTCGACGGCGGCTCACCCCCCGTGGATGTCCCCCCGGGAGAGATTACCCTCGGGCGCTCCCAGGCCTGCAACCTGGTCGTGGAGAGCAGCGCGGTCTCCAAGATGCACGCCAGGATCGAGCGCTCCACCGAGCAGCTCGTCATCCAGGATCTCGGCTCCTCCAACGGCACCTTCGTCAACAGCGAGCCGGTCCGCACCGCGGTGCTCCGCCACGGCGACGAGATCTCGCTGGCGGCCGTCGAGGCGTGGCGGGTGGAGGTCGACATCGGAGAGGTGGAGACCCCCTCGGGGGTCTACGAGGTCCCGAGGGCGATCCTGCCGGGGGGGGACGAGGAGGGCCCCCACTTCTCTCCCGAGTGGAAGACACGGTTCGACTGGAGCGAAGACGAGCTGGAGGAGATCAAGGCTTTCCGCGCGCAGCTCGCCGACGAGGAGAGGAGCGCCGCGGCCCCGGAGGCCGCACCCCGGGCGGCAGTGCCGCCGGACCGGCCGACCGCTCCGGCTCCGGAGCCGCCGCCCCGTGAGCCCGCCCCCCCTCCTCCGCAGCCGACGCCGGCCGCCTCCCCGCCGCCGGCGGCAGCGGAGGCGACGCCCGCCCCGGAGGCCGCCGGCGCCGAGACGACCGCGAGCATGGAGTCGGCGGCTGAGAAGATCGCGGAGCTGCGGCTCGCCGGCGGGTCCGTCCAGATCGTGATCGCGGAGCCCGGGGAGTACACCCTGGGCCGCTCCTCCCGAGCCAGCTTCCGCATCGACCACAAGACGGTCTCGCGCCGCCACGCCCGGGTGCTGCTGTCCGACGACCGGCGCGAGGTGTTCCTGCAGCACGACGGCGGGACCAACGGCACCCGGCTCAACGGCCGCGAGATCGAGCGTCTCGAGCCCCTGAAGGACGGAGACGAGGTCCAGATCGGCGAGGTCACGATGACCGCGAGCCTGAAGCGGATCTAGCACTAGACTAGAGGCTCCAGTATCCTCCAAAGGAGATGTGTGGCAATGCGACAGGCACTCCTAGCCGCAGCTCTGATGAGTCTTCCCATCCCCGGGGCCTCCCAGGCGGACAAGGGCCCAGCCACGCTAGAGGAGTTGGGTCGCGACAAGGAGCGGGATGAGTTCCTTGAGTTTCTTGCCCGGTTTGAACAGGCCACAGACCGGGTCGCTCGAGAGAGGCATCTGGCATGCCTCCAGGCGTTCGGTGCGGAGACCTTCTGCGCGTGCTTGCGCGACGAACTCCCCGTCGGAGCCACATTCGATACGTACATTGAAGTCGTAACGGCCACAAGGGACGAAGTTGGATACGACTCACTGCCCAGCGACCTACGGGCGGCGATTGACAGGACGCTTGCTACGCGCGACGCTTGCGTCAAGAGGAGCCATCACGAAGGCTGTCCCTGAGGCGCCACGCTGCTAGCCCCCTTTGTCGACCGAAAGTGCTTCCGCGGCCCAACGGGGCACTTCTGCGTCGCGGCCGTACTCGCGGCATCCGAGCGCTGACCGTGGAGCGGGATTCTTGGCACACGCGGCGATTCGCCGCGCGTGGTCAGCGCGCTCCGTCACGGAGGCCCGCGAGCAACTGCGCGCCATCGAGGCCGGCTCGGGCCTCAGCACCCCGGCGCTGTCGCCGCCCTTCGCGAGGGTCTCGACGAAACGCTCACGCCCCTGGCCCTTGGGTGTGACTGGCGCGCTGTACCGCACGCTGTGCTCGACGAACCCGATCGAGAATCTCCAGGGCACCCTCAAGCGCGTAGCCAAGAGGGTTCAAGCGGTGGCGTGGCGGTTCCATAGCCCTGCGTTGGGCAGCAACTGCTCTGATCGGGGCGGAGAAGCGCGTCGCTCCGCAACGGACCTCGCGCCCGCAGCGCGCAGTACGATTGGCAACCCGGCGGCCACCGTCACACTTTTCAACGGCGGCCGGGACATCGCCGGCCGCCAACAATTGATGCAGAGTACGGGGAAGTCTAGCTCCTGACAGGTTTGTCCCTGTGGTGCGGTTTCTTTGCAGCTACCGTTCGGGCGTCCGGACCCCCAGCAACCCAAGCGTTTTTTCCAAGTTGACTTGGGCGAGTGCGTGGTTCGGGTCGAGCGCGAGTGCTTTGCGGAACTCGGCGATTGCGTCCTCGAGCTGCCCCTTGTCGGCGAGCGCAGCCCCGAGGCTGTTGTGGGCTCCCGTGAAGCTCGGGTCGAGCTTGATCGCTTGTCGATACTCGGCGATGGCTTCGTCGAGCTGCCCTTTGTCGTCTAGCGAGATCCCGAGGTTGTGGTGGGCCATCGCGTAGTCCCGGTCGAGCTCGATGGCTAGCCGGTACTCGGCGATGGCTTCGTCGAGCTGCCCCTTGTCGCGGAGCACGTTCCCAAAGCTGTTGCGGGCTATCGCGAGGTTCGGGTCGAACTCGATGGCCAGCCGATACTCGGCGATGGCTTCGTCGAGCTGGCCCTTGTCACGCAGCGCGATCCCGAGGTTGCTGTGGGCCGCAGCGAAGTCCGGGGCGAACTCTATGGCTTGCCGGTATTCGGCGATTGCGTCGTCGAGCTGACCTTTGCGTTGGTAGGTCGTCCCGAGATCGTAGTGATAGATTGCCGCCTGCCCTGGCCCGCATGCGATGGCCGGAATCAGAAACGTTGCTACGGGAAACCTCATGTCACACGCTATTACTTGACGAAAAGATACCACGAATACTCGACGATCTGGAACGACCGGCTCGCGATTGTAGGATCTCGGGTTGACGCGAGCTTCGAGAGCAGCGCCAGAGCCGCATACGAACGGAGCCGGTCATCGATCAGACCACCTACGTAGCTTTGGACGCGCACAAGGGGCCGATCATGATCGACGTGCAGCTGCCCGGGCGAGGCAGAGCTGGTCGAGTGCAAGGGCCTCAACGCTGACCAGATGAAACCCACCAGCTCTCGCGCGAGGGCCGTGGCGACCTTCGGCGTGGGCACGCGCATCGTTCTCACTCGCCGATGGCGCCGGTTCAACCGCTGTTGCAGCCTTGTCGGCGATCGCGATCACGCACGCGGGTAGTCCCTCGCGACGCCTGCGAAGCGCACCGACGCAGGGCCGGTGACGGAAGTGCCACGCACTCTCGAAGTGCCGCACTCTCGACGAGCACCCGGCGTGCGTGGCTGCTGCCCGCCTTGGTGATGCCGCCTCGCTTCGTGTTGTCTACGCTCAAGTGCTTGGGCACCAGGCCCAGATACGCCATCAAGCCTCGTGGTGGCTCGAAGCGACGGAGGTCATGCAGCTCCGCAGGATCGTCACGGCGGTGAGCGTGTCGATGCCTCGGAAGCAGCGCAGCCAGCCGACCCGCTGGGCATAATGCTCGGACTGCGCCACCTCAGCGAGCTTCAAGCGCATAGGACAAGCAGCGTCTGGTCCCCCAACTTCTCTTGCGGGAGGTGGCTTCGGGAGCGCTGCAGACACGGCTCCCGTCCGGAGAGGGTCTCGGCGTGCTTCGACAACGAAGGGCACTGCGCGGCAAACGGGCTGAGAGCGAGACTCGTCCCCGGGCCTGGAGAGGCGAACTCGCTTTCGGCGTCGAGTCTTGTTGCGGTGGCGGGGCCGCTCAGGCAGCGGCGTCGCTGTGGCCATCCGGCGGAGGACGCGGCTCTTCCAGTAGGGCGGGCCCCTGCTGGGCGAGCGTGCGGGCAGCTCAGTCGGCTCACCGATCGAGGCGAGGTAGCGGGCGATGCGGGCGGAGTCTTCGAGGACAGCGACGAGTCTCATACGCCCCTGGCAGACGGGGCAGGCGAGCGCGTCCACGCCGAAGGTGCGGGCGAGCAGCTCAGCCCAGGTGCGGTATCGGCTCCTGCGCTTCTTCTTGCTGGCCCGCTCGAGTTCGGCTTGCTCCGATGGGGGCTCGATGCGCGATCTCCATCGACTGGCTGCCCCGAGCACGCCAGCCTACCTGACGGTGTGGTGGCGCGGCGGAGGGGACGCTCGCGGCGAGACGGCTCGCCGGACTTGCGCATTCGGTGGCGAAACTCCTTCACAAAACAGCGGGCAGCCATGTCCGACGCGGCGTTCCGTTCCGCCACGATCTCGTGGATTCGCTGCCTCCAGCATTGGTGCCCGCTCTGATACCTCTCCTCCGGCACCTCCACTTCGCGCTGCGCGACCTTCGCCGCCTTGCCCAACTCCTCGGTTCGCATCAGCCGGCCCACCAGGTAGCCCAGCTCGGCCGGAGCGGCCCGAGCGAGCCGCTGTCGGAGTTGTGGATCTCTCGCCAGAGATCGCAGCCGCGGGTAAGCATCCGGGGATACCGCGATGGTCTGGAGCCGCCGGGCGACCCCGTCGACCACGAACGTGGGCATCTGGGGGGGCAGGGGCGTCACGAGCACCCTAGCTAGTAGGCGCTACATAGTGGGGGCCCGTTCTCGCTCCCGGCACGGTAGACTCGCCTCTGGGCCGATGAGCCACCGTCACCCCGAGGTCACGCCGGTGGAAGCCGACGCTCCCGGTTGCTCCCGTTCGATCCGCGGCTACTGGGTCTTCGTCCTCGAGCTGGATCACGAATCCGGCCGGGGGTGGTGCTGGTCGCGGGCGGACGATGTGCACCGCACGCCGGGCTCGCGGTGGTTCGGCCCATTCAAAAGCCCGACCGCAGCATGGTCGGCCGCAGCGGACGAGGGCCGGAGGCGTTGGCGATCCCTCCGACGCCGATGAGCAGGGGCGCCCTTAGCATCGCGCAGCGGGCGGCCGGCGAGATAGACGAGACGACGCTAGCGGCCCTAGGAGACGACCGAATTCCCGAAAGCCTGGTTCTTGAGTTCAAAGGTGAGCTGAAGCTCGGCCCGCCCAAGGAGCGCAGGGAAGCTGCCAAAGATGTCTCTGCGATGGCGAATACCCAGGGGGGGCGCATCCTCTACGGAATCTCTGAAGCGACGCTCAGTGATGGAACCAAGGTCGCGGGCGGGATTGAGCCCTTGACAGACGGCGGAGTGATCGCCACGCTGGCCAACATCCTCGCAACAACAATCCACCCGCAGCCCCTACTCACCTTCCATCGCGTCGAAGTGACGGGGGGCTTCGTCCTCGTCGCCGACGTCCTCCCATCGCCCACAGATGTCTACATGGTGACTGGCTACGGGGAGAATCGCTACTACAGGCGCGGCCCTACTGGCATCATGCCGATGTCTGAGCCCGAGGTCCGCCAAGCGTACCAGCGGGCGGCGGCCACCACGGAACTACTCGAGGTGCGCGAGAAAGCGCTGGTGGAACCGGAGGACTACCGTCGTCGCGAAGCCCACGAGTCCATCCTCATCGTCCCGGTCGCACCCTCGGTAACGCACGATCCCGGACAGCTTGAATCAGTCCGTTCTGATACGAAGGAACTCCTCCCGCGTCAGATCGGCCATCTTGTCGAGCGCTCTCTCGTAATCGAGAGCGATGGCATTCGAG
>Ga0299906_10000984_pt1 | contig 24883 bp, 31 predicted proteins | sample RVTome_14_FD_200259 | JGI IMG/M metagenome (GOLD analysis project Ga0299906, IMG submission 200259) | Soil microbial communities from uranium-contaminated site in the Upper Colorado River Basin, Wyoming, United States - RVT145D125 (version 2) ...
CTGCGGATTGCCAGGGATATCGGCTATCCGATCATCATCAAGGCGGCCGGTGGCGGTGGCGGCCGCGGCATGCGCGTCGTGCATTCAGAAGCATCGCTTATCAGCGCCATCGGGGTGACGCAGGCCGAAGCGGGGGCTGCGTTCGGCAACCCGGTGGTGTACATGGAAAAATTCCTGGAAAGGCCGCGTCACGTGGAGATACAGGTCCTTGCCGACATGCATGGCAACGTGGTGCACCTCGGCGAGCGCGACTGTTCGATGCAGCGCCGCCACCAGAAAGTGATCGAAGAGGCGCCGGCACCTGGCATCAGCGAAGAGCAGAGAAACCGTATCGGTGCACGATGCGTGCGCGCTTGCCTGGAAATGGGTTACCGCAGCGCCGGGACTTTCGAGTTCCTGTACCAGGACAATGAATTTTATTTCATCGAAATGAACACGCGCCTGCAGGTCGAACACCCGGTGACCGAAATGGTGACCGGCGTCGACATCGTCAAGGAGCAATTCCGTATCGCAAACGGCGAATCCCTGAGCATGACGCAGGATGACGTCCGCATCAGCGGTCACGCCATCGAATGCCGTATCAACGCCGAAGATCCGAAAACTTTCATGCCTTCACCCGGCCTGGTCACGCTCTGGCACGCGCCCGGAGGACCCGGCATTCGCGTCGAGAGCCATGTATACAGCGGTTACCGGGTACCGCCGTATTACGATTCGATGATCGGCAAGATCATCGCGCACGGCAACGACCGGGCGACGGCGGTTGCGCGTATGCGCAATGCGTTGTCCGAGATAGTCGTCGAGGGCATACGCACCAATGTGCCGTTGCACCAGGAAATCCTGCAGCATTCCGCGTTCCAGAGCGGCGGAACCGACATACACTACCTGGAAAAGCGATTGGGATTGTGACCGCCGGTCCGGACAGCAGGATGAACTGGCAGCAATTCACCATGCAAATCGGCGCGCTGCCGCCGGAGCTTGTCGAATCCGTGTTTGAACGCCACGGCGCCTGCTCGGTCACCCTGAGCAGCGCAGGCGACGATCCGGTGCTCGAACCGGCCCCGGGCGAGACGCCGTTATGGACGGAAACGCGCATCACCGGCCTGTTCGAGGCAGGGGCCGATCTGCGCAAGCTGCACGACGACCTGCTGCGCTCCTTCAACCTGACAGAGTTGCCCGGTTACCGGGTCGAGTCGCTGGCCGAACGCGATTGGGAACGCGAGTGGCTCAGGGACTTTCGGCCGATGGCCTTCGGCCGGCGCCTGTGGGTCTGTCCGGGCGGCTTCGACATCGCGGCGGAGAATGCAGTCGTGGTGCGTCTCGATCCCGGCCTGGCTTTCGGCACCGGGACTCACCCGACCACGGCGCTATGCCTCGAGTGGCTCGACGGCCTGGACTTGAGCGGATGCCGCGTCCTCGATTACGGTTGCGGTTCCGGCATACTCGCCGTGGCCGCCCTGTTGCTGGGAGCGGAATCAGCAACGGCGATCGACATCGATCCGCAGGCCATCACCGCGACCCGGCAGAATGCCGCCAGAAACGGCGTTGCGAGCCAACTGACGACGACCCTGCACAGCGATGAATTGCGCGGGCCGTTCGATGTACTCGTTGCCAATATCCTGGCGGCGCCACTCATCGACCATGCGGCCGGAATCAGCCGACAGTCGAGGCACGGCGGCCGGATGGCGCTGTCCGGCATACTCGCGAACCAGGCCGACGCTGTTCGTGGCGCCTATCGCAACCACGTACGATTCGGTGCAAGCCGCACGCGGGATGAGTGGGTGCTGCTGTCCGGACTGAGGATCTGAACTCGCATGTACACGCAGTGTCCCGCATGCCATACCGCGTTTCGAGTAACTGCCCGGGTGCTGCAACAGGCGGCTGGACGCGTGCGTTGCGGTGGCTGCGGCAGCGCGTTCAATGCACTCGAGTACCTGTCGGAGGAGTTGCCCGCGGATAACGTCGAGTCGCCGGCAGCGCGTCCTGCCGGGCAGGCCGATATCAAGAAAAAAAAGCTGCTCGAAAAGCTGGACGAGCTCACCGGTCCCGAAACCGTTGTCATCCAGGACACCGGAGTCGAATGGCAGGTGCTCGATGACCCGGACGCAGAACCGGGCGCAGTGCAACAGGACAGCGGCGACACGGCGTCGATGCGCTGGACCATCGAGGACGTACAGGACCTCGACCGCGATGCCGAAGCTTTGCCGGAGATTGTCGACGAAGTGTCCGCTGCGGCGGGCGCCGACGAGGCTGACTCCGATGCCGTGGGCAACATGCGCTTCGATGACAACACGCCGCTGCCCGAAGACTACGACGACGTCGTCACGGTATCCCCGCCAACACCGCAACGCCGCCAGCAGGACAAGGTCGTGCTCGAAACGGCGCATTTCGACGAACTGCAATTTGACCTGGCGCTCGGCAATGCCGAAGAGTGGGTGAACCTGCTCGAGGAAGTCGACAGCAACGATGCCACCGGAGATGCGGCGCTGCCGCTCGAGGTCGAGGAAGAACTGGCGGCCATCCACAGTGAGTTGACCACGCGACCGGCAACCGGAAAGCGCAAGGCCGAAGCTCCACTCGCAGCGGACGACGACGAAGACGACGCGGACAGGGATGTAACGGCGCTTGCGATCGATGTAGAAGAAGATGAGCCGGTGGCAACGGCCGCCACGGGCGAGGCATCCGGCGAGCATGTATTGTCACTGGTCGGGGAAACGCCGTCCGCGGAGCCCGAGCCAAGGGTATTGGCTGTCGAGGACGCTGTCGAAGACGCTGGCGATGACGATGACATCGCGGAACTGGTGTTGCGCGGCGCGCTGGAATCGGCTGCCGAGCCGGAATCGGAGCAGGAGCAGGAGCAGGAACAACTGCCCCGGCACGCCGCGCGCGGGAAGCACTCTGCAGATACGAAGCCGGAGGAGTCCTCGCGCAAGCCGAAATACCCGGATCATCTGTTCGACGAAAACGCCGACAATGTCGAAACGATCATCATGGAAGGCGAGTTGGTTCATGGCTCGCTACGCGAGCAGGAACTGGCGGCAAAGGAAGCGGCCGAGAGACTTGGCGACGCCGCTTTCCTCGCGGACACCTATTCGCTCAATCGCGATACAGTGCGCGGCGGCAAGCGCAAAACGGATCCGGCTGCGGCTGGCGTCATTGCGGCGGTTGTCGTACTGGCGGTATTGCTGGCGGGACAGGTCATGCACAACATGCGCCAGACCCTGTCGACGGTCGGTGCGTTCAATCAGACGGTCGCTCCCATTTATCGACTGTTGGGGCAGCCTATTACGCCCGATTGGGACATCAGGGGCTGGCAGTTTCAGACGACGAGTGGAGGCACGGACGAAACCGGACAGCTGCTGACGATTTATTCCACGGTGGCAAACCGCTCTACGCAGGCCCTGCCCTACCCGCTGGTGCACGTGTCGCTGACCGACCGCTGGGAAGAGATCGTCGGCAGCCGTGTGCTCGAGCCGAGCGAGTACCTGGCCGGCAACGCGGATCCCAGCAAAGCGGTCGCTGCCGGCGACAGGTTCACGGCAGCGATCAGTATTGATTCTCCGTCTGCCGAAGCCACCGGTTTCAAACTCAACGTGTGCTATCGCGTTGCTCCGGGACAGGTGCGCTGCGCCACGGAAGATTTCAGGGAATAGCGGCGCCGGCAGCGATAGAATGCGGCTCCGACCAGTCTGACATCCCAACCGGATTTCTCCATGCGAATAGGCCCTTACGAGCTGTCGAGTCCATTTCTGCTTGCGCCGATGGCCGGCGTGACGGATGCGCCGTTTCGCAAGCTGTGCCGCAGTTTCGGCGCCGGCATGACAACCTCGGAGATGACCACGGCGGACATCGGCCTGTGGCACACGGAGAAATCCAGGCGGCGCCTGGATCTCGATCTCGACGCCGCACCGGTGGTGGTGCAGATTGCCGGCGCTGTGCCGGCGCAGCTCGCCGAGGCGGCGCGGCTGTGCCAGGACCGTGGCGCACAAATCATCGATATCAATATGGGGTGCCCGGCGAAAAAAGTCTGCAACCGGCTGGCAGGATCGGCGTTGCTGCAGGATGAGCGGCTGGTGGCTGAAATTCTGCGGGCGGTCGTATCGGCCATCACGCTGCCGGTCACGCTGAAGTTACGTACCGGCTGGGATACGCAGAACCGTAACGGTGTCCGCGTCGCGCGGATTGCGGAAGACTGCGGCGTGCAATCGCTCGCCGTACACGGGCGCACGCGAGCCTGCCGATTTCACGGCAATGCCGAGTACGAAACCATTGCGCAGATCAAAGCCAGCGTGAAAATTCCCGTAGTTGCCAACGGCGATATCAATACTTTGCAGAAGTCGCTTGAAGTTTTGCGTGTAAGCGGCGCTGATGCGGTCATGATCGGCCGCGCTGCGCAGGGCCGTCCGTGGTTGTTTCGTGAACTGAATCACTATCTGAAATCCGGCGAAATCATTTCCCGGCTAGAAAATGACAAAGTCCGTGATATCATTCTCAGCCACCTTAGCGACCTGTACCAGTTTTATGGGGAAACAACTGGCGTTCGGGTGGCTCGCAAACACCTTACCTGGTATTGCGCCGGTCTGATGAATGCAGACGACTTTCGCTCACAGGTAGTGCGGGTCGACAGTGCGTCCGAACAGCTTCGGCTCACTCAGGAATATTTTGCCGGCCAGGCGCAAGCCGCTCTGCTGGCGGCGTAAGGTGTTCCCCTGTATCGACGGGAACTGGCAGGATTTGCACCGAGGACTGCTCGCACAGTGGCAACCCATCCGACCAAGAAGACTAATAAGAATAAAGAAATGAAAACCCTGAAAAACGACAAGCCACTGAGAAAACACACCGAAGAGGCGCTGCGCAGATACTTTGCCAGCTTGAACGGCGATCGCCCGGGAGACCTTTACGACCTGGTGATGGGTGAAGTGGAACAGCCGCTGTTCAAAGCCGTCATGGACTACACCCAGGGCAATCAAAGCCAGGCCGCCGGCATACTCGGCATCAACCGCGGCACCTTGCGCAAGAAACTGAAGTCCTACGCCCTGATTCGATAAAGGCCTCGCATGTATACAGTTCGCCGTGCGCTTGTCAGTGTTTCTGATAAGCGTGGACTGATTCCATTCGCCAGGGGCCTCGCGGAACTTGGAATCGAAATCCTCTCCACCGGCGGCACCTGCCGGCAGCTCAACGAAGCCGGCATCCGCGCCATCGAGGTCTCGTCGCGCACGGGTTTCCCGGAAATCATGGGTGGCCGTGTAAAAACCCTGCACCCGGTCATACACGGCGGCCTGCTCGGCCGGCGCGGTATCGACGATGCTGTGATGCAGGAACACGGTATCCAGCCAATAGACCTGCTGGTCGTGAACCTGTACCCGTTCGAGGAAACCGTGAGCCGCAGCGACGCAACGATCGAGGATGCCATCGAGAATATCGATATCGGCGGTCCCGCCATGATTCGCGCGGCGGCAAAAAATCATGCCGGCGTCGCCGTGGTCGTCGATCCGGACGAATACGACGAGCTACTCGACGCAATTCGCGACCAACAGCTTGATCTCGAACGCCGGCGCCAGCTCGCGGCCAGGGCCTACGCGCACACCGCGAGTTACGATACGGCGATCACGCGCTTTCTCTCGGACCCGACCGGCGATGCGCTGCTCGGCGAGCGATTCCTGTACTCCGGAAGCCGCATACGCGCACTGCGATACGGTGAGAATCCGCACCAGCAAGCCGCGTTTTACCGCGACCAGACACCGGTCAGCGGCTCTCTCGCCACGGCCCGGCAACTGCAGGGAAAGGAATTATCCTACAACAACATCGCCGACAGTGACGCGGCACTCGAATGCGTCAAACAATTCGATGAACCTGCCTGCGTGATCGTAAAACACGCGAATCCCTGCGGAGTCGCGATCGATAACGGCATCCTTGCCGCGTACGACCGGGCGTTCCGCACAGACCCGACTTCCGCTTTCGGCGGCATCATTGCGTTCAACCGTCCGCTCGATGCGGCGACCGCGCAGAACATCATCGAGCGCCAGTTTGTCGAAGTGATCGTTGCACCCGAAGTTGGTGAGGATGCACTGGCCGTGCTGGCCGGCAAAGCCGGAATCCGGGTCCTTCGCACCGGCGACTGGACCCACAGTAGACCGGCAGGGTTCGACTTCAAAAAGGTGTCGGGCGGGCTGCTGGTGCAGACCAGCGATGACGGCCGCGTATCCGGCGAAAATCTGAACGTCGTCACCACACGCGCTCCGGACGGCCGTGAAATGCGCGACCTGCTGTTCGCCTGGCAGGTGGCAAAATACGTGAAGTCGAATGCCATCGTGTTCTGCCGTGACCTGATGACGATCGGCGTCGGCGCCGGGCAAATGAGTCGCGTCTACAGCACGCGGATCGCGGCGATCAAGGTCGCCGACGAAGGATTGCAGGTCGCGGGATCGGTCATGGCATCCGATGCGTTCTTTCCGTTTCGTGACGGCATCGACAGCGCTGCGGAATACGGCATCGCGGCCATCATCCAGCCGGGCGGCTCGGTCCGCGACAACGAGGTGATCGCCGCCGCGAACGAGCACGGCATGGCCATGGTGTTTACCGGCATGCGGCACTTCAGGCACTGACCGGCCGCCGCCGGCGCGAAGTGGATTCGACGTTATGAAAATACTCATCATTGGCGGCGGCGGCCGTGAACACGCACTGGCGTGGAGATGCGCGCAATCTCCGCTGGCAAGCGATGTGATCGTCGCACCGGGCAACGCCGGCACGGCGCTCGAGCCGGGTGTACGCAACGTCGCCATCGCGGCCGATGACATCGACAGCTTGCTCGATTTTGCACAGCGCGAAAAGATCGACCTGACGATCGTCGGACCCGAAGTTCCGCTGGTCGCCGGCATTGCCGATCGTTTTGCCGAGCGGGGCTTGCCGTGTTTCGGACCGAATGCCACGGCCGCGCAACTCGAAGGATCGAAAGCATTCACCAAAGAGTTCCTTAACAGACATCGCATACCAACCGCCAATTACGCGACCTGCACCGATCTCGGCGCGGCACTTGCGCATATCCGGACGCACGGTGCACCGATTGTGATCAAGGCCGACGGACTCGCAGCGGGCAAAGGCGTTGTGGTCGCGCGCACGGTCGCGGAAGCCGAACGGGCCGCGACCGACATGCTGGGGATCGGCAGCTTTGGCGAAGCCGGTGCGAAAATAATCGTCGAGGAATTTCTCGAGGGCGAGGAAGCGAGCTTCATCGTCATCACCGACGGGCGGAATGTGCTGCCGATGGCGAGCTCACAGGATCACAAAGCACGCGATGACGGCGACACCGGGCCGAATACTGGCGGCATGGGTGCTTATTCGCCTGCGCCGGTGGTGAGCCCGGCCATGCAGCAACGCATACTGGAGGAAGTCATAGGCCCGACGCTCGACGGCCTACGCGCCGATGGCATTCAGTACACCGGTTTCCTGTATGCCGGTCTCATGATCACGGCTGACGGCACGCCAAAAGTCATCGAGTTCAATTGCCGCATGGGCGATCCGGAGACACAGCCCATCATGGCGAGGCTCCGTTCCGACCTGGTGGCCTTATGCCTGGCGACACTCAGAGGGCGACTATCGGAATACGTTGCAGACTGGGACTCGCGCGCATCGCTCGGGGTGGTCATGGCGGCGGGCGGTTACCCCGGCGCATACCGCCGGAACGACGCGATCAGCGGACTGGTTGAAGCGGACAACGACCACTGCAAAGTTTTTCATGCGGGCACGGCGTTCGACGACGATCTCGTGGTCACCGCGGGCGGGCGCGTCCTGTGTGTCGTCGGCCTCGGTGGCGACGTCGCTGAAGCCAGGGATCGCGCATACGCAGGTGTCGAGCGCATCCATTGGGCCGGTGCTTACTACCGCAGGGACATCGGCCACCGGGCAATCGGCAGGGGCGACACTTAAGGCCATGACAATCACACCGGCACAGGCGAGCGACACCATCCGCAATTCGCTGCCGGCGTTTGCGACTGAGACAGTTTCCGTCAGTGAAGCCTGCGGCCGGGTGCTGCGGCAAGCGGTCGTTGCAGAACGCGATCAGCCGCCGTTCGATCGCGTGACGATGGACGGCATCGCGCTGCGTTTCGATGCATGGCGCAACGGCTTGCGCAAGTTTCGCATCCAGGGCACGCAGCACGCGGGCGATCCAGTGCAGACGCTGAGTGACGAGGGCGACTGCATCGAAATCATGACCGGTGCCATGCTTCCGCGAAAGTCGGATTGCGTGATACCGGTCGAACGCATTGCCGTCGACGGCGATAGCGCGACTGTTGAAAAAGACTACGTTGCCCTGCCCCGCCAGTTCATCCATCCGCAGGGTTCCGATTACCGCGAAGGCCAGAAACTGCTCGATTCCGGCAATGCAATCTCGCCGATGGATATCGCAATCATTGCATCCTGCGGTCTGTCGGAAGTGGCCGTGAGCAGCCGGCCGGTGATTCGGGTGATCTCCACCGGCAACGAACTGGTGCCGGCGGGTGCTGCAATCGCTGCGCAGCAAGTTCGGCTGTCCAACGGCCCTGCACTGCTTGCCATGCTCGCGAGGCAGGGATACACCGATTGCAAGCAGGACCATATCGCCGATGAGCCGGCATTACTGCATGAACGGCTAGCACAACACCTCGATGAAGCCGCAATCCTGATTCTCAGCGGCGGCGTTTCCATGGGCAAAGCGGATTACGTTCCCGGGGTACTTGCCAATCTCGGCGTGCGCCAGGTTTTTCATGGCGTCCGTCAGCGTCCGGGTAAACCGATGTGGTTCGGCATAGGCTCACGAGGGCAAGCGGTGTTTGCCCTGCCCGGCAACCCGGTATCGACGCTGGTGTGTTGCCGGCAGTACGTGTTGACCGCGCTCCATGCCGCAAGCGGGCGCGCTGCCGCGCCGCTGCGTTACGCGGTACTGTCTGCCGAGTTCACTTTTGAGCCGAAACTCACCTGCTTTCTGCCGGTCAGGATCTCGAGTCGCGACGACGGCGTCGTAATGGCTACGCCTGCTCCGACCAACACTTCCGGGGATTTCACCGCACTGAGCGGTACCGACGGTTACGTGGAACTGGCGCAGGAACTGAGTGACTTTCCAGCCGGCATACCGGTGCCGCTGCACCTTTGGGATCGGCCCTGAACGGTTCGAATCACTTTGCAGCGATGTGTGTGGACAGTAAGGACTCGAGTGATTCGAGGACAACAAGCCGGGCTGCCTGGTTGTTCATCGAATGACCGGCAATCGCAACCTCGACATACTCAACCGGCTTTTCGAGTCGCTTCAGACGCCTTGCCATTCGCTGCCCCTGCTCGCTGGTCACCCGCGCGTCATCCTTCGCCTGGATGATCAGCATCGGGATTACGATTTGCTCGGCCTGATGATACGGTGACACTGCTTTTGCCCTTTCGCCGTCCAGTCCCATATGTTTCGTCCAGACGCTGCCACCTATGCCGGCGTCAGCAAATGCGTTGCCGTAACCGGTCGAGCCGCGAAAGTTCGGCTGCATCACCGCGTAACCGCGCGATGCGAGAAACTGCGGCAGAAAATCGTAGACGCCGGTATCCCGGGACTGTGGACCGCCGTGCGGCAATACCACTACCGGAAGTTTCCTGTGTTCAACTTCGCGCGGCAGGGTCAGGTAAGCGGGGATGAGCTTGCCGTCCCTCGCCGTGTAGGTAACGGCCTCCACCGGCGCCAGCACGGATGCGTTGAGCCCCGGCTGTACCTCGCCGATGATGTCGAGATTCTTGTGTTCGCGGTCCCACAGGTAGTAGACACCCGGCTCGACGTCCGACATCGAGAAAACGACAACTCGCTGCCGGTCGTGACTCATGCTGACCATCCGGTTGCTCGTCGATTTCAGGACGGCGTCAACTGACCGTTGCAACAATGCCAGGGTCTCATCGAAGTAATACACTGACGGTATATGTACCGTGTACGCGACTCCGGCTGCAGTCCCGGTTACCGGGTCGTACTCAAGCTCATCGACATCGACACTGTCGTGCTCAAAAACTGTTTCCAGAAACTCACCGCTCGACAGGTCCATTTTGCGGATGACATTGCGGCCAACGTCGTTCGGCCCGCTGCCGAATGCAATTGCCGGGTTCTCGGTGAACGCCAGTGGAACGAACTGGCCCAGGGGCCAGTTCGCACCGGCCGTGGTCACCCGCTTTCCGCTCACCAGCTTCAGCTTGTAAATGTGCTCTGTGGCGGTGTATCCGTAGCGGAAGCGCACCTCACTTTGGCGGTCCGCAATCCAGTTCTGCACGCCGCTGGAGCCATTGTGCACAACCTTGTATTTGCCATTCCTGATGTCGATGCGCCGCACCTCGTTGCGTCCATCGGCGTCACCGTCGACTGACAGCAGGATGCGATTCGGCTCGTCCGGCAGCCAGTCGACCACGTCGTCCTGCAACTGCGGCGGCGGCAGGTCCACCGGGATGGCGGAACCGACAGTCGAGTCAGCCCCGTCACTTGGCCGACACCGAAAACCACAGGAGATACGTCGCAATGGCGATGATGATGATAGGCAATACTGCGGCGGACGGCCCGAGTACCTGCGGCATCTCGGTAAAGAAGAGTGCATGCCCCATCTGCAGTAGTATTCCTGCCAAAGATAGAAATAATGCAAGTACAGCCAAGGAATTCCTTAGTAGCAACAATGCACAACCGACAGTGCCGCCGAATACGGCGATTGCGTAGGACAGGTTGACCCAAATAGGGACGTCCGTGTGAAGTGCTCGCTCAGCAGGGGGCATCGCATCCAAAGCTTCCTGGGTAAGCGTCACGGTCATGAGAAATGTGACGATTCCGATTACGTTCCAGGCAAGTCCCAAGATACCGACTGTCCAGAACCATCTCCCCGATTGCGGCTAGCGACATGACATCATCGTACTCCTTAATGCCTGAACAGTTAGTTCTGAGTGTCCATCAGAACGTAGCACGCAGCATGTCGCCTGGAATCACTTGTTAGCGTTCATTTCTTTATTTTCGCACGAGCTTGCTACGACGGAGTCGCTGCTCGCTACGCATGACGTGCAGTATGAAAACGCGACCTTGTTCTTTATTGTGCCGATAGATGATGCGACAAGGCGGCTCAATAATTTGACGATAGCGCCATCCACGAAACTCCCGGGGCTTGGACCCACTGTCCGGATGTGCTTCGAGTTGGTCAACGTGCCCGAAGGTTTTCTGAACAAGCTTTCGAGCGGCGGCCTGATTTTCAAGTGCGGTGTAGTCCGCAATAGCATCCAGGTCTGCGAGTGCGGATTCAGTCCAAACTACTTCAACCATCGGGCCATCTTGGCCTTGGCTTGGTTATTCGACACGGTACGGCCTTCGTCTATGGCGCGCTCGCCCCGTGCAATGCCCTCAAGCAATTTGACCTTGGCCCGGAGCTTTTCGTAGCTGTCGACATCCACCAGATATGCCGTAGGCAGCCCATGCTGTGTAATCAGTATTGCCTCTTTGTCCTTGGCAAGATCCGCTAGCAGCTCTGTGGCTTTTCGCTTGAGCGTGGTTACGAGTTCAGTGCGCATGAAGTGATACTAAAGTAGCACTCCGGTCAATGCAAGCACTACGACAGCTAACACCTGACACCGCAATGGGAAACCAAGTTAGATAACGACGCGAATGCTTCATGCACGGCGAGGACAAGACCGCCGCCGCACCGCTATTGCCTGTTGACAACAGGAGGCCTCATAAGTGTCAGGCAGTGCGGAACCTCGTCGCATCATGGGCTCCGCGTATAAGTGACTTCCTGAAGCAACCGCCAGGGTGTGCCGTAGCCAGATGCGATTCCGGAGTGACCCCTCATGACAACGATATTGCCGTGCTCGCTATCCACCACTACGAGCTGCCACGCGCTACTCCGATCGTCAAACGCGAGAATGCGGACCTCTTCGTAGTCATCGCCAAAACGGAGATCCACTTGGAACGCGCAACCGCCAGCGATGGCGGTCACGGTCGCGACGCCCGTCAGTTCACGAGTTGACTTGCCGGCAGGCTCGTTGCTTCGCACCAGCCACCTGCCACGAAGGAGTTTATCCTTACCGCGCGTTCGCTGCATTTGCTTGTTAGCCGTCACCCGAAGCGCCCAGAAATAGTGTCCCCTGATCCACAAACGAAATCGGATTGCCGAATGGATCCTTTGCGTAAAACATTCGTTCGCCCCAAGGCATCGTGTCGATAGGCGCTTCGATTTCGCCACCGGCGTCCCGAACGCGTTTTAGCGCTCTCTCCAGATCAGCCGTAGCAAAGTACAGATACTGATTCGGGTGGTGTCGCCATCCTTGTTGCATCTCGTCGCCATCAGCCACTGGATCGTAACAGGCCAGGATGGTCGCCCCGCACGCGAAGTAATGTCGGCCCGGAGACACGCGCTCACCGGCCGATTCCAACACAGCAGAGTAGAACTGCGTCGCAACATCGATACTCCCGACTGGCTGGATGACACGATACAGTCGATTCGTCATGGCTGAGCCCTCCGAAAGAAGCAACGACGTGGGCGAAAGCGGTTAACGCCCGCGATCACCGGCAACGGCAAGCCGGCGCGCCTTTTGCGTGTGCAGCAGGCAGGTCGATGTCATCCGTATCACGAATGCCACGAGCCGCCAAAGCAACGCCACCAACAACGACATATTCATCGCCCGGCAGCTTCAGATTGCGAAGTTCAGAAAGTATGTCCCGTCGATTCACTTCATTACGCCTCTCGGAAGCGTGGCTTGACGTTTGAGCTGAGCGCACGCCACCGGTAAGGTGGAGGCCGGCTCGATCGAAGGGTTAAGCGTCATCGCCGGGTTGCACACGATTCAGGCTCGAAGTAAACCGCGGAAGCCTCTGGCAGCGTAGTAAGACTGCGCGCCGTTGTGATAGACGAACACCTGGCCATAACGTCGTTCACAGAAGAGGGCTCCGCCGAGTGCTCGAACCTCAGACGGCGTTGTGATCCAACTGGATGTCTTCGTATCGAACTCACCGAGCTCCTGCAGCCCTCGGTACTGTTCCTCTGTCAGAAGGTCGATGCCCATGGCGGTGGCCATTTCGACTGCGCTACTTTCTGGCTTGTGCTCCTTCCGGGACTCACGCGCTTCACCGTCGTAACAGCTGCTTCTGCGACCAATGGGACTTTCCGGGGAACAGTCACAGAAAGTGTAGCGATTGGACCTTTTGTCCTGGCCAATGACGTCAGGTTCACCGCCCGTGGCTTGCATTTCCTGCAGCGACCTCAGTGCATCAGGGTTGCCCTCGAGCCTGGCCAGCACTTCCGCCCATGCGATCCCGCCATGTCGCTGCATGTTGCTGTCGAAGCGAGCCCTCAGTACCTGGAGCAGCTCTTCGCGTTCTTTCGCTTTCATTGCCTTCGCAGTGTGTTCACGACCGATTGCGTCTCAGTGGTGTTGCTCGTGACGCCTGGCGTCCCGCATCCGAAGCGCGCGACTCCTTGCGCGTCGGCTGCATGCGGCTGTCAGATGCCATCGGCGTGTAGTGACCTTTCTATTCTGCGGTCAGGCACCAACCACAGAATTGCGACAACTACATAAAGCGCCAGCGCGACCCGAGGCCACCAGAAGGCGGAAACGATTCCCAGCGCGTACAGCACCGGCGAAAGCTTTCCCTTCCAGTCACTGCCAATTGCCGCCTTCAGCCTTGATCCAGGTCCCTGCACCGCGATGAGTGTCTGCTGAAGTATCCAGTAGGCAATGGCTGCCGCCAGGAGCACTCCGCCGTAGAGGGCCGCAGGCACCGCGGCAAAGTGATTCTCGCCCATCCAGCCAGTTACAAATGGAAACAGCGACAGCCAGAAAAGCAGATGCAGATTTGCCCAGAGGGTTGCTCCGGTGACCGCGCTGCATGCGTGCAGCATGTGGTGGTGATTGTTCCAGTAGATACCGAGGTACACGAAGCTCAATACGTAGCTCATGAAGACCGGAGCTAGCGGCGCTAACGTTTCCAGGTTATCGCCGTGCGGGACTTTCATTTCGAGCACCATGATCGTGATGATGATCGCCAAGACCCCGTCGCTAAACGCCTCAAGCCTGTTCTTGCCCATTTTCGACCCCGCCTCTCTAGAAGAACCGCCAGCGCGCCACCACCGCCGCTGCGGCCGGCACCGCAAACAGCAGTATCAGGATGGGGAGCTGCTCAGCAACCCAGACGTGAGAAACAACACCGTACGCATGTGACTGCTCCTTTGATTTGTCGCCTGTCAGGCCGATGAAAAACCGTCTTTAGCCACGGAATTCGGTGCATTCCGATGACAGACATGACAGCAATTCAATCACCTGCAGAGTACGCGACGTCCGAATTTCTGCCAAGGAATCGTTTTTCATCGGCATGCTAATGCCCAAATTGAGCCGAGCCGCGAAGCGGCCGCGGCTTGAATGAATTGTCACGGGCCGCTGCCAATGCTACTCAACCCCAGCGCGTGGCGTTCTTAGGGAAACCAGGGCGCTGAACTCGAACGACGCAAAAACGCTGCCCAGTTGGGGCTTGCATCACCACCCAGCGTTCCAAACGATCTACTACTTTTGCTCCCAGAGCCTCCAGGCGGGCAACCTCGGCTGGAATATCGTCAGTTTCAATGTCGATATGAACCCGGCTCGCATGCTCGACGCGCTGAATCTGGACAATGGGTTCATCTGGAGGAGTCTCCAGCATGCGGTAGTTTCCGCGCGTCCCGGGGTGATCGGGATCGATTGCACGACCAAGCGCATCGGCCCAGAACTTAGCCGCCTGATCTACGTCCGATGCGCGGCAATCAATCAAAAGCGCGCAGAGTCGGGAGTGGTGCATAAGTACCTCTTCGGGATGCGGATTTATACGGGGCGGCGCCTGACGCCTGAATTAAGCCGAGCCGCGAAGCGGGTTCAGCTTGAATGAATTGTTAGCAGCTACAGCTGCTCGCCAAAATACAAAGTATGACCCTGATCGTCGTGAATGACGATCTCCCTTGTGTTCCAAGGCGTCTCGTGTGCGTCTTTTGCAAGAGGCACGCCGTTGGCTTTGAGCTGAGCGGCAAAGGCAGCCACCCCGTCGGTCTCAAGGTATAGATGGAAGTGTCCACCACCATCAACGTAATGGATTGATGGGTCTTTCTCATCAACAAGCTTCAGGTGGAAGAGCTGTTTACCAGCGCGAATCCCGGTATAGAAGTCCTGGTAGTTGAACTCGACAGAGAACCCGAGTTTCTCCGTGTAGAAACGAATAGACGACGCCATATCCGTGGTACGTAGCTGCGGAACAATGCCAGTGATCGCCATGTGCCCCCCCTGTGGCTGCTAACGCTTGATCTCAGCGGCGCCAGGCAACTGGCGCGCTGGTTGCCCGAAACTAAAGAAAAAATTGCGAGAAGCGCGACAGAAAACGTGCGCCGACTCGCCCGGCGGCCGTTGTAGCGATCTGTCAGGCGGCGCACTCAAATGCCGGAGTAAAGCTCGGCTCATAGCTCGTTACGGTGACTCAGTTTTCTCGTGAATACCAAACAATTTATCGAACATTTTTGGAACTACGTCTTTAGCGGTGGGATGAGTATTGAATTTAAGAAGCAGGCCGGAAACTCCGTATCTCAGGTTTGACAATTCTGGCCGGATCCTATTGATTTGGGCAAGTGCACAAGCAAATACCCGTCAGGGGTAACTAACGCGCTTTTGGTGCTCTATTGGCCTACGCTGGATTTACATTGCTTCGCTCTCGCCACGGTCGATTCATCCCACCCGGGTTAGGCCCTGATTATCCGGACACATCAGTAAAGACCGATAATGGTCGTGGAGGTGTGTCATGTCAAAGCGCAGGAAATGCAGCAAGGAGTTCATGCAGGAAGCGGTGCAGATGGTGTCAGTGCCTGGGATAACGCTGCGAGCAGTGGCGAACGATTTGGGGATTAGTGAAGGCTTGCTGGATAAATGGAAGCGGGATTTGTCGAAGCATGGCGAGAAGGCGTTTGTCGGCCAGGGTCATGCGCGTGACGAGGAGATGATGCGATTGCGGCGCGAGCTGGCCAAGGTCCGGCAGTAACGGGATTTTTTAAAAGAGGCGGCAGCGTTCTTCGCCAAAGAGCAGAAGTGAAGTACCGCATGATCGAGCGCTGCCGCGAAGCGGCGGAGGGTTCGTGCGAAAAAGTGGACACCCGTTAGTTAGCAACATTGACGTTCAAACTCCACTGGCGGCCAGTCCACCGATTGCATACTCCAGGGATACGATTCCAGACTTGTACGCGCGCTGGCTTCTCAGTGTCAGCTGAGTCCGTTGTGCAGGATGAGGCAAAAGAGGCACTCCGCCACCCAGCAGAACTGGAATGATGGCTACCTCGACCGTATCCACGAGCCCGGTATCGAGGAAGCTTTGAAAAAGCACACCTCCGCCAAATAGCCAGATGTCCTTCGTCGCTTGCGCGCGAATGGGAGCCACTGTCTCTTGCGACACCTCTGGAACGATCGAGACGTTCGGATAATCCTCTGGATCAAGCGACCGAGAAAAGACAAAGGTCTTCGCTCCGGATCCAAAAGCAGCCATTGCACCAGCCGTTTCAAATGTCCGACGTCCCATGATGAAGGTGTCGAACTGAGCGAACAGGGCGCTGAAATCGATCTCAGGATCCATGATGATCCAGTCGGCTTCGCCCTTTGGTCCGGCGATGTAGCCATCCAAGCTCACTGCGACCTGATACCGAATACGCGGCACGAACGCCTCCACCACCTGTCACGGCCGCCTAACGCTTGAGCTCACGGGCAACGACGCGACTGGCGCGGCTGTTGCCCCCCTGCAAGAGCCGTGACCGGCGCCCGTGGCAGGTGAAGCGATTTGTTATGCGGCATTCAGTTTCTCAACCCGAAGGTTCTTGCTCGTCTTTCTCGCCATTTACGCCCAGGCCTTCAGCCGCCTCAGTCACACTGAGTCCCAAGGGCTCCAGGCAAAGCTCCCGGATTATCTGTCCCGGACGTGGCGGATTGTGCATCTGCAAAGTCATCTCTAATGGTAATCCTCGTAATTAACGTCAATCGCATCCTGCCCTACACGGTCTCCATCCAGTATGGTGCACTGGATAAAGTACGCGTCCGCTGCTGCGACAACGAAGCCGGAGACCAGAAGCGCCGCTACCAAACCGATTAATCGATTCATATCGAACCTCCCTCTGGTGTCACAAATTGACGTCTAACGTTCAAATTCAGTCGGCACCAACGGTGATGCGGAAACCAGCTGAGCAGCTGAGTCCGCGACGGGCGCTGAGGCAGAGTTCCAGCATCTTGCACTCGAACGCTGGCTCGCGCGAGGTGTCGCGCAGCGTTTTTTGCGCACACCCTCTGCAACGCGCGCTGCCCAGGCGCCAAACGTCGCGCTGAATTTCGACATCACCTCAAAAATTAGCATTGACTAATCAATTAGCAATTGCTAATATCTCGAGCATGCCTGAAACCGCCGCCATCAATGCCGTCATGCGCACGCTGGCCGACCCGACGCGGCGGGCCGTGTTCGAGCGCATCGTCGGTTCGGAGGAGATCACCGTGGCCGAGCTGACGCGGGGAAGTGGCGTCACGCAAGGCGCAATCTCCCAACACCTCAAGTCCCTGAAGCAGGCCGGCCTGGTCGCCGAGCGGCCCGCGGGGCGCAATGTCTTTTACCGAGCCGAGCCGAACGGGCTCGCGCCGCTTGTCGACTGGATGAGCCTTTATGGCGTTTTCTGGCGCGAGCGCTTCATCCGCCTTCGCACCCTCCTGAAGGAAATCGATCCATGAACGACACCGCCCTGAAGCCGCAAACGCAAGACATCGTGGTCGACCAGGTCCTGCCCCACACGCCGGCAACCATCTGGAAGACCTTGACCACCAGCGAGCTGATGGGCCGCTGGCTGATGGTGCCCACGGGCTTCGAGCCGGTGAAGGGCAAGCAATTCACCTTCCAGACCACGCCGGCCGGCGCATGGGATGGGGTCATCCACTTGCAGGTGCTGGACGTGGCGCCCAATGAACGCTTGGTCTACAGCTGGAAGGGCGGGCACGAAACGAACGCGGACTATGGGTCGCGCCTGGACACGGTGGTCACCTGGACCTTGACGCCCGTGGCGGGCGGCACGCGCCTTCGCCTCGTCCACTCCGGCTTCGTCATCCGAAGGAACGACGCTGCTTTCCAGAAGATGAGCGAGGGCTGGAAGCACGTGGTGCAGCACATCGACACGCTTTCGGGCGAGCTGCACTGACCCCATCCATTCATCGCTTGGAGAGAATGAACACATGAGCCAGCAGTACACCGGCGGATGCGCTTGCGGCGCCATCCGTTATGAAATATCGGACGAACCGATTTTCTCCAACCACTGCCAGTGCCGCGACTGCCAGCGCAAGAGCGGCACCGGGCATGGGTCTTACCTGACCTTCCCGTCCAGGGAGCGGGTGACGCTCAAGGGCGAGACCCGCCAATGGGACGTCGTGGCCGACAGCGGCAACGTGAAGCACCAGGCCTTCTGCCCGAACTGCGGCTCGCCGGTCTACCTGACGTTTGCCGCCATGCCGGCGATTTTCACGGTCCACGCCGCGAGCCTGGACGACCCCGCCCGCTACCAGCCCCAGCTGGTGACCTACGGCGTGCGCGGGCTGCCCTGGGACCGGCCCGACCCGGCGCTGCCCGTGGTCGACAAGATGCCGCCCATGTGAACCGGCGCCCTGGGCGTACTTCGAAGTGTCGTCATGACAGCCATGACTACAGATCTCGATAAAACTGCAACCCATTCCCGGCCGGGTCTCGAACGTGGAACTCGCGAGTGCCCCAAGTTGTCTCCGCGACGGGTTGGATGTTCTCCGAAACGCCAGCGTCGCGGAATTCTTTATGGAGCTCGTCCACGTCTTGCACGACGAAGCGATAAGTGGGACGGTCGCCTGTGCGCTCCCACTCCTTGGCATCGTGCCACTGAAGGTGAAGTTCCACACCGTCTCGCCGGACGGCAGCGTAGTGAGGGTTCGCCGTGGTGTCAGGGAACACTTGGACGAAGCCCAACTGCTCGTAGAAGCACACTGACGCGGCCACGTCGCGCGACATGAGAACTGGCTGTACGGCATCAATGCGAGGTCGCATGGCTCTCTTTCATTTATGGAATTCCTTCCAGCAGCGCGCGTTTCTGGATAGCTTCCAAGTCTCGACCGGCAAGTCGAATGTTCACGCGTCGATCTTTGCGAATAGTCTCTCGCGCATAGTCCTGATACCGCCGAACTAGCGCCTTTTTGCCACGGACGGATTGCCACTCATCGGCTTCCACCGAATCAAGTATGTCCTTCTCCGATTTGCTGATCTTCATCATGTCACTTTGCCAAGTACTTCCTCGTCGCTTTGCGACTCGGAATGATTGTCTTCAAGAAAACTTCGTCATCGTCCTCGACGTATGGCACCAAATAAGCGTAGCGGCTTCGGCCTGAATGAATTGTTAGGCCACAGCTCCATTTGCTACGCTGGCTCGCTTTTTCTGCCAATCATTTTAGACGGGCGAATGCGGACGAAAACGACTTTTCCCTGCTCCTGCTTCTCGGCGTATTCGGCTTGCATCCAGTGTGGCATGTCGGGAAACCGGGAGACCAACAGCGGAGAAATCAACTCGATTTCTTTCGAGTCTGTGACGATCTCGAACGCGCCCTCACCGGAAATGCTGTGCCAACTAAACGGGCCGGCGCGCACTGACGTGTCGATCTGAAAAGATACCTTTGGATTTGCCGCGGCCATTTGGGTCTTTCGGCCTTGGGTTGTCATTGCGTATAGAACACCCCGGTGGCAGACGAATCCGAGAGGCACAAGGTAGCGCTCATCGTTCGCATCGAAGCCGACGCGCATAATGCGCTCGACACGGAGTAGATCATCGATCTCCGCCTGGCTCAGCTGCTTGAACATGTTTTTTCTCCAAGGCTGGTGGGCGATTCTGTCTGAGGCCTAACAACCAAGCTCAGCGGCAAAGGCAAACTGGCGTGGCATTTGCGAATGCAAAACGCATGACAGATTGCCTTGGTCCGCCTGCAGCGCCTTGTTATACCGCATTTCGTTGCGCCGCGAAGAGTTCGTCCTCAGCCGCGTAATTCTCTGGTTCTTGCTCAGCTGGTTGGGAGCGCTCCCATCGAACAGTACGTTTCAGCGCCTCTTCCCAACCGACCAATTCCCCGTAGGATAGCTCTGCCCGAATACGCGTCGTGTCCGTCGCCAACTCGTAGCGAAAGTCGAACTGCTGGCGGAGATGCTTGGGCAGGTCCTCCGCTGGAACCTCTATGACCTCACCGTTCCATCCAAACGCTATCCCTATCTCTTGCGCCCACTCCCGTTCAGTCAGGGCCGATTCGTCTCCAATGTTGTAGATGCGTCCCGCAGCGCGATCATCGCTGACAGCAAGGGCAATGGCCGAAGCCACGTTTTCCACATAGCCTCGCGTCCAACGCCACTCAGCCTGCTCCGTCGCCATAAATACGGCGGGTCGGCCGGCATTCATCCGACTGAAGTATGGTCGGAGGCGGTGTTGCGTGTCGCCCGGGCCGTAGACGGCGGGAAGCCGAAGCACGGTCCCGGGGAGACTCGGTTCACTCAGAACAATCTGCTCGATCGGAATTTTGTCGTAGTCGTCTGCCCAGTCAAACGGAAGTCCATAATCCCGGTACGGGTACCGCGTCTCTCGAAGCGGAGCATCCTCCGAGAGCGGAACCGGATCTGGTGGAGCCGTGGCTTTTCCACGAAAACCGTCGTAGTTCCGATAGACGTCGGAGCTGCTAATGGCAACAACCCGCTGTGCCAGGCCAAGGAACGTCTCCATAAGCTCGCGCGCTTGCGACTCGGTATACGGGATCACATCAAGCACAACGTCTGGTCGGAGCCGCAGCACCTCCGGCTGCACATTTGCGAAGTCGTTGCGGTTGCCCCGAATATGACGCACTGCCCCGGGCAACGCTGTGGTTGTTGTGCCCCTGTGCAGGATCGCTACATCGTGTCCGAGCTCGATCAGACGGCGCACTACGCACGAGCCAATGAATCCGGTCCCACCGATGACAAGCACCCTCATTGGTTACAGCGCCCAGCGGTTCATCGATGCGATACAACATCCCGGTTCAACGGCGGCGTGCCGACGCCCGTGCTTTGGCAATTCATGCCAGACCGCAGGAAGCATCCGGTCCGTTGCAACCGGTTGTTAGGCGGCGGTCCTCAGCCGGCGCGTGCCACGAATTGCGAATCTTGCTGTTAGCACACAGACAACCGCCAGAATCAACACCAGCGTCGTATAGGCCGCCAAGAGCCAATACAGCTCGTTTCCCTTCCACACTCTGTTCAGAATCATCGAGTTCGTCTGGACACTGAAGCTCCCGGCTGCAAGAGCTGGGATAACCTCGCTCTGCACGAGAGACACGATGCCCATGGCAAAAAAGACGATCAACGCAAGCGAAACGATTGACGCGAGAGCTGCTAGTAGTTTCTTCATGACTCACTGACTCCGATGAGCCGCCTCAATCGTGACCACCAGTGAGCCGCCTCAATCGTGACCACCAGTACGCCATACCCCAGCCACAGAAGATTCTGGATCCTGACCGGACCGATCTCGGCAAACATCTGAACCAGCATCAAGATCGTAGTGATCACGAGAACACCCAACGCATAGTCTTTCCAGTGCGCGGCCGAGTAGTAGATACCGAGCGGCACGGATACAAACGTTCCGAGCCCTAGGGGGATCAGAATCAGGAATCCGATGCCGCCAGCGGTTCCCGTGTCCATCGGCACAAATGCGGCACCACTCGAAATCAGTCCCAGGAGCCCCGGTGGGAGAAAACATGCGTATGCCATGTCGTGCCTACGCTTGGTCACACCATTGTTGTTCATGGCCGCAGGGTTGGTCCGTCTCGCCTAACTATATGTAGGCGGCGAAACGCCGTAGCTAAATTGCGGCAATGTGCTGGATATCATGATTGATTTACGCTTAAGTTCCTGAAATTAATAGACCACAAATGGTGATATGCGTCAAATGCAAGTGCGGCGATATACGGCATGGATGCCGGCCCGAAAAGTTGAGCGTTTCCTGACCGGCCTGGCCGTCGCTCGCGGCAGCAATTTCGTTACAGACGTCGTCTGGCGTAGTTGCCGGCATACGATGGAATGGCGCGTTTGTCGCCGCCTGCGTTCGCCGTATCCGGAATCGGCGAACCGGCCTGAAGCTCCAGCGGTATGACACCGGCCCAGTAGTCGAGCGCCACGTCTTTCGCCGCATCCTTCGGCGGGCCCGAGCGCACTTTCACACTGGCTTCGTCGAGCTGCAGCGAGAGTACCGTGGTTGCATCGATTTCCTTGCGATTGGGCTGGCGGCAGTCGTCCCAGCGGCCCGGCAGGAGATGATCGAGCAAAGCACGGAACGCAACGGCCTTGCGTGCATCGTCGTTGACGGTAAACGCGCGGCCGAAAGCGACGACGGATCGGTAGTTCATCGAATGCGAGAACGCCGATCGTGCCAGCACAAGTCCGTCGAGCAGCGTGACACAAAAACTGATATCGCGGCCCTCCGCAAAACTGCGGAGCCAGCGATTGGCAGCGGCGCCGTGCAAAAAGATTTCATCGTCGATCCTCGCGTAGGTCATGGGAACGACGACGACGCCATCGTCCGTATCGAATCCCACGTGCGCGACCAGCGCTTCATCGAGTATCGCGTGTGCCGCCGCACGATCATACGAGCCGCGTTCCGGATGCCGGCCTATGGTCGACTTGCCGGTTTTCCTGAGACTCGCTGACATTCAAAACCCTCGATAGCTGTTGAAGCGCTGCACTGTGGTGGCGATGACGAAATCCGGCCGGCGGATTCCATCCGGAACGGAGCATGACCGATGCGCGCGTGCAACTGCATGACCAGAAGTCGCAAGATTATGCCTGAACAGCTACTATCGCGCGCTTTGGCGAACCCAACCAGGAATTACGAGATGCACAGATCCCGATACGTTCATGCCGCGACGACACTGATGGTCGCCATGCTGATGATGTCGAGCAGCCACAGGGCGCTTGCTGCATCGGCAGGCGATCCGCCGATACGCGGTGCCTGGCTGAACGAGCGACTGCCGGCCGATACGCTGGCGTACAAACGTATTCCGCATCCGCTCGGCCTTATGGCCACGCCGAAAGGAAATGCGCTGGACGGCGCCCTGCGCAGCCCGGCCAACACAGACAATGTCAGAGAGATTCAGAAGGGCGTGCTCGGCAACGTGCTGCCGCTGATACCGGCACTCGATGATGCGCGCATCCGCTTTCTCGTCGGTCACCTGGAATCGCCGCTGGAACTCGCTTTCTTCGCAGCACCCGCTCCTTCGGTATTGCTGGCAATGCACATCGGACTCGACTCCGCAGAAGCACTCGAAGACGCGATTGCGGAATTTGCCGCGAGCGATCCCGCAGTGGCTTTAGCCGCACCGCTCGATGCCGACGGACGTGGCGAGCTCATAGGTCTTCCCGCACCGGCCTTTCTGCAGTTCGACGCGCGCTCCGGCCTGTTGTTGATCCATACCGGTCCTGCGGTAACGGCCGAGTCTTTCGGCGCGTTGCTGACAATGCTCGTCGCCGGCGCGAACACCCGCATGGCAGCGATCGAACAACAGCTCGATCAAAGCGGCCAGGGCTGGTTCCTGTGGATCGATGCAGAGAAAACGTTGCCGGTCGCGCAATTGTTCATGGCGCCGGAAAATCTCGCGCGGTTGCAGGCCACCGGTCTCGACAAAGTGCGCGCCGCAGGAATGGGGCTCGGCGTTGCGGACTCCAAGGGCCGCCTCGGCATCGTGCTGGATGTGGCGCCGGACGGAAACCGCCAGTTCCTGCCGTTCGTTGCCAACAACCTGGACGTGACCTCGGTTGGCAAACCCGACCTCATCGCCCTGCTGTCGCTGCCGACGGCAGAAGAGCTCACCCGGATCGAGTCCCTGTTCCTCGAAACGATGGAGCAGGAGGACCGCGACGAATGGCAGAAACTGAAAGACGACCTCAAAGCGGATACCGGCGTCAGCATCGAGGAACTGTTTTCTGCGCTCGGGCCGGAGCTGGTCGGCATCTTCGATGCCGCCGGGGATTACGCGGCCATACGTCTGCGTGACCAGGCGCTGTTCGACCGATTGATGGACGCATTGGCGGCCGCCAGCGGCCTTGCCCCGGACAGTCACCGCGCGCACGGCAAGACTTTCTACCACTGGAGCATGCAGGGCGACTTCGCCACGATGGACGCGGAAGCTGCCAACGACATGGGCCCTGCCGCGGAAATCCTCATGCGCCAGCGGAATCACGTCTACTGGGTGCAGGACGGCGACTTCCTGTACGTCGCGAGCGTGCCGCAGCCGCTCATCGATCGCGTCAGCAAAGGCGCCGACACGCGCATCGACCGGTGGCTGCAGGAACAGCAACGGATCGATGCGACGGATTCCGTTCTGTTGCTTGCCGGCACCAGCCGGAAACTGCCGATGCGGCTTTACCACATTTACATCGAGCTGCTGCAGTTTTTGGCCGATCTGAGCGGCGCCGAGATCGATGTCTGGAGCATGCCGACGGCAAACCAGTTGGCGCTCGCGACACAGGGAGTCCTCGGATTCAAGGTCGATCTCGGCGATCCGTACGTATCCGCGTCGATGACCTTCGAGAGCAGCCCGGCCGAGGCGTTGTTTGGCGGTGGCGGCGGCGCGCTGGTTGCGGTTGGTATCGTGGCGGCCATTGCGATTCCCGCCTACCAGGACTACACCATGCGGGCCCAGGCCATGGAAGGCTACAACCTGGCCCGGCAGGCGCAAGACGACGTGGCCGCTTACCACGCAGCGAACGGCGATTTTCCGCCGCCGTCAGTGGCAGCGACGCTCGGTGAAAACCTCTCCGGCAAGTACACGAAGTCGATCGCGGTGATGCCGGGCAGCGGCATCG
>Ga0299906_10000985_pt1 | contig 24857 bp, 14 predicted proteins | sample RVTome_14_FD_200259 | JGI IMG/M metagenome (GOLD analysis project Ga0299906, IMG submission 200259) | Soil microbial communities from uranium-contaminated site in the Upper Colorado River Basin, Wyoming, United States - RVT145D125 (version 2) ...
TCGCCCTGGGAGCGCGGCCGGGCGACATCGCGGGCCTGATCGGCCGGCGCGCGCTCGGCCTGACGGGGGCGGGCGTCGGGCTCGGCCTCGCGCTCTCCTTCGCGGCGAGTCGCGTTCTCGAAAGCCTGCTCTGGGGCGTGCAGGCTCACGACGCATCGAGCGTGGCCCTGGCGATGGGCGCGATGGCGGCAGTGGCGCTGGCCGCGGCAGCATTCCCGGCGGCACGGGCAGCCCGGCTCGACCCCCAGCAGGTCCTGCGGGAGCACTAGTCGGCCGCAACCCGGCTGCTGTTACGCTTGCACCGGGAGGCTCGCCATTCCCGTACTCGACCATCCGCTGATCAGCAGCCGCGACGTGGTTCGCCCCACCCAGCTCGAGGTGGACCTCGACCGCATCGCGGGGAACTACGCGGCCATCGTCCGTCACGTGGGCGGCCACGTGGTCATGCCGATCCTCAAGGCGAACGCCTACGGCCACGGCCTGGTGGAAGTGGCGAGCCGGCTGGCCCGGGCCGGCGCCGCCTACCTCGGGGTGGCCTTCCTCGAGGAGGCGCTGCTGCTCCGGGAGCGCGGTGTGCGGACACCGATCCTCGTCATGGGAGGGATCATGGAGAACCAGATCCCCCACTTCCTGCGCAACGACCTCACGATCACGGCATCCTCGATCGGGAAGCTCCAGCAGATCGACGAGGCCGCCGGGGCCCTGCGCGTGAAGGCGCGGGTCCACCTCAAGGTCGACACGGGGATGGAGCGGATCGGCGTACACCACTACAATGCCCGCGGGTTCCTCGAGGCGAGCCTGCGCTGCGCAAACTGCCACATCGAGGGCGTCTACTCCCACCTGGCCAGCTCCGACGCCACGGACCTCGGATACGCCCGCACGCAGCTCGAGCGATTTACGGAGGTCCTCGGCTTCTACGCGGAGCGCGGGCTCGAGCCGCCCCTCCGCCACATCGCGAACTCCGGGGCCATCCTCCAGCTCCCCGAGAGCCACCTCGACCTGGTGCGCCCCGGGCTGCTGCTCTACGGCGTCCACCCCGCCCCGAGGCTCAGGGGCACGATCGACGTCCAGCCTGCCCTGCGCTGGACCTCCCGCGTCGTCTACTTCAAGGTCGTGCGGGCTGGCGACCCGGTGAGCTACAACTCGACCTGGCGCCCCGACCGACCGGTGCGGGTCGTGACCGTCCCTGTGGGCTACGGCGACGGCTACCTCAGGGGGCTCTCGAACCGGGGCGAGCTGCTGATTCGGGGCCGCCGCTACCCGGTGGTGGGCCAGGTCTGCATGGACCAGCTCGTCGTGAGCATCGGCTCGGACAGCGCCTGGAACGCCGACGAGGTGGTGCTGCTCGGAGAGCAGGGCGGCGAGACGATCACGGCGGAGGAGCTGGCCGAGCGGGCGGGGGCGATCCCCTGGGAGATCCTGACCGCCATCAACACCCGGGTGCCCCGGATCTACCGCGGCGCTTCCCAGGTCGAGCCGGAGAAGCCATGAGCGAGGGCTACCAGAGCTTCCGGGACTTCTACCCCTTCTACCTGAGCCAGCATTCCCGGGCCGCGACGCGGGCCCTGCACTATCTCGGCAGCGGCCTCGTCCTGGCGGCGGCGATGGGTGCGGCCTGGACGGGGCGGCCGGCGCTCCTCGCGGCGGTCCCGCTGCTCGGCTACGGCCCGGCCTGGATCGGGCACTTCTTCTTCGAGCGCAACCGACCCGCGTCGTTCCAGTACCCCGTCTACAGCCTGACCGGCGACTTCGTGATGCTGTTTCAGGCCGCCACAGGTCGGCTGGAATCGCGGCACTTCCTGCCCACCGCAAAGACGCCCCCAGCGTGAAGCTCCTCCTCCTGGGAGGGACGGGGAACCTCTCCCGGGCCTGCGCCCGAGAGGCGCTGGCGAGAGGGTGCGAGGTCTCGTTGCTGACCCGCGGCCGGCACCCCGAGGCTGCGCCGGAGGGGGCGGCCCTGGTGCGGGGCGACGCCGCGGACGCCGCGGCCCTCGGAGACCTGGCGCGCCGGAGATTCGACGCCGTCGTGGACTTTCTGGCCTTCGATGCGGAGGACGTCGCCCGTGCCCTTACCGCGTTCGGGGGCCGGGTCGGCCAGTACGTCCTGATCAGCTCGGCGTCGGTCTACGAGAAGCCTCCCCGGAGCCACCTCGTCACCGAGGAGACTCCCCTGGGCAACCCGTTCTGGGAGTACGCCCGGGGCAAGATCGCCGCCGAGGGGGAGCTGCGCGGCGCGGTGAGCGACGGGCGGATCGTCGGGACGATCGTCCGCCCTTCCTACACCTTCGGCGAGACGTGGATCCCCACGACGAGCGGGACAGACTACAGCGTCGCGAAGCGAATCCGCGAGGGCCGCGAGATCGTCGTCCCCGGGGACGGGACCTCGCTGTTCACGCTGACCCACGCCTCCGACTTCGCCCGCGGCCTCGTGGGCCTGCTCGGGAACGAGGCCGCCTTCGGGGAGGCGTTCCACGTCACCTCGGACGAGGTCCTGAGCTGGAACCAGGTCCACGAGACGATCGGCCGCGTGATCGGCGTGGAGCCCCGGATCGTCCACGTGCCGAGCGACGTGATCGCCCGGATCGACGCCCGGCGCGGGGCGAGCCTGCTCGGGGACAAGGCGTGGAGCCTCGTCTTCGACAACTCGAAGCTGCGGCGGGCCGTGCCGGGCTTCGAGGCCCGGGTCGACTTCGCGACCGGGATTGCCGAGTCGATCCGCTGGTTCGAGGCCGATCCGAAACGCCAGCGAATCGACGCCGACGAGACCGTGGAGCGGATCCTCCAGGCCTGGCGGCGCGCCATGAGCGCGCTCTGACTCACTCCTCGATATGCATCCCTGAGGTAAGCTGCGGCGCGATGCCGACGCTGACGAGCTGGGCCACGTGGAGCGGGCCCCAGGCCCCGGCTTTCGACGCGGAGGGTCTGACGCAGGCGGTGCGGCGCTTCCGGGAGCCCGCCCACGTCGTGCGGGAGTCGGAGCAGGGGCGCATCGGCGTCGCCTTCGGCGGCGACCTCTCCCCTCGCCCCGGAATGCGCGCCTACCCGCTGCTGGCGACGCTCCCCGCGCTCTACCCGGAGTGGCTCGGGGACCGCTCCTTCGGGGAGGTGCACGGGGTGCGCTTCCCCTACGTGACCGGCGCGATGGCCAACGGGATCGCCACGCCCCGGCTCGTGATCTCGGTGGCCCGGGCCGGAATGCTGGGCTTCTTCGGCGCCGCCGGGCTCGCCCCCGACCGCGTCGAGAAGGCACTTGTGGGGATCGAGACGGCCCTCGGTCGGGACGGCCCGGGCTGGGGCTCGAACCTGATCCACTCCCCGAACGAGCCGGAGCTGGAGGCGGCCGTCGCGGACCTCTACCTGCGCCGGGGCGTGCGGCGGGTGAGCGCCTCGGCCTACATGAACCTCACCCCGGCCATCGTGCGCTACGCCGCGACGGGCTTGAGCCTGGATCCCGCCGGGCGGCTGCGGCGGCGGCACTGCGTGCTGGCCAAGATCTCGCGCCCCGAGGTGGCGGAGCGCTTCCTCTCGCCGGCTCCGGCGGCGATCCTGGAGAGCCTCGTGGCCCAGGGGCTGCTGACCCGGCCCGAGGCCACCCTGGCGGCGCGGATCCCCCTGGCCGAGGACGTCACCGTGGAGTCGGACTCAGGAGGCCACACCGACAACCGGCCCCTGGCCGCGCTCTTCCCCACGATCTGCCGGCTGCGGGAAGACCTCGCCGCCCGGCACGAGTACGAGCGCCCGATCCGCGTGGGGGCCGCCGGCAGCCTGGGCACCCCCGGGGCGGTCGCCGCGGCGTTCTCCCTGGGCGCCGCCTACGTGCTGACCGGCTCGATCAATCAGGCCGCCGTGGAGTCGGGGTTGTCCGAGTCCGGGCGCCGCATGCTCGCCGAGGCGGGGATCGCGGACGTCGTCATGGCGCCCGCGGCGGACATGTTCGAGCTGGGGGTGAAGCTGCAGGTCCTGAGGCGGGGCACGCTGTTCGCCCAGCGCGCGGCGCGGCTGTACGAGCTGTACGTGCAGCACGACTCCCTCGAGTCCATCTCCGAGGAGCAGCGCGAGCGGGCCGAGCGCGAGATCTTCAGGCAGCCGCTGGAAGAGACCTGGGCCGAGACGAGGAGCTTCTGGCAGGGCCGAGACCCGAAGCAGGTGGAGCGCGCGGAGCGCGAGCCCCGCCACCGCATGGCCCTGGTGTTCCGCTGGTATCTCGGAAAGTCGAGCCGCTGGGCCATCGAGGGAGACGAGAGCCGGCGCCTCGACTACCAGATCTGGTGTGGCCCGGCCATGGGCGCGTTCAACGCCTGGGCCCGGGGCTCCTTCCTCGAGGACCCGTCCCGCCGCGAGGCCGCGCAGGTGGCCCTCAACCTGCTCGAGGGCGCGGCGGCGGTCACGCGGGCCCAGCAGCTCCGCAGCTACGGAGCCGCGGTCCCCGCGGCGGCGTTCGACTTCAGGCCCAGACCCCTCTCGGCCGCCGGAGCACCCCCCCGCTAGCGAGATTTCGTCCCGCGGCGCGCGCTTTGCCGTTAAGATGAGGGTTTATACATCCGCCCCCTGCGGCTCAGTCAAGCCTCGGAGGAGCAAGGAGTTGCACTCCATGACCGAGCCTCGCCCGCCGCTCGCGGTGACGGGCATCAGCGCCATCTTCCCCGGCTCCCCGGATGGCGCCGGCTTCTGGCGGGACATCCTCGCGGGCCGGGACCTGATCCGGGAGATCCCCGAGAGCCGCTGGCTGATCGGGGACTACTACGATCCCGATCCGCGGGCCCCCGACAAGACCTACGCCCGGCGTGGAGCCTTCCTGGACCCGGTCGACTTCGACCCCCTCGAGCACGGCGTGCCACCGAGCGTCGTCCCCGCCACCGACACTTCGCAGCTCCTGGCGCTCATCGTGGCGAAGCGCGTCCTCGAGGAGGCCACTCGGGGCGACTTCGACCACGTGGATCGCGACCGCGTCAGCGTCATCCTCGGCGTGACGTCGGCCCAGGAGCTGCTCGTGGAGGCGGCCAGCCGGCTGCAGCGGCCGACCTGGGTCAGGGCCCTCCGGGAGCACGGCCTTCCCGAGTCGGAGGTGCAGGCGATTTGCGACCGCATCGCCGCCAGCTACACCCCCTGGCAGGAGAGCACCTTCCCGGGCCTGCTCGGGAACGTGGTGGCGGGACGCATCGCGAACCGACTGAACCTCGGCGGGACGAACTGCGTCACCGACGCCGCCTGCGCGAGCAGCTTCTCGGCGCTACAGATGGCGGCTTCGGAGCTGTGGCTCGGGCAGTCGGACCTGGCGATCGCGGGCGGCGTCGACACCTTCAACGACATCTTCATGTACATGTGCTTCAGCAAGACCCCGGCGCTGTCGCCGAGCGGGGAGTGCCGCCCCTTCGCCGAGGGCTCGGACGGCACGCTGCTCGGGGAAGGCCTCGCGATGCTGGCGATCCGGCGTCTCGAGGACGCCGAGCGCGACGGCGACCCGGTGTACGCCGTCGTCCGGGGCATCGGCTCGTCCTCCGACGGCCGCGCCAGGAGCGTCTACGCACCGCTCCCCGAGGGACAGGCCCGGGCGCTGCGCCGGGCGTACCGGGCCGCCGGCTACGGGCCGGAGACCGTCGAGCTGGTCGAGGCTCACGGTACCGGAACCCGGGCCGGAGACGCGGCCGAGCTGGAGGCCCTGCGCCGCGTCTTCGACGAGTCGGGCCGCGCGTCCCGGCAGTGGTGCGCGCTCGGAACCGTCAAGTCCCAGATCGGTCACACCAAGGCGGCCGCCGGCGTCGCGGGGCTGTTCAAGGCGATCATGGCCGTGCACCACGGCGTGCTCCCGCCGACGATCAAGGTGGATCGGCCGAACCCCGGCTTGAGGCTCGAGGAGAGCCCCTTCTACCTCAACACGCGGTCGCGCCCCTGGGTGCGCGGCGACGACCATCCGCGGCGGGCGTCGGTCAGCTCCTTCGGCTTCGGGGGGAGCAACTTCCACGTCGCCGTGGAGGAGTACCAGGGGGCCGTCCGACCGGGCCGCTACCGGCCCGGGCCCAGCGAGCTGGTGCTGCTCTCGTCGGAGGACCCGGAAGCCCTGGCACGGCGCTGCCGGTCCCTGGCGGAAGAGAGCGATCGGGGGAGCCTCGCTCTGGTCGCCCACGAGTCCCAGGCGGGCTTCGACGCCGCCCGACCGGCGCGAGCGGCCGTCGTGGCCTCCAGCGAAGAGGACCTCCGGGAGAAGCTGGAGCGCTTGGCCCGGCACGTCGGGGCGACGCCGGACCGGCCTCTCTCGGCTCCCGGCGGCGTCTACTGGGCCCACGCCGAGAGCCCCGGCCGGATCGCGTTCCTGTTTCCAGGCCAGGGCAGCCAGTATCCCGGAATGGGCGCGGACGTCGCCATGGCGCTCCCCCAGGCCCGCTCCGCCTGGGATGCCTCAACCTGCCTCTCGCTCCCCCGACCACTCCACGAGGTGGTCTTTCCTCCCCCGGCTTTCGACGACGCGGACCGACAGGCGCAGGCCGACCTGCTGACCCGGACCGAGTGGGCGCAGCCCGCCCTGGGCGTGGCGAGCCAGGCGATGCTGGCCGTGCTCCGCGCGGCGGGCGTCGAGCCGCACGCTCTGGCGGGGCACTCCTTCGGGGAGCTGCCCGCGCTGTTCGCGGCCGGGGCCATCGGACAGGCCGACACGGTCCGTCTCGCGCGGCGCCGCGGCGAGCTGATGGCATTGCAGCCCTCGGAGCCCGGAGCGATGCTGGCCGTGGCGCTCCCCCGGGGAGAGCTCGAAGCGCTCCTCGCCGAGTGGTCGTCGCAAGTCGCATTGGCAAACCACAACAGCCCCGAGCAGGTGGTGCTGTCGGGCCCCGCCCCCGCGATCGCCGACGTCGCCAGCCGCCTCGGGGAGCGCGGTGTCACGGCGCTTCGGCTGCCGGTGTCCACCGCCTTCCACTCTCCTCTCGTGGCCGGCGCCAGCCCGCTCTTCCTGCACACCCTGAGACAGACCGACGTCGCGAAGCCCGGGCTCCCGGTCTTCTCGAACCGCGACGGGCGACCCTTCCCGGAGGACACCACCCGACTGCGGGAGCAGCTCGCCGAGCAGATCGCGCAGCCCGTGCTCTTCGCGGACGTGGTCGATGCGCTCTACGCCGCCGGCGTGCGCACCTTCGTGGAGGTGGGCCCCGGGCACGTCCTCACGCAGCTGGCCCGCGCCTGCCTGGGGGATCGCCCTCACCGCGCCGTCGCCCTCGATCGAAAGGGCGCCGACGGCCTGGCGAGCCTGTGGCAGGGGCTCGGGCAGCTCGCCGTCGCGGGGGTGGCGGTGGACGTCCCGCGGCTGCTCGAGGGTTGCCGCCCGCCCGCCGACGCGAGGCCCCGCAGCCGCCCGGGGCACGTGCTCTCGATCAGCGGGGGGAACTACGCGAAGCCCTACCCGCCGCCCGGAGGAGCCGCCGCTCTGCCGGGCCCCAATCCGGAGCGCGCACCCGAGGCCACGGCCTCTCCGGTGGCTCCGGCTCTCCCGCCGCCGCCCTCCGCGGCGGACGCGGAGCGGGCGGCGGCGTACCGCGAGGTACAGCGCCAGACTGCGGAGGCACACGAGGCCTACCTCAGGTCCATGGCCGAGAGCCACGCCGCCTTCCTGCGCACCTCGGAGGCGGCGTTGGCAGCGCTGACCACGGGGGACGCCGTCGCGCTTCCGGCCGCGCCGGTAGCGCCACACCCCCCCGAGCCGCCGCCGGCTCCCGAGCCGCAGTGGACTGCGCCCCCGCCTCCGGCCGTCCAGGCGGCGACCGTTCCGGCGCCGCCCGGGTCCCTTCGGGACGCTCTCCTGGACGTCGTCGCCGACAAGACCGGCTATCCCGCAGACATGCTCCAGCCCGAGATGCAGCTCGAGGCCGATCTCGGCATCGACTCCATCAAGCGCGTCGAGATACTCGCCGCGCTCCAGGAGCGCGCCCCCGACCTGCCCGAGGTCCAGCCCGCCGACGTCGCCGAGCTCCGTACACTCGGCCAGATCCTCGACTTCATGGACCGCGGTGCTGCGGCCTCGCCGGCGGCGACACCGCCGCTGGCGACGTCCGCGGCCGCGGCGCCCCCCGCCCAGCGGGACCTGCGCGGCCTGCTCCTCGACGTGGTCGCCGACAAGACCGGCTACCCCGCAGACATGCTCCAGCCCGAGATGCAGCTCGAGGCCGATCTCGGCATCGACTCCATCAAACGCGTCGAGATACTCGGCGCGCTCCAGGAACGCGCCCCCGACCTGCCCGAGGTCCAGCCCGCCGACGTCGCCGAGCTCCGCACACTCGGCCAGATCCTCGACTTCATGGACGGCAGCCCGGCGAGCGAGGCGCCTCCCCCACCCGAAGTGGAGCGCCGGGTCACCACGGTGGTCGAGGCCCCGGTCGCGAGCTCGCGCCCGCGCCTCCCGATCGGGGAGGCAGTCGCGCTGACAGAGGACGGCTCGGGCGTGGCCGAGGCGCTCGCGGCCCGGCTCCGGGCGCGGGGGATCGACGCGCGAGTGGTCCCGGCCCTCCCCGAGGGCACGCGCCACGGAGTCTTCCTCGGCGGTCTGCGGCAGGTGGGCGGGGTCGGCGACGCGGTCGCCGTCAACCGGGAGGGCTTCCTCGCCGCTAAGACGGTCGCGACCTCGGGCGCCCCGGGATCCTTCATCACGGTCCAGGACACGGGAGGCGACTTCGGCCTGTCCGGGCGAGCGGGAGATCGCGCCTGGCTCGGAGGGCTCGGCGCCCTCGCCCGTACGGCGGCCCTGGAGTGGCCGGGAGCCGAGGTGGCGGCGATCGACCTCGAGCGGGGGAACCGGTCCCCCGCGGAGCTGGCCGACGTGCTCGTCGACGAGCTGCTCTCGGGCGGGGACGAGCTCGAGGTGGGCCTCCCCGCGACCGGGGCGCGCACCACCCTCGCCGACCGGAAGGAGGCGGCCCAGCCCGGCGCCCGCCTCGCTCTCGAGCCCGGCGCGGTGGTCCTGGTCTCCGGCGGAGGACGCGGCGTGACGAGCGCCTGCCTCCGCGCCCTCGCCGAGTCACAGAGGCTGCGCTTCGTGCTGCTGGGAAGAACTCCTCTGGAGGACGAGCCCCCCGCCTACGGCGACGCCCGCGACGCGGCCGCGCTCCAGCAGGTCGTCATCTCCGAGGCCCGGACCACTTCTTCGGAGCCGCCACAGCCCACGGAGGTGCGGCGGCGCGTCGGGCGGATCCTCGCCAACCGGGAGCTGCGGGCGACGCTGCGCGACCTCGAGCAGGCGGGTGCCGAGGCCCGCTACCTCGTCGCGGACGTCTGCGATCCGGAGGCCGTGCGGCGAGCCGCCGCCGAAGCCCGGCAGCTCGGTCCCATCCGCGGGCTGATCCACGGGGCCGGCCTCCTCGCCGACCGGAGGATCGCGGAGAAGCAGCCGGCCGACTTCGACGCCGTCTTCGGCGCCAAGGTCGCCGGGCTGCGGTCGCTTCTCGAGTCCACCGCGGAGGATCCCCTGGCGGTGATCGCGCTGTTCTCGTCGGTGGCGGCCAGGTCGGGGAATGCCGGACAGTGCGACTACGCCATGGCCAACGAGGTACTGAACCAGGTGGCGTCCACCGAGGGAGCCCGCCGCCGCGGTGCCGCGCTCGTCCGTTCGCTCCAATGGGGGCCCTGGGAGGGCGGGATGGTCGGCCCGGAGCTGGCCGAGCGCTTCCGGCGCCGCGGCGTCGCCCTGATCCCGATCGCCGCCGGGGCCAGGCAGTTCGTCGCGGAGCTGGCAGCGCCCGGTGCGCAGGTCCGATGCGTTCTCGGGGCGGGCTCGCTTCCCGGCGACGACCGGGAAGCCCGGTCGACGCGCCGGGCCGCCGTCGACATCTCGATCGGGGCGACCACCCACCCGTACCTGGACGGGCACCGCATCGACGGCACCCCGGTCGTCCCCGCAGTGCTCGTCCTCGAGTGGTTCGCCGACGTCGCGCAGCGCTGCCGCCCCGACCTGCGCCTCGCCAGCTGCCGCGACCTCCAGGTCCTGAGCGGCATCCGCCTCGAGCACTTCGACAAGGTCCAGGCCCACTTCTGGGCTTCGGCCCGCGAGATCACCAACGGCGCCAGCTCGCGCCTCGCCCTGGAGCTGCGCGGCGAGGACGGACGGCTCCACTACCGCGGCCTCGCCGAGCTGACCCCCGAGCACCCGGAGCCCTCGAGCGCGCGTGTCGAAGAAGCACCGGATCCCTCGTCCCCCCTGGCGGTCGCCCGCATCTACGACGGCGAGTGCCTGTTCCACGGGGCGTCGTTCCGGGCGATCCGGGAGCTGCTCGAGCTGTCCGAGTTCTCGGCCCGCGCCCGGCTCGCCGGAGCGAGAGAGCTGGCCTGGCCGGAGGGGCGCTGGGTCACCGACCCGGCCGTCCTCGACGGGGGCCTGCAGCTCGCGCTGCTCCACTGCCGGCAGCTGCTCGGACAGCCGTCGCTCCCGACGCGGATCGGCAGCCTGACCCTGCACCGCCCCGGCCTCGTCGAGGGCCTGGTCGAGTGCAGCCTGCGGCTCCGCTCCACGGGACGCTACGGGGTGGTCTCCGACCTCTTCTTCACCGCCGCCGACGGGACACCGCTGGCCGAGCTGCGAGAGGTCGAGCTCCACGTGAGGGGCGCCTCCGCGAAGGAGGCCAGCCCGCTGGAGGAGGAGGACTCCGTCAGCCGCTAGCTCGGCGCGTCAGCTCGCCAGGTCGCTCGCCAGGGCCTGGCGCTGCGCGTCGGTCAGCCGCGCCTCGCATCGCAGCTCCGGGTCGGGATGGTCGCAGCCGATGGCGTTCGGCGTCGAGCCGCGGGTGGGGAACTTCACGTACTGGACCGATGAGAGCCGTTCCTCTCCCACCTGGCGCGGGTCGTAGCTCATCGGAACCTGCTCGCCGCTCTCGAGGAGCACGTAGAGGTGCTTCGGCAGGTCCCTCCAGGCCACCAGCTTGCGCGCTCGCTCGACCGGATCGTCGATCTCGATCATGAGCGTCGCCCCCAGCTCACCTTCGCTCCCGAGCAGCTCGTTGTAGGTCCCGATCTCGTGGCGGATGTCCGCCTCCCTGACGATCCGCTCGGCACGCATCATCTCCTGGATCTGGTAGCGGATCGTCTCCCGGTTCTCGAACAGGAAGGTGAGATGGTCCCCGACGTGGATCCGGCGCGGCTCCTTGGTCTTCATCACCTGGCGCCGGAAGCCCTCCCGGGTCTCCTCGTAGGTCTGGTAGTCGACGATCTCTTCGCGATGAACCGCTCTCATGACGTCTCCTTCCTCTCCTCCCCTTCGATGCGCGTCTCGAAGCCGTCCTCCCGGTAGGCCCGGGCCAGGATCGACATCGGATGCATGGGCTTGCGCCCCGCGTGCTGCTGAAACTGGAGCGCCGCGAGCGGGCAGTCGGTGGCCCACACCTCGCTCCCCGCCTGGCGCATCCCCTCGAACGCCTTCTGGCCGATCCGCTTCGAGGCGTCGAAGCTCTCCACCTTCATGGCGTAGGTACCGTCGTGTCCGCAGCACTCCATGGTGATCTTCGGCGTCACACCAGGAATCTTCCTGAGCAGGTCGCGGCCCTTGAACCCGATCCCCTGCGCCCGGAGGTGACACGGGACGTGGTACGCGACGCTCGCTCCGGGACTGGACTTGAAGTCGGTGTTGAAGCGGGGCTCCTTCCGGATCTCCCACAGCAGCTCCGACGGGTCCCGAACCGCCTCCGAGAGCCGGCGCGCCTCGGCCCGCCGGGACTCGGGGAGCAGCTCGGGGTACTCGCGCCGCATCATCATGGCGCAGGTCGGGTTGATCGCGACGACCTTCGCCCCCGCCTCGACGTAGGGGCGGAGCACCCCGAGGTTCCGCTCCGCTCGCCGACGCAGCCCCTCGAGGTCGCCGCTCTCCCACGCGGGCATGCCGCAGCAGACGAGCCCTTCCGCGCAGGCCGTCTTCACCTGGTTGAAGTCCAACACCGAGAGGGTGTCCCGCCCGATCTGTGGCTCGTTGTTCTGGACGTAGCAGGTGGGAAACAGGACCGCCTCGCTGCCCTCGGGTCCCCGGACCCTGCCCTCCTCCCTCGCCCAGCGCTCGAAGGTCGACGGCGCGAACTCCGGGAGCAGCTTCTCCTCGTGAATCCCGAGGGCGGCCTGCAGGAACGCGCGGTGCAGCGACGAGCGATTCGCGAGGTTGGCCGTTCCCAGGCTTATTCGGGCGAGCCGCCCGGCCCCGTCTGGGTTCGCCAGCACCCGCTCCCGCAACGGGATACCCCGGCGTTTCGCCCGCTGCGCCTTGTAGCGGTGCACGAGCTTCGGGAAGTCGAGCTGGAACTCGTGGCCGTCCCGGGGGGTGTAGGGGCACTGCACCTCGCACAGCTTGCACTGGAAGCACGCGTCGATCACCCGATCGGTCTCGGCGGGCTCCAGCCGTCGAACGTCGCCGTCGTGACGCCGGTCGATGAGGTCGAACAGGGTCGGGAAGCTGTCGCAGTACTTGAAGCACATGCGGCAGCCGTGGCAGACCTCGAAGACCCGGGTGACCTCCTTCTGGAGGGCTCCGGGCTCCCAGTAGCGCGGCTCCTCGGGGTCGTAGCTCAACCCGTCGGTGGGCTTGTAGGAGATGTGGCTCTGTGACTCGGACATAGCGCTCGCCTCCCCGGAGGGGACCGGCGTGACGAAGGGCGCGGGCGGAGGGGGGAGCGCCCGCCCGCGCCTTCAGCAGCGGCTCAGGAGATGCCGTCGAGCAGCTTCTGGAAACGGCCGGCGTGGGACTTCTCGGCCTTGGCGAGGGTCTCGAACCAGTCGGCGATCTCGCTGAAGCCCTCCTCCCGGGCGGACTTGGCCATCCCCGGGTACATGTCGGTGTACTCGTGGGTCTCGCCCGCGACGGCGGCCTTGAGGTTGAGGACGCTGTCCCCGATCGGCAGGTCCGTGGCCGGATCCCCGACCACCTTGAGGTAGTCGAGATGGCCGTGGGCGTGTCCCGTCTCGCCCTCCGCGGTCTCGCGGAAGTTGCTGGCGATGTCCGGGTAGCCCTCCACGTCCGCGACCTTCGCGAAGTAGAGGTAACGGCGGTTCGCCTGCGACTCGCCGGCGAAGGCGTCCTTCAGGTTCTGGTGCGTCTTGCTTCCCTTCAAGTCAGGCATGGGTCTCCTCTTATCGAACGATCGTCAGGAAGGCTGACAGTCCGGACACAGTCCGGTGAAGCTGATCGAGTAGTCTCGTACGCTGAAGCCGGCGGCGACGACCGGCGGAAGCGACAGCGCGGGCAGCGACGCGTCCGCGACGTCGTGCACGCTTCCGCAGCGGTCGCAGACCATGTGGTGGTGGCGCTCGGTCATGGGATCGAAGCGAGCAACCGCGTCCGGATGGTGCACCCGGCGCGCGAACCCCGCTTCGACCAGGGTCTCGAGGACCCGATAGATCGTGGTCCGCGACAGCCCCGCCAGGCGCCTCTTGAGGGCCTCGTAGATCTGATCGGCGGTCGGGTGGTCCCGCCGCCCGTCCAGCTCCTCGAAGACCGCCCGGCGCTGGATCGTCAGCGCGAGCCCGCGCTCGCGGCACTGCGCCTCGAACCAGGACTGGCGCTGGGTGCCGACCTCGCCGTGCTCCATACTTGCAATATTATTCCGAATGGTATTAATTATCAAATACGAGAGCGAGCCCGGAACATCAACGACCTGGGGATACGATCCGGAAGCCGTAGTCCGAGTATCGGAAGTTGGGCGGGAGGCTGCTCCGGGCGGCCGGGGGCGACCATCGCACGCGGTGCCGCCAGGCACCGCCGCGGCTCGACCGCCGGCTTCCCCGCCGGGGCCCTCGCGGCGAGCGCAGCGACGAGCGAGCGTAGTACCCGGGGTCGTACCAGTCCAGGCACCACTCGTGGACGATCGTGCCCATGTCCAGGACGCCGTAGGGATTCGGTGCCCCCCTCCCCACCACCCAGGGCCCGGAGATCTTTCCCTCGGGCACCTCGCCCGGCGGCAACGCGCTACCCCAGGCGGTGGGCTGGTCCTCCAGACCGCCCCGGGCGGCCCGCTCCCACTCGGCTTCGCTGGGTAGCCGCCAACGGCGGCCCGTGACGCGGCTCAGCCAGCGGGCGTACGCCCCCGCCTCGAACCATGTGACCCCCACGACGGGCCGGTCGGGATCCGCGAAGCGGGGATCCCGCCACCACGGCGGAGTCTCCACCCGCGCCGCCTCCAGGAACGCGGCGTACTCGGCGTTCGTCACCGGCGTGCGCCCGATCTCGAAGGCCTCGACGTGAACGCGGTGTACCGGACGCTCGTCCTCCCGCCCGAGCCCCGAGCCCATCGCGAACGGGCCTGCGGGGATCGCCACGACGTCGGGTAGGCGCATCAGGGCGTCTCGGCTTCCGCGATACTCGGGTGGGCGGCTGCTCGAGACGAGGTCCTCGGGCCACCGCGATCCGATACAGTGAGGTTGCGTCGCGGACCAGTATAGATGCGCGCCGCTCGACGTGGCGACATGGCGGTGACCCGACGAGGAGGCGAACGATGAGGGACAGGGTTCGGGAGCTGGAGCAACGCGTGCGGGACCTCGAGTCCCGCCAACGTGCCCTGACGATGGCCGCGCTCGTGGCCGTCGGCCTGCTCTCCCTCGGCGCCGTCGCGAGGCCGGAGGTTGCCGACCTCGTCACGGCTCGGGCGCTCCGGATCGTGGACCACGACGGCACCGTTCGCGCCGAGCTGCGCGCCGAGGGCGACCACCCCGAGCTGGTGCTGTACGACGCTGCGGGAGTGCCCCGGGCCTCCCTGGTGAGCGACCCGGACCAGAGCGCGCTGTTCCTGCGGGACGGCGAGGGGACGATCCGCGCAGGGGCGGCGCACTTCTCACACGGAGGCTCCGGCTTCGCCCTGCACGGTGAAGGGTCGAGAGGCGCCGCGGCGCTCTACCTCGCCGAGGGCCGCGGCACGCTCACGTTCTACGGAGAGGACGGCGAGGTCCTGTACCGCGCCCCCGCTCCAGCGCCGTGAAGCGGGGCCGCCGCTGAGCCCTCCCAGAGCCCGGGCCGCGCCAGCCCGCGACCGCCGGAAAGCGGGCCGGGCGGGAGGACTCCGCGGAGGACCGCAGCCCCGCCTGTGCCGAGCGAGGACCGCACGCGGAGCGCCGCCCGGCCCGCCAGCCGACAGCCACCGTCGGCAGCGAGCGCCTCCCGCCTCGCGGGTTTCTCGCCCGCTCGGTCCCGACAGTCGGGTGGGCCGCTGCTAGACTGCGCGCTCCGTGAGCGTGCGCGCGTTCGCCCCCATCGCCGTGATCGGCCGGAGCTGTCTCCTCCCGGGCGCGTCGGAGCCCGAGCAGCTCTGGGGAGCGATCCGGGACGGGCGGGACCTGCTCTCGACGGCCCCAGCCGGTCGCTGGCGCGCGAGCCCGGACCGGCTGCTGGCCCCGCCCGGCGGGACCGCCGGCCCCGACGTCGCCGCGACGGCTCGCGGCGGCTACGTCGCCGGATTCGAGGATCTGTTCGACCCTTCCGGCTTCGCGATCCCCCCGGAGCGGATCCTCCCCCTTGATCCGCTCTTCCACTGGGTCCTCCACTGCGCCCGCGGGGCGCTCCGCGACTCCCGCCGGGACACGGACTCCCTGGAGCGGGCCGGCCTCGTCCTGGGCAACCTGTCCTTCCCCACCTCCAGCCTGTCCAAGCTCGCCGAGAGCGTCTGGCTCGAGGGCTCGGCCGTCCGCGGCCCCCAGGGACCCCGCCCGGACCCGCTGAACCGCTTCATGTCCGGGCTGCCGGCGCAGCTGGCGGCCCGGGCCCTGGGGCTGGGCGGGGACGCCTTCGCCCTCGACGCCGCCTGCGCGTCCTCGCTCTACGCGATCAAGCTGGCCTGCGACCGGCTGCACGACGGCACCGCGGACCTGATGCTGGCCGGAGCCGTGAACCGGGCGGACGATCTCTTCATCCACGTCGGCTTCACCGCGCTCCGCGCCCTGAGCCCCACGGGCCGGAGCCGGCCCTTCCACCGCGAGGCGGACGGCCTGGTCCCGGCGGAGGGCGCCGCTTTCGCGGCGCTGGTCCGGCTCGAGGACGCGGTCTCCCGGGGCGATCGCATCCTCGGGGTGATCCGCGGGATCGGGCTCTCCAACGACGGCCGGGGGGCGGGCCTGCTCGCCCCCGCCGAGGAGGGACAACGCCGTGCGATGCGAGCCGCGTACGAAAGCGCCGGCCTCTCTCCGGCCGATGTTGGCCTCCTCGAGTGCCACGCCACCGGCACGTCCGTGGGGGACGCGACGGAGATCCGGAGCGCGGGCACCATCTTCCAGGGCCTGCGCGGCGTGCCCATCGGCTCGGTGAAGTCGAACCTGGGTCACCTGATCACGGTGGCGGGAATCGCGGCCCTGCTCAAGGTGCTGGGCGCGCTGCGGGACGGAGTCCGGCCCCCGACGCTCCACGTCGACGACCCGCTGTCCGTGCTGGCGTCGTCGCCGTTCCGCCTGCTGTCGGAGCCGGAGGAGTGGGCCTCGAGGGCGCCTCGGAGGGCGGCGCTCAGCGCCTTCGGGTTCGGCGGCAACAACGCGCACCTCGTGGTCGAGGAGTGGAGGCCCGAGAGCCCCGCGGCACGCGTCTCGATCTCCAGGCTCCCGGCGGAGCCGATCGCCGTGACGGGCGTGGGCGTGAGGGCGGCCGGCGCCGACAGCTTCGACGGCTTCACGCGGCGGCTGATCTCGGGGGAGAGCGCGCTGCGCCCGCGCCCCGGGGGCGGGGAGCCCGCGGGGTGGATCGAGTCCGTGGAGCTGGACGCCGCTGCGGCGCGCTTCCCGCCCCGGGACCTGGCCCTGGCCCTGCCGCAGCAGCTCGCGGTGCTCGCCGCCGCCCAGGAGGCCACAGCCGCATCGGGGCCGTTGCCCCGGGAGCGCACCGCCGTGCTCACCGGCATGCAGACGGACCCCGAGGTGGCCCGTTACGGGGCGCGCTGGCGAATGGCGGAGTGGGCGCCCCCGGGTGCGGATCGGGCGTGGGAGGAGAGGGCGGCGGACGCCTTCGCCCCCGCCCTGGAGGCGGCCGGGGTCGTGGGCAGCATGCCGAACATCTGCGCGAACCGCCTCAACAGCCAGTTCGACTTCGCGGGCCCCAGCCTCACGGTCTCGTCGGAGGAGCTGTCGGGCCTCACGGCTCTCGAGCTGGCAGTCCGCGCGCTGCGCGCCGGGGAGATCGACGCGGCTCTCGTCTGCGCGGTGGACATCTCCGCCGAGACGGTCCACGAGCACGCCATCGCCGCCGGCACCTCCCACCCCGGCCCCGCAGGCGACGCCGCCGTGGCGCTCGTCCTCGAGCGGGAGTCCGATGCGGGCCGTGAGGGAAAGACGATCCTGGCCCGGCTCGACTCCGCCGGCGCCGCCGGTCTCGCCCTGGGAGAGGGCGGGCTGAGCCTCTCCGCGCTGTTCGGTCACCCCCACGCCGCGTCGGGCCTGCTTCACGTCGCGGCCGGCGTCGCCGCCGCGCGGTGCGCGGCGCGCCCAAGCGGCGCTGGAGCGCCGGCGACGCCCTGGCTCGGCGCGTCCGACAGCCGCACCGTCGAGGTCCGCGCCGCCAGCCTCATGGGGCAGGAGTCGCGCGTTCGACTGCGCCCGGGGGACGGGCCGCCGCGGGCAGCCCCGGGGCTCGCGCCGCCCCGGATCCACCTTTTTTCCGGGGCGGATCGGAGCGCGCTGCGCCGGGCCCTCGAGGGCGGCCGCGAGTCCGCGGACGGCCCGGCCCGGCTGAGCATCGTCGCGGCCGACCCGGGGGAGCTGGAGACGCGCCGCCGGCGCGCGCTCCAGTGGCTGAGCGACGGCGAGGCGCCCGCCGGGATGGTCTCCGATGGCATCGCGTGCTTCGACGAGCCCCTCGGTGGCGAGCTGGGCTTCGTCTTCACGGCTCCGGCCGGGGCCTATCCCGGCATGGGGAGGGAGCTGCTGCTCTGCTACCCCGAGCTGGCCGACTCACTCGCCGCCCGCTTCCGCGGGCTGCCGGAGGCCGCGGGATGGGTCTACTCCCCCGGGGCCGCCCCGGGCGGTGCCGAGAAGCTGTGGGGCTCGTCGCTCCTGTGCCAGGTCCACGCGGGTCTCTCCCGTGGAAGGCTCGGCCTGCGGCCGGACGCCGCGATCGGCTTCTCGTCGGGGGAGACGAACGCGCTATACGCGATGGGGGTCTGGGACGACTTCGATGCGATGCGGGACGAGATCGCGGCGGCGGGGCTCTACGAAAGGGAGCTGGACGGGAGCTGGGACGCCGTGCGCCGGGCCTGGGGACTCCCCGTCTCGGCCGCGGTCCGCTGGCGCAACTGGCGCGTGCTGGCGCCTGTGGAGCAGGTGCGGGAGGCCCTCGACGCCGAGCCCCGCGTGCACCTGACCATCGTCAACGCTCCCGATGACTGCACCATAGGCGGCGACGAAGCCGCCTGCGGGCGGGTCGTGGAGCGCCTCGGCCGGGAGCGCGCCCGCCCCCTCGAGTACGACATCGCCGTCCACTGCCCGGAGGTGGGTGAGATCCGAGAGCTGTGGCGGGGACTGCACGATCGGCCGACCGGGAGCGCACCCGGGGTCCGTTTCTACACCCACGCCCACCTCGACCACTACGTCCCCACCCGGGAGAGCGCCGCCGACGCCCTGCTCCGACAGGCGCTCGGGACCGTCGACTTCCCCGCCCTCGTCACGAAGGCGTGGGAGGACGGCGTCCGGGTGTTCCTGGAGCACGGGCCCCGCAACGGCTGCAGCCGCTGGATCGGCCGCATCCTGGAAGGGCGGCCGCACCTGGCGGTGGCCCTCGACGCCGCGGGGCAGTCTCCCCTGCGTCAGGCCGCGAACGCGGTCGGAGCCCTGGCGGCGGCGGGCGTCGAGGTGAGCGCCCGCGCTCTCGAGCTACCCGGGCGACCCGCGCAGCAGCGCCCTGCAAAACCGCTCAGGTTTCCGGTCCACCGCCCACCGCCGGTTCTCCCTCCCCTGACCGCAACGGCCCCCGACTCGCAGGCCGCCGAGGTGATGCCCCTGCCCCCGCCGCTTCCCGCCGTTCTCCCGGCAACCGGAGCGGAGGGGGTGGCGGTCGCCGTGCCGGCGGCCGCGGTCGCGTTAGCGCCGGCACCGCGCGCTCCCCTCGCCGTGATCGATCCCCACCTCGGGCGCGTGCTCGCCCTTCAGGGGCGGGTCGCCGCGGTCCACCGCCGCTTCGTCGAGCAGCAGGCGGAGGTGCACCGTCGCTTCCTTACCATCCGGGGCGCGCCGGGCGCGAGCTGGGAGGCGGTCCGCGACCCCGCTCCGGGCCCCCGAGCCTTTCGCCCCGGGCCCGAGCCCGACCGGGCGGTACCGCCCGCCCCGGCTCCTGCCGAGACGCCGGCCCCGCGCTTCTCCCGAGAAGACCTCGAGCGCCTCGCCTCGGGGCGCATCTCCGACGTGTTCGGGCCGCAGTTCAGGGAGCAGGACGCCTTCCGTCGCCAGGTGCGGATGCCCGAGCCACCGCTGCTGCTGGCGGATCGCGTCACACGCATCGAAGGGGTGCCGCGCTCCATGAGCACAGGTCGCGTCTGCACCGAGACCGACGTGACACGCGACGCCTGGTACCTCCACGAAGAGCGCATGCCCGCCGGGATCATGATCGAGTCCGGTCAGGCCGACCTGCTGCTGATCTCCTGGCTCGGCATCGATTTCCTCAACCGCGGAGAGCGCGTCTACCGCCTGCTCGGGTGCGAGCTCACCTACCACGGTGGACTGCCCGGGGTCGGCGACACCCTGCGCTACGACATCCGCGTCGACGCCCACGCCCGTCACGGCGACGTGCGTCTCTTCTTCTTCCACTACGGCTGTCGGATCGGGGACGAGCTGCGGCTGTCGGTCCGGGAAGGGCAGGCCGGCTTCTTCACCGACGCCGAGCTCGCCGACACCGGGGGTGTGCTGTGGGATGCCGCCGCCGCCGAGCGCACCGAGCCCGCACGGCTGGATCCCCCCCCGCTCGCCGTCCCACACCGCGGCTTCGGACGCGAGGCCATCTCCGCTTTCGCCGAGGGCAGGATCTCCGAGTGCTTCGGGGCCAGCCACGCCCGGGCGACGACCCACGTCTGCACTCCCCGGATACCCTCGGGGAACATGCAGCTCTTCCAGGAGGTGGCGGCCCTGGAGCCGCAGGGAGGGCCCTGGGGGCGCGGGTACCTGCGCGCCACCTGGCGCTTCTCGCCCGACGACTGGTTCTTCGAGGGGCACTTCAAGGACGACCCGTGCATGCCCGGGACGCTGATGTTCGAGGGCTGCCTCCAGGCCATGGCCTTCTACCTGACCGCAGCGGGCTTCACCCTCGAGCGCGATGGCTGGCGCTTCGAGCCCGTGCCCGACGAGACGTACAAGCTGCGCTGCCGGGGTCAGGCCGTGCCGGAGTCCAGGGCGCTCGTCTACGAGCTGTACGTGGACGAGCTGGTGGCGGGACCGGAGCCCGCGCTCTACGCCGACCTCCTCTGCAGCGTCGACGGCGTGAAGGCGTTCCACTGCCGCCGCATGGGCCTGCGCCTCGTACCCGACGTCCCGGTGCCCCGCCGCGGCCAGGCGGAGATCTCGCGGCGCTCCAGCGCGGCCGTCGTCAGGGGGGGCGTGCGACAGGACGAGCGGGCCATGCTCGCGACGGCCTGGGGGCGGCCGAGCGCGGCCCTGGGACCGCGCTACGCACCCTTCGACGGCCCGCGCCGGGTGCCGCGGCTTCCGGCTCCTCCCTACCAGTTCCTCTCGCGGCTCACCCACCTCGACGGCGAGATCGGCGAGGCGAGAGCCGGCACCGCCGCGGAGTTCGAGTACGACGTCCCCGGCTCGGCCTGGTACTTCGAGGGCGATGGCCGCATGCCCTTCTCGGTGCTGCTCGAGTCGGCGCTCCAGCCGTGCGGCTGGCTCTCCCTCGCCGCCGGGGTGCCTCTCGACTCCCCTCAGCCCCTCTTCTACCGGAACCTCGACGGGACCGCGACGGTGACCGGGGAGATCCGCCCCGCCGCGGGCACGCTCTCGACGCGGCTCCGGCTCACGAGCCTCTCTCGCAGCGCCGGGATGGTGCTCCTCGGCTTCGAAGTCGAGTCGTCCGTGGACGGGCAGAAGGTCATGCAGCTGTCCACCAGCTTCGGCTTCTTCCCCGAGCAGGCCCTCGCCCGGCAGGTCGGCGTTCCGACCGGGGACGAGGAACGGGAGTGGCTGGGCGCGGCGGGTGAAGGTTTCGACCTGCGGGAGCTGCTGCGGGGCGCCACGCCTCCGCTCGGCATCGCGAACCGGGACCTGCTGATGATCGACCGCGTCACGGGCTGGTGGCCCGGGGCCGGACGGGCAGGGCTGGGGCGACTCCGCGCCGAGAAGGACGTCGATCCCGGAGAGTGGTTCTTCAAGGCGCACTTCTTCCAGGACCCGGTGCAGCCCGGCTCCCTCGGCCTCGAGGCGCTGCTCCAGCTCCTGCGCGTCTACGCCCTGGAGCGCGGCGTGGGGCGGGGGCTGCGGCGGCCCCGGATCCAGCCCCTCGCCGTCGGCGCTCCGCTGGCGTGGAAGTACCGCGGCCAGGTCGTGCCGTCCAACGAGCGCGTCCAGCTCGAGATCGAGATCACCGAGCTGCGCCCGGAGCCGGGTGGCGGGGCGCTGCTCCGAGCCGACGGCTGGCTCTGGGTCGACGGAACCCGGGTCTACTCGGCCCGGGGGCTCACCGCGCGGGTCGCGGAGGATCCGGACGGGTGAGCCGCGTGGAGAGACCGGCAGCCGGCCGGGGGCGGGACTCGAAAACGTCTTCGAGATCGCCGAGCGCTCCGCCGGCGACACGTGGACCCGGAGGGGCCTGCTCGTGCTCGAGGAATGCCGCCCCTGGGAGATGCGGCTGGGTTCGCTCCCCGGCGATCGGTCCGGCGGCGGCTGATCCAGGTCGCCCTCGCGGAGCGTCGGGCCCGGATCGGCACGACGTCCTCAGACGAAGGCGAGTCCGTAGGGATGGCGCTCGGGCCGGGACAGCATCGCGTTCGCCTCGTCGTCGTTCGCGAATCGCTCCCGGCGGGGGTCCCAGCGCAGCTTGCGGCCGAGCTTCATCCCGATGTGGGAGACGAGGCACGCCGAGCAGGAACGGTGGGCGATCTCCGCCGGTGACGCGGGCTGGATTCGGCTCCTGATGCAGTCGAGCCAGTTCCCGTGCTGCTCCTCGCTGTGGTAGAGGTGGATCTCGCCGGGACCGATCTGCGACGCGAGCAGCTTCGGGTCGCTCGCGTCGAGCGCCTTGCTCGCCCGCAGCGAGGCGGGATCGGAGGACGTCACGGCGGCGTCTCCCCGGGAGACGAAGATCCAGCCTTCGGAGCCCTGGAAGCGCACGCCGTTGGGATACTCCCCGTCCATCTCCATCACGACGCCGCTGTCGTACACGGCGCGGACGTGGAAGCTGCCGTGGACGTCCCAGAGGCCGCTCGCGGGAAACTCGGCCCGGGCCTCGATCTCCACGGGGCCGCCGTACTCGGTCCCCATACCCCAATGGGCGGTGTCGACGTGGTGGGCCCCCCAGCCTGTGATCATCCCCGCACCGAACTGCTCGCAGCGGAGCCAGCCGGGGCGGGAGAAGTCGTCCTGGGGATGGACCCGCTTCTCGGTGTAGTGGACCGCCGGCGTCGAGCCGAGCCATGTGTCGTAGTCGAGGTTCTCGGGCACGGCCATCTCCGGCTCGGGGTCGCCGGAAGGATCGCCCGGCAGGCCGATCTCGACGGACTGCAACGCGCCGATCCGGCCGTTTCGCACCAGCTCGCAGGCGCGCTTGAACTGCGGCCACGGGTCGACGGAGCGCTGCTGGCTCCCGACCTGCAGGATGCGTCCCGTCCGGTTGACCGCGTCGCTCAGCGCTCGCCCCTCGGCGACGGTGAGGGAGAGCGGCTTCTGCAGGTAGACGTCCTTTCCCGCGAAGACGGCCTCGAGAGCCGGCTGCGCGTGCCAGTGATCCGGGGTGCTGATCACGACGGCGTCGATCCCGGGGTCGGCGAGGAGCTCGCGGTAGTCGGTATGGGCGCTGACGCTCAGCGTCTGCCCCTTCCCCGCGTAGGTGCTCTCGACGAGCTCCCTGCCGAGGGCCAGGCGCTTGCGGTCGACGTCGCACACCGCCGTGACCCGGGCCGAGTCGTAGGCGAACAGCTCGGCCAGGTCGTGGCCCCGGGCGATGCGGCCGCAGCCGATCTGGCCGATCTGGATCTTGTTGGAGGGGGCGTCCTTCCCCAGCACCGAGGCCGGGACGATCTCCGGAGCCAGGAACAGCCCGGCGGTTCCGAGCAGCGAGCTGCGCAGGTAGTCTCTCCGCCTCATGCACCCTCCTGTTCGGTGGGACGGGAGGCCATCATTGCGCGGGTCGGGACCGCTGCGCAACAGCCGGCTCCCCTCAGAGGAGCAGCGCTCCATCCATGACCTTGACCGCGCTCCCGCCGAGCCGGACGGTCCAGCTCTCACCCCGCCGACACTCCACCCGGCGGCGTTTCCCCCGTAGCGCTCCGCGGCGAACGCGTCCACCTGCCAGGAACGCGGGCGTCCCGGACGCGCTCATCGGCCCGCCGCTCGTCGGATCGCCTCGAGGCTTCGGTCCACGTCGTCCTCGGTGGTGGCCCAGGAGCTGACGCTGATGCGCATCGCGGCCCGCCCTTGCCATGTGGTCCCGCTGCACCAGCAGGTCCCCTCCTCCTGCACCGCGGCCACGACGCGCCGGGTCGCGACATCGTCCCCGAAGCGCACCAGGACCTGGTTCAGCTCGACCTCGTTGAGGACCTCGCAGCCCGACTCCCGCAACCCCGCCGCAAAGCGGCGGGCGAGCCGACAGCAGCGCTCCACGAGCGCCCGCACGCCGCTCCGGCCGAGCGACCGCAGGGCCGCCCACACCTCGACGCCCCGCGCGCGCCGGGAAGCCTCCAGCGTGGTGTTCATCGGGTCGCGGGGGTCCTGGACCAGGTAGTCGGCGCTCATGCGGAGCGCCGTCGCGAGCGCTCGCCGGTCCCGGACGAAGGCCAGGCCGCAGTCGTAGGGCGTGTTCAGCCACTTGTGGGCGTCCGATGCGGCGGAATCCACCAGCTCGACCCCTTCCACGAGATGGCGCAGCTCGGGGGAGGCGGCCGCCCACAGCCCGAAGGCGCCGTCGAGGTGGACCCAGGCTCCCCGGGGTTGCACGCTCCGGCACACCTCGGCGATGGGGTCGAAGGCCCCGGTGTTCACGTTGCCGGCCTGTCGGGGAGCCAACGGCGTCCAGCTCCGCCAGCACGTCGGCCGCCCGGGCCGGCCCGGCCGGAAGAGGCCGGCGGAGAGCGGCCAGGGCTGCCAGCGCCTCGGGATCCGGGCGGACCGGCCGCGCGTCCAGGGAGCGCAGGAAACCCTCGGCGCGCCGCGACGCGTCTTCCAGCAGGGCGGCGCGCTCGCCTTTGAGCGAGGCTACGTCGATCGGTGTCGGGGGGCTCACGCCGTCAACGTGGGTTGCTTTTGCATCAGTGTCAACGTATTTATCGCTCTCGGCCAGAATCCGTAGGCGGGGCTGGAATTCACGCAGCAATCTCGAGCCGACGCTGAGCGGTAGCCTTTGCGACCTTGAGGACGAGGTATTCGTGGTCGCGGTAGCCACGGCCGCGCCGGATGACGGCGCGGAGGTTCCCGTTGATTGCCTCGACCACGCCGAAGGGGACCTTGTGTCGGCAGTACGCGAGGATGCCATCGAGGTGGGTCTCGAGAGTGCGGGCGAGCTTCTTGAACGCCGGGAGCCGCTGCCAGCGCAGACTGCGCACCCACGCTTCGAAGAAGCGCCGTGCCGCGCCCTCGTAGGTGTAGTTCCAGAGCCGGTCGATCTGTTCCTTGAGGTAGTATGCCTTGAAGAGCCGGCGGTTGATCGACAGGGCCTCGTTCAGCAGGCCGCGCTTGCGTCTGCTGAGGTTGCGGCGGCGCGTCAGTAGCAGCCAGCGCTTGCCTCGCATCAGCGAGCGCAGCCG
>Ga0299906_10000987_pt1 | contig 24833 bp, 20 predicted proteins | sample RVTome_14_FD_200259 | JGI IMG/M metagenome (GOLD analysis project Ga0299906, IMG submission 200259) | Soil microbial communities from uranium-contaminated site in the Upper Colorado River Basin, Wyoming, United States - RVT145D125 (version 2) ...
AATCATACCCGACAGCTCTGGATTCGCAAGGATTCGCCCCCGTACGCGATGGAAACTTTAGATTTTGCGACGGTCTATCACCAGTGGGTCCCGTAGCCGGGTAAAATGGCGTGAAGGCCCCTACCGAGACGATTCCGTGACCCTGACCCGCATTTCCCTGTCCAATCCCGTTGCCGTCGCCGTCGGCTGCATCCTGGTGGCCATTTTTGGCACCATCAGCCTCACCCGCCTGCCGATCCAGATGACCCCGGACCTGGAACGGCCGGAGATCGAAATATCCACGTCCTGGCGGGCTTCGGCCCCCACCGAGATCGAGTCCGAGATCCTGGAGCCGCAGGAGGACGTCCTGCGCGCCATTCCCGGCATGGTGCGAATGACGTCGAACGCCAGTTACGGGCGGGGCAGCATCGGCCTCGAATTCGAGGTCGGAGCCGACATCGACCGCTCGCTGATCGAGGTCCTCAACGCCCTCAACCAGGTGCCGCGATATCCCGTTGACGCCGACGAGCCGCTCATCCGGGTGGGTGGCAACCGTTTCGAGAAGGTCATCGCCTGGTTCGCGATCAGGACCGTCGAGGGCAACACGCGTGCGATCGAAAGCTACCAGGACTTCGTCGAGGACGAGATCGTCACCCGTTTCGACCGCATCCCGGGCGTGTCGCAGACTGGCTCCTTCGGCGGCCGAGGGCACGAAGTCCGCATCACCTTCGACCCGTTCAAGGCAGCCAATATCGGCCTCGACCTGACCCAGATCAGCGCGGAATTGGGGGCCAACGCCGACGTTTCGGCCGGCACCAGCGAGGTCGGAAAACGCCAATACACGCTACGCTTTTCCGGCAAGTACGACATCGAAAACCTTGGCGACCTGGTGCTGGCCTGGCGCCAGGGCCGTCCGGTACTGCTGCGCGACGTCGCCACCGTCGATCTGGTGATGCAGGACGTGACCTCCGTGCTGCACCAGTCCGGGCAGCCCTCGCTGGCGATCAACGTCGTTCCCGAGCCGGGCGTCAACGTCCTCGAAGTGATGGCCGACATCAAGGCCACCGTGGCGGATCTGCAGGCCAACGAGTTGGCCCGCGCCGGACTGGAGATTTCGCAGAGCTACGACGAGACCGTCTACATCAACTCGTCCATTTCCATGGTCCGAAACAACCTCCTGCTCGGCATGACGCTCGCGATCGTCGTGCTTTGGTGGTTTTTGAGACGCTTTCGCGCCACCTTGATCGTGGCGCTCGCCATTCCCCTGTGCCTGCTCAGCGCCTTCATGGTCCTGAATGCCACCGGCCGGACACTCAACATCGTGTCGCTGGCGGGTCTGGCCTTCGCGGTGGGCATGGTGCTGGACGGCGCCATCGTAGTGCTGGAAAACATTTTCCGCCAGCGTGAGCAGGGCCTGCGCGGCGACGCGGCGTCCCTCAAGGGCACCACCCAGGTGTGGGGCGCGCTGCTGGCGTCGACCGCCACCACGGTGGCGATCTTCATGCCCGTGATCTTCCTGCAGGACGAAGTCGGACAGTTGTTCGGCGATTTGGCCATCACGATCTCGGCCGGTGTGGTCGCCTCCCTGCTGGTCGCAGTGACGGTGCTGCCGACGGCCGCGTCCAACTGGATCCGGCGCGAAGGCATCGAGGACCTGCACAAGGGCTGGTGGCTGTGGGCGACGGATCACATCATGAACTGGACCGATACGCCGCGTAAACGCTGGTCGTGGATTGCCGGGCTCACGGCCGTGCCCATGCTGGTGGCGATACTGCTGCTGCCGCCGGCGGACTACCTGCCGGAAGGCAAGCGCAACATGACGTTCGGCTTCGTGCTGGCGCCCCCGGGCATGGGGATGCACACCCTCGAGACCGAATTCCTGGACGAAATCGACCGCCGAATGGCGCCATACCTCACGGGCGAGAAACAACCGCAGGTGCGCAACTACTTCCTCGGCGCCGCCCAGCGCTGGGGCGTATTTTTCGGCGCCTTTGCGCAAAACCCAAACGAGATGGAGGAACTCATTCCGATCTTCAACCAGGAGATCCTCAGCGGCTTTCCGGATGCTTTCGCATTTGCCGGCCGCAGGCCGATCTTCTCCGGCGGCCGCGGCGGCCGGCAGATCAACATCGACCTTTCCGCCGACGATTTCGAATCGCTGCTGGCCGCCGGGCGGGCGGGTTTCGGCGCGGTAATGCAGGCCCTGCCGGAGGCTCGGGTGCAGCCCACGCCGGGCCTCGAACTGGGTGAACCCGAACTGCGCCTCATCCCCGACGACCGCCGAATTGCCGAAGTGGGCTGGAACCGCACGCGGGTGGCGACGGTGGTGCGTGCCATGGGCGACGGGGCCTTCATCGGCGAGTACTTCGACGGGCGGCGGCGCTACGACATCGTGCTGCGCGCGGAGAATTGGTATTCGCCGGAGGAGCTCATCGCCCTGCCGGTCGCAACAGCGACCGGCGAAGTCTTGGCGATCAGCGAACTTGCCAGACTCCAGCGGACCGCCGGGCCCTCGAGCATCCAGCGCGTCGATCGCCAGCGAACCCTTTCCCTGCAAGTGACGCCGCCGCCGACGATGGCTCTGGAAGAAGCCCTGGCGGTGATCGAGAACGAGGTCGCGCCGGCGATTCTCGCGAATCTACCCGATGACGGCACGATCACCTACCGCGGGACGGCGGAAGCGCTCACCGAGGCGCTCACCAGCCTGTCCGGCAGTTTCCTGCTGGCGGTCGTGATCCTGTACCTGCTGATCTCGGCGCTGTTCCGGTCATTCAAGGATTCACTGCTGGTGGTACTCACCATCCCCATGGCCACGGTCGGTGGCGTGGTTGCCCTGCGCATCATGGACGTCGCCCTGTTTGCGACCGGCGGTCAACAGATGGATCTGTTGACCATGATCGGCTTCGTCATCCTCTTGGGTTTGGTGGTCAACAACGCCATCTTGCTGGTGTACCGGGCGCGGGACGGCGAGCGCGAAGGCCTGGCCCGCAAGGATGCCGTGGAAAGTGCCGTTCGCCTCAGGCTGCGGCCGATCCTCATGAGCACCATGACCAGCATCTTTGGCATGCTTCCCTTGATGCTGATGCCAGGCTCGGGCACCGAACTTTACCGCGGCCTGGCGACCGTGATCGTAGGGGGCATGCTGGTCAGCACGCTGTTCACGCTTCTGCTGCTGCCCAGCCTGCTGCGGGTGAACGAGGACGCCGTGGAAAGCGTCGAGGAACCCGATAGCCTGCCTGCAAGGGCCTGAGGAACGTAACGAGACATGATCATCAACTGGTTGATTCGAACACTGATCCTGGCGGCCTTCCTCACCGGAAGCGCATGGGGCCAGGACGGGCAAGCCGCCCTGGTGAGGGTGGCCGAGGCCGCGATCAAGCGCATCGCGCCGGTTACGCTGGTGCCCGGCACGGTGATCAGCCGCAACGACGCGCGCCTGGCAGCCGAGGTCGAGGGCCAGCTGATCGAGGTGGCGGAAGTCGGCGACACTTTCGAGAGCGGCGAGGCGGTGGCCCGCATCGACGATACCCGCCTGAAACTCCTCAAGCAGGAGCTGTCCGCCGAGATTGCCAGGGCCGAAGCCCGGGTTCGGTTCCTGGAGAGCGAGGAAAAGCGCTTCGCCAAGCTCGAGGAAGCCAACCTGGCCGCCGTCACCCAGCTCGAGGCCACGCGGTCCGAGCGAGACATGGCGCTGGGTGACCTGGATGTGGCGCGCGCGCGGTTCGCCCAGAACGCGGACGCCCTTGCGCGCACCGAGATCAAGGCTCCGTATTCCGGCATGGTGGTCGAACGCATCAAGATGCCGGGCGAGCGCGTCGCTGAAGGCGACGACGTGGTGCGCCTGGTGGACCATCAAAGCGTCGAGGTAGTCGCGCGAGCCCCGCTGGACTATTTCGGGTACGCGAGGCCGGGCCAGTTGCTGGAGGTGCGCGCCGGCGAACGGACCGCCCTGGCGGAGGTTCGCACCGTGGTGGCGGTCGGCGATGAGAACACCCACCAGTTCGAACTTCGGCTGGACCTCGACAGCCAGCTGTTTCCCGTGGGGCAGACGCTGCGCGTCGCCGTGCCCTACGATGAACACCGCGATGTCCTCACCGTGCCGCGCGATGCTTTGGTGCTGCGCCCGGACGGGCAGAGCGTGTTCGTCGTGGACGGCGGCAACCTGGCCAAGCAGATCGCCGTCAAGACCGGGGTCGGCGCCGGCGAGGACATCGAGGTGTTGGGTGAGATTTCGCCCGGCGACAAGGTGGTCATTCGAGGCAACGAGCGACTGCAGCCGGGGCAGTCCGTAACGATCATGGATAGTTGAGTCCCGGCCGCCTTGGCCGCAGACTTCGCGTAATCCACCCAATTCCCCGAGGAGCCATCGCATGGCCGAAGCCGCCCGTATGGGCGCCAACTTCATGGAACGCCTGGTCAGGGTGGAACACGGGGAATGGCCCCGGCTGCTGATCGCGTTTGCCTATTTCTTCTTCCTGCTGGGCGGCTATTTCATGCTCCGCCCCATCCGTGGCACGGTCGCCTCCAACAACGCGGACATCCTTCACCTTCTCTATTCCGGCACCTTTCTCGCCATGCTGGCGATCGTGCCGCTGTTCGGCTTTCTCGTCTCGCGCTTCAGGCGCGGGCAATTCATCCCGGCCAGTTACCTGTTCTTCCTCGGCTGCCTCACGCTGTTCATCATCGGTTTCGAGGACGAGGCAACGCCGCAATGGATCCAGCGCAGCTTCTACATCTGGCTGAGCGTGTTCAACCTGTTCGTGGTTTCGGTGTTCTGGAGCTTCATGACCGACGTGTTCCGGCCGGCCCAGGCCCAGCGCCTGTTCGGCGTCATCATGGCCGGCGGCAGCCTGGGCTCGATCATCGGCCCGTTGGCCACGTCCAATCTGGTTACCCCCTTCGGATCCCGCGGCGTGATGATCGTGGCGGGCGGCTGCCTGATGATCGCGACCTTTCTGGCCATCTACCTGGGGCGGTACGAGCGCACCGTCCGGCACGAAGAGCCGGGGGTGATCGGCGGCGGCGTCTGGCAGGGTGCGATCCGCGTATTCCGCTCGAAATACCTGTTGTACGCCTGCCTCCTGATGCTGCTGCACAACCTGGTTTCGACCTTCCTGTTCAACGGTATGGCGGTGCTGGTCAGCGACGGCATCACCGGTTTCGGCGAGCGGACCCGCTTTTTCAGCTTCCTCGACCTCGTCGTGCAGATGCTGGCCTTCACCTTTCAGTTCTTCATCACCTCGCGGCTCATCGCCCGCCTGGGCATGAGCGGCACCCTGGTGCTGATACCGGCGCTGCTGGCGGGCGGTTTCGTCATCCTTGGCAGCGCCATGGGGCTCGTCCTGTTCGCCGCCGTACAGGTGGCGCAGCGCTCGATGAACTACGGCATCCTCGGCCCGGCCAAGGAAATGCTGTTTACCGTGGTCGACCGCGAACTGCGTTACAAGAGCAAGAACTTCATCGACACCGTGGTCTACCGCGGCAGCGACGTCACCGCGAGCTGGATCTTCAAAGGCTTGATGAGCAGCGGGCTTACGGTCGCCCAATCGACATGGCTCTATCTGCCCTTCATGGGCCTGTGGTGCTGGGGCGCCTGGCGGCTGGGCAAGACCTACCAGGGTTTGCGGGACACGCAGGAGCAGGTTGTGACCTTGGACTGACGTCCTCGTATTCGCGTGCTGCGGGGTGGCCACAACCTATCTTCAGGGACTGGCGATTCTAAAGAAGTTTCCGCGACCCGCAGTCGTTCATTATCACGATCGAGCTGGCGGACTCCGCCGACCTTTCCGTAACCACGGTTCACGGCACCGCATTTCTCGAGAGTCCTGGGACGGTCACGTGGACGATTGCGGTGGACAACCTCGGCCCCGAGGACGTCATCGGCGCGACGGTCGAAGACTTGATACCACCAACCGTCAACAACGCCAGTTGGACGTGTGTCCCGAGCGGCGGTGCGAGTTGCATCGCGTCCGGGGAACTGCCGGTGGACCGAAACCTGGAGAACAACACCGCCACCGACCGCGATCCGGTCGGCCTCTATTTCGACAGTCTCGAAGCCCGCGAAAACGAGTAAACGCGAGCACCGGGCGAAAGCCTGCTATCGGAGGTTCTCCTGCATCAGCTTGTAGATGCGGCGGTATTCGTCGAGCCACGACTCTGGGGGCACAAGCCGTGCGGATCCAGCGGCCACATCGCCATCTCCCAATTCTCCTTGCCAGGGAACCGGAGGCTATTGCATTTCACCAGGCTGACGCGGCTAATTGCAGGCATTCTCCTTGATGACGATATGGGCGCCGCTGGTGCTCTGAAGCGGCAGGTTGAAGCGCGTCCACGGATTGCTGCCTGTCTCGGAACCGTGGACTGTCAACTGGCTGCTGCACGCCAGAACGATCCTGTTGACCTTGGGGTAATTGGTCAATGTCAGTCGCGGGCTGGTGGCGCCGCTCTCGATCGCGCACTCGAACCCGGTATTGGTGCGGTCGCACTGCGCGCCCGTGGCCGAGATTTCCACGTTCGCGGCCTTGACCCCCGGCACGGCGGAGATGATGTCGCCGGACACCAGGAAGTCGGTCATGGCCGGCGGTGGCGTGCTGTTGAGCGCATGCAGGTGCATATTCCGCTGTTTGACGCGACCGCCGTACAAGGGGTCGACCGGATCGGTGGCCGTCAGGCCGAGGTTGCCCTTGTGGGCCGCCGCATTGACGGTCGATGGGCCAAACCCCGAGCTCAGGACTGCCAGGCCCCGACTGTGCGCATTGTCCGTCTGAACCGCCTGGTTGCTCACATCCACCGGGTTGTTGTTGGGCTCCTCGGTCCAGCGCGCCAGCCAGGTGAGCTGCACGTCGTAGAAGGGGATGATCTCCAGCGCGGTGACCACCCCTGGAACGTCGCAGGTCTCGCCCGTTCCGCCCATGTCGAGGCAGTTGATCGCCACCCGCAATTCATCCGAAAGGTAATCGAGGTAGATACCGCGCGTCTGCAATTGGCGGTTGGTGGCGCCGGTCGGCGTCGGCAGGTACGCGGGGTTACTCGGGGACGTCGCGGGGAAGTTCACCGGCGGGTCCACTTCGGAAGGTTCCGGAAACACCGGCGGGTCATCCTCATAGAGATTCCTGCTTCCGACGGCCTCGTCGTATTCCGAGACACCCCTGGTGACGAAACTGCTGTAATTCGCGACCCCCGAGTCCGTATTCAGATAACTGGCGGGGAAATTGTTGAGCGATTCCGCCCGCAGATCCTGGGCTGTTTTGAAAAACCCGTCCTTGCGCACCAGCCGGCAGGCTTCCAGATAGGTAGCCATATCCTCTTGGGCGAGGATCAGGTTGCCCTCCGCGTCGCGGTTGTAATGCTTGTGGTCGCCGACCAGGGTCGAGCTGGCGCCCCAGTATTCGTCGTTGCCGTTGACGGGGTCGTTGTCCTTGAATGGGTCATAGCGCGAGCGACCCGGGTCGTTGGGGTCGTCATCCACTCCGGTCCCGCCGTCGTGATGGTCGCGGCAGCAGACGTCGCAGAAGATGCTCTGCTGGTTGCTGGCGCTGACGCCGTAGGGCTTGGACACGAACTCACCCGCCTTGTATTGCTTGCCGGTCCAAGCGGTGGGCCGATTCCCTCCCTGGGAGGTCGAGGTGGGTACGCGCAAGGTACAGGCACAGCTGATCGCCCGGAATTCCTCGCGTCGGATGAAGCTTGCCGCTTCGTCGAACTGCGAGTAGGTCACGACGTCGAATGTGGTTTCCACCCGCTCGTTCTGCCGGATCACGTCCGGCAACGGCACGGTCGATTCCTTGAAGCGGTTGTTGCCCAGCGTAATGGAGATCACATCCGGCTGGCTGCCCGGGTCGTACTGGACCTCGGGCCCCGCGGCGTTGAGATTTCCGGTCGCCAGTCCCCGCGCCGACGCCGCCGAAGTCGTCGAGGCGATCACGTCGGTGAGGCGGACGCTGCCGCTGCCCAGACTGGCCTGGGTGTTGCTGTCGACGCGGAATTCCTGGCCGCTGTCCCAGCTCACCGTCAGATCGACGACCTTGAAATCCGAGTTCGGCCGGCCTGTCGGCGCCGAGGTGGTGACGCTTCCCCCGGAATAGTAATAATCCCTGACCACGGAATCCACGCGGTAGACGATACCGCCCCGGGTTCGGTACTGGGTGCCGCCCACGATATCCGCATAGGCGGGCACGCTACCGTTGGGGTCGGTGGTCAGCCGGGAGAAGCCGCGGCGCTGCTCCATGGTCTCCTCGGCCAGGTTGACCGCCACGGTCCTCTGGTTGGCATCGGCCGCCGAGCGGCTCAGGCTGCCCTGGAGCTGCACCAGAGCCAGCAGCCCGAAGGCGAAGATCACGATGCTGACCAGCACCTCCAGCAGGCTGAAGCCCTTGATGTGACGGTTCGCTGACGGCCTGCCAGGGTCGGATGTGGGAATTGATTGAATGATTGAGTCAGACATTGTTGTGTGCTCCTATTCCCAATCCAGGTGGAAATCCGTCCACCCGCCCGCAAGGCCCGCCAGGCTTCCGCCGCCCGAGGCGCGCTTGATTAAATGGCTGTTGTAGATCACCCGGAAGGTGCCGTTGTACGAGCCGACGGTGCCGTCGACGATGACCGCGCCATAGGTTGTGTTGGTGCCGTTCGAGGTTACCTGGGCCGTGGCCACCTCGACGTCGGTGATAAATAAAATGCCGTAGACCTTCGCCCCGCCGTTAAAGCGGGTCTCCCCGGCCGCCGATATCAGCAGCACGGGCGCGTCAGGGGAACCGATGACGGCATTGGAACCGATGTTGCAAGCGGTGCCGGTGGCCCAGTAGATGCCAAAGGAATTCGCGTTCAGCGTGCTGCAGTCGGTGATCACGGTGGCAATGCTTTTGATCGCCTCGTACTGCGCCCTCGGAATGCCGAAGAAGTACTCGAACAGGTCACAGGGGAAGGACTCGTCCACCACCAGGTCGTAGCCGAAAACATCCGTGACGCCGCTGGTGGTGCTGATCGCCTCGTCGTTCGAGCAGCTGCAATTGCCGGTGCAGGCCACGCCGCTCGGCACGTGGTCCTGGCCGTACCATTCGTGGGATTCGCAGGTCGCCCAGGCGCCGCTGCTCGGATCGACCGGCGTCAGCCCCGGGCAGCTCAGGTTCGAATTCACCCATACCGACAGCGGCACGCCCTGGCCGCCGCCGTTCGGGTTGGCAACGATCTCGGCCGTGCCCGAGGGTGGAAAGCCCTTCTTGCTGGTAAACGGCACGGCGGGACTGCGGCCGCCGGCGAAGGCACCGGCGTGGGCGACTTTCTCGGCGATCTTGGCGTTGGCGTTGCACACGCCGCCAGAACATTCCGCCCCGCCCCGGGCGAGGAAGGTGGCCACCCAAAGGGCGCCGTCGGCAACCGCGGGGTCCAGGCTGCAGGGTTCGATGGTGGTAACCGACGAATGAAAGTCCTCGGGCACGACGCACAGCAGCGCTTCCACGCTGACCTGCTCGCCGCTGCCGGTCGGAAACAGGTTGCCGGTGTTGAGCGGGAGCAGCGTCGAGTCGTTCACCGAATAGTAGTACGTGTTCTGCCGGCGGCTCGGGATCGGTTCGCCGAAGCAAGGATGCGTGCCCTGCCCGTGGACGAGGTCGAGGCCCGCTTCGCTGCACTTCAGCCACTTCGCCGCGCCGGGCGCCAGCCAGCCGTTCGTCCCGTTCGGCAGTAAGCTGACCTTGTAGGAACCCACCAGCATCGAGTTTGCGCGAAAGAACTCCTTGGCCTGCTCGATGCCCGATTCGGCTGCGTGGAAAACGAGCTTCTGGCGCTCGTCGTTCGCAGAATCCCGTTGTTCGAAGACCCCCGCGCGTACCGCGTACACCATCATCAGGGTCAGCATTACCAGGATGACGATCGCCGTGAAGGTGGTGAGCATACCGCGCTGGCGGTCTTCGAGCGGACTCCGGGACAGTTTGTTCCTTTCCCTGGGTGTCATTGGACTTCCCCTTGCATGCTTGCGTATACGCTTTCCCCCGAGTCGTCCCCTGGCCCCTTGCCGCGGCGGTTGCGTTCAGATTAAAACCAGTAGTTGTTCCTCACCCTGATGGCGTTCTGGATCCTGCGCGTGATGTTGTTGTCGTGGATCAGCCTCGCGTCCAGGGTCATCGTGATTTTGCGAATTTTCTGAGTGGTCAGGGGATTGCCATTGCCGTCGGCCAGCAGTACCTCGCTGTACGAAAGCCCGTCGCTGACGACGAAGGAAGTGATGTCCATGTCGCCGGCATTGGTCACGGCCACCCAGTCCGCATGCGAGGCGCCGCAGTCCGGAGAAGCGTCGCCGATCCACATCTGGATCTGGCCCACCCCACCGGCCACGACGCGCCGAAAGCCTCCGGCGCCGTCTTCGGTGGCGTCCCCGTCGTGGTCACGATCGAGATTGAAGGTCAGGCAGTCCTGGCTGTCGGTGATGGTTATGTCGCCGGGAAGCAGCACCGACCCGGCGCTACCGACCGGGCCCAGCGCGCCACATTCCGGATTACCGAAACAGTACACCGAGTTGGCGGTGTAGCTGCTGCGGCGAAGATCGCGGCTCATCATCATCATGGTGCCGCGCAACTCCTCGCTGAGCTTGTTCATTTTGATGATGCGCGAAGTGTTGTGCAGGCTGTTCGACATCAGTGCAACCATGCCGGCGGTGACGATCAGGCCGATCGACATCGACACCATCATTTCGGTGATGCTGAAGCCCGCATTCATGCGAGTGGATTTCACTTTCGGACTCCTCCCTTTTTGAAGATCCTGTTTCCATACAGTAGAACGAAGAGCGATTACTGCCGGCGGATGTTGTCCCGCTACTCTTGCTCTTCGCCGCTCTCCTTTTTGCTGACCACGCGGTCAACTGGCCGGTCTTGAAACTCGCCCTTGGCGGGTGAGGATGATGCAGTCTTCTCCCCGCGAAGTGATGCTTCACGCGTGCGCTCATCGGAAAGTTCCGAATGGGGCGTGAAATCCTGATAGGTCGGCATGGAGAGCACGGCGATCGCCGCGATCAGCAGAATGCTGGCAACGAGTTCCAATAGGGAATAGCCCAGCTGGCCGCCGGGCCTTGAACCTGATGGAGAACTTCCAGAAAACATCCCTGTATCCCCTTTCCACCTTCCTGGTGGAGTTAGTACCAGTGGCGATTCGGAACATCCGAATCCCCGCAAATTGCACCCCTGTTGCCCGTGAAACTACAATTCAAAGAATATCAGAATCCCCCGCCATTGCCATGGTGCATGGATACCGCTCGTCTCAGTATCGGCCCCGGGTGTCCAGTCGCAGTGCTTTTTCCCACACACGTATCTTTTTCCTTCTGCTGGGCGGCTACTTCATTCTCCGCCGGATCCGAGGCACGGTGGCCTCCAACAACGCGGATATCCTGCACCCCTGGGTGCCCCCTTCGGATCCCGCGGCGTGATGGTCGTGGCGGGCGGTTTCGTGATCCTTGGCAGCGCGATGGGGCTCGTCCTGTTCGCCGCCGTGCAGGTTGCCGACATGGCTCTATCTGCCCTTCATGCGCCTGTGGTGCTGGGGCGCCTGGCGGCTGGTCAAGACCTATCAGGGTTTGCGGGACAACCAGGCGGCCGACGGGCGCTCGGCGGAAACGGGGTGAAAGCGCGGCCCGGCGGCGGTCTCTACGACTTCAACCCGGCAGCCGTAGAGGCGTTCGAGCGCGTCCCGTCCGAGCATTTCTGCGCACGGCCCGGCCTGCCAGGCTCCGTCTCCGAACAGCATGAGGACGTGGCTGCAGAACCGCGCTGCGAGGTTGACGTCGTGCAGGGCCGCGAGCGCCGTGCGGCGGGCGTCCGCCACCAGTGCCGAGGCGATCTCCATGATCTGCAGCTGGTGGCGCAGGTCGAGGTGGTTGGTCGGCTCGTCGAGCAGAAGGACCTGCGGGTCCTGAACCAGCAGCGCAGCGAAGGCGAGCCGCCTCGCCTCGCCGCCCGAAAGGCTGGTCACGCCCCGTTCGGCGAAGCCGTCGAGGTCGACTGCCTGCAGCGCCGACTCGGCGTACCGCACGTCATCGGCGCTTTCGCGGTCCCAGCGCTTGAGGTGCGGGTGGCGGCCGGTGAGGGCGATCTGCAGCGCGCTGGAATCAAACAGGTACACCGTGTGCTGCTGCAGCATGCCCAGCCGTTGAGCGACTTCACGGCGCGTCATCCCGGCCAGCGGGTTCTCGCCGATCCGGATGGCTCCACGGTCGGCAGGGGTCAGCCCGGCCAGACACTTCAGCAGCGTAGTTTTTCCGACCCCGTTGGGGCCGAGCAGCCCCCACAGCTCGCCCGGTGCGAGTTCCAGGTCGAGCGCGTTCGCCACGCGGATGCCGGCGATGCTGACGTCGAGTGCCTGGCAACTCAGAGCGGTCATGACTTCAAGCGTGCCCGGTTCAAGAGCAACAGGAACAGCGGAACGCCGAGCACTGCGGTAACCACGCCGACGGGCAGCTGGCGCGGCGCCAGCAGGGTACGCGCAAGCGTGTCTGAGATCACCAGGAAACAGCCGCCGAACAGCGTCGCGGCCGGCACCAGCACACGGTGGTCGGACCCGACCAGCATGCGGCTCAGGTGCGGCACGATCAACCCGACGAAGCCCACCGATCCGGCGATGAACACGGCGGCCGCGGTCAGAAGGGAAGCCAGCAGGTAGACGAGCCACAGCAGCCGGTCGGTTTCCTCCCCCAGCAGCCGGGCGGTGGTTTCGCCCATCGCCAGCACGTTGAGGCTGCGCGCGAGCACTGTCACCAGCACGAATACCGCCGCCAGCACCGCGGCCGGTGCAATGCCCGGTTGCGCATGCGAGAGGTCGCCGAGCAGCCAGAACAGCATGCCGCGCAGGCTGTTGTCGGGTCCGATGGCGAGGATCAGACTGATCAGCGCGGCCCAGCCCGAAGCCGTCACCACGCCGGTGAGCAGCAGGCGGGTGCCGCTCCACGGACCCTCGCCGCGCGCCAGGCTGAACACGAGGATGATGGAAAAAAGCGCGCCGGCCAGGGTCATCACGGGCAACAAGGCGGCGGCGACGCCCACGGTCATTCCAAGCAGGGTCATGAACGCGGCGCCGCCTGAGACGCCCAGAATGTAAGGGTCGGCGAGCGGATTGCGCAGCAGCACCTGCATCAAACAACCTGACAGGGCCAGCAGGCCTCCGACCATCCATGCGGCCCAGGCGCGCGGCAGTCGCAGCCGCCACACGACTTCGCCCAGAGCCGAATCCGGTTGCTGCAGCGCAGCAATCCAGTCGGTGAAGCCCATCGCGACGGAGCCGACCGCGCTGGACAGCAATAAGCTCAGGAACGAGAGGATGAGCAGCCCGGGGACGAGCAAGCGGGAGCGCGCGGAGGGCATCATCAGATGTTAAAATTCAGCTCCAATAGGTGAATCATGATACGGCATTTCAACCGGGGAACAGCGCGATGATCGACCCTGACGGATACCGCCCGAACATCGGCATCGTGCTCATGAACGACGACCTGCGGGTATTCTGGGCACAGCGCACCAGCAACGATGGCTGGCAGTTTCCTCAGGGCGGTATGAACACCGACGAGACCCCGGTCGAGGCCATGTACCGGGAGCTCAGGGAAGAGACCGGCCTCGCCCCAGAGCACGTCGAGCTGCTCGGCTCCACACCGGGCTGGCTGCGCTATCGCCTGCCGCATCGTTACCGGCGCCAGTACAGCAAACCACTGTGCATCGGCCAGAAGCAGGTCTGGTTTCTGTTGAGATTCCTGGCCGATGATTCGGCCATCGATCTCGGCCATACGCAGGAGCCGGAATTCTCCGACTACCGATGGGTCGAATTCTGGTACCCGGCCGAGAACGTCATCCGCTTCAAGCGCAGGGTGTACCGGCAGGCACTCACCCTGCTCGAGCCGATCGCGGTTGCAGGCGAGCTTCGGCGCTGATCAGAACGAGAACCGGGCGCCCAGGATAAAGGTGCGCGCCTTGTTCGCGCGGGCACCATAGGGCTGGCGGCCGGCGATGTAAAGCTCGTCGGTGGCATTCTCGATCACGCCGTAAAACGCCAGGGACTCACTGAGGCGGTAATGCGCCGCCAGGTCCACCATGGTCGCCGATTCGGTACGTTCGAACTCCCCGCAGTCGGCTGTCGTGCAGACGTCATCGACGAGGTTCAGGCTGACGTCGAAGGCCCACGGGCCGTTTTGCAGGCCGGCGGCGAACCATAGCTGGCTCTCCGGGATGTAGGGCACCGGATCACCGGGCTCCACCGCTCCGAAGAACTCCGAATCGAAGGCAGTCTGGAATTCCGCGTCCATCCAGGTATAAGCCGCCCGCAGCGGCAGGCTCCAGCCTCCTTCCAGAGGTATCGAGGCGCTCCAGGTCAGTTCCAGGCCCGGTATGTGGACGGCGTCACCGTTGAAGGCGTCGCCGGGCTCGCAATTGGCCCCGGAGGAGTTGGTGCACACCCCCACCAGATTGCTGTAATCATTGAAGAAACCCATGGCCTCGAAGCTGCCGAGGTCGCCTTCGTAGCGGACTCCGTACTCGTAGTTGATGCTCTCTTCCGGATCCACGCCGGGCTGGCTGCCGGGTACTGCGAAACCCTTGTGGATGCCGGCCACGGCACGCCATTCAGCGTTCAGCTGATAGAGGGCGCCCATGCCGGGCAGCCAGATGTCGACCTCGTGGGATTGGCCGTCCCGGAAATTGTCGGGATCGCGGCTGGCGGGATCCTCGCTGTTCTCGAAGTACCGCACTCGGCCCAGGTCGATCGACTCGAAGCGCAGCCCCGGCGTCAGCGTCCAGTCCTCCCAATCGATCCGATCGAAAACGTAAACCGCCCAGGCCTCGGCCGACTGGATTCGGTTGCCCGCATTGCCCTCGAGGCCGACCTGGTTCAAAACCAGTTCCCCTCCGATTTGCTGGTAGTTGTCGCTGCGTTGCAGGCGATCTTCTTCGTCCTCGTGGTATCGAATCCCTGCCTGCAGGCTGTGCGTGACGCCGCCCGTTTCGAGCAGGCGGTCGAAGCCCAGCTGGACGCCCCTGGAGTAGTAATCCCTGGAGTTGTTGCGCACCTGGATGGCGCCCGGGGCCGTGTCAGCGCCGTCGAGCACGGCCTGTAACTCTTGCGATGTAAAGCCAACCAGCGACTCGCCGGCGTTGATGGCGTCCACGACATTAGCCCAGCTGGTGCCCGAAAATGTCTGCGGGTCCTCGCTGCCGTCGAAATCGAAGGCTTCGGTCTTGTACCAGGCGCGCGAGGTGTCGTTCGAATAAGCAGTGAGGACCGCGCCAATCCCGTTACCGCTTTCCACGCGCCAGCTCAGTACGACCTGATCGTGGCCGTTGTTCATTTGGTCAAGCTCCGAGACCCCGTAGCGGCGCAGCGCATCCTGGGCGAAGTCCGCGTCGCTCAAGCCCAGGTAGCTCTGCTGTGAGGTTTCGTCGGAAGTCTGGAGCTTGATCTCGAGCTGCTGATGGAGCGCGGCGGCGGGATCGGAGTAGAAAGCCAACTTGGCAAGGTAGTCTTCCTTATCGAGACCCGTGTCGCGGCCGCTGCGATCGATCGTCTGGTAGCCGTCGGACTGCCACTGGTGGGTTTCGACGAGGTATCCGAAGCGCTCCTGCCGGTCGCCGTACCAGGCGTGGACGCGCCAGGTGGAATCGGAGCCGAATTCCCCCTGCAGGAGGCCGCGGCGCTCGGCCGGTATGGGTGTTGAGATGAAGTTGAGCGCACCGCCAACGGTATAGGGGCCCTGCGTGATCGAAGCTGGACCTTTGAGGACTTCGACGGCGTGGATGCGGCCGAAGGTGGGGAAGTAATAGGCCGATGCAGCCGCATACGGCGCCGGGGCAATCAGAATGTTGTCCTCCAGCAGGGTGACGCGGCTGCTGCGGTCGCTTGCCGTGCCGCGGATGCTGATGTTCGGCCGCAGGGCCCAGCCGTCTTCGACCTGGATGGAAACCCCCGGCACGCGTCTCAGCGCGCGAGCCACGTCGGTCGTATCGAAGGCCTGTAATTCTTGGGGGGTGATATAGCTGGCGCCGCCGGCCACGTCGCGCGCCTTAGCAGCCCTGCCGAATATCGTGATCGTTTCCAGTTGCATACACGAAGGAGCGGTCGTTTGACCGTCCGTGTCTCCCGCCGTGCGGCATTCCGAGTCGGCGGAAAGCGGTGGCGTGAGCAGCGCGATTGCGGCGAAAATGGCGCAGCGAAACGATAAGAAAGGCGAGATCGGCATGTATTTTCCTGAATGAGAATGGTTCTTATTCATGCAGGCGATACTAGCATTTTAGCTGGCTGATTGACAATCATTCTCATTTGCATTTATGATTCTACTGCCATGTACATCTGCCTGTGCCATGCCGTAACCGACCGCGCGATCTACGACGCCGTAGACCGCGGCGTCAGCACCTACAGTGAACTTTCGTTCAACACCGGCTGCGGCATGCAGTGCGGCTCCTGCGCCCGCACCGCGCGGCAAATCTTTCATGACGCATTGAGCGAACGCCAGCAGGCCGCGTTGACGGTAGTCCGCAACAGCGCGCTGGCTGCCTGATCCCCTGCACATCCCGTCGCCCTGCGACGACAGCGCCCGACCGATGGCCGCCGTGTTCTGTTGCAAACGCTTCTGGCAATCATTTGCATTCCGGTAGGCCCTTTCCGCCTCTAGTACACTGCTGGTCAATCACCGGCCGACAAGGCCGCGCCGGTCAAGGAGCGGATCTCGATGAAAACCGATCGCAAAGTCATCACCTATCTCAATGGCGTCCTCAAAAACGAGCTGACGGCCATCAACCAGTATTTCCTCCACTCGCGGATAATCAAGGACAAGGGCTTCGGCAAGCTGGCGGAGAAGGAATACGAGGAGTCCATCGATGAGATGAAGCACGCGGATGCGCTCATGGAGCGCATCCTGTTCCTCGAGGGCCTGCCAAATCTCCAGGACCTGGGGAAACTGCTGATCGGCGAATCGGTCCCCGAGATGCTGGAAAGCGACCTCAAGCTGGAGATGGAGGCCATTCCGCTTCTGCGCGAGGGCATCGCGTATTGCGAGTCCTGCCAGGATTACGTCAGCCGTGATCTGCTGAAGCACATCCTCGAATCCGAGGAGGAACACGTGGACTGGCTGGAGACCCAACTGGAGCTCATCCAGAGTGTCGGCGTCGAGAACTACCTCCAATCAGCCATGGACTGAATCCGGCCTCACTTGCGGACGATCGCAGCCACCCGCTTCCAGCCGTCAGATCACAATCGAGTCACCGTGTGGGTTTTACTGGCCCAATCGCGGTCAGACGGCCCTATCGGGCTCCCCTCGGTCCTTGCGTCTTTGTGCGCACGCCCATACAGGGCATCCTGCCCTGGATGGGCTACCTGAACATCCCTGTTCAGGTGCGCAGTCGCCGCCGCGTCCCTCGGCATCCTCCGACGCGATTGGCCAGTACAACCCACACGGCAACGGTCACGGAACGGCTATCACGCGTGTCCAAAGTTTTCGGGCCGGGCAGCGGTATTTGCCCTTTGGCGATTTGGTAACGCCGAGCGAGGCAGGCGCGACTGGACAGTTCGGCAGGGAGGCCGAACTAGCGCATGCAGGCCAAGGATGGCCTGTCATGCGCGCGTCCATCAAGCGACAACGAGCGAGGGAAGCCCCGAAGGGGCCGCGGACTCATGAGCCAAAGGGCAAATACTGCTGCCCGGCTGCGCTCGATTTCAGCCAGTCGAAACTTGTGAAGGAGGAAGGGGTGCTTGAGTTACCATGGTGGCGGACGCATTTTTGAGCCCATGTACAGTCACACCAGCCAGCCCTGCCGCTTCGAGCGCGACTGCGAGGTCGTCATGATTCCGGCCGGGGACAACGTGACGATCCCGGCCGGTACCGTCGGCTACATCACGCAGTCCCTGGGCGGCAGCTTCACCCTGTTCGTCGACGGTAATCTCTTTCGCATTGCAGGTACGGACGCCGACGCCATCGGCAAGCAGCCGGTGCTGCCGCCGAGCCTGCCGGAGGATGCCGGCGAATCTGACGTCGAAAAGCTGGTCTGGGACCAGCTCAAGACCTGCTACGACCCGGAAATCCCGGTCAACATCGTCGACCTTGGGCTCATCTACGAGTGCGACATGGTCGAATCCGGCAAGGACGAGCGAGAGGTCTTCGTCAAGATGACCCTGACGGCCCCGGGCTGTGGCATGGGCGACATCCTGGTGGACGATGTTCGCTCGAAGCTGGAGATGGTTCCGACCGTCAAGCGGGTGGTGGTGGACCTCACCTTCGACCCGCCGTGGAACCATTCGATGATGTCCGACGTTGCCCGGCTCGAAACCGGCATGCTCTGACGCGTCAGTCCACTGCGAAGATCGCAACCTCGCGCCCGTCGGCCGGGGAGAAGAATTCCATCATCGCCTGCGTTGCCTCCATCCGGCCTTCCCGATCGATCATGAGGGCGGCCTCGATATCCATGTCATAGGCCACCCGCAACCAGTCGTCCGGACCGGCGACAACCATCGCCGTGGCGGCCGCGTCGGCCGTGGCACCGTCGCGGGCGATCACCGTGGCAGAAGCTACTTCGCTTACGGGCTGGCCGGTCCGCGGGTCGAGGATATGGGGGTAGCGTTTTCCGGCGTCCTCCCGGTAGCGCTCATAGTTGCCCGACGTGAAGACCGCCCGGTCGCCGCTGATCTCGATGGCGCCCGCGATGCCACCCTTGGGGTCGCGCAGCGCGATCCGCCAGCGCTTTCCCCGCTTGTCGCCCATCGCCCTGACATCGCCTCCTGCGTTGACGATGGCGGAGTCGTGACCGGCGTTGCGGATGATTGCGCAGGCAAGGTCGAGGGCGTAGCCCTTGGCGATGCCGCCGAAGTCGAATTGAACCCCTGGGTTGTGGGACAAAACTACGCCGTTGGCGAACTCGACATCGAAGGCCGAGGGATGGGCCTCGACCAAGACCTGGATCGCTGCGGGCGCCGGCGGCGGGCCGGCGACCGGGAATTCAGACGTGTGGAAGCCCCACAGCGCCACCAGCTTGCCGATGGCGGCGTTGAAACGTCCGCCTGAGCGCTCCTCCATCTTCTGCGAGAGTTGAATCAGCGCCACGATGTCCCGCGTGGTCTGTTCGCTGCGTCCGGCCTGCAGCGCCTGGTTGAGGCGCGTCAGTTCGCCGGGCTCCCAGGCATGCCATTCCAGGTGCATGCGCTGCAGTTCCTGCTGCAAATCGGCGAAAATCTCCGAGGCGTCCTCGGGGCTGGCCTCGGGCAGCCGCACATCGACCAGCGTGCCGAAGACGTAATATTCTGCCGATTGGCCAGGCGGCTCCGCGCAGGCGGCCGCGAAAAGGGGCAGCAGGGCTGCCAGCATGAAGTGGCGGGACAGGCTCATGACCCGTCGAGGATATCAAAGTGACCACGAGGCAGGACGCCTCGTCTTGCTCATTCCTTACGCGGCGTGCTGCTTGCCGATCCTGGATTCTTGTCGCTCGCCCAGGCGGAGTTCGGAAGTCTCGAAATCGTCCACCGCGATGATCTCGGCCGTGAGTTCGCGCGTCTTGACCAGAATGTCGGCTTCCGCCGCCGTGATGACGCCGGATTCCAGGGCGGACTTGAGCTGTTCTTCCCAGGTGACGCCTTTGGCATCGCCCGACTTGACGGCCTTCTGAAGTTTCCGCTCCAGGGGCTCGGCGAGGATGATCTGTGGTAGTGCTTCTTCCATGACGCCCACCGGATGTCCTGCCCTCGCCGAAGTATAGATGCCGTGGCACAGGCGGCTGCGGGTCTCAGAGGGCGCCAGCAACAGTTGGGCAACGCGGTGCGTGAGGCGGTCGCCCGGCTCGCGCTCGCGTCGGCCCAGCGGGAAAACCACCAGGGCGAGCAGCGCCCGGAGGCTGCGGGCCGGGAAGTTGTCTACCACCCGCGCCAGGGCCACCTGGATTTTGTGAATGCTGTCGTGGAATGCCCAGGCCAGCAGCGCCTGGTCGGCGGCCGGCCTGCCCTGGGCTTCGAAGCGCTTGAGCATGGCCGAGCAGATGTAGAGTTGGCTGAGCACGTCGCCAAGCCGCGCGGAAATGTGCTCCTTCAGTTTCAGCTTGCCGCCCAGGGTAAGCATGGCGACATCGGACACCAGCGCCAGCGAGGCGGAATAGCGCGACAGCTTGCGGTAGTACCCGGCGGTATTGCGGTCGCGGGGGACCGCCGCGAAACGCCCGAAGCTGAGCCCCAGCAGCAGGCTCCGAACCGCGTTTCGCAGGGTGTAGCCCATGTGGGCGAAGAGCAATTCGTCGAAGGTGCGAAGCCGCTCTTCCGGGTCCTCGATGTGTACGGCTTCCATTTCACGCAGTACATAGGGGTGACAACGGATGGCACCTTGCCCGAAGATCATCATGCTGCGGGTCAGGATGTTGGCGCCCTCGACCGTGATCCAGATCGGCATGCCCTGCCAGCCGCGGCCGAGGTAATTGCGGGGCCCCAGGATGATGCCTTTGCCGCCGTGGACATCCATGGCGTCGATGCTTACTTCCCGCGCCCGCTCGGTGGCGTGGTACTTGGCGATGGCGGACGGAACCGCCGGCTTCTCGCCGAGGTCCACGGCGGTCGCGCTCATGCGCGAGAGGGCGGCTGTGGCGTAAGTGTTTCCTGCGATGCGGGCCAGCGCTGCCTCGATTCCCTCGAAGCGGCCAATGGGCAGGTTGAACTGCTTGCGGATGCGGGCGTAGGCGCCGGTCGCCAGCGCGCCCATCTTGGCGCCGCCGGTCGAGGATGACGGCAGCGAGATTGCGCGGCCGACCGACAGGCATTCGACCAGCATGCGCCAGCCATGACCGGCTCGTTCGCGGCCGCCGATCAGCGCGTCCAGCGGCACGAACACCTCGCGCCCCCGGATCGGCCCGTTCTGGAACGGGACGTTGAGGGGCATGTGGCGGCGGCCGATTTCGATGCCTTCGACGTCGCGAGGCAAAAGCGCGAGGCTGATGCCGATGTCTTCCTTGTCGCCAATCAGGTGATCCGGGTCGTAGAGGCGGAAGGCAAGGCCGATCACGGTAGCGACCGGGGCCAGGGTGATGTAGCGCTTGTCGAAATCGAGCCGCATCCCCAGCACGTTTTTTCCCTTGTAATCGCCCTCGCAGACGATCCCGTAATCGGGGATCGAAGTGGCGTCCGAGCCCGCCGTTGGGCCGGTGAGCGCGAAGCAGGGTACGTCCTCACCGCGGGCGAGCCGCGGCAGGTAGTGATTCTTTTGCTCCTCGGTTCCGTAATGGAGCAGCAGTTCGGCCGGGCCGAGGGAATTCGGGACCGCGATGTGGGAGCCGGCCACGGAACTCACCGACGCTACTTTCTGGAGTACGGCGCGGTGCGCCAGGGCGGAGAACTCAAGGCCGCCGTATTGCTTCGGGATGATCATGCCGAAGAAACGGTGTTCCTTGAGGAATTTCCAGGTCTCTTCGTTGAGATCGGCGTCGACGTGGGTGATCTGCCACTGGTCGAGCATGTCGCACAGCTTTTCGACCGGGCCGTCAAGGAAGGCCTGCTCCTCGACCGTGAGCTCGGGGTAGGGTTGGTCCTGCAGCTTTTGCCAGTCGGGCTTGCCGGCGAAGAGCTCGCCTTCCCAACCCACCGTACCGGCATCCAGCGCGACCTGTTCGGTATCGGACAGGCCGGGTAGCATCCGCAGGTACTGTCTGAGCATCGGGGCGCTCAGATACTCGCGCCGCCAGGCCGACAGGTTGAGTGGAACGGCGATTGCGGCCAAAACCAGCGCCGTGACAATCAGGCCGACCCAGGACACGCTGCCGCTCAGCCCGAACACGACCACCACCGCCGCCATCGCAGCGGTCCACATCCCGAGGGTCACGCCGTAAAAAGCGCAGGCCAGGGAGGTTGCCAACAGGGCCAGGAAAAGCCACAACATACGGTGGAGTATGGAAAAAGTGCGGAGCCTTGTCAACCAGGCCACAGACCCTTGCCGGAGCGGCGCAAAGGGCGGCCGCGCCCATGCCGCAACGGATGCTGATACACTGGCCGCCTCGCCCGCCGATGCCGGCGACGGGCGGCAAAATCTATCGAGAATCACGTTCAGCGGGTCAGGCTAAAACATGGAACAGGGCAATTCCGCGGCTAACGCCGGCGAGGTGGCCGAAAAGCGTGCCAGCCTGTCTCAGGATGATTGGGAGCGGGAAGCCCTGCTGCTGATCGCCCTGAAGGGCGTCCAGGGGCTCGCCGTGGAGCCGCTGGCGCGCCGGATGGGAATCACCAAGGGCAGTTTCTACTGGCATTTCAGCAATCGCGATGCCTTGCTCGAGCAAACCCTGGCGCGCTGGGAGGAGCACGACAGCCGCAACCTCAAGACCGCCCTCGGCACCATCGACCTGCCGCGCGAACGCCTGCGCGACTTCTTCCGGCGCGTCGGCAAGGAGCACCTCACCCACGAGGTCTACCGCGAACTCTGCGCGGCTGCTGGCAACCCCATCGTGGGGCCGGTCCTGGAACGCGTCACGCAACGGCGCATGGCCTATCTGGCCGCCGCATTCCGCGAACTGGGCATGCCCGGCCAGGCCGCGGACAATCAGGCCCGCCTGGCATACTCCGCCTATCTGGGCTTCCTGCAGCTGCAGCGCCAGGGACAAGCCCCCGAAATGGACAGCGGCACTTTTGAAGATTATGTCGAACACGTTATCGAACAACTCATTGATTGAAATCGAGGGAGAATGGTAACCAGCAATCGAGATTTGGCGAACTGGGTCGATGAAGTTGCCCGCCTGACTCGCCCTGACAGAGTTCACTGGTGTGATGGGTCCGAGGATGAGAACCGTGAACTGATTTCGCTGATGCTCGGCACGGGTGATCTGATCGAGCTCAACCAGCAAACCCACCCCGGCTGCTACCTTCACCGCTCCGACCCGTCCGACGTCGCTCGCGTCGAGCACCTGACCTTCGTATGCACACAAGATCGCGACAGCGCGGGGCCCAACAACAACTGGATGGACCCGGGCGAAGCGCGGGACAAGATGAAGGACCTGTTCAGCGCTTGCATGGAAGGCCGCACGATGTACGTCCTCCCGTATTGCATGGGTCCCATCGCGTCCCCGCTGTCGCGCTGCGGCGTCGAGATCACGGACAGCCCTTACGTGGTCGCCAACATGCGGATGATGACCCGCATGGGCGCCCCGGCACTGGAGCGCATCGAGCGCGAGGGCGGTTTCGTCAAGGGCCTGCATTCCACCGGTGAGCTCGACCCGGAACGCCGCTTCATCGTCCATTTCCCGGACGACCTGGAGATCCACAGCTACGGTTCCGGTTACGGCGGCAACGCGCTGCTGGGCAAGAAATGCCACGCCTTGCGCATCGCCAGCTACCAGGCCCGCACGGAGGGCTGGCTGGCTGAGCACATGCTGATCGTCGGTGTCGAGAACCCGAAGGGCGAGACCCACTACATAGCCGGCGCCTTCCCGTCCGCCTGCGGCAAGACCAACCTGGCGATGCTGATCCCGCCCGAAAGCTATTCGGGCTGGAAAGTCTGGACGATCGGCGACGACATCTGCTGGATGCGTATCGGCGACGACGGCCGCTTGTGGGCCATCAATCCCGAGGCCGGGTTCTTCGGCGTCGCCCCGGGCACCAGCGCGAAAACCAATCCCAACGCCCTCGCCATGCTCGACCGCGATGCGATTTTCACCAACGTTGCGGTCACCGCGGACAATCAGCCATGGTGGGAAGGCAAGGACGGTCAGGTGCCGGTGAAAAACTGGAAGGGCGAGGACTGGGCCCCCGGCAACGGGCCCGCGGCCCACCCCAATTCGCGGTTCACCGTGCCCATCGCGCAGTGCCCGAGTTATTCGGAGCAGGCCGAAGCCCCCGGCGGCGTGCCGATTTCCGCCATCATCTTCGGCGGTCGCCGCGCCAGCCTGGTGCCCCTGGTGCTGGAAAGCAAGTCCTGGCGCCACGGCGTGTTACTGGGCGCGTCCATGGCCTCGGAAACCACCGCTGCCGCAACCGGCGCAGTGGGCCAGGTGCGCCGCGATCCGATGGCGATGAAGCCGTTCTGCGGATATAACTTCGGCGATTACTGGCGCCACTGGCTGAGCTTCGAGGGAAAGGCTTCGCAGCTGCCGCGCATCTTTCACGTCAACTGGTTCAGGAAGAACGACGAGGGCCGATTCATGTGGCCGGGATTCGGTGAGAACATGCGCGTCATCGACTGGATCCTGCGGCGCTGCAACGACGCCGTGGGTGCCCGAGAAACGGCCATCGGACGGTTGCCCGACCCCGCAGACCTCAACCTCTCGGGCATCCGTACGAGCCCCGATGCCCTCGAGGAACTGCTGGCAGTCGATGCCTCGGCCTGGCGCAAGGAACTGGAAGAGATCGGCCGTTATCTCGATCAGTTCGACGACCGCACGCCGCCCGCCCTGCGCCGAGAACAGCGAGCCGTTGCCGACGCCCTGTCGGACTAAGGCCTGATTGCCGTCCCTTGCCGCCTTAAACCATCATGCCTGGCGGTGAGTCTAATGGTTCATGGGAGGATCGAGCGCAGTGGCGCCTTCGGAATCCGGGCCCGAATCCAGCGCTTCCGCGGGCGTAACCACGCTTTCCGGGGCGACGGGCGCCCGCGAGGAAGAACTGGTCGCGCACGCCCGGAAGGGTGATCACGCTGCCTACGAATCCCTGTACCGGCTTAACCGCGACCGTGTTTACGGCTTGTTGTGGCGAATGAGCGGAGGCCAGCACGCGCTGGCGGAGGATCTCCTTCAGGAGGCCTTCGTGAGGGCCTGGCAGAAGCTCGACTCCTTTCGCGGGGACAGCCAGTTCGGAACCTGGCTGCATCGTTTGGCCGTGAACGTGGCGCTGAGCGATCGGCGCACCAGGCTGAGGCAGGCCGGCAAGGAAGTGGCGCTGGACGAGCAGGTCTACCG
>Ga0299906_10000989_pt1 | contig 24796 bp, 29 predicted proteins | sample RVTome_14_FD_200259 | JGI IMG/M metagenome (GOLD analysis project Ga0299906, IMG submission 200259) | Soil microbial communities from uranium-contaminated site in the Upper Colorado River Basin, Wyoming, United States - RVT145D125 (version 2) ...
TGACTACTTTTTCAGCAGCCTGTTAGACGGCTAACTTCACTCAGGAGGAACGCTAATGGTTAAGCGAACTCTGCTGTCCTTTTGCTCAACAGCCGCTTTGATATTGGGGGGCACACCCGCTTTTGGCGATGCCATCGAACTGGCCCCGGTTGATCGCGACCTCCGTGCTCAAGACTTGGCAAACCTAGCCGCAGCCATTGGCATTAGATTTAAGATCTTTGACTATGAAACTGCTGAACCGCACTGTGTGCATTTCATCGTGGACGAGATCGATGGCGCGGGTGGTAAGACCAGACACGATGGAGGTGGAATTTGCGACTTGGCTGGACCGCAGCAGCTCACCATCCAGTGGAAGGTTGAGGAGGCGGGTTCACTTACCTTCAGGTTCATACGCTATCGTCGCGACAGTGAACAAGGGACCTCAGTTGCTCGGCCAACCTTGGAGATCCCTAACTCGTGGTCCTCCGTATATGGCATCGAGCCGCCCCAGCTTGAGTACGATCAGGAAGCAATTTTGCTTCATGTGGCTTACGGCAAGAACGAAGGGCCGCAACTGAAAATCAAGGTGTTAGCGGAACTCAGGCAGAACCCGGACAGTGTCATTGGAACGGAACGGTAAGCCGCCGTCTAACCAGGCGCTGCAGACGGACAAAGGCAATCTGTCATGTCTTTGGCAATCGCAAAAGCCACGCCAGCTTGACTTTGCCGCTGAGCTTGGTCGTTAGGCGGTACGAACGTGAATTACCAAATCCTTACATTGTCGCTCTTGTCGTTGGTCGTTCTCGTAGCGCCTGCGGGGAATACCGAAGAAAATCAGGAGGCCCAAGCAGAGCTTAGCTGCGACGTTGGCCCGATCAGTCGAAACTTCGGTGGGAGCGACTGGATTGTGTACAGCTGCAACGATAAGAATACATTTGTGGTGGTATCTGCTGAGGGAAATCCTGCGGCACCGTTCTACTTCATCAGCACCATTAAAGACAATTCTCGTACTCTTCAAGGAGAAGGGAGCGGTGAAAAAGCCGCAAGCTCTGCCGCGTATGAGGATTTGCGAAAGTTCATCAGCTCCGAGGACCAGGTTCAAGACCTACTTCTGCAAACGAGGACTAAGGGAAGTCCGTGATGGTGCACCGGATGAGATTAGAGAGGTACCGCCTAACATTGCGCTGCACCCGCCCGCTACTGGGCGCGGCACTTGGTGGCTTGGCTGCCGGGGCTCTCGACATCCTCTACGCGTTCGCTCAGGCAGGGCTCAACGGACGAAGTCCTCTCCGAGTGCTCCAGGCAGTTGCGAGCGGCCTCCTCGGTCCGGTCGCATTCGAAGGTGGCATCGCGGCAGGATTGATTGGTCTTGCCTGCCACTTCGTCATCACGCTTGCTGCGGCAGGCATCTTCCTTGTCGGTTACGAGCATTGCTCGATACAACGCAAGAATCCAGTGCTCGCAGGTGTGATCTTCGGCGCTCTCGTCTATGCTTTCATGCACGCAGTTGTCCTGCCTCTGTCGGCAATCCCGTTCAAGATGACCTACTCGCCCTGGATCATTGCTCAGGGCCTTGCCGTCCACATATTCCTGGTTGGTGTTCCCATTGCGCTATGCATCCGCCGCTTCGCGCTCGCCGGCAACTGACGCCTAACCATTCGGTCGAGGCGGCGTCACTTTTACATTGTTTGGAGCCCTCTCTGGCCGCTGGGCTACTCTATTTGCGTGTAGTCGCAGACTTGACCGGTGTTTCTGCTGACCCGAATGGTTACGAGTCGGACGGATTGTCTAGATATCTTTGGACAGCGGCAAAATTGGGAGTCGGGGCTGTCGTGTACTTGGGTTTGGCATTCGGCTATTTCAAACGCGCGGGAGGGCCCGTTCCTGAATCGCAATTCTTGTTGATCTTTGCGGTGGTCGAGTTGGGCATCATCATTTCTGTGCACTCAACGTTGGGAATGCTGTAGTTCTTATGCAGAAAGTTCCAAGACATGTCCCAAGCAGCCGCCTAACAATGCGCTGGACCTGCCGCCTTACCGTATCTGTCACGGCGCTTGCAGCCGCAACCGCCGCGCCAGATACTTGGCGCAGGTCAGCTTAAACGTTCGATGCCAACACCTCGTTCCCGAATGAGATACTTTTTTTCATACGCACTGCCCACCGGATCCTGTCCGCTTTCGGGAAGTGCGCATTGGGCACGTCATGACTTCTCGTGGAGCAGCACAGTACCTGTTGTGCGGCGAGTTTCTGCCGGCACAGAAAAGGGGCCAAGGCTGACTGGACGCCTTTCGCGACGATCAAGACATCGCCTTACGAACAGTGGATTAGTCCTCAAGCTGCGGGTCTGTGCCAGAACTCATCGGTCATATGGAACAAGGTAGGCGATCTGTGGTCCTCGTTGCAGGGCCGACTTGAATCACTGCGATAATTTACGGGAAGCTGCTTGCGGGGCATGGGTGCTATCAACAGCAGCGAGCGCGGACGGCGCTGCGCGCCGCCGCTGGGCTCTGCCCTTATACTTTACCTTAACATGCCCTACAATGTAGTTACACTCTACCAATGGCTGAAATTAAGTTTGAATGGAACAGCCTGAAAGCGTCTGAGAACAAGCGCAAGCACGGCGTTTCTTTTGACGAGGCAAAGTCCGCATTTCTGGACGAAAATGCACGATTGATTCCCGATACGGAAAATCCCGAGGACGAAGATCGCTTCGTTTTGCTCGGGCCAAGTATTCAACTCCGTCTTCTGCTCGTATGTCACTGCTTTAGACCAGACGATTATGTAATTCGAATTATTTCTGCTCGAAAAGCGGATAAGTCGGAACGAAGGCAATATGCAGAGTATCTATCATGAGAAAATCTTACGACTTTTCCAAGTCCATTCGAAATCCGTACGTAAGGAAATCGAAGAAGCAGCTTACTATTCGGCTTGATGAAGACACCATTGAGTATTTTCGTTCGCTGTCCGAGGACATTAGAATTCCCTATCAAAGTCTAATCAACCTGTATTTACGTGAATGTGCGGCATCGAACAGAAAGTTGAACATGAAATGGGCGACGTGACCTATGACAAATCGCTGCAACGCCGCTGAGCTCGGGCGTTAGGCCAAATTGCAGGTATTCGAGGATCCTTAGATGCGTGAACCTGCAACGGACCCAAATGATCTTGAGCGGTTTTTCGTTAAGCGGGCTAATGCAGGTGACGTCGAAGGACTCGTCGCGCTCTATGAAGGCAATGCCATACTGGTTAACGGCGACGGCGAGGTCGCGATGGGGCTGGATGAAATTCGCGAATTCTTCGTCAGGTTCTTGGCCAGTCGCCCAACACTTGACCCGAGCGTTCAAGCGGCAGCGCTGTGCAGTGGCGACCTCGCACTCACCTCGTCCCGCCTGAGTAACGGTGATATCACCGCGGAAGTTGCCAGGCGTCAGGCAGATGGAAGCTGGCTTTGGGTCGTGGATCAGTTTGCACTTGGGAAACCAACCTCAGGCATCCCAAAAGTTACTGGCCGAAAGGCGTGAGCAATGGCTACTCATGTCGCTGCACGAGCGCTTTGTCCGCGAGTTGCAGCTGATCCTATGACCAGTGCAACCCAGGTCGCTGGTTTGGGTTCTCCGGGCTTCGGCGAAGTCCGCGCCGAGCTCGAGCGCAACATCGCCGAACGCGGTGAAATCGGCGACGCCGCTCGGCCTGGAATTCTACATCGGGTTGCCGTCGAAAATCCGGGACGAACGTCTCGCGCGGGTCAGGCATCTGTCGCTGTGGCGCAGTCCCGGGACTTGCCGACCAGGATCTACTTCGACGGCGATCCTGATATCCTTACGTCAACGTCAGGCAACTGGCCGAGTCGATTAATGGAACCTGACGAGGCTATACACTTGAAAAATCGACATCGCTTTGCGATCGCGTATCGTGTCGCCGGCACCGCGGTCGGATTGGCACTTGTGGTTCTGGCAGTCGCGACATCGAGCTGGGCCAACGGATGGATAATCGCCCTGTTCGGATTTGTCACCGTCGGCGGCGCTCTCACCTACCATTTGCTGACTTCTATGACACTTTGTCCGAAGTGCCGTGCTGACATGACCAACTTCCGGATATCATTCGAGGAAACAAAAAGGAAGCTGTTCCATTGTGCCCGCTGCGGTGTGTCGGCGTACCTGACGGAAGGGTTTTACTGGCAGCGAGACGTCGCTGGCTGAGCGATACGAGGATATGAATTGGCTCGGCGCAGCGCATCCGTCGGGCAGTTCATTTGGTTCAGGCGAGAATCCTGCTATGACGTACAGCGCGGATCGCATCGGTAAGAGAAGACACATGGGACCGGTACCGGGCATCGTAATGACAATGGCGGTGGCCTTGCTGCCCATCCTTGCGGCTTCGCAGTCGCAGGATGAGCCGGCTGCGAATTCGGGCGTTGTCTGGATCGGCCTTGCGAACGGAACGGAGGCCGAAGCCACCATGGCTGCAGAACTTCGCGCGCTGATTAGAAAGTACGACGTCGAGCCGTGGATCCTCACGCGTAGCGTTTTGATCGATGAGAACCAGATCCCCCACTCGCACCCCATCCTTACGATCCACACGCGCCACATCGGCGAAGAGCTTGAACTCCTTGCCACGTTCGTCCACGAGCAGCTCCATTGGCTCGATCAGGAACCGTGGCGCGCTGACTTTGAGGCCGCCATGCAGGATTTCGAGGCGCAGTTTCCGGAGGCGCCGTCGGCCGCCGAAGGTGGTGCGCGCGACGTGCAAAGCACCTACCGCCACCTGCTCGTATGCGACCTGGAGTACCAGGCAATGACTGCGCTTGTTGGTGCGGCGACAGCACGGGAAACCCTCGCAGCGACCAGACATTACCAGTGGATCTACCACACGGTGCTGAATGACCGGCGGGTACGCGAGATCGCGCTGCGACGCGGCTTCGACGTATCGCAACAAGGGACGCCGAGGGATCAGTAACCTGGCGAGGTATATGCCCATGCGTAAAACGCTTCTTGTCAGTTGTTTTCTCATTGGCGGGTGTTCCGAGCCCGGACCGGCCGTTGCGCTGAGCTATTGGGCGACGGACGGAGCGCAGAATCACAAGGGAGTCCTGACCATACATGAACATCATGCCTGCTCGGGCGATGTGGTCGTCTTCAGCTCGTCGCGGATACCGCAAGTCGGCGAGCTAACCGGAATAGAGCCGGAGCAGGTACTGGAGTACTCGGGGAGCGGCGAGATCGTTCGGCGCTGGTCGGTCCCGATTAACCGATACGTTCAGGCTGTTGTCGGTAACGCCGTGCTTTTGCCGTTTGCTTTCGAACGATCCATTGCGATCAGCAACGACGGTACATTTGAAATCGTGGAAACACCGATCCAGAAGGACGAACCGGTTAACTGCCCTTCTGCGGTGTTGGAGGAAATGCCCGACTCCGGGTATCCTCGATGTCACGCACTCAGTATCGATGGCGAGGACGCGGTGCGACGAATCGCGTACGAAGGGCCCTGCACATGAGTAACCTGATTTTGCGCCTGACAGGCCCGTTAACTGCATCAGTTACGGCTCTGAGCGGTACAACAGGCGACCGGGGTTGACGCATGCACAGGGCTCACACGGTTTCCGTTGCCGTCGGCGTAAGACCTGACGCGGCTTACGCCTACATCTCCGATCCGACGAATTTGCCCTTATGGGCGCCGGGATTCATAAAGTCCATTCAATGGCGCGATGATGTCTGGATCGCACAAACAACACTCGGTGCAGCCAGGTTCCGCTTTGCACCCGCAAATGCCTATGGCATTCTGGATCACGATGTAGAGCTGCCGACCGGGACGTTTCACAACCCGATGCGCGTCATACCCAATGGCTCCGGGTGCGAAATTCTCTTCACCCTGTTGCAACTGCCTGGAAGCAGTGACGAGCAGTTCAAGGTCGATCTCGAAACGGTTCGGGCCGACCTCCGGACATTGCGGGACATTTTGGAGCAATCGAATAGCACCGTCGGCTGACAACAGCAACGAGCCAATAGTGTTTCCCACCACATATCTAGTGATACGGTGCCTTTCCAGCGCATCATATCCACCCCGCTCGATCGACATATATGACGTCAACACACAAGATCACCACCTGACAAAGGACATCTGCCATGCAAAGCATCTCCGCAGTCGTACTCACCTCAATCATCGTCTGGACGATGTTCCTGCTGATTCTCATGGAAGGATTGCGAGTGCGCTTCCTGCTGACGAAGACCGTCGCCGCCAACGAGTTCAAGCCTGACAATTCGAATCTTCCTCCGTTCATGCAACGCCTGGCTCGCGCTCACGCCAACTGCATCGAGAGCTTCCCGATAATTGGTGGGCTGCTGGTGGTCGCTCTGCTGACAGGTCAGACAGGCGTCACCGATCCCCAGGCCCCGTGGTTGCTCGTCGCCCGGCTCGCGCAATCTTCGATTCACTTTGTATCGACGAGCATAGTCGCCGCCAACCTTCGCTTTGCTGCATTTGCGGTGCAGATAGCAATTGCCGTCTACTGGTCCTGGCAGCTTTTGGCCACCTAGGAACAAACCGGATTTACGACCGATGTCGCAGCAACGAGACGCGACCCAATTGAGTGTGAAAGTGGTGCCGGGTGCATCGAAGTCACAAGTCGTCGGCTGGTTGGGAAAAGATCTGAAGATCCGGGTGACCAAACCGGCCGAAAAAGGCAAGGCGAACCGCGAGGCGGAGGCACTGATTTGCGAAATGCTGTCCATTCCGGCCGGCTCAGCCCGGATTGTCAGCGGCAATTCTTCCGCGAGAAAAGTGCTCGAGATAAGTGGAATCTCCAACGCTGAATTGCAGATCAGATTGCGCGCGATAGCGCCCGAGCGGCCCTCGTAGCCGCTGCTGGCCGCTGGCGCCGGTGAAATTGAACGACAGGTGTCAAAGGAACAAACTATGCTCACTGCCTCGTGCCATTGCGTACAAGTTCAGGTATCCGTACCTGGTCCGCCCGAAGAACTCACGGACTGCAACTGCTCGATCTGCAGGCGCCTCGGTGTGCTATGGGCCTACTACAACATCGAAGACGTGACGATCCGTGGCCGGCCTGAACACACGAGCGAGTATGTGTGGGGAAACAAAACCATGCGCTTCGTGCGTTGCAAGCATTGCGGATGCCTGACACACGGAGAACCCATGACCGCTGAAACCGACGGCCAGATGGGTGTCAACGCCAGGCTTTTTGAGCCTGGCGAACTGGGTACGGTGCGCATCCGAAAGTTTGACGGTGCCAAGACCTGGCAGTACCTGGATTGACGAGTATGACGAGATTTCCCGCGGCCCGGATTATTCTGGCCACCTTGCTGCCAATTACTGTTTCTGCAATCGCAGAGACGCAGGCATTGACAACCATGGCGACCGCAACTTCGCGCGACGGTACCGAGATCGCGTACTGGGTATCGGGAACCGGACCCTCACTTATCCTCGTGCATGGCGCAAGCTCGGATCACACGCGCTTTGCACCCGTGACAGAAGCACTTGCCCGGCAATTTACGGTGTACGTCATGGATCGGCGCGGTCGAGGGGGCAGTGGCGACCATCCCGACTATTCGCTACAAGCGGAATCCGAAGACATACTCGCGGTGATCGACGCCGCTGACGGTCCCGTGTTCCTGCTGGGCCACTCCTTTGGCGGCATTTGTGCGCTGGAGGCCGCTGTTCGAAGCCAGCGGATCAGACGGCTCATTCTGTACGAACCACCGGTTGCCGCTCCGCGCAACGACGATATCTCGGTTTATCAAAGGCTCATTGCCGACGGGAAGCTGCAGACCATGTTGTTGCGCTTTCTGCGGGAAAACGTGCGACTTTCCGAAACCGAGATCGAGGACCTGCGAGCACAACCCACCTGGCCGGCCCGGGTCGAGACTGCGCGCACGATTCCGCGCGAGATACAGGCCGTGGAGGAATACAAACTGGATGCGCGCGTCCTCAGTACTCTCGACATCCCCACGTTGCTATTGCTGGGAGGCGACAGCCCGGAGTTTCAGCGAATCGGCACCGAAGATCTTCTAAAGGCGATTCCGGCGAGCCGCATGGTGGTGATGCCCGGCCAACAGCACTATGCAATGCTGACGGCACCTGTGGAATTCGTCAGGGAGGTTCGTGCGTTTCTGGAACAATGAACCATCGACGACGCTCGTCCTTTATTGCAGTGGTCGCATTTAAAGGCGGTGACGCGGTCGGCGGTCTCGCGGCCTATGAACTGAAGAAGTTCGAACAGGAGCGCAGCGAGATCTATATCTACGATCTGGCGGTTGCATCGGCGTGAGGGAATCGCAACAGCTTTGATCGGGAAACTCAGGGAGATTGCTGCGAGGCACGGAGCATACGTGATTTTCGTTCAGGCCGACACCGACATTGAAGACGAACCGGCAATTGCCCTGTATACGAAGTTGCGAACTCGCGAAGAGGTGCTGCACTTCGATATTGCCATTGATAACGAGACCGGAGCTGTGGAGCCGGAGCGTTAGTCGCCATCTTTACATTAGCAACGGAGGCATGAACATTCCCCACGACATCGACATACGCCGCATCCGGCACGGCGACTGGCAGGAAACGTGGGGCATCATGGAGCCCGTTTTTCGTGCGGGCGAGAGTTACAGCTACGCCAGGGATATCAACGAGGAGCAGGCATTTGACGCCTGGGTGAAAACGCCGGCAGCCACGTACGTTGCGGTCGATGACTCACGGCGCATCGTCGGCACCTATTTCCTGAAAGCAAACCAGCCCGGCCAGGGGGCCCACGTCTGCAATTGCGGCTACATTGTCGCCGCAGTTGCGCGTGGCAAGGGTATTGCGTCGGCCATGTGCGAGCACTCGCAAGACGAAGCGCTGCGAATGGGCTTTCGCGCCATGCAATACAACCTGGTCGTGGCGACAAACGAGAGCGCTGTCCGCCTGTGGCAGAAACACGGCTTCGACATCGTCGGCACGCTGCCCGGTGCGTTCCTGCACCCATCAAAGGGCTATGTCGATGCGCATATCATGTACAAACAGCTTGGCGAAAATGAGCCTATAGTACGAATGTGAACCTATCAACCAAGGCAGTACTGCTGTCCGGCCTGGTTTTTCCCGGTATCGGGCACCTGGCATTGAAAAAGTATTTTCGTGCGTCGGTCCTGGTACTTGCTTCGCTGGCGGCGGTGTACGTGCTAACGACAGCCACGATCAACCAGGCAATGGCTGTTGTCGATCGCATCAACAGCGGTGAAGTGGCACTGGATACGCAGGCGATCAGCGAAGCGATCATCGCCTCCTCCAACGAGGCCGATAATCGGGCCGCAAATGCATCGCTGATCGTACTCGGCGCCTGTTGGTTATTCGGCATCGTCGATGCCTGGAGGCTCGGAAACGCCGAGGACAGGCGACAGGCTTCGCAAAACCGTCAGGAACGAATCTCCGACTAACGGCCCGATTTGCTGATCGCCATGCCGTAACCGATCCGGCAGAGTGGACGCACCCCTCGAACCGGACCAGCAACGTGCGTTTTTTGCTCACTCTTCTTCTTTGCCTGGTGTATTTTACTCCCGCCGCGCCTGCGCCGGTGGACGAGCGCAAGACCAAATGTGCCGAGACGAAAGACAAGATCCGCCGTATCGAATCGAAGATGCGGCACGGGTACACGGCCAGCGAGGGAATCAGACTGGATGACGAGCTGCGCCGTCTTCGTGAACGGCGCAGGCGTGTTTGCCGTTAGGGAGACTCAGGATTGGTTGCGGAAATGTTTTTTCAGGCCCTTCCAGCAATCACGATAATCCTTCTGCAACGCCGGCGATGATATCGCATAGGCCGTTGGCCGTATCAGGTAGCGGGACTCGAACATGAAAGCCATCGTTGCCGCGAGTTTCTGCGGCTTGAGCTCGCCGCTGCTCGCCGCTTTGAATGCTTTCACATCCGGGCCGTGCGCCGACATGCTGTTGTGCAGGCTGGCGCCACCCGGCACGAAACCGCCGCCTGTCTTGGCATCGTACTCGCCGTAAATAAGGCCCATGTATTCCGACATGACGTTGCGGTGGTACCAGGGCGGACGAAACGTGTCCTCCATCACCAGCCAGCGCGGCGGGAAAATGACGAAGTCGATGTTGGCCGTGCCGGGCGTCTGCGACTGCGACGTCAGCACGGTGAATATCGACGGATCCGGGTGGTCGTAGCTGATCGATCCCATCGTGTTGAAATCGCGAAGATCGTAACGGCACGGCGCAAGATTGCCGTGCCAGGCGACCACGTCCAGCGGCGAATGACCGATATCGGCGGCGAATAACCGGCCGTCCAGTTTCGTCACCAGTTCAAAATCACCTTCCCGGTCCTCGAACGCTGCGACCGGCGACGCGAAATCGCGGCTGTTGGCGAGACCATCGCTGCCGATCGGGCCGCGCTCCGGCAGTTCGAGTTTCGCACCGTAATTCTCGCACACGTAGCCGCGTGCACCGCCGTCCGGAACCTCGACGCGGAACTTCATGCCGCGCGGAATGATTACGATGTCACCAGGGCCGGCCCGGAGGACGCCGCATTCGGTGCACAGCGTGACCAGACCCTGCTCTGGCACCAGCAGCATCTCACCGTCACTGTTGTAGAAAAAGCGTTCGTGCATGGAACGGTTGGCGCGGAACACGTGGATGCCGATGCCGAACTGTGCCCGGGCGTCGCCGTTGGTCGCGACCGTGACCAGCCCGTCGATGAAATCGCAGGGCTTGTCGGGCATCGGCAAAGGATCCCAGCGCAACTGGTTCGGCGAGACGATGGCCTCAGCGTCGGGCGCGGTACGTATCAGGCCGTTGTCGATCGGCCGGAACTCGCCGTGAACGACCGAGGGCCACAGCCGGTAGAACCAGCTGCGGAAATTCCGGGCGCGCGGCGCGGTGAATGCCGTGCCGCTGAACTTCTCGGCATACAGGCCGAAGGGCGGTGTCTGCGGCGAGTTGCGCCCGACCGGCAAGGCACCGGGCAGCGCCTCGGTCGCAAACTCATTGGCAAAGCCGCTTAAATACTGCAACTCGCTCATGGCACTGTCGCCTTCGCAACCGTCTGGTCGATGGCACCAAAGATACTGCTGCCGCTTCGATCCAGCATTTCGATCCGCACTGTGTCGCCGAAACGCATGAACGGCGTCAGCGGTTTTCCGTGCTCGATGGTTTCCAGCATGCGTTTCTCCGCGATGCAGCTCGAGCCTTTCGAGCGGTCGTAGTTGGAGACTGTGCCCGAACCGACGATCGTCCCGGCACCGAGGCGGCGCGTGCGGCTGACGTGCCCGATCAACTGGTGAAAATTGAAGGTCATGTCGGTTCCGCAATCCGGTTCGCCGAACAACTTGCCGTTAAGTATCGTGTGCAGCGGCAAATGAACGACGCCATCGCGATACGCATCGCCGAGTTCGTCCGGCGTAACCGCCACGGGCGAAAATGCCGAAGACGGCTTCGATTGGTAGAAACCAAAGCCTTTGGCGAGTTCCCCCGGGATCAGGTTCCTGAGCGACACGTCGTTGACCAGCATCAGCAATCGTATATGAGGGCCGGCATTCGCTGCTTTCGTGCCCATGGGCACGTCGCCGGTAATGACAGCGGTCTCGGCCTCCATGTCGATGCCGAATTCCTCGCTCTCGACGACGATGTCGTCGCAGGGTCCGAGAAAATCGTCCGAGCCGCCCTGGTAGACCAGCGGGTCATGCCAGAAACTCTGCGGCATCTCCGCGCCGCGCGCTTTGCGTACCAGCTCGACGTGGTTCACGTAGGCGCTGCCATCGACCCAGTGGTATGCGCGTGGCAACGGTGAATGCGCTGCACGCGGATCAAAATGCTGTTCGCCTTTGACTTTTCCCGATTCGAGTTTCGAGGCGATCGCACGAAGCTCGCCGTCCGACGCTTCCCAGTCGTCGAGTGCTGCCTGCAAGGTCCTGGCGATGCCTGGCACGGCGACGCATCGCGCAAGATCCCGGCTCACCACGACGAGCGTGCCGTCGCGTCCGCCGGACTTCAGGCTTGCCAGCTTCATTCGCCAAACTTTGTGGTCATAACATATTGAAATTATTTGCTTTTCGGTTGTTCGTTACAGAAGCAACCAAGCCATCGTAGCACCGCGGCGCTTATTGTCTACTGCCGCGGCGCGGCGCGTCCACTGACAGCGGGTTCGCCGGACGACGGCTTGTGCATGGCAGCCGCGTAATGACCGCTGCCCGGCAGGCGGGTCACGCGGCTCGTCAGCGGGTACGGCAACACGTCCAGGGTCTCACCGCTCGCCAGTCGCAAGCGTATCGCAGTCCACCAGCTTGCCGTCAGCAACTCACCGTGCAGGTGACGGAACAACTGGCGCAGCTCCGGGCTCAGCCCGATGCACTGGATGAACTGTTCGGGAAAGACATCGTTCGGTGCAACGTAGAACCAGGCACCGGCACGCATTTCGTCGATGTCGTCACCGCGCGGAAAGTCGCGAAACCGGCAATCCGTGATCATGCACACTTCGTCGTAGTCGTAGAAAATGACCCGGCCGCGGCGGGTGACGCCGAAATTCTTCGGCAGGAGGTCGCCGGCAAAAATATTGCTGGACGCCAGATCGCGAATCGCCTGGCCGTAGTCGATGACGGCGCTCGCCGCTTCCTCGGCACCCGCTTCGCGGAGGAAGAGGTTCAATGGCGTCAGGCGGCGTTCGATGTACAGATGCTCGATCAACAACCGCCCGTCTTCGATACGGCAGTTCATGCTGCAACCGTCGACCAGCGCGGACAGCAGCTTGCCATTGAAACGGCGGACATCGAAAGACAGCCGCCTGAATTCCTGCGCATCGACCAGCCGGCCGGCGCGATCGTGGCGAAATACCAGTTCGTATTTTTCCCTCACTTCCTCCCGACGCACGGTTTTCGGCGGTGCAAACCGGTCGCGTATCACTTTGAACACGACATTGAACGACGGCAGCGTGAATACTTCCATGACCATGCCAGCCTCACCGCGGGCGTGTTCGAACAGATCGTCGGATTGCTGCAGGTGTTGCATCAGCGCACGATAGCGTTCCGTCTTGCCCTGCCTTGCGCGACCGAGAACCGTGTACAACTCGGCAACCGGCTTTTCCGGCAGCATTCTTGTAAGAAACTCGACCGCCGTGCCGACGACCGGCAGGTCGGCGTGAAAATAGCTGCGCGTGAATCCGAAAAGGATGCTGACTTCGCGTTCGGACAAAAGCACGGCATCGCAGAGGATGCCGTCGTCGGCGTGCCTGAACGGCAGGACCAGCGGTATCTGCCACCCTTTTCCAAGCAACCGGCCGACCAGGTATGCACGCTGTCCACGGTAGAACAGCGGCGGGATTACCTCGATCGTGGTGACGTCATCCAGGCGCCGTTGCTCGCCAAGACAGGCCTCGACTTCAGCCGTTACAAAGCCAAGCGTGCTCTCGATGTCGCGGAAGCGTCTGGCGAATGGCAAGTCGGCAAGGATCTCGTCGAACAGGAAGTGCAGCGAGCCGCGATTGCGGTAATTGCGGGTGCGAAGCGGCCGGGCGTGGTACTTGCCAGGCTCGACATCGGCCGCAAGAAATTCCACCAGCGGGTCGACGCCGACGGTGTCGAACACGCGCCGGCTGACGGAGCTGAAAAAGGTCTGGTAAAACTCGCGGTCCTCGCATGCCGCGATCAGTTCGACGTACAGGTTCTTGATACGGCCCCAGTTTTCGCGCTCCCTGAAGCGCGTACCGAGTATCTGCTGCAGGTCCTGCAGCACCAGCGTGACCGACTGCTGGTACAGGTCGATGCGCCGAACCGCATCGAGCCTTGCGCCCGACCAGTTGCGTGTTTCGAAATGCCTTGCCGCGCGCTGCGTAACCTCGCGAAAGCGGCGGTTGTAAGTGCGGAACGCATCGCAGATGCGTACGGCGGCAATCTGCTCGATTTGCGCGGGATGACTCACGGTGCAGGACCCCGATCACATCCGTGGCGCCTGAGGCAGTGTTGCCTCACGCGCTACGCAACGAACTGCGCTTCCTCGGTGCTTCCGTCCATCGCGGTGGTCGAGGAATGGCCCGCCATGATTGCGTTCTGCACTGCGTCGAAATATCCGGCACCGACAAACGACTGGTGTTTTGCCGCGCGGAAACCGAGCTTCTCGTCTGCAAATTCCTGCTGCTGCAGTTGCGAGTATGCGTACATGCCGTCGGCCTTGTACGCGCGGCTTAAGCGGAACATGCTCGAATTGAGCACATGCCAGCCGGCCAGCGTGATGAACTGAAATTTGTAACCCATCGCGCCGAGTTCTTCGCGGAAGTGCCGCATCGTGTTCTCGTCCAGGTTCGCCTGCCAGTTGAACGACGGCGAGCAGTTATACGCAAGCAACTGATTCGGGTACTCGACATGAATGGCGTCGGCGAAGCGCTTTGCCTGCGCCAGGTCCGGTTTGGACGTTTCGCACCACAGCATGTCTGCGTACGGAGCGTACGAGAGGCCTCGCGATATCGCCTGTTCGATGCCCGGGCGGGTGCGAAAGTATCCTTCGGCTGTACGTTCGCCGGTGATGAATTCCAGGTCCCGTTCGTCCGAATTCGATGTGATCAGGTTGGCCGCGTCAGCATCCGTCCTTGCAATGAGAACCGTCGGCACGCCGAGCACGTCCGCCGCAAGTCGGGCCGCCGACAGTTTCGAGATCGCTTCCTGCGTCGGCACCAGCACTTTGCCGCCCATGTGGCCGCACTTCTTCGCGCTGGAGAGCTGGTCCTCGAAATGGACGCCGGCGGCGCCGGCGCGAATCATGTGCTTCATCAGCTCGAATGCATTGAGATTTCCGCCGAATCCGGCTTCGGCGTCGGCGACGATCGGCGCGAACCAGTCGATGCTGTCGTCACCGTTCAATGCATGGATCTCGTCGGTGCGGGCAAAGGCATTGTTGATGCGTTCCACCATTTTCGGCACCGAGTCCACCGGGTACAGGCTCTGGTCGGGGTACATCTGGCCGGCGCTGTTGCCGTCGCCGGCGACCTGCCAGCCGGAGCAGTAAATGGCCTTGAGGCCTGCCTGAACTTCCTGGATGGCCTGGTTCCCGGTCATGGCGCCGAGGGCGCAAAGGGGGTTTTCCTGGTTGACAAGGCGCCAGAGCTTTTCAGCGCCGAGGCGTGCCAGGGTGTACTCGATCTGCACTGTGCCGCGCAGCTTCACTACGTCGGCAGCACTGTAGGCCCGTTCCACGCCCCTCCATCGCGGGCTGTCGGCCCATTCCGCCTCGAGGGCACGGATTTGCTCCTTTCGCTGCATGACTCATTCCTTTGTAATCAATGGTCCTTCCGGACCGGCAACTTCACAGGCATAATACCCACAGGTATTGAGTAATTTCACAGTAAAAATTTCACACTGTTAATTTTACACGGTGAACTGGATGTCAACCAGCCAGAGCCTGCTCCGCAAAGCGCACTTTCTTGGCACCAAGATCCGCAGCCAGCGCAAGCGCAATCACCTGACACTGGAGGACCTGTCGGTGCGCTGCATGCAAATCGACCGTAAATCGGCGCCGTCCGTGTCCTACCTGTCGATGATCGAAAACGGCAAACGCGTGCCCTCCGAAAGGCTGATGCGGGTTGTAGCTGACATATTCCAGAAGGACCTGGCCTGGTTTTTCGACGAAACCCTGGATGACGTCACCATCGAACCGGAGCCGCGGGTCGGCGGCATCGACGGCATGCCCCTCGAACCTGCCTTCCTGTTTTCGATAGCGCACCTGCAGACAGCCATACCCGAACTGCTCGCGCAGACCGGCACCACCGGGCGGCAGTTTGCACACCTCCTCATTCGCGCCCATCAGGAATCCAACCAGAATCGCTTTCCGGATCTCGAACGCGCTGCGGAAAGCATCGGGCGAAAACAGTTTCCCCTGACTGACAATGACCTGTTCGCGATGGCAAAGCACGCCGGGTTGAAGGTTCGCTGGTTCGACAAACCGGCGTTCAGGGACCGGCGGGATGCAGAGAGTCCGCTGAACACGCTGGTGCGATCGTTTTACGATGCACCGGATGTCGTGTACCTGAACCGGCAACTGGAGAAACGCCAGGGCCGGATCAAGTACGATCTCGCCAATCACATTGCACACCGCATCCTGCACGACGGCGACGGGGCACGCTCGATGCAGATCACCGGCGATCAGCTCTCCGGCCGTCGATTCGAAACGGAATCACCCAACATGGATGCACGGGATATCGTGTACGCGTGGCGGGATTTCGAATGCAGCTACTTTGCCGCTGCACTTCTCGGACCCAAAGCACCGTTTCGCCAGTTCCTCGCGCGGCATGCGTATGCAATGGACGTCGGCAACAAGGTGGAGCTGTCGACGACACTCATCATGCGCCGCATGTCGAGCGTGTCACCTTACCGTCACTGGCACTACTTCGATGCCTACCCGCCGGGCAACCTGCGCGCGGTGTACCGCGGCAACGGCATTCCCCTGCCCTGGGGCAACATGCGGATGGTGAGCGATCCCTGCCAGCACTGGGCCGTGTTCCGCATGTTGAACAGCACCTCTGACAAACCGTCGGCGCAGATTTCCGTGCTGCGAAACGGCGACGATGCGCGGCTCTATTGCTGCGAATCGATCCGCAGCCGGGATCCGGCGGGCAATCGCCACGTGATCTGCGCGGGTGTCGACCTAGCACCGGCACTGAATGCACAGGGCATCGATGCCGGCGAGGTGATCAAGCAAATCGAGTCCGCCTGCAACCGTCGCGGCGGTACGGCACCGATTCCGGCAGAAGCGCGGCGGAGCCTCGAGACGGTCAGCAAGATCCTGAATATCGGCTGGATCGCCGAAGGTGCGGCGAAGGATGCCAGCATCATCTGCCCGCGAAGTTCGACCTGTCCGCGCGACCGGCATTGCCTCGGCCGCGCGGCGCCGCGCCAGCAGGAGAAGATCGCGACGATACGCGAGGAGATCAGGGCGCAGCCGTAGGAGCGAGCCGTGCTCGTGACCCTTTATTGAGCAACCGGCGTGGCCGTGTGCCGATTGAGCGCATTTCCTCTAAGCGAAAACGGCACACGGACGCGCCGGCGGCGAATTTAGGAATCTACGCGGCCGGTTCAGGCCGGGAAGAAATCGATCGGCTTGGTTGTGGTGATCGGCTCGACGTCGCGCGCTTCGAAACGGAACATGCGCACGCGCTGCACCAGCTTCTGCTCGAGATCCGGGTCAGCGAGTTCGCTCGATATGACTTCGCAGAACGTGACTTCGCCGGATGGCGCGATGGTCAGCCGCAGTACCAGCTTGCCTTCCAGCGTCGGATCGGCGCGCAGTGCACGGTTGTAGAGCGCGAAGATCGCACCCTTGTTCTTATCGAACACCAGTTCGATTTCCTCGCGACTGCGCGATGCCTTGCCGCTCTCGCCGGTACGACGGGCCCCTCCGGCTGACTGTCCGACCGCCGCGACCGGACGTTCAACCTGTGAGGTCGTGCGGGCGGTGAGGCCCGAACCACCCGTATTACGGCTCATGCTGGCGGTGTTGATGCCGCCACTGGCTGTGCCCACCTTGGAAGTAATCATCGAGCGTTCGTTACGGGTCGCCTGGCCAACCGATGCCGTCAGTGGCCGTTCGTCCGCGAGTTTCTCCAGTACGTTGCTGTCGGCGAGCGCTGCGAGGTCCTCGGTAAACGGCAACAGGGCTGCCTGCGCCTGTTCGCGCGCGACCTTTTGCGTATCGATCGGTTCGGGTTCCGGTTTCGGCGGCTCCGGTTGCTTTTCCACTACTTTCTCCGGCTCGGGTTCCTTGATCGGATCCTTGATCGGCTCCGGTTCCGGTTCCTTGACCTTCGGTGGCGGAGGCGGTGGCTTCTGTTCCAGCAACAGCCTCGCAATGCGCGGCGGAATTTCCTCGACCGCATTCGGATCGACCGCCGGTGTCGGCAGGTACGGCCACACGGCACCCAGGAAAAACAGGACAGCAAATACGATGGCGAGCAGGCGCCGGAACTTCTGTTCCTGGCCCTCGGCACTGCTCCATGGCAGCTCGTATTCTCTGTAATAAGGAATGTCCAATCCGAAACTCCTGAATCTTTTCCCTGTTTCCCTGCCGCCGTTGCCTGTTACCGGGCGACGCTGAGCTTGCTTGCCTCGTCCAGCTTGTCCGAACTCTTTTGCAGCACGGCGAGCGAAATCTGTCCGTATTCCGATTCGGTGCAGGTCGCCATGACTTTCTTCAACAGGCGATAAGGAATGTCCTTGTCGCCCATGATTGTCACTTCACGACCGATGATGTCGTCCTGCGCTTCCTTGCGCAGCACCCGGTCGTTCTGTGACAGCAAGGCCTGGCGCAACGCGGGTATGTCGTTGCCTTTCATCTTCATCACGTCCGCCACTTTGGCCACCGGCACGCCCTGAACGATGATGTCGTCATCGCCGATCAGGATCACCACCGATTCCTTGGCTTTCACATCGGCTATCGATTCGGGAAGCTGGATGTCCTTGGCATTGGGCAGCACCTCGACGTCGGAAGAGTTCACCAGCAGGAAGAACACGAGGATCGTGAAAATATCCATCAGTGACACAAGGTTCAGCCCGCCACCGAGCCGGCTGCGCTTGTGATGCCGTTCCATGCGTTTGGCGCGCTTGGACTTGACCATGGCTCAGGCGCCTCCGTCCACGACCGGCGCGTCGCCGATCGAGATATCGGGAAACAGGTCGCTGCGAATCACTTCCTGGTTCTCGATTCTTTGTTCCACTCGCACCCGATCCATGACCTGCACCAGGGTGTCGTACGCTATTTCCGCTTCCAGCAGGATCGCCGCATCGGTCTTTGCCGGGTACCGCTTCTTGATATCGGCAAGCTTGGTACTCAATGACTCGTAATCGTAGCCGTCGACCGAATTCGGATACACGCCCAGTGCGCCGACATTCCTGTCGCCGACCTCGATCTGTTCTTTCCTGACGGTAATTTCCAGCTGGAACGTTTGCTCTTGCGGATCGGCGGGCTCGGTAGAGGAGCCTGGCAGATTCAGTTCGAGAATCGCCAGACGCGAGAACACCGCCGTAATCAGCAGGAACGGAACCAGGATTACCATCAGGTTCATGAACACCGTGATGTTGAGCTCGGCCGTTGCGTTGTTCCGCCGACGACCGCCGCTGTGGCTGCGAATCATTGTTTATGCACCGGAGGGCTTCAGCTGACGTTCGGTGATGGCATTCAGAAACTTGACGCTCGCCATCTCCAGGCTGTCGACGATCTGGTTGGTCTTGGTCTGCAGCAGCGCATGAATCAGCAGTAGCGGGATGGCGACGATAAGTCCGAACGCGGTCGTGTTCATCGCGACAGAAATACTCGCCGAGAGCATGTCCGCCTTGTCCGCGGGGTTCGCATTCGATACGGCGGTAAACGCGGTAATCAGGCCGATAATCGTGCCGAGCAGTCCCAGCAGGGTTGCGATGTTGGCAAGCGTGGCCAGGTAGTGCGTGCGCTTTTCAAGGCGCGGCAGCACTTCCATCAGGCTTTCTTCCATCGCTTTCTCCACGTCGTCACGGCGGCGCGCTGATTTCACACGATACAGGCCGTAAGTCAGGATCGAAGCAATGGCCGCTTTCGACTTGGCGGTCAACGTCGCCGCTTCCTGGAAATTTCCGGCCTTGAGGTAAGGCACAATCTTTTTCCACAGGTTGCGGTTACTGGCACCTGACACGGTGAGATACAACCAGCGCTCGACGGCGATAGCCAGACCGAGGCCGAACACGATCAGGATCGGGTACATGAATACCCCGCCCTCCTGGAAAAAACGCACTATGGCGCCCAAAATGTCCATCTGATTACTCCTCTTGAAATCAAATCGCTTGCGTATCTACTCTGTCGTACCGCCGTACAGGTCGTTGTAGTAGTCGACCTGCCGCAAAAATTCCGTTCGATCCACCGGCGCCATCACTTCGTCGAGCAGCGTGTTGACCGGCTTGCCGGTCAGATCGCCCGGATCCGACTTTTGCCAGGGCACGATGTACAGAACTTTCGGCAGCTCCTGGTTGCCGGTAATTTCCGTACGGTCGAGTTCCAGCCGATCCATCACCTGTTCCCCGTCCGACTCGCGCCGGACATCCGCCGACAGAACTGCTGAGGGCACTCCCGGCTCGAGTGCATCGCGCTCGCGGGCACGGTCGTTGGCAACGGCATCGACCTCGGCCTTCGTTGCCTCCGCCGGGATCCCGGTTGTTGGCATGGCCGCCTCCTGCGCAACGGCGCCGGTGAAAAGCAATAATCCCGCGAGTGTCCACTTCATACCTGTCACTCCGTCACATTTGCGGTTCTTTGTGCGTTGCCGAGCCGCCGTTTGAGGTCCGCGATCCACTTCGTGACCTGCTCGTCGTCGCCGCCGAGCTCCTGGTAACGTTCGAAATGCTGCAGTGCGAGATCGAGCCGCTGCAGATAGAGTTCGTTGAGGACGCCCAGGTTGTAGTGTGCCAAGGCGTACTCAGGGTCCGCTGTGACGGCCTTCATATATGCCGCTTCGGCGTCCATGAACCGGCCCTGGCGGCGCAGCAGCATGCCGAGCTGGTTCAATGCCGCCGGATGCTGCGGATCGAGTATGAGTGCATCGGTCAGGCTGTTCTCGACCGCTTTGTCGTTGCCCTGGCGCGCGTAAATGATCGCGATGTTGACGTGCGCTCCGGGATAATCCGGGTACTGCAGCAGGAACTCCTTGAAACGCAGCTCTGCATCGAGCGCGTTCCCGGCAGCCATGGCACTCACGGCCTGCTCGTAAAGAGTCTGTGCTTTCGGTGGCACCTCGCGCACGATGCCCGATTCGTTAGTTCCGCGTTGCGCCTGGCCGGCTTGTTTTGCCGGCTTCGGTCCCGAGGCGCACGCCGAAAGCACGACGCTGCACGCGACTACCAGCATCGCAGTGCCAGCGCGCATGCATCGCTGCTCAATAAAGCGCTGTAACCACATTCTCGCTGCGCTCCAGTTTCGCGTATCGCGCCGGCAACAAGATCGCCAGCGCATCAAAACTTCGTTTCACCCACTCGTCGTACACACCGTCCAGCGTGCGGCTGGCATTCGTCTCGTATAGCTCGATGGCTTTTTCCTCGAACGGAAAGGTCTGCTCTTCGAGCAACAGGTCGTATTCCTCCAGCGCCGCCGCATCCAGGTTGCCCGGCCGCTCGGACTCCATCAGGTCCCTGCTGAATTGCTGGTAAACCTCGCCGAGGCGAAAGGTCGCTGCCGTAGTGACTTCGGCGACCCCGTAATCCGCCGCGCCGCCATACACTTTGAGGACTTCTTCCATCAGCGCTTTCTTGAGCTTCATGCTGTCCGCCAGCGGCTGTGTGATCTTCAGCTTCATGAAGCGATAGCGCACCGGTTCCGCCAGCTCCAGCGAGGCTTTGGCTGCCAGGTACCGGGCGCGGTCTGTCCGTTGCGCTCCGGCAGTTGCGTCGACGCGAATGATTTCGGCAAGCATAAGGTCGCGCGCCTGGCTGTCGCCGCTCATTTCGGTGATTTCCAGCAACCGGAAGCGCGCTTCGATCGATTCGACGATCGGATCGGGATACCGCTCGACGATGTTCTGCAACACCCGCTGCTCCGCAACGGTCTCATTTGCTGCCTTGTACAACTCCGAGGCCTTCCACAACGCTTCGCGCTTTACGTCGTCCGTGCTGTCCGGGTCGGCCGCGATGCGTTCGAACTCCCCGGCCGCTTCGGCTCCCCGGCCGGTTTCGAGATAACTGACGGCGAGTTTCTGCGTGATGTCGTCGACATACTCGCTGTCCGGGTAATTGCGGCGAAAGTCCTCGAGCACCGTGGTGGCCCTGCCCCACGCTGCCATATTGATCAATACGGCGGCTGCATCGTACTCGGCCGTGGCGCGAATCTTCGAATCGGGAACTGCCTGTCCGAGTCGCGTGAAGTGAGCGACTGCGGTATCCAGTTCGCCGGCGTCGCGCGCCAGTTCACCCTGTTTGTAAATCGACGAAGCAATGCGGTCCTTGATTTCCTGCAGCGCAATCTGATCCTCGGGCGGCGTGAACTTTCTCAGCTGGTAATAGGATGTCTCCGCATCCGCGAATTTCTGCAGATCGAACTGCGAATGAGCGATCACCGTCCACGCTGTGCGCGCCTGGGATACCTGTACCGGTGGTTCCTTGGTCACGACCGCCTGGCCGACAGCAATTGCGAGGTCGAACTGGCGCTGCTGGAACAGGCCCTCCGCTATCGTCGTCAGCACGGCGCCGGATTCGGGGTGCAGCGGATAGGTCTGTGCAAAGCGCAGGCCGCTGTCGAGATAGCGCTGGTGCCAGGCGGCTTTTGCTTCGTCCTTGAGCGTCTGTTCGTGAGCACGATACGAGAGAATCGCGGCATAGGCCGCTTCGCCAGAGTGCTGGTGCAGCGAAAAGTCGTAAGCTGTTTTCTCGAACTCTACCGTTGCCAGGTCGAAGTCCTGACTCTCGAACAGAATTTCGGCGAGCAGGAAATTGGTGTTGGCCGAGTCGGCCTCACCCGGGAAATAGTTCAGGTACTTGCGATACCAGCGCGCTGCTTCCTGATAGTCGCTGCGTTTGCCGTCTTTTTGCGCTTCGGCATGGTAGTACTGCGCGAGGTCGGTCAAATTGGCTTTCAGGTGAGCGGCTACGGCCGTGTTCTGTTCACGCGGGTTCAATACCCAGTACGGGCTGTCCATGCCGTAGCGTTCGACAAATGCTTTCTTGCCATCCAGTACCAGCGTGGGAAAGCCGCCGAGTTTGTAAGCCTCGATCACTTCGACCTGCAACAACGGCGCTTTCGGGTGATTTGGATCCTGTTTGACAAACACTTCGTAGGTTTCTGCCGCATCGACAAACCGTTGTTTCTCGAGGTACAGGTCGCCAAGGTTGATGAAAATGACGTAGCCGTACTCGGGATAACCACGTTGACTCAGGAAGCTGGCAATGCTGTCCGCGCCGTCCATATACGAGAAACTGATGCTCAGGACGCGAAAAGTGTCCTCGACGATTTCCCGCTCGGCGCGGCTGAGTGCGGCAAGTCTTTCGTCCCCGTCCTGTATCTCGACCCCGGAAATCTTGCGGTCCAGCAGTTCGAAAAACGGTTGCAGGCTGTCCTCGTGCATTGCCAGCTTGAATTGGGACCAGCCGAGTTTGTAGAGCGCCTGCTCATAGAAACGTGAGGCATCGCCGGCGGAGACGACGCTCCGGTACGCTGCCTCGGCCTCGTTGTAATCCTTGCGCAGGAAGAGCATTTCTCCGCGACGGAACTGCACTTCGTCTATCAGCACTGTTCCCGGGTATCGGTCCACCAGCTCGTTCAGTACCCGTAGCGCGTCGTCATTCTTGCCCGCGATCTCGTACGCGCGTGCCAACTGGTAAAGTACCGTGTCGTTGCGGCGATAGTCCGGATACGTTTCGAGCAACTTATGAAAAAGCGCGGTCGCGCTCTCGTAACCCGCCTGGTCCAGTGACTCCATGTTGCTCTGCAACTGTGCGGCTTCGCTGGCCTCGAGTTCCAGGTCCGCCAGCCGGCGCATCGCTTCGGCTCGCAGCTCCGGGTCGTTCGACACCAGGTCGAGGAAGGCCCGGTAATTTTCGCGGGCCTTGTCGGAACTGTTGACGATCAGTTTCCCTGGCCTGACTTCCACAGCCTTTTTATCCAGGCTCTTGATCGTGCCCTTTTCCTTGACGTCCGCGGCCGCAACCGAGGCGATTCCGCAGGCCGCCAGCAGCCAGACGGCAACTTTCACCGTGAAGGAGGTCATTTCGACGCCTCGCCGACGGTCGATGAGAGGTCGTAAATCGCGGCGAGCGCGAAGCGTGCCTGCACCGTATACGTATCAAGGCGTTGTTTTTGTGCCTGCAGCTCGTCCACGGCAATGGATTGCAGGAAAGCGCGCTGCATCGCCATCGACACATCCACACGATCGAGCAATTCGTTGATCTTGGGATCAAGTCCGTCGATCCGTTGATTGAACCCGGCAAATAGCAGCGGCTCGGTGCGGATCGATTCGTCTACCTGGCGCCGTGCGCGCTGCGTTTTAACCAGCGCCTCGCCGCTCTGGCGCAGGTCGCGCCGTATCAGTGCAGCGCGAACCTTGAATTCCTTGTCGAGGTCCCATTGAAGAACTCCCTTCAATAACCGGATCTTGTGCTGGAATTCCTCGGCCTCGGGAATGTTCGCCTGCAGGCCCGGGTTTCGTTCCATGGCGATGATCTCGCCCCAAAGCGAGAACTCGTGCGCGGTTGCCAAGGCAAGCGAATCATTGCTCTTTTCGATACTGTCGAGGCGGGCGTCGTTCTCGAGCTTCCGTTGCACCATGCTGTCGAGATCTGCGTTTGCAAGGCTTTCTTCGGCACGCGGCAGTCTTGCGTAATAGGCCATTTCACGCGTCTCGAGCATGCTGCGATAAACGTCTACGCTCTGGCGCCAGCCGTCGAGGTTTCGCAGCAGGTAGGCCAGGTCCCGGTAGTTTTTCAGCCCTTCCTGAAAGCGGTGTGTTGCCAGCAGGTGATACAGGTATCGCGATTCCGTGCCTTCCGGCAGTTCCTCGACTTTCCAGTGCCAGCCGGTCGTGCCTGCCGCGTCCTGTGACAGGAAGGCATCGAACAATTCGCCCGACTCGATTTTCTCGATCGTGTTGTCGATTCGAGACGTTTCTTCGTAGAACGCTTCGATTGCGTTCAGGTAATGGTCGGCTGCCTGGCTGATCGAATCGAGCTTGGCCATGGCGTAGGGTATGGCGAGCATGGATTCCTGGACCGCGGGATCGAGCAGATTGCGCCCGCGCAATTCCATCCACGGCACCAGCGCCCGCTGGTAGTTGTCGATCTCGGCGTCAGCCCAGCCGACGCCCAGCAACGCTTTGTTGGAGAACGGCCCGGACAACC
>Ga0299906_10000990_pt1 | contig 24785 bp, 19 predicted proteins | sample RVTome_14_FD_200259 | JGI IMG/M metagenome (GOLD analysis project Ga0299906, IMG submission 200259) | Soil microbial communities from uranium-contaminated site in the Upper Colorado River Basin, Wyoming, United States - RVT145D125 (version 2) ...
GTTGTCGCCGCTCGAGCGCAGCTCCAGGGCGTCCTTCAGGGCGGGAGCACCCAGGTCGAGGGTGGCCTGGGCGTTCACCCCGGGCTCGTAGCTTCTGTTCACGATCGCGGGCTGCCACAGGAGAGACGGGGCCGGCTCGGGACGGTGCAGGACGTAGGGGACCTCGCGCCCCGCGGCGTCGACCACCCGCAGGTCGCCGAGGTCGAGGCGCGCGGCCTCGTACAGGTGCGGGTCGAGCCGGATGGCGACTCGCCCCCGGCCCTCCACCTCCACCTGCCGCTCGAACGCCGCGCTGGCAGCCGCCGCCGGCGGGCCGGCCGCGAGCAGCGCCATGAGCGCCAGGGACGTCACGCGTCGGGCTCCGGCAGCAGGCGGGTCCGGAAGCGCAGGTTGAGGTACGCCCCTGCCAGCAGCAGCAGCGCCACCACCAGGAAGGAGAGCATCCGGTAGACGGCCTGCAGGTTCGCCAGGTCGAGGAGAACCAGCTTCGCCGCGGTGAGAGCGAAGAGCGCATAGCCCGAGTAGAAGAGCGGGCGACCCCGGGCGGCCAGCCCCGCTCCGAGCAGCCCGGTGGCGAAGCTGGCCCAGAGCGCCGAGACGGCGAGGCTGCCCCGGAAGCGCGCCGCCTGGGCCGCCGCTGCGTCGCCGGCGCCGCGAGCGATCGAGGCCTGCTGCTCGAAGGCGCTCTGCGTCTCGCCCGTGAGCAGGGAGAAGAGCAGGAGCAGCCCGAGGCCCGCGAGCACGGGACCGAGCTGACGGTCGGGGGACTCCCCCGCCCGCCGCGGGCCGCGGGCCAGGACGTACACCGCTCCCATGAAGAGCACCACGGCCAACCATGTGCCGAAGGCGGGGTTGAGCACGGGAGTGAAGCGCTCGGCGTGGAGCGGCAGGTGCCAGTAGACGAGCCGCAGCGCGGCGACGCCGAGCAGCGCGTAGCCCCCCCAGCGGGCCAGGCGCGCTCCGAAGCGCACCCCGAGGCCGAAGAGGACGGCGGCCTCGGCAGCCCACGCCAGGGTGATGCCGTGCAGCCCGAGCTGAACGGGGACGGCCAGCGTCAGGAAGCCGGCCGCCAGGCCCAGGAGCAGCACGACGTGCCTGGAGTCGACCGGGTCGCGCCGGCGCGCGGCGAGGCCCAGGGCCAGGTAGAGCGCGGCCAGTCCGACCGAGATCGGTCCCAGCAGGGAGCTCTCCTCGCTGAGGATGCGGTAGAGCCCCGACCAGAGCAAGCCCGCGGCGACCATGTGCGCGGCGACCTCCGGCCATCCCGTCCGCCGTCCGAAGGCGAAGCCCGCGACGGCGAACAGGGCCAGGTAGCCCCCCGCCACACCCGCGACCAGCGTCAGGGCCTCGCCCTCCCGTCCGGGATCGAAGTGCGCCCCCAGCCAGGCGTGGCTGGCCAGCGCCGCGGCCGCGACCCCCGCCGCCTCCGCCCAGCGCCAGCGCGCCCGGGCCAGCACCGCAACCGCACCCATGGCCGCCAGCAGCGCCGCCAGCGACAACGGGCGGTCCGCGGCGACGGCCATCGCCGCCACGGCGCCGCCCCCGAGCAGCAGGGCCGCGACCTCGAGGACCGGCTGGCTCGCGGTGTGGACGCCCGGCGCGGAGACCACGAGCAGCAACGCCCCGGCCGCGATCCAGACCCCCATCCACCCGAACTGCGCCGCGCTCCAGTGGGCGGCCGCCCAGGCGGCCAGGGGAAGCCCGATCGCGGCTCCCGCGACCACCGACAGGCCCGCCGCGATCCGGCTCGCGGAGTGCAGTCCGAGGGCGGCGAGACCCAGGGACATCGCGATCAGCGGGGCGGGACGGTCCGCCCCGGCGGCCAGCACGGAGAGGCCGAGACCGGCCAGACCGAGGACGGCGCCCAGCCCCCAGGCCCGCTGCTTGCGGGCCGCCCCGAGGGCGAACTGCGCCGTGAACAGCGCGATCCCCGCCGCCGCCACGCCGAAGCGCTGCGGCTCGAAGTGCTCGGCGTACCACCCGGTGTAGAGGACCAGGGTCCCGAGCAGGGCCAGGGGCAGGGTCTCGGGCCAGGGCTGCCGGTGGTCCAGGAACAGCGCGCCGAGGTTCAGGACCAGCAGGTACGCCAGCAGGGCTTCGCCGCGGTCGGCCCCCGTGGTGAGGAGGACCGGCGTGAGGTAGCCGCCGACCCAGCCCAATCCCGCGAACAGGCGAGCGTCGAGCCTCGCCGACAGCGCGACGGCACACACCGTGATGCCCAGCATCAGGGCGCCGGCGAAGCCCCGGGGCACGAGCTGGTAGAACCCGTGGGCGGCGAAGGCCGAGACGTAGAGTCCCGCCAGACCCATGGCGGCGATGCCCTGGCCGAGGGGACCGTACTCGCGGCGCATCATGCGCAGGCCCCAGGCGACGAGGCCGAGGCCCGCGACCGCCCCGGTCAGCACGCGACCCGAGGGACCGACCCAGTCGTTCTCCCAGGCGTGCCTCACGAACAAGCCCAGGAAGACGATGAACGCGAGGGCACCCCCCGCCACCAGCACCTTCGGCCCGAGCTGCGTGGCGAAGTCCACTCGGGTCGTGGCCGGGGGAGCCGCCGGGGTCGGGCGGGACGCCTCGACGGCGGGCGAGCGCGCCCCTACCGGCTCACGGGGCGGAGGCAGCGTCGCGGGTGGTGGCGGGGCCGGAGCCCGTGGCGCAACCGGCACCGGCGCGACGGGCACCGGGGCTGCCGGCTCCCGAACGCCGACGGGCGCGGCCGCCGTGTGTGGCCGGGGAGCCGACTCCAGGCTCCCCAGGCGGTCTTCCAGCGCGCGGAGCTCGCGGCTCAGGGAGCCGACGCGCACCAGCGCCACGATCGCCAGTATCGGCGTCAGGACCAGGACACCGAGCACGAGCAGCGCGACCAGCACGGCGAATCCGTCCACGGTTCGCCTCCCTTCCGAGAACCCGCGTTCAGGCTAGGGGAGCCGAGCCCGCTCCGGCGCCCGGCTGTGACGGTTCGCGAACTGTCACCCCGGTCGGGGAGCTCAGCGCCGCACCTCGCCGGTCATCGGGACGAAGCGCACCGGGAGGACGGAGCTCTGCTCGTAGGAGTCGCCGCGCCGGGTCACGACGATCAGCTCCTGGAAGTCGTCTCCCACGGGCAGCACCATGCGGCCCCCGTCCTTCAGCTGCTGCTTCAGCGGCTCCGGGATCCTGGGAGCGGCCGCGGTCACGATGATCGCGTCGAAGGGAGCCCGCTCGGGCCAGCCGCCGTAGCCGTCCCCCGCCCGGACGTGGACGTTCGCGTAGCCGAGGCGGGCCAGCCGCTCCCCGGCCTCGCGGGCCAGCGGCTCCACGATCTCGATGGAGTAGACCTCCTCGACGATCTCGGCCAGGACCGCTGCCTGGTACCCGGATCCGGTCCCGATCTCCAGGACGCGCTCGGAGCCCGTGAGCCCCAGCGCCTCGGTCATGAAGGCCACGATGTAGGGTTGGGAGATGGTCTGGCGATGCCCGATCGGCAGCGGGTGGTCGGCGTAGGCCTCCCCCCGCAGCTGCGGCGGGACGAACTCGTGACGGGGCACCTCCCGCATCGCCCGCAGCGTCCGCGGGTCGCGCACGTCCCGGGCCTCGATCTGGTCCCTCACCATGGCTTCCCGGGCCTCGGCCGGATCCGTCTCGGCTCCGGTCGGGCACGCCGCGACCAGGAACGCCGCTGCGGCGAGCGGTGGAACGGGCGACACGCTCGATTCTAGCAGCGGCGCACCCGACTGTCGGGAGCGAGCGGGTGAAACCCGCGAGGCTGGAGGTGCGCTCGCTGCCGGCGGTGGCTGTCGGCTGGCGGACCGGGCGGCGCTCCCCGTGCGGTCCTCGCTCGGCACAGGCAGGGCTGCGGTCCTCCGCGGAGTCCTCCCGCCCGGCCCGCTTCCGGCCATTCCGGGCCGGCTTCGGGTGCTCCTCGAGGGGGTTTCTCAGGAGCGGCGCACCGGGTGGCGGGACGGGGACTCAGTACGCCTGGGCGAAGTAGACCTCGCGGCCCGGCGCGCCCGTCACGATGTCCGGCGCGGGGCGCTCCTCCTCGGGGATGACCCGGATCGTGGCCTTGGTCTCGTCCTTGATCCGGCGCTCCACATCCGGGTCGCCCGCCCACCCAGCCACGATCAGGCCGCGGCGGGTCGCCATGGCCTGCTTCAGCTCGTCGTAGCTGGAGACGCGAGTGGTGCTCTGCTCGAGGAAGCCCCTGGCCCGCTCCAGCAGGCCGCTCTGCAGCGCGGCGAGGCGCTGCGGCACCTCCTCGGCGATCCCGGAGAGGGGAACGAAAGCCTTCTCGCGGTTGTCCCGGCGCACCAGGACGCACTGCTCCTTCTCCACGTCCTTCGGGCCGATCTCCATGCGCAGCGGCACGCCGCGCATCTCCCAGTCCGCGTACTTGTACCCGGTCTGCTGCGTGTCCCGGTCGTCGAGGTGGACCCGCACCCCGGCGTCCCGCAGCCGCTGCTGCGCCTCCCGGGCCTTCGGGAGCACGGCCTCGTTCCAGTCCCCCTTGCGGGGCGGGATCGGCACGATCACGACCTGGTAGGGCGCGACCCGGGGCGGCAGGATCAGCCCGGAGTCGTCGCCGTGGGTCATGATCAGCGCACCGACGAGGCGGGTCGAGACGCCCCAGGAGGTCGACCAGGGTCGCTGCCGCTTCTGCTCCCGGTCCAGGAACTCGATGTCGTACGCGGTGGAGAAGTGCTGGCCCAGGTTGTGGCTGGTCCCGGCCTGGAGCGCCCGCCCGTCCCCCATCAGCGCCTCGATGGCGTAGGTGCGAAGGGCCCCCGCGAACTTCTCGCTGTCGCTCTTGCGCCCCCACACCACGGGCATCGCCAGCAGCTCCTCGGCCAGGCTCCGGTAGACGCCCAGCATGCGCAGCGTCTCCTCCTCGGCCTCGGCCTCGGTCTCGTGGAGGGTGTGCCCCTCCTGCCAGAGGAACTCGGTGGTGCGCAGGAACGGCCGGGTGACCTTCTCCCAGCGCACGACGTTGCCCCACTGGTTCAGGAGCACCGGGAGGTCGCGCCAGGAGCCGACCCACTTCGCGTACATCGAGCAGATCATGGCCTCCGACGTCGGCCGCACCGCCAGGGGCTCCTCCAGCTCTTCGCCGCCGCCGTGAGTGACCCAGGCGCACTCCGGTGAGAAGCCCTCGACGTGCTCCTTCTCCTTTTCCAGGAAGCTCTTCGGAATGAACAGCGGGAAGTAGGCGTTCTGGTGCCCGGTCTCCTTGATGCGGCGGTCGAGGTCGGCCTGGATCGCCTCCCAGATCGCGTACCCGTAGGGGCGGATGATCATGCAGCCCTTGACCGGACCGTAGTCGGCCAGCTCCGCCTTCAGCACCGCGTCCAGGTACCACTGGGAGTAGTCCTGGCTCCGGGGGGTGATCTCCTTGAGCGTGCGCTCGCCCTGCTCCGGCTTCTGCTTCGACATGCCCGTCCGCGGCTCCTGATCTGATGGGGACGCCGGCCCGCACGGTGCCGGCCCGGAAAGTGATGCAGTGTAGCACCTCGACGGGAATCGGGACTTGACCCGGCGGCGCGGGAGACCTATGTTCGGGGCGGCCTCGCGGAGCGTTCCCGCGCTCTCACCGGTTCGCCGCAGCTCTCCCGGAAACGAGAAGACCGTGACATTCCCATGGATCGCGGGGGCCCTCGCCGTCTGCGCGGCCGCCCAGACCCCCACCTACACGAACGCCGACCTGGAGCGCGTCCGCCCGCTCCGCGACCAGATCGGCGGAGCGAGCGAGCCGGCCCATCGGCCGGCGCCCGCCGAGGTCGAACGGGAGGCCCCCGACCTCGACGAGGCGCGCTGGCGGCGCGAGGCCGAACGGCTCGAGGAGCGCCGGGCGCGGGACGACGACCGGATCGCCGAGCTGCGCTACGAGGTCGAGGCGCTGCGCCGGGATCCCCGGGTGCTCCCCTACAGCGACCCCCGGATCGTCCGCGCCGAGGCGCGGATCGAGCAGCTCGAGAGGCGCCGGGACGAGCGCTGGCGGCGCTTTCTGGAGCGGGCCCGGCGGGCCGGCGTCCCCCCGGGCTGGCTGAGATAGCCGTGCTATCTTCGCCGGCATGCTCCAGATCGACGTCGACCTGGGGCCGCGCAGCTATACCGTCAGCATCGGTCACGGCCTGCTGTCGCGGATCCCCGAGCTGAGCCCCGTCTCCCGGCGGCCCCACGTGATCGTCTCGGACTCCCGGGTCTGGGCGCTCCACGGTCGCCGGGTGGAGCGGGCGCTGGGCTTCCTGGGGCCCCACCAGCTTGTGCTGGTGCCTCCCGGCGAGCGCTCCAAGTCCAGGGCCGCGCTGGCGAGGCTCCACGACGCCTTCCTCGAGGCGGAGCTGCGCCGGGACGGGCTGGTGGTCGCGGTCGGGGGCGGCGTGGTCGGCGATCTGGCCGGCTTCGCCGCCGCGACCTTCATGCGGGGGGTGGACTGGCTGCTGCTCCCTACGACGCTGCTCGCGATGGTGGACAGCTCGGTCGGCGGCAAGGTCGGGATCAACCATCCGCTGGGGAAGAACCTGATCGGCGCGTTCCACCAGCCGGCGGGGGTGATCGCAGACCCGGAGCTGCTGGAGACGCTCCCCGCGCGGCAGCGCCGCAGTGGTGCCTACGAGATCCTCAAGTGCGGCCTGATCGCCGACGTCGACCTGTTCGAGGGCATGGCGACGGCGCCCCCCGGCCTCGCCGGCTGGGACCGCCCGGCCGTGGACGGCGCCATCGCGGCGGCGGTCAGGGTCAAGGCCCGGGTCGTGGAGCGGGACGAGCGGGAGGGCGGCCTGAGGCGCGTGCTGAACCTCGGGCACACCGTGGGGCACGCCCTGGAGGCGGTGACCCGCTACCGGCGCTTCACCCACGGCGAGGCGGTGGGGTCGGGGATGATCGTGGCCGCGGCAATCGCCCGCGGGCGGGGCCTGCTCGGAGCAGCCAGCTACGAGCGGCTCGTGGCGGCGGTGGAGCGCGGGGGGCCGCGGCCGTCGGCGGCCGACCTCGACGTGAGCGAGCTGATGGCCGCGGTGGGCCGCGACAAGAAGGCCCTGGCCGGGCACGTCCACTTCGTCCTGCCCCGGGGGTTGGGGCGAGTGCTCGTCGCCGGCGACGTCACCCGGGCCGAGGTGCGCCGGGGCATCCGGGAGCTGGTGCGCCGGGAGCGACGCTCCTCCCGCCGGTGAGGATCGTCGCGGTGCTGCTGGCCGCGGGCTGTGGGCGGCGGATCGGAGCCCCCAAGGCGCTGCTCCCGCTCGGGGACGGCAGCTTCCTCACGGCGTGCGCCGCGCGCCTCGAGCGTCCCGGGGTGGACCGCCGCCTCGCGGTGACGGGGTGCGAGGCCGGAGCCGTGGCCGCGGAGGCGGCACGCGTCCCGGGGCTCGAGCTGGTGGAGAACCCGGCCTACGAGGAGGGGATGCTCGGCTCGGTCCTGGTCGGGCTGGAGCGGGCGGCGGCCAGCGGTGCCGACGCGATCCTGCTCCACCCCGTGGACCATCCGCTGGTCGCTGCGGCCACGATCGACCGCGTCGTGGCCGCCCTGGAGGCGGGCGCCCGCATCGCCGTGCCGAGCTGGGAGCTGAGGCGCGGGCATCCCCTGGGCGTCGCCTCGGCGGCGTGGCCCGCGCTCCGCGGCGCACCGGCCGGGCGCGGAGCGCGGGCCGTGCTGCGGGAGCACCCGGACTGGATCGAGCACGTGGAGGGGGACGCGGGCTGCGTCGCCGGGGTGAACACCCGGGACGACTACGAGCGGCTGATCGGTCCCCTGACAGCTATCCGTCAGCCCGGTCCGAGCGCAGCCGGCGGGAGAGGGTCGAGAGGCTGATCCCGAGGCGCTCCGCCGCCCGGTTCCGATCCCCTTCGGCCTCGCGCAGGGCGATGCGCACCGCTTCCTCTTCCGCCCGGGCGGCGGCGCGCCTGGAGACCTCGGAGAGCGTCCCCGAGAGATCGAGCACGTCCTCCAGCCTCGGGCCACCGTCGAACGCCTCGGTCAGGCGCAGGTGCTGCGGCCCGACCTCGGTCCGGTCGCAGAAGATCGCGGCCCGTTCGATGCAGTTCTGGAGCTCCCGGACGTTCCCGGGCCACGAGTGCTCCAGCAGCGCCTGCCGGGCCTCCTCGCTGAAGGTGAGCCCGCTCCGGTTGAGCTCCCGGGCGTAACGCTCGAGGAAGGCCTCGGCCAGGGGCAGGATGTCGCGCCGGCGGCGGCGCAGCGGGGGGATCTCGATGGGGAGCACCGAGAGCCGGAAGTAGAGGTCCTCCCGGAACGTCTTCGCCGCCACCTCGGCCTTCAGGTCCCGGTTCGTGGCCGCCACCACCCGGAGGTCGACGCTCAGCGTCTGCACTCCCCCCACCCGCTCGAACTGTCGCTCCTGGACGAGCCGCAGCAGCTTCCCCTGGAGAGACAGCGGCAGGTCCCCGATCTCGTCCAGGAACAGCGTGCCCCGGTGGGCCAGCTCGGCCCGGCCCTGCTTGCGTGCCCCCGCGCCGGTGAAGGCCCCCTTCTCGTGACCGAACAGCTCGTTCTCCAGCAGGTTCTCCGGGATCGCGGCGCAGTTGATCGCCACGAAGGGGCCCTTGGAGCGCGCGGAGAGCTGGTGGAGGGCGCGCGCCATCAGCTCCTTGCCCGTGCCGCTCTCCCCCAGCAGCAGTACCGTGGCGTCGGTCGACGCGGCGCGCTGCAAGGCGAGGAGCGCTTCCTTGAGTCCCGCGTCCTCTCCGAGGATCCTGGGAAGACCGAAGCGGCTCTGGTACTCCTCCTTCAGGATCACGTAGTCGGCCAGGAGCCGTCGCCGCTCGAGCGCGCGCTCCAGGATCAGCAGCAGGTGGTCGGTGTCCACGGGCTTGGTCAGGAAGTCGGCGGCACCGTCCTTCATGGCCTGGACCGCGTCGTCCACGGTCCCGAAGGCGGTCATCACCACGACCGCCATCTGTGGATCCACCTCCAGGGCGGCCCGCAGCACGTCGAAGCCGCTGCCCGCGGGCAGCCGCAGGTCGGTGAGGACGACGAGGTAGCGGATCGACTGCAGGGCCTTGCGCGCAGCGTAGGCGTCCTCCGCCTCGTCCACGCTGTAGCGCCGCGCTTCCAGCGTCTTGCGCAACACCGTGCGCAGCGACGCTTTGTCCTCGACCACGAGAATGTCGGCCATGGGGGTCAGTAGTCAGTCATCAGTAACCAGTTCTCAGTTTAAGGCGCTGGCACGGCGAACGACGACCGAGGGAATGCGGGCCGAAGAACTGAAGACTGACAACTGAGAGCTGACAGACCTACCGCAGCCAGCCGGCGGGGACGCCGGCGCGGCGCGCTTCGCGCTCCAGCTCGGCCAGGTCGTCCTGGGCGTTCTGCAGGTCCGCCTCGAGCTGGTCCAGGCGGTTCTCGGCGGCGCTGAGCTGGGCGGCCCGCTGCTGCTCCCGGTTCGCGGCCATGACGTTCTCTATGGGGTTGCGGTCCTGGCGGATGCGGACGATCTCGGCCCGGGTGGCCTCGATCTTGTCCCGGGTCGTCGCGATGGCCTCCCGCAGGCCCGCCGCCTTCGCCCGCCACTCGGCCTCTCCACCCGGGCCAGCGGAGCCATCGCCGCCCTCGCCGCCCTCTCCGCCGCCTTCCCGCGAGTCCCCCGCGGACTCCCGGGCCTGGTCGTTGGCGCGAGCCCGGCGCGCCTGCTCGCGGATCTGCGCCGGCGTCTGCCGCCTCGACTCGCCCTCTCGACCCCCGGAACCCTCTCCCTCCGACTCCTCGTCCTCCTCGACCTGGAGGTCCTCGTTCGTGTACTCCCGGGCGGGCTCCTTCAGCTTCGCGCGCCGCTCTCTCTCCCGCTCGGCGAGCTGCGCCGGGCTCTCCTCGGCGCACGGCGCGGCCGCGGGCAGCGCCAGCAGCAGCGCTCCGACCAGCGCGCCCAGGCCCCGCATCAGGACGTCGCCCGCTGCTCGAGGGCCTCCGCCCGGGCGGAGACCGCGCCGGCGTCCGGGGCATCGGGGGCGAGGCGGACGTACTCGCGGTAGGCCGCGGCGGCTTCCCGTGACCGCCCGGAGCGCTCCAGGGTCACGGCCAGGCCGCGCCGCAGCACGGCCGACTCCGGGTCACGGGCCACGCCCGACTGCATCAGCGAGAGGCTCTCCTCGCGCTGCCCCTCGCGGGAGAGCAGGTCCGCCAGCCGCACCAGGTTCACCACGTCGGCGGGAGCCAGCTCCACGGCTCGCCGGTACGCGTCGAGGGCGGCCGCGGGCTGCCCGCTCTTCTCCAGGATGTAGCCGAGCTGCTCGTGGAGGCGCTCGTCGGCGGGCACCAATGCGAGGGCCTGGGTGAGCTGCTCCACGGCCTCGTCGCTCTGTCCTTCGCCGAACAGGAGCACCGCCAGGTCGCGGCGGGCGATCGGCCATCTGGGCTGGGCCTCGATCAGGACGCGGTACTCGGCGATCGCGTCTGTGGGGCGACCGCTCGCGGCCAGGGCCTTGGCGAGATCGTTGCGGAAGTACGTTCCCCGAGGATCGTCCAGCTCGACCGCCCAGCGGAACTCGTCCAGGGCGCGCTCCCTCTCGCCGCTCTGCCAGAGCGCGTGGGCGTAGAGGTTGCGGATCTGGGGGTCCTCCGGGGCCAGGGCGACGGCCTGGGCGAGGCGGAGCACCGCATCCTCGTGGGCACCGGCCAGCAGGAGCCGGCGGCCCTCACGGGACGCGTTGGCAGCCGGCGGCGGCGAGGCGGGGACGGGCGTCGGGAGCGGGGGCGGCATCGTGGGGGCCGTGAAGGCGCTGGGGTCGACTTTCGCGGGCTCGAGCCGCGGTCCGAACTCGTAGAAGAGGACCACTACGGCCAGGAAGCCGATCCCGCCCAGGATCAGCGCGCCGGCTTCCGAGCCGGCCGCGTCACCGCGCTCGACCCTCGGCTCGGTGACGGAAACGTCGGAGAGCCACTCGCCGCAGCGGACGCAGATCTCCCACTCCACCTTGTTGCGAGTCTCGCAGGCGGGACAGAGTTTGTAGGCCTCGTCCTTCATGGGAATCCTCGCTTCCCTTTATTATAGCGATTTATCCCTCGTCAAGTGAAGTTCTTGTTCACCGCCACCTGCCGGAAAGCGAATGCCCCCGGACTGGCCAGGCGGCCAGCCGGGGGCGTTCAGGGGTCAGAGCCGTCCGCCGGCTACTCCCGGCAGACGGGGCTGCCGACGCTCTGGGCCACCGTCACCACGCTCGCGTCCTCCGGCGGCGACGGAGTCGGGGTCGTCACCGGCGTCGGCGTGAAGTCCGACCCGCCCTCCATCACGTTGAGCCGGTTCCCGGAGGTGTCGATGTCCATGGGAGCCGTGCCGATCATCTCGAAGCCCGCGTCCCCGGTGCCGTCGCTGTCGAAGTCGTAGACGTAGGCACCCGTCGCGGCACCCAGGGCGAAGACGAACGCGTCGAAGGTGCTCAGGCAGGTCACGCCCGGCTCGTTGAAGCGCTGCCCCAGGAAGAAGACCCGGCCGAAGCCGTCGGCGCTGAAGACCGTAGCCGGCTCCGAGCGGTTCCGGTAGCCCGTGGGGTAGAAGTCGTCGAAGGCAACGGTGGCATCCGTGCTGATGTCGGCGTCTCCCGCGCTGTCCTCCAGCCCCCACACCTTGAAGCCCGCCGAGGGCTCGGGCACGCGCACGTCGTGGCCGGAGCCGACGAAGACGAAGTCGCCCGCGCTGAGCTTCATCAGCGCCGGGCCGTCGGCGATCGGGTGCTCGAAGCTGGCATTGAAGAACTCGTCGCCGCTGGCCGTGTCGAACTTCCAGACCCGGCCGTGGAGGTCCGGGATGTACACCCGGGACACATAGTCGGTCTGGGGGGACCGGCTCAGGGCCAGAGGCGGGTCGAGCTGGTACGAGTTCCAGGCGGCGGGGCTCGCCACCAGGGCGTTGTTGGAGATCAGCGTGGGGTCGGGATCGCCCAGGTTGTGCGCCGTGACCACGTCCCCCGTCACCGCGTCCAGGCTGTAGAACATGCTCCCCTCGTCGGGGTTGCTCGAGTAGCCCGAGCCCACCCAGATCCGCCACTCGGGCGGCGTGTCGATCACGCCGTCGGCCGGGCTGACGTCCAGGAACTGCACGTTCCCCACAGCGGGGACCGACCAGGTCTGCCCCATGAGGCTGTACGGGATCGTGTCGGGAACGTTGACCTCGTTGCCGTTCAGGTCGACGTCCGGGTTGCCACGGCTGAAGGCCACCCAGGGCGGGTTCGCCTCGAGAGCCGGCCGGGTGTACGGCCCCGGCGCCGTGACGTCGAGGGCGGTCAGGTGCTTCCCTCCCGCACCCCGCCCGAAGTAGATGAAGGTCCTCCAGCGGCCGGCGAAGGTGAAGCCCGTCACGGTGAACGGCTCCGCCACGAAGATGTCGGCGAGACGGATGGAGGTGGAGATCCCGTAGACGTGGTTGTCGCGGGTCTGACCGCCCCGCATCAGCGGGCTGACGTTGCCGAGCAGGTCGAAGGGCAGGTAGGCCCACAGCTCCTCGCTGGTCGCGCCGCTCAGGGCGTGGAGCACCACGTTCGTCCCCGCGAAGAGCACCGACATCCGCGGCTTGAGGTTCAGGTCCGAGGTGGCCCCCACGTCGTCGATGTCCGGGTTGCGCAGGCCGAAGCCCAGGTCCAGCTCGTTGATCCCCTCCCGGTTCGCGTCGCGCCGGCCGTCCCGGAACAGGACCCACTCCCGCGTGTGAGTGTTGGGCGTGGTCCGGAGCGGCGGCGACATCACCGCCGGCTTCGAGAAGGTGCTGTCACCCATGATCCAGTCGCGGTCCTCGTAGAGCAGCGCACTCGCGACGTCGCGTCGCGCCAGGCCGTCCCCGCCCAGGGCGAGCTGGGCGCCCGCCAGCCATGCCAGCAGTATCTGGCGCGACTCCTTGCGGGCGGTGGCGATGTCCGAGGTCGCGCACGCCGCGGGGGCGGCCCCGTAACCGGCGTCCGCGGAGGCCTCGCAAGCCCCGTAGAAGCTCCGGAGCTGGGCGAACGTCAGGACGGGAGTCGAACCGGCCCCGATGCCCAGGGCATCATCCAGGGGACCCGCCGTGCCGACGATCGGGTCGACGTCGGTGATCCCCGAGTCGAGCCCGGCCTGGTTCGGCGGCCAGAGCGCCACCACGTTGCGGCCGGTGGCCGCGGCGCTGTCGAACTGGGTGTCCGAGCTGCGGGGGAAGCGGCCGCCGCCCGCCGAGGTGAAGATGCGGCGCTTGATCAGGGCGGCTCCCGTCCCGATATCGTCCACGCTGGCCCCGCCGTGCAGCTCGTCGAAGGCGAACTCGTTGAGCACGCCGCCGGCACCCGTGGTCGCCGCCATCACCTGGGAGACGTTGTCGTAGAGGGTCTGGCCCGCGTCCCACAGCCCGGTGGTGTTGACGGCCACCGGCACCTGCCCCGCCGTCCCGTCGTTGCGGAACGCCTCGACGGTCCCCTCCCAGTTGGGAAGGCTGAACGACGACTGGAACAGCAGGTTCGCGCGCTCGTCGTAGCGGGTGTCGGGGTCCAGCGGGTCGGCGGGGGGCACCGCCAGCTCGAAGACGCTGCCGATCACCCCCGGGGAGGCGGCGAAGGTACCGCTCGAGACCGCGATCTCGAGAGCCGAGGTGAGTGCGTCGATCAGCTCGTCGGTGTTCGTGGCGAGCAGCGCGTCGCGGCAGGGGGCCGTCGGGTCGGTCCCCGGGCAGGTACCGCTCACGGTGCCCCCCGAGCCGGCGCGGGCGATCTCGTTGGCGGCGGCCATGTCCACCGCCGTCGTGAACGCGATCACGAACACCTCGGCCTGCCGCTGCGCGTCCCCCTCGGTATACAGGTCGAACGCTGCGGTGACCGGGTCTCCGTTGCAGGTCTCGTCGCCGTCCGTCAGCAGGATCACAAAGTTCTTCTGGAGGCCTCCAGTCGGGTCCAGCTCGAAGACCGGCGGGGTCGCGGTCCGGATGCCGTTGAGCGCTCCGCCCAGCGGGGTGCCCTGGGCGGACCGGATCCCGACCTCCGGCGTGATGCTGGGACCCCCCGTCAGGTCCATGGCCTCGGGGGTTCCCAGGCCGAAGTTCGCGCCTGTGTAATTGCCGACCTCGATCTCGGCTCGAACCGCGTCCAGCACCAGGTCCGCGTTGTCGCCGTTGCACGGCGCGACCGTCGCGAGCACCGCCGCTCCACCACAGTTCGACCCGCTCCCGGTGTCGAAGATCGCCGACGAGTAGTAGTACGTGGCCGTGTACGTGCCGGCGGGGATGCCCAGGGTCGTGGCCTGGGCCGCGCTCACGACGCCCTCCATCTGGACGCAGGGGCGCGCCTCGTCCGCGACGCCGTTGCCGTCGCTGTCGGGGTTGAAGCCCGTAAGGCCGGCCGGCGGGTTGGGGCAGGTGATCGGCCCGTCGCTGATCAGCTTGTTGCCGTTGTTGCCATCGTTGGGATCCATGTTCCAGACGTACTTGCGGCCGTGGCGGAGGCGCTTCGACTGCAGGTAGTAACGGCAGTCCGTCCCCGGCGTACAGCCCACAGGGTAGGGCTGGTTCCAACCGACTGTGCCTGCGACTTGGCCTGGGCCTGGGCTCCGGGGGAATGCATTCCCGTCGGCGGATGCGTTAACGTCGCCGCGACCGTTGCCAAAGCTGCGGTAGACGTCCGCCGAGCCCGTACCGTCGTGGTCGGCGAAGTCGTCGTCGAGCTGGCACCAGTAGCCCGGGCGAATGTCCCCATCCCGCGGGCACCGGTAGTTCAGATAGAAGAGACCCGCTGCCACATCACCGGAGACGTAAACGACGGGGCCGTCGTCGCGGCCGTCGTTGTCGAAGCTCTCGTCGTTGTTCAGCTCCTTGTCCGAGGCCAGGGCGTTGTAGGTGGCGATGCCGAAGTTCATGACGCTCCGGTTCGCCCGGACCACCTGGTCGACGGCGGCCTTGGCCTGGTAGAAGCGGCTCGCCGGGTCGTCGCCGCCCACCGAGAAGTTGTCGGTGTCGGTCGGCCACTTCATCGACCCCGAGGTGTCGAAGATGATCATCACGTTGTTCTTGATCTGGACGTCCAGGACCTCCAGGGGGTCGATCCCGAACTCCGCCGCCGCCTGCATGCGCTGGTCGCCGACCAGCAGCAGGCCGAGCCCCAGGGCCGTGCCGATCAGGCCCATCCGCCAGTAGTGGGGTCGCTGTCCCCTGTCCGTGGTCGTCATCGCGCCTCCTGCGCCCTGTGTGCCGGCGGCTCCGCTCATCGCTCCCCCCCTCACTCGGTTGCGGCGCCGATTTCGTCGACGCTGCCGCCCGCGACGCCCTCGAGGCCTTCCGCGGTGATCTGGCCGCACTGGTCGTAGTTGGAGCCGGTGGGACCGGCGCCGATCTGACCCGAGTAGTTCTCGCAGCCGCTGGGGTCGATCCGCTGCAGGCTGATCTCCATGTAGCGGACGGCCCGGTTCTCGAGCTGCTGGGCGCCCAGGTAGGGCGCCGTCCCCTCGACGGTGAGGATCACCGTGTCCTCCGAGTCCTCCCAGAACCACTCCGCCCCGATCTGCCTGGGCTCGAGGGCCCGGCGCACCCAGATCGTGAAGGTCCCGTTGAGCTGCTCGCCGAGGAAGTTGGAGGTGTTCTGGAACGGGAAGGCCTGCGCCGGGATGTCCATCACGTTGCCGTAGCCCGTGCCGCCCCGGTCGTCGCAGGGCTGGTTCTCCCAGTTGCGGCTCGCCTCCCCGCTCGGCCCGGTCCGGGCCAGGGTCCAGTCGCCGGGAGGGTCGTCCATCTCGCACGGATCCGGCGACGCCGTGGCGCAGCCCGTCGCGGCCCGCCGGTCGCCGACCAGGGTCCTCAGCTCGTTCATCTGGAGCAGCCGCTTGCCCACCTCGGCGCCCGCCTCGGCGTTGTAGTAGGCCTGCTGGCTCCAGCGGTAGTTCGTGGCGATCTGGAGCTCCGTGGAGGTGGTCGCGGCCAGCGCCATCCCGAGCAGGGTCAGGACCATCAGTGTGAGCATGGCCAGGATCAGGGCGAAGCCCGCCTCCGGCCCGGCTCCGGTATTGCGCTGCTGCGGGATGCTCATCGTCAAGCCTCCTGGGACACGCGTGTCCCGTGGGGTCTTCGGGCTCCTCAGTACCATTCGGGGGCCCCAGTGATCAGGGAGAGGTTGTGGAGAATGGCCCGGGGCGCGATGACGCTCACGAGCTGGCCCCGCATCGCCGAGCCGGTCGCCGAGGTCGTGGCCCCGGCCAGGTTCCTCTGGACCGTGCGCGCGCCCAGGGTCACCCGCACCTCGCGGACGACCGTGGTGGGATCTCCGAAGACCATGGCTCCCGGCGTGCCGCACCAGTCGTCGACTGCGGCGCAGGCGGGGTAGTTGTACTCGACCTGGAGGTCCTCCACGCCCCGGGCGACCAGCCGCCACCCCGCGTCCGCAGGGGCTGCCGCCGGGTCGTCGAACACCGTCGAGCCCGAGTCGCTGAAGCCGCCGAGCTCGCTCCTCCACAGCCCGGGGATGCCGTCGGCATCCGGTGCAATGAGGTAGCGGATCACGACCGCCTGCGCGATGAAGGAGGGCTCCTCGGGGTTCGGGACACCCGGTGGGCAGGTGCTGCTCTTGATCGTGAACGGCACCGGGCAATCGATGTCCTTTTGAGCCTGAATCCCTGCGTCGGGGAAATTCCCCGCCTGCCCCGGAGGAAAGTTGATCCCGTCGCCGCCCGTCTCCTCGTGAGCCCAGCCGAAGGAAGCGCCGCCTGAGGGGTAGGTCAGCACCATCGGGGACTTTTCTGCGAAGCAGTCCGGAAGGGGCATCGCCCCGCCGACCTTCACGCCCACCGTCGTGTTGTTGTCCACCGGTATCACCGGGCACTCCGGCGGGCTGCCGACGATCTGCAGCACGTCCGTCGGTCCGTTCGGGCCCGTCATCGGCCTCCCGCCGGCGCCGGTCCCGAAGCCGTCCAGGTTGTTCGCGAACGTCTGCGTGTAGAGCGGGAACCTGTTGCCCGCGATCCCCACATCCGCCTGGATGCGGGCCATCCCGAGCCGGATCGCCTGCTGGCGGTCGGTCAGCTCGGGCTCGCGGCGGAACGCGTTCTGCCCGCCCGTGAGCAGGCCGTACATGGCCCCGGTGATGATCATGGTGACGACGAGCGCCACCATCAGCTCGATGAGGGAGAAGCCCGCCTGGGGATTCCCGGGAACGACGGGCTCGGCGACCGGGCCCTGCGGAGACGTGCTGTGCCGGTTCATGCTCTCACCTCTCCTAGCAGGGCGGGGAGGGCAACGTGCACGAGCGGAAAGTCGTGAACTCCGCCCGGGAGCGCGGCCCGGCCAGCGGCGCCAGGCTCTCCGCCCGCACCCGGATGAACTTCGTCGGAGGTCCGGCGGCGGCGATGTCGGTGGTGGTCCAGCGCACCTTGATCTGTCCCACACCCAGCACCGCCCGGCGCGAGTTGTAGTTGGTCCCGGTGACGCACGTTGCCGCCGTGGCGTCGCAGTCGGTGAGCGGGCCCTGGTCGGTGTCGAGGTCCCCTCCCGCCTGCAGGTTGTCGAAGCGGATCGCCTTGAGGCGCTCCATGACCTCGGCGGCCTCCGCCGCCGCCGCGGTACCGTGGTTCGCGATGCTGTTCGAGGACGCCGCCACCACGAAGAGGTTCGTGATCGCGATCAGCCCGAAGGTGAGCACGACCATCGCGATCAGCGCCTCCACCAGGGTGAAGCCGGCCTCGGGGCTCGGGGTGGTCTCATGGGACATCGCTCTCCCCCTCACTGGACGATCCGGGCTCGGCCGCCGGCGCCGACCTCGAGCTGTCGCGTCAGGCCCGTCGACGGCTGGCCCAGGAAGATCGTGCTCGCAGTGGCCGTGTTCGTGATGAGGTCGGTGCCCCCGAAGCCGGTGATGGCGTCGCACTCGTCCCCGGGATCGCAGTACGCGCCGTAGCGGTCGTAGGAGAAGGCCGCGTCGTTGGCGGTGCCGTTCGGGTCGTCGAAGATCACGCCTGTCGGCAGCGTCTGGACGAAGCCGCGCTGGGCCACGGCCCAGTCAGCGGCCGAGGTCAACAGGGTGTCCAGCGCCGTCGTGTCGTCGACGGGGTTCCCGTCCTGGGGCCGCTGGTCGTCCAGGATCACCCACTGATACGTCGTGGGGCTGACCACCACGAACAGCACGCCTCGGTTCGTGTTCTTCATGATCGCCCGGTAGCGCGCCGTGTTGATCTCGGAGACCACGCTCTTGGCCGCCGACTGGATCGCGTAGTTGCGCATGTAGGCCATCACGTTCGGAACCGCGACCGCCGCCATGATCACGATCAACATAACCACGACGAGCAGCTCGACCACCGAGTAGCCCGCCCTTCGCCGGTCACGACGTTCAGGATCCCTCATCACGCCCCTCCCCAAAGCAACTCCCATGCCCCGCCGGGTCTTGGAAGATAAACAACTATCGCACATATGGTTACCTAGCCTGTTCCGGAACCGTCCCGGGAATCGCCCGGCTCCTCGACGCTACCATTCGTAACGAGCGGGTCACGGTCCGGAAGGTGGACGCGGACCGCCAGGCCCGAGGGCGACCGATCCACCAGGGTCAGCTCGCCCCCGTGGAGCTGCACGATCTTCAGGGCCAGGGGCAGTCCCAGGCCGAGGCCGCCCACCTTCGTCGACGCGAAGGGCCGGCTCACGTCGATCCCGGACCGGGTCATCCCCGGCCCGTCGTCCTCGATCCAGACGTCCACCCCGCCCGGACCCCGCTCACCCCGGACGGCGACGCGGCCCCCCGGACCGGCAGCCTCGAGAGCGTTGCGAACCAGGTTCTCGAAGGCGCGCTCCAGGAGATCCTCGTCGACCTTCTGCCTGCCGAGTGAGGCGACTTCGAGGGAGGTCTCCCGGATCGGGCGGGAGCGGCCCTCCCGCGCCAGGACGCGGGAGAGCATCCTGCCGAGGTCGACGTCGGTCGGGTGCAGCTTCTCGTCCCGGACGAACTCCACGAAGCGCCCGATGACCGCCTCCAGGGTCTCGCACTCCTCCAGGATGCCGGCGGCGGCGCTGCCGGCATCGCCGCCGCGCTCGATCAGGCGGGCGTAGCCCAGGATCGTCCCCAGCCCGTTGCGCATCTCGTGGGCGATCCCGCCCGCCAGCTCCCCCACCCGGGCCAGGGCGCTCTTGTCCCTCAGCTCCTCCCCGAGGCGCTGCAGCTCCGCGTGCCGCTGGAGGCTGCGGCTCTGGAGCCGGGCCATGGCCTCCTCGTAGGCCTCCAGGGCGTCGCCCGCGGGTCGTCGCGACGAGACCCGAGGCACGAGGAGCAGGCCCCCCACCAGCACCAGCAGCGTGACGGCCGTGCCGTGGGCCCAGAGCAGGCGACGGCGCTCGCGGCGGTCCTGCTCCAGCTCCCCGGCCGGGGCGGCGATCCTGACCACCAGGGGCCGTCCCTGCACGCTCAGCGTCGCGTAGTGGAGGATCCGGGCGCTCTCGCCCTCGCCGACGGGCCCCACGGTCCAGACACTCCCGGCCCGCGCCCCGGGCGCTGCGGGCCGGTCCCCCACCGGGGCGGCCGAGGGGTACGACAGCATCGTCGCGCCGTCGGCGTCGAGCAGCTCGACCTCGGCGGCCTGGGTGGCGGCGTGGGCGCGGCGCAGGGCGCCGCTCCACCCGGCCGTCCCCCCGATCTCCAGGCGGCGGCGCAGCTCCGGGAGCGCCGCCCCGGCGCGCTCCCGGGAGGCCTCGATGACGCGGTTGCGCAGCCGCGCTCCGGTCTGCAGGACGTGGAAGAGCGTCTGCACCTGGAGCAGGCTGAACGCGAGCAGCGCGACCCCGAAGGCGAGGTAGACCAGCGGCCGGCCGCTCACCCCGCCGCCGCCTCAGAAGAAGCCGGCATACCAGCCCAGGAGCGGCTCCCCCACGAAGAGCACGGCGATCCCCGCCAGTCCCAGGAACGTCCCCAGGGGCAGCTCGCTGCGCCTTGAGCCGGTTCCGAGCAGGATCAGCGCGAGCCCGACCAGGGTGCCGGCGAGCGTCGCCAGGAAGACCGTGAGGAGCAGCTTCTGCCAGCCCAGGAATGCCCCCAGCATCGCGGCCATCTTCCAGTCCCCCATTCCGAGGCCCTCGACTCCCCGGGCGGCCCGGTAGGCCCGGGCCACCACCGCCAGCGTGACGTAGCCGCCGATCGCGGCCGCGACGGACTGGAAGAGGGTCGGTTCCCCGGGCAGGCCGCTCGCGAGCACGCCGAGGGCGGTTCCGGGGAGCGTGATCACGTCGGGGAGCAGCTTGTGGTCGTAGTCGATCAGCGCCAGGACCAGCAGCGCCGTGGCGAGGGGCATCGCGACCAGGGTGAAGAGCCGCGGCCCATGCATCGCGACGAGCCCCGCCCACACCACGCCGTTCGCCGCCTCCACCGCGGGGTAGCGCCACGAGATCGGCGCCCGGCAGGTAGCGCAGCGGCCTCGGAGCCAGAGCCAGCTCACCACCGGCAGGTTGTGGAGCGCGCTGATTGCGCTTCCGCAGCGCGGGCAGCGGGAGCGGGGGTGGACCACCGACTCCCGGAGCGGGATCCGGTGGATGCACACGTTCGCGAAGCTCCCGACCACGAGCCCGAACAGAGCCGCCGCCACCCAGGGCGGCACGCCGGCGGGGTCGAACAGAGACGGGCCCGGAGCCATCGCAACCGCGGCGATCATCCGGCCCGGACGTCCGCAAGTCAAACGGATGCCGCGCTATCATCCCCGTGCATGGAGCCGGCGATCCCCGAGGAGAGCGCGCCTTCGGAGCCCGGCTACCCGATCGCCGCGCTGATCGTGGCCACCGGGGTCGTGATCCTGTTCGTGCTGATGCTGCTCGGCGCGACCCAGGGGCACTTCGCGCCCCAGGTGGTGGACCTGCTGCTCGTCGCGCAGTACGCGAAGGCGATGGCCGAGGGGCACCCCTTCCAGTACAACCCGGGGGAGCCGGCCACGACGGGGGCCACCAGCCTGCTCCACACCGCGCTGCTGGCTCTCGGGCACCTCCTGGGCGCCCGGGGAGAGGGCCTGGTGGCCTTCGCCATCGCCGCCGGGGCGCTGCTCTTCGCGGGCAGCGTCGTCCTCGCCTACCGGATCGGCGCGAGGCTGGAGGGGGCGCGGGAGGGGCAGCTGGCGGCCCTGATGCTCGCGCTCAGCGGGCCCGTGGTGTGGAGCTACCTCTACGGCTCCGACATCGCGCTCGCGATGTTCCTCTCGCTGCTGCTCTTCGAGCGGCTCCTGGCAGAGTGGCGCGGCCCCGGCATCGCGGGGAGCGCCACCGCCGCCGCGCTGCTGGCCCTGACCCGGCCCGAGGGGCTCGTGATCGCGGTGGTCCTGGGGGTCGCCTGGAGCGCGGGCCCGCTCCGCGGCCGACGTGGGCCGGCCCGGGGCGTGGCCTGGCTTCCGACGGCAGCCGGCCTGCTCGTGCTCGGGCTCTACAAGTGGCTGACGGGCTCCTGGCTCGGGACGTCCTTCGCCGACAAGGCACTGGTCCCGAACTACGGCCTGTCCGGGAGCATCGCCCTCGCCGCCGACTACTTCCAGGACCTGCTGCGGGGCGTGCTGCTGGGGTTCTACCCCTCCCAGACGCCGCTGGGCTTCGCCCGGGGCTGGTCGCCCCACTACCTCCCCCCGCTCGCGCTGATCGCCATGGTGTCCGGGCTGTGGAGAGCCCGCCCGGAGACCGCGACGCCGCTGCGGCTCTGGCTCGCGACCGCGTGCCTCACCGCCGCGGCCGCCGCGCCGAACACGTTCATGGGGGTCCACTTCAACCGCCACGTGCTGTGGGTCGCCCCCACCCTGATCGCAGTCGCGGCGGTCGGGCTGGGAGGGCTCGTCCGCTCCTGGGCGCGGGGGGATGCCGCGCTGGACCGCCGCGCGTTCGCCTGGGGTGTCGCGCTGGCGACCCTGTTCGGAGCCCTCTCCACGGCTCGCTTCGCCGTGCACTACGCGGATCTGGGGGGCGAGCTGTGGGTCCGGGACATGGCCGCCGCCCGCTGGATCAAGGCGAACCTGCCCGAAGGCGCCACGATCGCCAACGCGGCCACGAGCGTCGAGTATCTGACCGGGCACCGCAACATGAACCTGCACGGCGTCACCAGCCCGGCCTTCCTCGGCACCCGCGCCGCGGAGCGCGAGGCCGGCATGTTCGAGGCCCTGGAGCGACTCCCGGTCGCGGAGCGGCCGCGCTACCTGCTCGCCTCGGACGCGGCCATGGACTCCCAGGAGACGCTGCGGCTGCTCGCCGACGGCTCCCCGATCTTCCGGACGGCGAGCTTCGGCGACGAGCTCCTCGTGCACCGCACGCGCTGGGACGCGTTCGGTCCCGCGGCGAGGCTCCACCTGCCCGCGACCCACGCGGCGCTCGCCGGCATGGAGGAGGTGGACCGCCTCGACGTCTGCGACGCGGAGGACGAGGCGAGCCACGGATACCGGGTCCGCTCGCGGCTCGGCCACCGACTGCTTCACGGAGCGACCCACGTGGACGTCTACCCCGCCCCGGAGGGAGAGCTGGCGCTGATGGATGCGGGGCGCGCCATCCTCGGCTGGGAGAGCTTCGAGGTCTCCGCCCGCCCCGGCCGCGACCTGGTCATGATCCTGCGCACGGCCGCCACCGCGGACGCCATGCAGTACGCGGCGGAGGGGCCCCGGCGCGTCACCATGGCCTTCGACGAGGCCGGCCTGAGCGTGAGCAGCGGCGGCCAGACCACCCCGCTCCACTCGTTCAGGCCGGGAGCGGGCTGGAGCGAGATCGCCGTTCGGATCCCGGGACACCTGCTCACCGGCGAGCGGACGCGCCTCGAGCTGCGCGGGCGCTACGCCGCCTTCCACTACTGGTTCTTCCAGTAGTCAAGCGGGAGCGACCTTGAGCGATGCGCCCGCCGCCGCCGGCATCCGCGAGGGCCGCGCGACACTCGACGAGCACCGCCGTCTCTGGCGGCTGAAGCCCTCGCTGGCCGCCGTCTATCGCCCGTGGTTCCGGGAGCTGCTGGGACGGCTCGACGAGGGTGCGCGGGTGCTGGAGGTCGGCGCCGGACCCGGCTTCCTGGCCGCGTTCGCACGGGAGGCGCGGCCCGACCTGCTCTGGCTGAGCAGCGATCTCATCCCGGCCCCCTGGAACGACGTGGCGGCCGAGGCCGGAGCACTTCCCGTCGAGCGCGGGCGGTTCGACGCGGTGGTCGCGGTGGACGCCCTGCACCACCTGCCGGCCCCGCGCCCGTTCTTCCAGGAGGCGGGCCGCGCCCTCGGACCCGGGGGGTGGCTGCTCTGCCTCGAGCCGTGGATCACCCCGCTGTCGTTCCCGATCTACCGCTACTTCCACCAGGAGGCGTGCACCCCGGGTCTCGATCCCTGGGAGCCGTTCGCGGGGAGCGGATCGAAGCAGCCCTTCGACGGCGACGCCGCGCTCCCCTGGCGGCTGGTCCGGGACACGCCAGCCGGGGAGTGGCGCGGCCTGGGCTTCGAACCGCCGGGACGGTCCCTGATCAACGGCCTCGCGTACCTGCTGTCCCTGGGCTTCCGCGAGCGCTCGCTGCTCCCGCTCCCGCTGGTCGGGCCCCTGCAGGGGCTCGACCGAGCCCTGGCCTTCGCCGCTCCCCTGCTGGCGCTCCGGGCCCTTCTGAGCTGGCGCCGCCTGGGCTCGGAGGGAGCAGCGTCCTAGAGGAAACCCCTCCAGCCCGCGACAGCCGGAGGCGGGCCGGGCGGGAGGACTCCGCGGAGGACCGCAGCCCTGCCGTGCCGAGCGAGGACCGCACGCGGAGCGCCGCCCGGTCCGCCAGCCGACAGCCACCGCCGGCAGCCCGCGCCCATCGAGCCCCGCTAGGGCCGGAAGTACTCCCCGAGGGAGATCGGGTCGAGGATGCCCTGGTGGGCGTTCTCGACCTTCCCGTCGGCGCCGACCCGGATCGTGAAGGGGACGCGCTTCACGCCCAGGTCAGACGCGAAGCGGCGGGTGGGCGCGCGGAGCACCGGGAAACGCACCGGCGTCGTCATGAAGAAGCCGGGGGGCTCCCGGTCCAGCATGACTCCGAAGACCTGGAGGCCGTCGGGACGCCGCTCGAAGGCGCGGTTCCACTCCGGGATCATCTTGTGGCACGTGGGACAGCTGCTCAGGAAGAAGACGAGAACCGTGCTCCGGCCTTCGACAGTCGAGCCGTCCAGGGCTTCGGCCTCGAAAGCGGGGATCTCCGCCCCCGGCTCGACGGTCTCGGGTGCCTCGGCGGCGCGCTCCTCGGCCGCCGCGGCCCCCCCGACGACGAGAATACTGGCCGCGACGGCCGCCGTCCGCAGGCTGTTCAGCGCCACTCTCGCTCCTCCTCGGGCTGCAGGAACCACAACGCCGACCCCCAGCCGATCCCTACCTTGCCCGTGCTCGAATCATAGCGGAACGGCACGCCCGTCGGATCGGCCAGCGATGCGGTGACCCCTCCCTCGCGCTGCACATCGGCCAAACGCGCCGGATATTCCCCGAAGCGCTCCGCGTAGCGTCGAATCCGGTCGCGGAGCACGTCGAACGCGTCCAGGACGTCCAGGTACTGGAGGTTGAGGAGCGCATTGGCGCGGATGGCCCCTTCGTTGAGCTGGTACAGCTGGAGCCAGATGAGTCGAGCCGTGTCACGACGGCCGGCGGAGACCGCCATCCTCCCGGCCATGGTCTCGAGCCAATAGGGCGCGCCGGGCAGGGCGGCGGCCTGCTGCAGAACCTCCCCCGCCCCGACCGGGTCGTCCTGGAACAGGTAGCGGAGGATGCCGAGCTCCCAGCGGAGCTGCCACGCCTGCGGGTTCCTGTCGATGCCCCGCTCGAGCAACTCGGCGGCCGCGTCGGGCCTCCCTGCGCCCCTGGGGTAGTCTTCGGCGAGGAAGATCGCCCCGTAGCGATAGGCGACCAGGAAACGGGGGTCGAGCGTGGTGGTGATCCCGATCA
>Ga0299906_10000992_pt1 | contig 24760 bp, 21 predicted proteins | sample RVTome_14_FD_200259 | JGI IMG/M metagenome (GOLD analysis project Ga0299906, IMG submission 200259) | Soil microbial communities from uranium-contaminated site in the Upper Colorado River Basin, Wyoming, United States - RVT145D125 (version 2) ...
GCGGCTCGGATACAATGGCATCTGCGTTCGGGAAGGGGCATCTGCGTTCGGGAAGGGGCATCTGCGTTCGGGAAGGAGTTTTTACCATGCTACGATCGCTGTGTTGTATGCTCCTCGTTGCGGTGTGTCTCGCGCCTTCATCGGCGTGGGGCGAGTCGCCGTCGACCGTTGCCGCCATGGTTAAGGCGACCGAGGCGTTTCTGGACGCGCTCGACGCGACGCAGCGCGACCAGGCGACGTTTTCGTTCGAGGCCGATGAACGTCTTAACTGGCACTTCATTCCTCGCGAGCGCAAGGGCGTTTCGCTCAAGAGCCTGAACCCCGGCCAGCGTCGGGCGGCGATGGCGCTGCTCCGCACCGGTTTGAGCAAGGTCGGTTACCGCAAGGTGACGCTCATTCGTGACCTCGAGTCGGTCTTGGCCCGGCTCGAAGGGTCCGAGCGACGCTTCCCGCGCGATCCGGATCTCTACTTCTTCAGCGTCTTCGGCACGCCGTCGACTTCGGGTACCTGGGGCTGGCGGTATGAGGGCCATCACTGCTCGCTGAACTTCACGATTGTCAAAGGTGAGATGGTGGTCAGTGAACCGTTGTTCGTCGGGGCGAACCCCGCCCGGGTGCTCGACGGGGCGCTGAGCGGACTGCGCACGCTGGCGGTCGAGGAGGACGAAGCCCGGGCGCTGTTGAAGTCGCTTAACGACGAGCAGAAGAAGCAAGCGATTCTCAGCGACGAAGCGCCGGCCGACATCCTGACCAAGGCCGATCGCACGGTGAAGATGCTCGAAGACAAGGGCATCGCCTACAGCGACTTGAACGAGGGACAGCGGAACCGGGTGCGGCGGCTGGTCGAAGAGTACGCCCGGACCGTACCGAGTCCGCTCGCCGACGCCCGGTTGGCCGAGATCGACGCGGCGGGATGGGACGCGATCAAGTTCGCCTGGATGGGCGGTCCCGATCCGGGACAGGGTCACTACTATCGCATTCAGGGCAAGACGTTCCTGATCGAGCTGGACAACACGCAGAACAACGCGAACCACGTCCACGCGGTGTGGCGGGATTTCAAGGGCGACTTCGGCCGCGACGTGCTGGCGATGCATTACCGACTGTACCCCCACGCGATCGCTCGCGTCGATGCGAACCTCGAGTTGACCAGGCCGGTCGTCGTCGGCAACGCGGCGCTGCAAGCACGTCTCGAACGCTTATCCGCTGCGGCGAGGCGGTAGGTAGACGTGCGCTAGGTCTAGAACCCGCTCGCTTGCGCTCGCGGCTCGGTGAAGGTGTCAACACCGGGGCGTACATTGAGGAATCATCATGCACACACCGACGACGTTGATCAGGAACGGCCGGGTTGTCGACCCTTCGCAGGGATTGGACAAGACGGCCGACGTGCTGCTGGCCGACGGGAAGGTGCGGACGGTGGGGGCGGTGACCGGGATGTCCGACCGGGTGATCGACGCCCGCGGGCTGATCGTGTGTCCCGGGCTGATCGACATTCACGTGCACCTGCGTGAGCCGGGCAACGAGGACGCCGAGACGATCGCGTCGGGGTCGGCCTCGGCAGTGGCGGGCGGGTTCACCTCGATCGCCTGCATGCCCAACACCAACCCGCCGCTCGACACCGAGGCGGCCATCGAGTTCGTCTATCGCCAGGCGGCGCGGGCCAACCTGTGCAACGTGTTTCCGATCGGGGCGGTGACCAAGGCTCGCGAGGGCAAGGAACTGGCCGAGATGGGCCAGATGGTTCGGGCCGGCGCGGTCGGGTTCAGCGACGACGGGTGCGGGGTGGCCGAGCCGGCGGTGATGATGCGGGCGTTGCAATACGTGAGCATGTTCGACAAGCCGATCATCCAGCACTGCGAGGACCCCAGCCTGGCTCGGGGCGGGGTGATGAACGCGGGGGTGACCGCGTGCAAGCTGGGTTTGCCGGGCATACCCGCCTCGGCCGAGGCGCTGATGATCCAGCGTGATCTGACGCTGGCCGAGGACACCGGGGCCGCGTACCACGTCGCCCATATTTCGACGGCCAAATCGGTCGAGCTGGTACGGCAGGCCAAGGCCCGCGGGGTGCGGGTGACGACCGAGGTGTGCCCGCACCACCTGCTGCTGACCGACGTCGCGTGCGACGGCTACGACACGCATTTCAAGATGAACCCGCCGCTGCGGTCGCCGGCCGATGTCGAGGCCTGCATTGCCGGCGTGGTCGACGGGACGATCGATTGTCTGGTCACCGATCACGCCCCGCACAGTGCCGCGGGCAAGGAGTTGCCGTTCCAGGACGCGCCGTTCGGGATCATCGGGATGGAAGTCGCGCTGCCGCTATTCGTCAAAGCGCTGGTCGAGCCGGGACACATGAGCCTGCCCGAGATGCTCGCCGCCCTGACCGTCAAGCCGGCCCGCGTGCTGGGTCTGCCCAAGGGCACGCTCCGCGAGGGCGCCGACGCCGACGTGACGCTGATTGATCCGGAAGCGACGTGGACCATCGACGTGAATCGGTTCGTCTCACGAAGCCGCAACTGCCCGTTCGACGGCTGGTCGGTCATGACCCGGGTCGTCGCGACGTTCGTCGGCGGCGAGCTCAAGTTCCAGGCCGAGGGGAACGGCCGACTGCGGGCGGGGTAGCCACTACACGAGTTTGTCGATCGCTTCGAGCAAGGCGTCGACGTGCGCGGACTGATGTTCGCTGGTCAGGCTGATGCGGAGACGGGACGTGCCCTCGGGTACGGACGGCGGACGAAACGCGGGCACGAAGATGCCGTGCTCGAGCAGTCGGGTGGACAGGTCCACGGCCAGCGCGGGGTCGCCGACGATCAGCGGGATGATCTGGCTGTCGGTGGTCGCGAGGTTGTGGCGTTGACGCAGTTCGCGGCGCAGGTTGCGGGCCGTGGTGAGCAGCTTTTCACGGCGTGCGCGGCCCTCGTCGGATTCGATGATGTCCAATGCGGCGACCGCGGCCACGCACGCCGCCGGTGGCGGCGCGGTCGAGAAGATGAACGGCCGGGCGGTGTTGATGAGCAACTCGATCAGCGCGCGCGAGCCGCACACCACGCCGCCCACGCCGCCGATGGCCTTCGACAACGTCGCGACCCGGATGTCGATCCCTGCCTCGACTTGCTGAAGTTCCGCCACGCCCCTCCCGGACTCGCCGTAGACGCCCAGTGCGTGGGCTTCGTCGATGCACAGCAACGCGCCGTAGCGCTCCCGTAACGCGACCAACCTGCGTAAGTCCGCGAAGCAGCCGTCGACGGAGAACAATGCGTCGGTCACGATCGTCTTGCGGCCTTCGCCGTCATCCTCACCGAGCAGGTCTTCCAGCGCGTCGTAGTCGCGATGCGGATAGACGACCGCACGCGCTCCGCTGAGGCGTACGGCGTCGACGATGCTGGCATGGTTGCGTTGGTCGGAGAAGACGACGTCGCCCTTGCCCGCGGCCGCGCCGATCGCCGCTAGATTCGCGAGGTAGCCGGACCCGAACACCAGGGCCCGCTCGGTACGGCAAAACGCGGCGAGTCGTTCCTCGAGTTGCGCGTGGGCCACGTGGGTTCCGCTGACCAGCCGCGACGCGCCGGCTCCCCAGCCATAGGTAAGTATCGCTCGGCCGGCGGCTTCGACGACGCGCGAATCGGCGGCCAGCGTCAGGTAATCGTTGGACCCGAAGTTGATCACCTCGTGCCCGTCGAGGCGGAACGTCGGGCCCTGACCCGACTCGACCCGTCGGAGCGTGCGATACAAGCCGCGATCGGCCAATTCGGCGAGTCGCGCGTCCCACACGGTTTCCAGTACCGGGGATTCATGCATCGGGAAGGCTCGCGGGCACGTCGGCATCGGGTACCGGCGTCGGTGGGGGTTCTACATGGGTGGGCTGGTTTTCGGCGTGTCGGTCGTGTGCGAAATCGAAATCGATGAAGGGAACGATGACGACGCGTCCGTTGTGGATCAGGCCCATGTTGCGGTCCGGCTGGGCGCCCTTGGCCCCCGGGATTCGTAACCGGTATTCCTCCGGAAGCGTTTCATTGACCAGGCCATAGCGTCCTCCCTGCTTGTAGGCTTCCTTGAGTTCTTTGATGAGGTCATCAGCGAGGTGATGCGGGCTGGGTGGCGTGATCGGTTGTGTTGTCGCGCGGCTCTGGTTCTGGCGACGCATCGTACGCGTCAGTAACGAGAGCGGCTCGCTACTGACCACGAGATACAGTCGGACTTTACCCTCCAGCGGCAGCTCCTCATCCAAAATGAACCCTTGTCCCGGCGGAGAGATCCCTTGCCATACACCGGCTTCGGTGATCCGGTCCTCGATCGACGGCGTGAGCGGATACAACACGACGTTGACACCGGATTCGGATTTGAGGAATACGTACACGTAGGCCGGCTCGTCCGTTCGGAAGACGACATTCAGCATGTCACCGGGATGTAGGGTCGGGGCGTTGCTCAGCTCGTGTTGGCTCATCTGCTGCTGGTCGTCGAGCGTGATCGCGGTCGCCATGAAGTCGACGTACGAGAGGGTCCGCGGTTCGGGCCACACGTTGATCGCCACCACCACGCCGGCGAGGACGAACCAGAGGCCGACCAGTCGGCGTACCAACCGGCGATCGATCGGCTTAAGCGTTTTCGGTCGGCCTGATCGTCCATCGGGCGAATCCGCCGGCGGGGCGGTGCATGACTCGAGCGCGGCGGCCATTTCGGTCGCATTGGCATAGCGGTCGTCGCCTTGCGGCGCACAGCCTTTGACCAGCGCGTCATTGAGCAGTTGGGCCTGCTTGTCACCCGGTTTGCGCAGCGAGGCCGGCACCCAAGGGACCCGTACCGGCTCGGGCCAGGCGAGCATCTCGAACAGCACCTTGGACATCGCGTACGTGTCGGCGGTCGCGTCGGTCCGCATGTCGGGGGGCATGTACCCGGGCGTTCCTCCGCCGCGCTCCTGCGGCGCGATCCCCGTCGTCATGCCGATGTCCGCCAGCTTGGCCTGGCCGCCGACGAACACGACATTCTCCGGTTTGACGTCCCGGTGGGCCAGCTCCGTATCGTGCAGCTCGGCCAGGCCGGAGAGCAGGTCGCGCACGATCAGAAGCGATTGGTCGCGATTGGGCGGCTCGCGCCGGAACAGTTCCTTGAGCGTGGACGGGACGTACCTGACCAGATCGTCTTCGACGATCGGTCCGCCGGTGTTGGCGTCGTCGGCGAGTTCCATCGTATAGTAGAGGCAGTCTGTGGTCTGGCCGATGTGGGACACCGAGATGCGGTGGATGTGCACGGGTAGCGCACAATAACGACGCAGGGCTTCGAGTTCGCGCAGGGCGGCGTGATGTCGGCGTACACTGCGCAGATCGAGAATTTTGAGCGCCCGCAGCACGCCCGCGCGATCGCGCACGATCCAGACCTCGCCGAACGCACCTCGGCCGCAGGTGCGCAACGGCTCGTAGTCGGCGATCGGCCAATCGTCGGTGGTGAAGCTGATGTCCGGAACCCGCTTCGTGTTCCGGTTCTCGTCGTAGGACAGGGTCGATCGGCCGCGCATGGGAACCGTCGAGCCCCAGCCGCGCGGTGCTCCGTCATGCGCGCCGGCGCTGAGACTCGATTTGAGATCGGCGATCAGCCGCTCCTCATCCGGGTCCACATGGGATGTCGATTCGGCGTCATCCATGCTTCATCGGGCTCCTCACGCGCCCTTGCAGTTTTAGCTTAAGGTATCCGATCCGCCGTTTGCAATTCGGTGGGCCGTACCGTCCGGGAGAACGCACGATCACTCCCAACGGCGCGTTACACGCGTGTTTTCACCCAACCGCCCCGCGCGAAACGAACCCCGAGCATCACCGCGCGTAGCGTCAGATCACCACACATGCCCACCCACGCGCCGCGCAATCCACCGTCCAGGACGTGACCGCACACGTACGCCAGCGGCAGTCGCACCAGCGAGATGCCGACCAGGGTGAAGAGAAACGGATAGCGTGTGTCGCCGGCCCCGCGTAACGCGCCGACGTACACGATCACCAGGGCCAGCGCCGGCTGAAAGAACGCGACCATGCGCAGCGCGGGCACGCCGATCTCGCGCACCGCCTCGGCCGGCACGACCGGTTTCGACCCGTAGAGCGTGAAGGCCGCATAAAGCTGCGGCGCGAAGAGAAAGTAGATCACGCCGGCGAGGGTGATGACGATCGTGCCCTGCAGCGCCGCCTCGTGCCCGGCCCGTCGGGCGCGATCGGGATCGGACGCGCCGAGTCCCTGGCCCACCAGGGTCGCCGCCGCCGCGGCCCAGGCGAACGCCGGCAGGTACGACAGAGACTCGATGCGGATGCCGATGATGTGGGCGGTGTAATAGAGCGTCGACGCGTCGGTCGACCCGAGCCTGGTGATGATCATCATGAACGCGAAGTGGCCGATCCACATCACCAGCCCGTCCGCCAACGCCGGGCCGCCGATACGGAGAATTCTGCGCACCGTCGGCGCGTGCGGGATCATGGCGGCCGGACGCAGACGCAGTTCGCTTTTACTCGCACCAAGCACGGCAAGCATGACCACCGCCCCGACGCAGCGGGCGACGACGGTTCCGGCGGCCACGCCGGTGACGCCCCACGACAGGGCGAACACGAGAAACGACGACACGCCGATGTTGACCAGGTTGGTCAGGCCGAGCACCCACATCGGGGTGACGGTGTTGCCGGCGCCGCGCAGACAAGCCGCTCCGACGAGGGTGATCGAGCTCGCGACGTAGCCGAGCGAGGCGATGTGCAAGTAGGTCGTCGAGGCATCGAGCGTCTCACCGTCCAGGCCGAGCAACCGGCCCAGGGTTCGCGCGGCAGTGTAAATGAGCATCGTGGCGCCGCCGCCGAGGCCGATGCACAGGCCGATCGATTGGTTGGTGGTGCGCCGGGCCAACTCGGAGTCGCCCATGCCCGCCGCCCGGGCGACCAGTGCGGTCGACCCGGTGCCGATCAACCCGAACAGCAGCGACGCCAGCCAGTCGACGTAGGCGGCGAACCCGGTCGCCGACTGGGCCGGGGCCGAGATCGTGCCCGACAGGAACACGTCGAAGAGGCTGACCGCCGAGTTGAGCAGTTGCTCGCCGAGTACGGGCAGAGCGAGTAGAAACACGGCCGATCGTACCGAACCGGACAGCCAGCGCGGCGCGGCGGCGGGGGGTGGTGATGATGATGCGGAGTTCGACAAGGAAGTTCTCGACTGCGCGTGCGGACAGAGGTCGAATCGAACCGCCATTGTACGCTCGGCAACGCATGCGTCCACCGTCCGCACATCACGGCATCCCGTCGACACATGACGCTTGGCTTCTTCGCGCCGGATGCCCGGATCGCTTGACGTTCGGCAGCGAGGGTGCTATCGGTTACGGTCTGCGCCCCGGCGAGCGGCTGCTAATCTTGTGACGAGGTGATTCATGCCCATCCCGATGTCCGCCCCCCAGGTGTTGGACCGGTATTTTCTGGAGATGCGCTGCAAGGTGCTCGACGTGGCGGCGGCGCTGGATCGCATGGATCGTGCGGGTGGGGTATCGGCCGGCGACGACGCGCGGGTGTCCCAGCTCCACCAAGCCATCGACGCGCTGCGTGAACAAGGCCCGGGCCGGGCCGAGACGGTGCAGCGCATTTTCTCGCTCGCGTACGACCCGGATTGGCCGCGACCGGTGATCGGGGAGTAACGGCATGTATTACATCGACCCCCACGTCCACATGGTCTCGCGCGTGACCGATGATTACTACCGCATGGCTCAGATGGGTTGTGTCGCGATCAGCGAGCCGGCGTTCTGGGCCGGGTTCGACCGCGGATCGGCCGAGGCGTTCCATGACTACTTCCGCCAACTCGTCGAAGTCGAGCCGGCCCGCGCCGCCCAGCACAACATCCAGCATTTCTCGTGGATCTGTATCAACGCCAAAGAGGCCGAGAACGTCTCGCTGTCCCGCGAGGTGATCTCGATGATGCCCGAATACCTCGACAAGCCCGGCGTGCTCGGCGTGGGCGAGATCGGCCTGAACAAGAACACCCGCAACGAGGCGACGATCTTCTTCGAGCAGGTCGACCTGGCCATGAAGACCGACGAGTTGATTCTGGTCCACACGCCCCACCTCGAAGACAAGCACATGGGCACCAACATGATCCTCGACATGTTGCGCGAGGACGGCCGGGTCGACCCCGAACGGGTGCTGATCGATCACGTCGAGGAGCATACGATCAAGGCGGCCAAGGACCGCGGCCACTGGGTCGGCATGACGCTCTATCCGGTCACGAAGTGCACGCCCAACCGCGCCGCCGACATGATCGAGGTGTACGGACCGGAAAAAATCCTGGTCAACTCCGCCGGCGACTGGGGCCCCTCCAACCCCCTCGCCGTCCAGGACTTCGCGGTCGAGATGCGCGCCCGCGGCCACGGCGAAGCGACCATCCGAAAAATCATCTACGAAAACCCGATCGAATTCTTCTCCAAGTCCGTCCGCTGGCAGTTCGACCCCCCTGTACCGCCGGCACAGCACTGAAGGACCGGGTGCTTCATATGATCGATAAGATCATGTCTGGTTGCGACTTGCTCCGGGCGGCGACAGACGCCAAGTCGTACTTCGAATGCGGTGGCCCTCCGGTAACGGTTTGGTATCGCGGTCTACGATCGGAATCTCATACCCTCCTTCCCAGCATCTACCGCGACGCACAATTGAAAACGTACGAGTCTACGTTATGCAATGACTTCCGGTTGAGGGCGCCGTCGCGGTATCCCACCTGTCCTGACTTCAAGGATCACGCGCGATGGCTCGTCCTGATGCGTCATTACGGACTGCCGACACGCCTTCTCGATTGGACTGAGTCAATCGTCGTCGCCGCGTTTTTTGCCACTGAGGACCGAGACGGAGACCGAGAAGCTGATGGGGTTATATGGGCCCTTGCTCCCGGGCGGCTGAATGAGCATTTTACCGGTAACGGAGGTCTTCGGCTCTTGTCTGGTGACGTCGAGGATGTCAAAGACTTGGTCAGCAACGCCTTCGAACGAGCGGGCGACTCCAAGAACAGTCATGATGGCAATCTGGTAGTGGCTGTCAGAGGCGAAGAGATCGACTTACGGATGCTCGTTCAGCAGGGGGCGTATACGATTCACGGTTCCGATCGTCCCCTGCAACAAGAACCCAAGCGCGACGCCTTTCTCAAACGCTTCGTGCTCCCGGCGTGCGCCAAGCGGCGCATCGCACAAGACCTGGAACTGCTCGGTGCTCGCAAGCACAACTTGTTCCCCGATCTTGAGCACCTCGCAGCCGGGATCAAGCGAGAGTGGTTAGAAATCGCAAACAGAAACACACAAGGGCCGACGCGTCAATGACACGGGCCTAGAGTTGGCGGTTCACACCACGGGGGGAGACGACCGAATGAACGCCGAGCGCGCGGAACAACGCGAACCGACATGTGCCAGGTGAGTTCGTGAGCACAACCCGCGCCATATCGCTGCACTTCACCCCTCGCCTGCAAAACACCTGTTCGTTTCTCTCTCAATTACGTCAATGATCTCCGCGTGTGCATGTGGCGCATCGATCAGTGTCTGCGCGAGACGTGGATTCTCGTACAGCACAACGCTTAACGTGAGCGCCGCCAGGCTTCCGTTTGCGTCTTCGATCATCTCCTCCGCGGTGCGCTGGTCCATTTCGCCGGGGATCCGGTACCGTGTCCTGAGTTCACGTTCGTAGAGATCCCGTCCTCGCTGCGCTGCCGAGCCAGCCTGTGTCTCTTGTCGCATCGCTTCTTCACCTGAAGGCATGAAACAGACAATCATATACACGTCATTATCCACTATAGCCGGACGACCACAGGAGGACAAAGCGTTTACGGTGGTTGCCGAATTCATGGGCCGCGCGCGGAACGCTACTCGAACAACGATTGTTGTCCCGGGTGGTCCTGTTCGGTGAGTTCTTTGACGTCCTGGACTTCCTCGACGAATTGCTCGGGGTCGTCGAACGCGCGGTAGACGCTGGCGAAGCGGACGTAGGCGACCTTGTCGAGCTTGCGGAGCCGGCCGGCGACGGCTTCGCCGATGAACCGGCTGGGCACCTCGCGGTCGAACTTGCGAAACACCTCCTCTTCGACTCCGTCGATCAGGGCCTGGACCTGCTCGGTCGTGACCGGCCGCTTGTAACACGCGGTCATCACCCCGCCGAGGATCTTGTCGCGGTCGAAGGGGGCTCGCGTCTGGTCCTTCTTGACCACGGCAAGCCGACCCGAGGTCTCGATCCGCTCCTTGGTCGAGTAACGTCGCCCGCACGCGGTGCACTCACGCCGACGACGGATCACGGACCCCGACTCGGTGGCGCGGGAGTCGATGACCTTGTCGTCGTCTTCCTTGCAGAACGGACATCGCATGGCGTCAGGATTCTACCGTAAATGAACCCTCGGCGGGTGACAGAAGCGAAGGTCTGAGGTGCGGAGTTTGGAAACCCTCATCCCACGTGTTGCAACCCGTGGGCTTGCTGGATCTTCGCTGGTGGTTGCGATGGGGACTGACTCTCCCCAAGAAAAACGCTCGGTTGCCCTTGACCGCGTCGGGATCGGGGCCATGATGGTCCCGCATGTCCGAACGTCTCGTCCACAAACGCGTCGGCGACATCGAGTTGGCGGGGGTTTCCCTGGCCGGCGAGCAAACGGTGATCGTCGCCCCCGAGTTGAACGTCGGGTTCGACCTGGGCAAGGCCCCGCGCGAACTCATCCCTATCGACCACGTGTGCCTCTCGCACGGCCACATGGATCACGCGGCCGGGGTCGCCTACTACTTCTCGCAGCGCGGGTTTCAGGGCAACGCCGCCGGCACCGTGATCACGCATCCGGCCCTGGTCGCGCCGCTCGAACGGTTGATGGACGTCTGGGCGGAGATCGAACGGCACGCCTCGCCGCACACGATCATCGGCCTCGAGCCTGGGCAGGATCATCGCATCCGGCGGGACCTGCTCGTGCGGGCGTTCGCGGTCAATCACAATACGCCGGCGCTGGGATTCACGGTGCTCGAATCCCGGCACAAGCTGCGCGAGGAATTCATCGGCAAGACCGGGCCGGAGCTGGTGACGCTGAAGAAGCAAGGGGTGGAGATCGAGCGCTGGATCGAGGTGCCGCTTTTGGCCTATTGCGGCGACTCGGCCGAGGGCGACTTTCTCGATCTCGACTACGTGAACCAAGCGAACGTCATCATCCTCGAATGTACGTTCATCGAGCCGGACCACGTGCGTCGGGCGCGGGCGGGGTACCACGTGCACGTGCGTGACTTGCCGCGCATTCTGTCGCGCTTGAAGAACGAGCACGTCGTGCTGTCGCACGTGACCCGCCGGACGTTTCTGCGCGATGCGAAAGCGGCGGTGCGCAAGGTGCTCAAAACGTCCGATCTGGATCGCGTGACGTTTCTCATGGACCGCCCGCCGCGTCAGCGGGAGAGTTCGTGACGCAATCGGCGTAGACGATCCGAACTCCGGGCGTAAGCAGATTCTCGCACCAGCATGACAACACCCTACATGCAATTCGGTTATGCTTGCGGAGTCGATGCGATGCGGACTTTCCATCGTGCTTGGCCTCTTCGCGGGTATCGCCCCGGGTTTGTGCGACGACCCCATCCGCGTCGAGATCGAGCAGATCACGTCCGGACCGAAGCATCATTTCTTCGGTTACATCGGACACATGCGAACCATTCCGTGGAACGAGAGCGGTCGGTACATCGTCGCAATGCGAACCTTCTTCCAGGATCATCTTCCCAAACCGGATGAAGTCGCGGACGTAATCCTGATCGACACGCACAACGACAACCGCGTTCGTGTCGTCGAGCAGACGCGGGCGTGGAACTTTCAGCAGGGCACGATGCTGTACTGGAACCCGAGGGCGGCGGAAACCCAGTTCTTCTTCAATGACCGCGACCCGGGCACCGGCAAGGTTTTTACCGTACTGTACGACATGGGTAAGGATTCGATCGGTCGGCGCGTGCGCGAGTTTCGTCATGCCGATACCCCGATCGGCAACAGCGGCGTGGCCCAGCACGGCGGGTACTTTCTGGGCATCAACTACGCCCGGCTCGCTCGGCTCCGGCCGGTGACAGGTTACCCGGCCGCCTGGGATTGGACGGTCGGCGTCAAACATCCCGCCGATGACGGTGTCTTCAAGGTCGATGTCGCGACCAACGAGAAACGGCTCATCGTTTCGTTCCGGCGCCTCGCCGAGGTACTCCGGCCGACGCATCCGCACGTCGACGAAATGGCCTTGTTCATCAATCACACGCTGCCCAATCGCGACGGCGATCGTATCTATTTCTACGTCCGAGGCGGTTGGGATGGACTCCATCCGCAGCGCATCAACGTGCCGTTCACGATTCGGCCGGACGGATCGGACCTGCGGCGGCATACCGTGTTCATCGGTGGACATCCCGAGTGGGAGTTCGGGGCGCGGATGATCGGCGTGTCCGAGGGCCGGCAGGTGATCTACGACACCGACCAACGGCGAATCGTCGACACGCTCGGCACGCCGGCGATCTTCCCCAAGCCCGGAGCCGACATCGCGCTGTCCCCTGACGCATCGTGGTTCGTCAACGGATACGGCGTGAAGGGGAGCAATTACTACGTTCTCTTTCGTCGCGCCGACGGCGCTCATGTCCGCACGCGCGGTTTCAGCCGGCATGGTTGGGACGCCGGGCCGTTGCGTAACGACCCGGCTCCCTGCTGGAACCGTGACGGTACGCAGATCCTCTTCCCCGCGTTCGCCGACGATGCCGGCCACACACGACAGTTGTTTCGTCTTCGCCTGCGCAAATGATCCGGGTTCATCACCAGCCCGTAGCGCAAGCGAGGGCGTTTTTGTTTTCCCCTGAAAACGAAACCCTCGCTTGCGCTTCGGGCTGGTAAGTCGCGTTTGCAATCAGGATCGTGCCCCCGCTGATCAGGCGAGCAGCTTGTGCACCACGTTGCCGCCGACGTCGGTCAAGCGGTCCATTTTCGGGCCCTGCCCGCTTGAACGCGTGAATGTAGGGCGACGTGTGCCCCGCCCGACGTCCCTCGCATCGGCGCCGGGTGGCTAGGCTCATCGCTTACGCAAGTCGCGTACGACCCGCCGGGAAAGATCGGTCATGAAGGCGCCTTGATTCCGGCGCTGGCTGCGATCTTCTGGGCAACAAGCTTGAAGTCCTTGTAGGCCTCGGTCACTGCGTAGGTGTGAGCACCCAGCGCCCCGTCGGCGGGCTTGAGGAAGAACATCGGCTTGCGGGCCTCTTGCGCGAGGGGCATCAGACTCCGGTAATCCTTGAGCTTGGCGATGCAGTGCGGGTCGTTGTCAATCGTCAACGAAGCGTCCGAAGGTTCTGCGAGCACCGCCTCCGCATAGGTCGCCGGCATCTTGGCAATCCAACGCTCAAACGCCTTGATCGGTCGATCCAGGCGGATGGAGTGGCGTAAAACCATATAGCCGATGGGTCGAATTGTGCCTGACGGCAAGTTGAGCCCGGGAACCGGGTTCTTGTCCAACCGTTCACACCATTCGTCGCGCCACCGCCGTAAGGCAGGCCCTAGGTTTTCGAGCCCTTGAAGGGAAAACAGATCTGGCCCGAGCGGAATCACCACGAAGTCCGACGCGATGAGGGCGGAGCGGTTGATCGCACCGAGGTTTGGTCCGAGGTCGATGAGAATGACATCCGCTTCGTGAGTCTCACCGCCCCGCTGGATCGCGCGCCAGAGCGCCGAGCTTACACGAAAGGACCGCTCATCTCGATCCAGACACTTGGGCCAAGCCTCGGAGAGTTGGTCTTCGAACGTAGAGAGTGCCATGTCACCGAGGATGACGCCAAGACGTTCCGAGATCGCCTCCACATGAGGATTGTCGATGTCACCTGTCCCGCGTTGTAACGGCTGCACCGCGCTGTACACGGTCTGCGGAACACGGCTAAGGCGCGTGACCTGTTCAAGCCGATCTTCTTCGAGAAAGGCCGCTGTAAGGTTGCTCTGTGGATCAAGATCGGCCGCGATGACCTGGAGGCCCCGGTCCGAGAACATCCAGGCGAGGTGGTAGACCATGGAGGTCTTGCCGACGCCACCCTTGTTGTTGAAGAACGCGATCACCGGGATGCTCATGGGCTCCTCCGGAGAATGACCGCCACGTGGGCGTCCTCGACCTGGAACTCGGGCTCCGGGTTGCCGTTCTTGGCCATCTCGTTTCGCGCTAGCGCGATGCCGTATCCGAAGCGCTGCACGTAACCCAGTTCTTTCATGACCGCCGCCAGGTTCGGATTCCGGTAGTCGTAGGCGCCGGGCTGACCGAAATTCCGTTTCGTAACCTGCCCGTAGGGCCCGCCAGGATTAAGAACCTCCACGCGGTCGTTAAACCAGTATAACCGCACGGGGGCGTTCGTGTTCTCGTACGAGCGATGAAGGATCGCGTTGCGAACGATTTGCTGGAGGGCAACACGCGGATAGTCTGGTCGTCGCGTCTCGACCGTCCCCGAAGTGAAATTAATAGATGTTTGGATGTTTGTTTTGACTAGATTATCAAGTTCATCCAAGAGATCGGTAATCGGGCCGCCGACCTCCCGCGAGTCCTTCACCGGATCACCGAGTTGGGTGCCGTCAATCCGCAGGAATTGCACGTACGCGCCAGGCGCCCAATCCCTCGGGCTCTTGCCGATGGTCAAGATGCCAAGCAACGTCGGCAGGTTCGGTGCGCCCGGGTGAGCGAACTTCGATGCAATAAGCTGATCCTCAAGTCCCCGTTCGTTCTGTTCGAGTACGTCGGATGCCACGGCAGCGGGCAGGTAGGTGCGACAAAACAGCAATTCATCCAACACCTCGATCCCCGCGGATACGATGGGCCGGATGTCCGCCGGGAGGTCACGAAACCGACGCTTTTCGTTCAAGCGACGTTCATCGTCCGGACTCGCGATTCCGCGACGCGGGCCTGATCGAATCCAGATGGTCCCTTTGAATCTAACGGGAGGCGAATCCGACGGGTGTGTAAGCACGACCACAACATCTTCCTCCTTGAGTCTGCGTTTCTGAACATCGAGCGAGGGAAAGGGCAGGATGTTGCCGTCTCCGCGCATCGATGCGAGATTCTGAAGGAGTTGGTCAGTAACGGTCAGACCGATTGGATCACCCTGGTCATTGACGCCGATGAAGAGTACGCCGGGTTGCCGATGATCCGGCAGGTCATTCGCAAAGGCACAGATCGTTTGTCGAATCCTTTCACCCTCAGCAGCCGATTCTTTTCGTTCAACTCGATCCGATTCAAGATCGCCGAGCATCTGCTCAAGTTCCGTGTCGGTCATGCGCGTCTTCCTTTGTCATCTTTCACGGAAGTGACGAAAACATTGCCCAATCCGCACACCGCTCGATAAAAGTGTACCTCGACGACGTCCGGCGCCCAGTAAGGTCAATCTGACGGGTTTGAGATGGGCATCGCACACGTCGTGGTGGTGCGCACAGGGCAACCCACTCATTGCCTTTGCATGGTTGATCATCACTCCGATCGTAACAGCATTCCTACTTTGCTGAGTGGCGGTCGCCCTGATCAGGCGAGCAGCTTGTGCACCACGTTGCCGCCGACGTCGGTCAATCGGAAGTCCCGGCCCTGATAGCGGTAGGTCAATTTGAGATGATCCAGGCCCATCAGGTGGAGGATGGTCGCCTGTAGATCGTGCACGTGGACGCGGTCTTCGACGGGGTAGTAACCGAGCTCGTCAGTCTTGCCGACGGTGATGCCGGGCCGGACGCCGCCGCCGGCGAGCCACATGGTATAGGCTTCGATGTGGTGATCCCGGCCGAGCAGTTCGCGCGGTTCGCCCTGAGGCGTTCGGCCGAACTCACCGCCCCAGATGATCAGCGTATCTTCGAGCAGGCCGAGGCGCTTCAGGTCCTTGACCAGCGCCGCCGACGGGCGGTCGACCTCACCGCAGATCTTGTCGAGTGATTCGTTCAGTTCGGTGCCGGCGTTGCCGTGGTGGTCCCAGTCGGTGTGGTATAGCTGTACGAACCGCACGCCGCGCTCGATGAGCCGGCGGGCGAGCAAGCAGTTGTTGGCGAACGACGGTTTACCCGGCTCGGCGCCGTAGAGCTCGCGCGTGGCCTGGCTTTCGCCGGAGATGTCCATCAATTCCGGGGCGCTGCTCTGCATGCGGTAGGCCATCTCGTAGGCGGATATGCGGGTCGCGATTTCGGGATCGCCCACTTGTCCCAGACGCAGCCGGTTCAGGTCATTCACCGAGTCGACGAATTCGCGTTGGCGATGCACGTCGATACCGCCGGGGTTGGCGAGGTTGAGGATGGGATCGCCCTGTCCGCGGAAGGGAACGCCCTGATAGGTGGTGGGCAGGAACCCGCTGCCCCAATTGGGCGCGCCGCCGCGAGGTCCGCGCGGGCCGGATTGCAACACGACGAACCCGGGCAGGTCGTGCGACTCGCTGCCGATGCCGTAAGTGATCCACGCGCCCATGCTCGGGAATCCGAAGCGCGGTGAGCCGGTGTTGGTGAAAAACTTGGCCGGGCCGTGGTTGAAGACGTCGGACGCCATGCTTTTGACCATCGCGATCTCGTCGCTGATCGTCGCGAGATGGGGCAGGCACTCGGAGATCTGCTGGCCGCTGCGGCCGTGATTGGCGAAGGTCCGTCGGGTGCCGAGCAGCTTGGCGTCCGGTTTGAGGAACGCGAACCGTTTGTTCGCGACGTAGGAGGGCGGGATGACCTTGCCGCTGAGTTCCCGGAGCTTGGGTTTGAAGTCGAACAGTTCGAGTTGGCTCGGTCCCCCGGCCATGAACAGAAAGATCACCCGCTTGGCCTTGGGCGAAAAGTGCGGGGGCTTGGGGGCGAGCGGGTTGTCACCCTGCGGCGTGGTTGCGGCCTGGACCGCACCGTCGTTGTGCAAAAGCGAGCCCAACGCCATCGCGCCGAGTCCGACCCGGCAGTTCCGGAAGAAGTGTCGTCGCGTCTGGAGAAGGAGTTGTTCGTCCTGTGCGTTCATGATGCTGCCTCAACGTTCTGATACGTTCAGTACGAATTCGTTTCGTGATTTGAATCATTTAGCCGCCGAGCTTGCTCGGCGCTTGACCGTCGCGTCTTGTTCAGGAATCGCCGAGCAAGCTCGGCGGCTAAATAATGGTGCGCGTTGACTACGTACTGTGCTCAGTCGTCACTCCCTGGTGATGAATTCGTCGAGATTGAGGATGACCCGCGACACTGCGGTCCAGGCGGCCTGTTCGGCCGGATCGCCGTGGTTCGTCGCGCTCAAGGCTTCGGCCGCCTTTCGGTCGGCGCGGTAATTATTACGTTGTCGATCGAGCAGCGTTGCCAATCGGGCGTGCTCGTCCGGCGTCGGTTCGCGGGATAAACAACATTGGAACGCGTAGCGAATGCGCGCGTCGTCATCGGCGTCGGCGGAGACGAGGGTGCGCCGGGCCAGTCCCTGGGCGCACTCGATATACGTGGTGTCGTTGGCGAGCGTGAGGGCTTGGAGCGGTGTGTTGGAGCGCACCCGCCGCGTGCAGGTCACGTTCGAGCCGGGGAAATCGAAGACCACCAGGGCCGGATAGGGGCTCGAGCGCCAGATGTGGGTGTACATGCCGCGACGATAGCGGTCGGTGCCGGCTTCGGTCTTCCAGGGCTTGGGATCCTGCGTGAACTCGAACACGCCGGGCGGTTGCGGCGGAAACACGCTCGGGCCGCCGAATTTGGCCGACAGCAAGCCGCTCGCCGACAGGGCCGCGTCACGCACGATTTCCGCTTCAAGCCGCAGCCGCGACTGGCGCGCGAGCAGCCGGTTGGCCGGGTCGATCTCACTGAGGTCGGGCCGGTGGTGCGACGCCTGGCGATACGTGGCCGAGGTGACCATGAGCCGGATCGTCGACTTGATGCTCCAGTCGCGAGCGATCAACTCGGCGGCAAGCCGGTCGAGCAACTCGGGATGGGTCGGCGGGCTGCCCTGCGTGCCGAAGTCGTTCTCGGTCTCGACGATCCCCCGGCCAAAGAGTCGCTGCCACAAGCGGTTGACGATGACGCGCGGCGTGAGCGGGTTGGCGGGGTCGACGAGCCACTCCGCGAAATCGAGGCGCGTGGGCTCATTGATATTGTCGGGCAGCGGGGGCAGCACCTTCGGCACGTTCGGCTGTACCCGTTCGCCCCTGTCGAGGAAGTTGCCGCGCTTGTGGACGTGGGTCTCGCGGGGCTTCTCGCGCCGCTTCATGACCATCGTGGTCGGGATTATCGGCTCGGAAGCGCGGAGCTGCGCGATCTCTTCGATGACCTGAAACGATCGTCGCGCGTCGTCGGTCTTCTTGTACAGATCGGCGAGCTGTTTCTCTTGGGCCTCGGTGCGTTCGGCGAGCGAGGTCATCAACGCTTCCTGCACCGGCCCGGGCAGCCGAGCTATCTGTTGCGGCGTGAGTGATTTTTCCCAAGCCACCTGCTTGCCGATGAACTCGTCCCGCCGGTCGTCGAGACTTTTCTCGAGTGCGGTGATGCGTTTGCGAATGGCGGTGCGCCATGCGAGGTCGCCACGGGCGAGTTGCTCGTCCGAGGGGGCGTCGATGATCGGCTCGTCGCAGTTGTTGAGAAACGCGAAGAACTGGTAGTACTCCCGCTGCGCGAGCGGATCGAACTTGTGATCGTGGCACCGCGCGCAGCCGACGGTCAGACCGAGAAACACCGCTCCGGTCGTGTCGACCCGATCCGCCACCGCGTCCACGCGAAACTGTTCGTCGTCGGTGCCGCCTTCTTCGTTGATGAGCGTGTTGCGATGAAAGCCGGTGGCGATGATCTGTTCGCGCGTCGCGTCGGGCAGCATGTCGCCGGCAAGCTGCTCGACGGCGAAGCGATCGAAGGGCAGGTCGCGGTTGAACGCGTCGATCACCCAGTCGCGATACTTCCAGATGTTGCGTGGGAAGTCGCGGGTGTAGCCGTTCGAGTCGGCGTAGCGGGCGAGGTCGAGCCAATGCCGGCCCCAGCGCTCGCCGAAGTGCGGCGAGGCGAGCATGCGGTCGACCAGCCGGTCGTAGGCGTCGCCGCGGGTGTCGGTAAGAAAGCGTTCCACTTCGTCGCGCGTCGGGGGCAGTCCGCGCAGGTCGAGGCTGAGTCGGCGAATGAGGGTGACGCGGTCGGCTTCGGCCGAGGGCGAGATTCCCTCGCGGTCGAGGCGCGCGAGGATGAAGTTGTCGATGGGGTTGCGAACGTGTTCGGGGTCACGGACCGCCGGCGGCACGTGTCGCACCACCGGCTGAAACGACCAGTGGTCGGCGGATCGTGCCGTGCCGGCGACGAGGCCGAGCAGCGTGACGGTGCAAAAGATGACGCGCGATAATGATTTCATGACCCCACCACGATTAACCGGTCCGGGTTCAGAATACCAAAATCGGTTCGCGTTTCCGAACTTTTCGGGCAAGTGTGCAACAAGACGGTTGTGCGCCAGGATCATGGCGACCGGAACCAACGTGTACCGCGGCGTTGTCGCCGGGTGGAGCGCAGCGGAACCCCTGGTGGTCTGACGGGTCCGATGATCCCCGCCCCGGATGCACGGGTGGTGACGGCGGTGAGGGTCGTGGGCAATATCACCGGGGTCGTGCGCGCTGTGCTGTGGTTCGCTGTGGTTCATGCCGAGTCGAGTTGCGTCGTCTCGGGGATTGGTTGGTGCCTGAAGCGGCGATATGATGCTCGCATGAGCGTTCTCGTCGACATGGGTTATGCCTGCGGCGCGTTGGCGTATTCGCCGGCGTGGCTGTATCAGGTCCTGGTGAGGAAGAAGCATCGCGTAGCCTGGGGTGAGCGGTTCGGGCGGGTCGAAGCACGGCGGGGCGATGCACCCTGCATCTGGATTCACGCGGTCTCGGTCGGCGAAGTCAACGCGACCCGGCAACTGGTCGCGCGGTTGCGCGAAGCGTGCGACGATGTCGAGATCGTGATCTCGACCACGACCGACACCGGGTACGCGCGGGCGCGGGCGTTGTACGACCGGCTGACGGTGTTTCGCTATCCGCTCGATTTCAGCGGCGTGGTGCGTCGGGTGCTGGATCGGGTGCGTCCGACGATGATCGTGCTGATGGAGCTGGAGGTATGGTACAACTTGCTAGCTCTGGCCGAACGCGCGGGCATTGACGTGGTCGTGGTCAACGGCCGACTCACCGAGCGCTCGACCCGGCGGTTCGGGTGGATCGCGCCTGTGGCCCGGCGGATGTTCGCACGTCTGTCGTGGGTCTGTGCGCAAGACGACACGTTCGCGGATCGCTTTCGCCGCGTCGGCGTGCCGAACGAGCGGATCGAGATCACCGGCTCGCTCAAGTGGGATACGGCCCAGGTGACCGACCACGTAGCCGGCGCCGACGCCCTGGCCGATACGATGGGGATCGACCGCAGCCGGCCGGTGCTCGTGTGTGGGAGTACCGGACCCGGCGAAGAGGCGATGATGCTGGACGCGTATGCGGAGCTCGTGTCGCGACATCCGGGGCTGCAACTGGTGATCGTGCCCCGTCGGCCGGAACGTTTCGACGACGTGGCGGACTTGATTCAACGACGCGGGTACCCTTGCGTGCGGCGCAGTGAACGAGCCGACGCACGGGATGCGGCCCATGCGGTCTTTCTTGGCGACACGGTCTTTCTTGGCGACACAATGGGCGAGTTGCCGAAGTTCTACAGTCTCGCCACCGTGGTGGTCGTCGGTCGCACGTTCATCCCGCTCGGTGGATCGGACATGATCGAAGTCGCGGCGTTGCACAAACCCATCGTCGCCGGCCCGCGCACCGAGAATTTTCCCGAGGCCGGCCGCAAGCTGGTCGACGGCGGCGGGATGATTCAAGTGGCCGGCCCCGACGCGTTGCCCGGAGCCGTCGAGACGCTGCTGACCGACACCGACCGGCGGGAGCGCGCCGCCGCCGCCGGGCGTGGCGTGGTCCTGGCCAACCAGGGAAGCACCGAACGTACCGTGACTCGACTCATCGACATCCTGAATCGCCGTCGGGCGACCGTGAACGTTTTGTAATCGGTATGTCTGTCGAACAGATACGCGACAACATCATCGGCTCGGCCAGGACGATCGTGGTCAAGGTGGGTACGGCGCTACTCACCCGCGCCGACGGTCGGCTGGATCGTCGACTCATCCGTGCGATTGCCGGTCAGGTCGCCCGACTGCGGAAAAACGGGATCGACATTACGCTGGTCTCGTCGGGCGCGATCGGCGCGGGCATGGGGGTGGTCCGGCTGAAGCACCGGCCCAAGAGCGTGCCCATGTTGCAGGCCGCCGCCTCGGTCGGTCAGCCGGCGCTGATGGCCCTGTTCGAGGATGCCTTCAAGCAGCATCAACTCCATGCCGCTCAGGTTTTGCTCACCCGCGGCGATTTCGAGCATCGTGGCCGGTACCTGAACATTCGCAACACCATCGCCGCTTTGCACGAATTGTCGGCCGTACCCATCATCAACGAAAACGACAGCGTCTCGGTCGACGAGATCCGCTTCGGCGACAACGATTTAATTGCCGCCTATACGACCAACCTGCTCCGTGCCGATCTGATGATCTTGCTGACCGTGATGGACGGGCTCATGGACGCCGACGGCCGGCGCGTCGAAGTCGTGCGTGGCATCGACAAACGGGTCATGGAATTGGTCACCGCCGAGCGGTCGGCGCTCGGCTCGGGGGGCATGGCGACCAAGCTCGAGGCGGCCAAGACGGTGACCGAAGCGGGCGAGGTGGCGTTGATCGCCAACGGCCGGTCGCGCGACGTGCTGATGCGTATCTGTGCGGGCGAGCCGCTGGGCACCTTGTTCCTGCCGTCGACACGAAAGCTGTCGGCCCGCAAGCGCTGGATCGGACTGACGGTCCGCCCCGCCGGTACGATCACCGTGGACGCCGGCGCGGCCAAGGCGCTGCATCGCGGCGGCAAGAGCCTGCTCGCCATCGGCATCGTGCGGGTGTCGGGCCGATTTCAGCGCGGGGACGTGGTCGAGGTGCTTGATCCGAGCGGCGGGCTGGTCGGTCGCGGGCTGAGCAACTACGGCGCGCGGGACACCGGCGCGGTCAAGGGTCTGCGCTCGACGCAGTTCGCCGCCGTCCTGGGCGACAAGCCCTACGACGAAATCATCCACCGCGATAACTTCGTCGTGGCTGCGCCATGAATGACGGAAGAGGGTGTGACCGACTGCCCGCGCGTTCAGGTGACCCCTCGGCGTCCGTGCGTTCGGCGTGCGCGCACGGATCAAGTCGACGAGAGCATCGTGGCAGCGTGGCGGGAGGCTATTCAGCGTGGCGAACGTTGGTGGCTTTGGGCCCTTTGGCGCCTTCGGTCAACTCGTATTCGACCTTGTCGCCCTCGTTGAGACCGTCACCCTGGATGTCGCTGGAGTGGACGAAAACGTCCGATGAGCCGTCGGACGGCGTGATGAAACCAAAGCGCTTGATCGTGTCGAACCACTTGACAGTACCTTGCATGACTACACCCTTGCTGGACCGCGTAACGGGAAGGGCCGAGTGAAACAAACACTGTTTCGGCCGAATACTGACCGCCCCGTTGATACGCTGTTCCGCGGACAGTATGGGGCCTCCCGAGCGTGGCGTCAAGCCGTTCCCGCTCTGACCAAATCCGGGAATGTGCCCGCTCGAGCCGCCGATTTCTTCCGGCGCGGTGTCGCCCGAACCACATCCCCACGCACCGCGCGGGATGAAACCCGCGGGCGATGAATCACGTGGATCAGAGCTTGCGCATGCGGTTCCGACCGATCGCCCACGCCGCGCCGAGCCCCAGGACGATGCCCACGACGTCGGCGATCCAATCGCCGAGTTCACAGCTCCGGTTGGTCAACGGCTGGAGAAGTTCATCGGCGACACCGTAGGCGGCCAGGAACGCCAGCCAGAATCCCGCACGACGCAGGGCCCGGCCCGGTTCGTACACCGGCGATGACCACCACGCCAGTGCGGCCAGCAGCCCGTAAGCGACCGCATGCACGACCTTGTCATAGACGAACGCCGCCGCCGCCGCCTGAGGCAGCCTCGGAATGTGCGTCAGCGTCGCGAGGACGACCCAGTAGCCGACAAACGCAACCCGAACCCAAAGACGTGACGGCGTAGACAAACCACCCTCACCCTCATGCACGTTCACAAGATCGGTGGTCAGGCAGCCGGCTGTTGTTGCGGCAGCCAATAGCTGAACGTCATTCCTTCATCGAACGAGTCCGATCCACCGTCGCCCCAAATCGTTGGCGCCGGTGTGCGCCCGAGGTCGGGCCAACTGCCCCACGGGGCCAGGTCCGCGTGGAGTCCCGACACGCCTTGATCTTCTGCCACGGTACTCACGGGATTGGGCGCCCATGACCGCCGCGTGCCGGCGTCACGTTCGATGACCGGAATCGGCCCGAACTCAGGCACGGCGACCTTGGCCGACATCGGCGCGACGGGATGCGGGTCCGGCGTCGACACGACGGGTTCGCGCGGCGTCACGTAGACCGACTCAGTTGCCGGTTCAAAAACCGGTTCGTCCTCGGGCACCGGTGCGAGCTGCGCCTCCGGATCGACCAGTTCGGCGGCGATGGCGGCATAGTCCCACGCTCCGTTGCTCGACGGCGCGTACTCGAAGATCGACTGGCCGTACCCCGGGGCCTCGGCCAGTTTGATGTTGCGACGCACGAAGGTGCGGAAGATACGAGCCTCGGACCACGGACACGCCGTTCCCCGTGACTCGTCGAGAAAGCCGCGAAGATCGTCGACCACCTCGGACGCCAGCCGCGTGCCCTGTTCGTTCATGCACAACGCGATGCCCGTGACCTTCAGTCCGGGATTGAGTCGCTGTGATACCAATGCGACTGTCTCGAGCAGCTTGCCCATCCCCTGCAACGCCAGCACGTGCGGCTGGAGCGGTATCACCACTTCGGCCGCGGCGGCCAGCGCGTTCAGCGTCAGCACGCCCAGCGACGGCGGACAGTCCATCAGCACGAAGTCGGCCTCGTCCTCGTTGGCTTCGAGCCCGTCGCGCAGGATCAACTCCCGCCCGACCACGCTGACCAGCTCGACCTCGGCCGCGGCGAGATCAACGTGCGAGGGAACGACCCACAGGTTTGCACGCACCTGATGGCGAGCTTCCGCCAACGGGACCGACCGCGTCAGCATCGCATAGGTGCCCGCCTGATCGGCGGTGGGGTCCATGCCCAGATGCAGGGTCAGATGAGCCTGCGGATCGAGATCGACCAGCCAGACGCGATGGCCCGCCTCGGCCAATGCCGCTCCGAGGTTCACCGTCGTCGTGGTCTTACCCACGCCGCCCTTCTGATTCATGATGGCGATTCGTCTCATCGGTCCTCCTTTACCGACGCGGTCGTCAGTGACCGAAACAAGTCCACCCGCGGCTGAGTTGGATACATCCATCCATGGTGCGCGAGCAAGACAGATGACAGCCATGATAACATAATGCGTGGTCGCGAAAAGACCTTTTCCAGGCGATCCAATCCCCATAGCAGTCGCAGTAGGACTCCCGGTTGTCCGAGAGCCCTACTGCGACTGCTATGGTACGTGGTCGACTTTCTCCGTTGCCCGAACATGGGTTGCATGCCCAGATTAATACGAAAAAGATTTCCGCCGGGTCACCGGCGATATCTGCAACGCACGTCGGCAGAACCCCAGCTATCCCGATTTCCGGTATGCCTAGAAATACATCCACCCGAACATTGCCAACCCGGAGGTCATTCGAGATACTATCCAGCCGGTACTCAAAGGCTAGGAGGAGCCCATTGAGAGCGCCCACCTCACCAGATGTTGAGGTGGGCGCCATGAAGACCCCCACATGGAGTACCTGAGCGGCGCAGTTGAGCGCACGGTT
>Ga0299906_10000993_pt1 | contig 24751 bp, 20 predicted proteins | sample RVTome_14_FD_200259 | JGI IMG/M metagenome (GOLD analysis project Ga0299906, IMG submission 200259) | Soil microbial communities from uranium-contaminated site in the Upper Colorado River Basin, Wyoming, United States - RVT145D125 (version 2) ...
CGCCCCGGCGGCCGGCGCCCCGGCGGCCGACACGGCGCTGCCGGAGGCCCTGCTCGCCGCCGACGCCGCGGCCGGCGAGCTGCGTTTCGAGATCCAGGTGCTGCGCGCCTCCTCGACCGGCACCCTGCCCAGCTTCTTGCGCTACGAGGACTTCGAGCTGCTCGCCCAGGCCAGCGTCAGCTCGAGCCCGGGCGGCGACGTGAGCTCGCCGCTCGGCGACCGCTTCACGGTGAGCTTCAGGGCCGGCGAGGTGCAGCCGGACGGCCGCCTGCGCCTCGAGGGCTTCCAGATCAGGACGCGGGCGCCCGCCGTGAAGGGACGCCAGCTCGAGCCGCAGCAGGTCGTGAACGCCAACCTCAACCTGTGGCTCGACCGCCCCCTCACCTGGACGCTGGCGCAGGACTCCGGAGCGCAGGAAGCGCTGGTGGTCGCCATCACCTGCCGGCAACCGTCCGCGCAGCGGCCGGCCCGACGTTGAGCCCTTGCGCTCCAGGCCCATCACGAGGAGACGATGCAATTCGTTTGCAGATACGGCACCCCTGACGGTCAGGTCCTGAGCCAGATCCAGACCGGCTCCGACGAGACCGCGGTGCGCCGCGAGCTCGAGCGCCAGGGCTGCCACATCTTCGAGGTGCGGCCGCGCGGCCTGCCGTTCAAGCTCAGCCTGCCCGGGCGGCGGCGCCGGATCCCGGCCGAGGAGTTCCTGGCCTTCAATCAGGAGGTGGCGGCGCTGCTGCGCGCCGGCCTGCCCCTGGTGCACGCCCTCGACCTCATGCTCGAACGCATGGAGGATCAGCGCCTCGCCACCGTGCTCACCGAGATCCGCGACCGCGTCAGGGCGGGCGAAGAGCTCTCCGAGGCCTTCGGCAGCTTCGGCGACCTCTTTCCGCCGCTCTATGCGGCCACCCTGCGCGCCGGCGAGCGCTCCGGCGAGCTCGAGTCGGTGATCCGGCGCTTCATCCGCTACCTGCGGTTGATGATCAACGCCCGCAAGAAGGTGATCTCGGCGCTCGTCTATCCGGCGGTGCTGATCGGTCTCTCGATCGGACTGCTGACCATCATGGCGATCTTCGTGGTGCCGAAGTTCTCCGCCTTCTACCTCGACCTGGAGGCCGAGCTGCCGCTGCTGACCCAGATCACCCTCGGCGTGTCGTTCTGGCTGCGCGACCACCTGGTGTGGATCGTCCTCGCGGTGGCGGCTCTCGTCGTCGGCTTCCGGACCTGGGTCGCCACGCCGAACGGCCGCGTCGCCTTCGACCGTTTCCGGCTACGCTGGCCGGCCCTGGGCACCATCTTCCACCAGTTCTCGCTCTCGGAGTTCTGCCGCTCGCTGTCGACGCTGCTGGCGGGCGGCATCCCGCTCGTGGCGGCGCTCGAGACCGCCGTCGGCGCGGTGTCGAACGCCTACGTCTCGCAGGCCATCCGGCCGGCGATCGACCGCGTGCGCGAAGGCCAGGCCTTCTACGCGGCGCTCGAGCAGTCCGGCGTCTTCACCCACATGGCGATCGACATGATCAAGGTCGGCGAGGCCACGGGCTCGCTCGACGAGATGCTGGGCTCGGTCTCCGACTACTTCGACGAACGGGTGGAGACGCGCCTGCAGCGCCTGCTGTCGCTGATCGAGCCGGTGATGCTGATCATCATGGGCGCCCTGATCGCCCTCATCCTGATCTCGATCTACCTGCCGATGTTCGGCGCGTTCTCCCAGATCGGCGGGTGAGGACGCGGAGAAAGGACCCGCAATGATCGACTCGACGCAAACCCTGACTCCGGAGCCCCTGGACGCCGACGCGGCGCTCGCCGCGCTCGACCCGGAGCTCGCCGTCGGCGGCGACGGGCCGAGCACCGCCGAGCAGGCCGCGGAGGACGCCAAGAGCCGCGAGGTCGCGGCGCGGCACGGGCTGGAATACGTCGACGTGCGCAACTTCCGGATCCAGAACGACCTGTTCCGGCGCGTGCCCTTCGACCTCATGCTGCGCTACGGCTTCATCCCCGAGGCGATGCGGGGCGGGCGCATGGCCGTGGTGATGGGCGATCCGACGGACGTGCGCAAGATCGACGAGCTCGAGCTGCTGCTCGGCCATCCGCTGGACGTCAAGATGGGCACGCCCGCGGCCATCGCCGAGATCCTGCAGAAGTCCGAGAGCGCGCAGCGCGTGCTCGACGAGGCGACCGAGGACTTCCGCATCCAGCTCGTGCAGGACGACGAGGGCGAGGAGGTGCTCTCCCTCGGCTCCATCACCCAGGACCAGAGCCCGATCATCAAGCTCGTCGACTCGACGATCTTCAACGCCATCCAGCGCCGCGCCTCCGACGTCCACATCGAGACCGGGGATCACCAGGTCATCATCAAGTACCGCATCGACGGCGCCCTCTACCAGGCCATGGACGCCATCGACAAGCGCCACCACCAGACCATCATCAGCCGCATCAAGGTGATGTCGGAGCTCGACATCTCGGAAAAGCGCGTCCCCCAGGACGGGCGCTTCAAGCTGCGGCTGAAGGGCCGCACCATCGACTTCCGCGTCTCCATCCTGCCCACCGTCCACGGCGAGGACTGCGTGATCCGGGTGCTCGACAAGGAGTCGATGAACAAGGAGTTCAAGAACCTCTCGCTGACCGTGCTGGGCATCGACGAGGAGACCATCCGCAAGCTGCGCCGGTCGATCCGCGAGCCCTACGGCATGGTGCTGGTCACCGGCCCCACGGGCTCGGGCAAGACCACCACCCTCTACGCCTGCATCTCCGAGATCCAGAGCTCGGAAGACAAGATCATCACCATCGAAGACCCGGTGGAATACCAGCTCAGGGGCATCTCCCAGATCCCGGTCAACGAGAAGAAGGGGCTGACCTTCGCGCGCGGCCTGCGCTCGATCCTGCGCCACGACCCCGACAAGATCATGGTCGGCGAGATCCGCGACGAGGAAACGGCCCAGATCGCCGTCCAGTCGGCATTGACCGGCCACCTGGTGTTCACCACCGTGCACGCCAACAACGTCGTCGACGTCATCGGGCGCTTCCTCAACATGAACGTCGACCTGTATAATTTCGTCTCGGCGCTCAATTGCGTGCTGGCGCAACGGCTGGTGCGCAAGATCTGCGGCCACTGCAGGCGTCCGGTCCAGGCCTCCCGCAGCCTGCTCGCCGAGAGCGGGCTCGATCCCGAGACCTACCAGGACTACACCTTCTACGAAGGCGCGGGCTGCATCGAGTGCAACGGGGCGGGCTATCACGGCCGGCTGGCGGTCACCGAGCTCCTCGACGTCTCCGATCCCATCCGCGAGCTGATCGTGGCCAAACGGCCAGCCTCGGAGATCCGGCGCGCCGCCAAGGAGGAGGGAATGACGTTCCTGCGCGAATCGGCCCTGGAGAAGGTCTTTCAGGGCGTCACCACGTTGCGAGAGGTCAACAAGGTCACCTTCGTGGATTGAAATGAAATCGATGAGATCATCTTCGTGGATCGAGCGGTTGCTCGGCCTCGACCCGGTGCTGCCGGCGCCCCACGTGTTCGCTCTCGACCGCCACGAGCTGCGCTACGGCAGCTTTCACCGCACCCCCCAGGGCTGGGTATTCGAGACGAGCCGCCGCGAGCCGCTGCCCGAGGGGTTGATGGCGGCGGGCGTCCTCGGCGGGCCGCTGCGCGCGCCGAAGCTCCTCTGGGAGCTGCTGCAACGCTTCGTGGCCACGGTCCCCGGGCCGATCGCGGAGGCCTCTCTGGTGCTGCCCGACGACTGGCTGCGCATCGTCTTCACCGAAAGCGCCGAGCTGCCCCGCGGCCGCAAGGAACGTGACGAGGTGCTGCGCTTCAAGCTCAAGCGCCTGGTCCCCTTCCGGGTCGAGGAGCTGCGCCTCGCGGCCACCGAGGTCACGCCCTTCCCCCACCAGCAGGAGCCCAAGCGGTTGCTCATCGGCTTCGCCATCGAGACCCTGATGGCCCAGCTCGAGGACGCCTTCCTCGGCGTCGGCATCGAGCTCGGGCAGATCACCAACAACACCCTGGCGTTCCTCGCCGGCCTCGAGCCCCTGGTGGCCGCCGACGAGCTCGCCGCCCTGGTGCTCGTCGAGCCCGAAGGCTACACCCTGAGCTACCTCTACGGCGGCGAGCTCCTCCTCTACCGCTACAAGTCCTACGGCGAGGAGACGGCGGCCGGCGACGAGCGGCACGGCGCCGCCGACGCCGGCGCCGTGCGCCGCGACCTGCGCCTGACCAGGACCTTCCTCGGCGAACGCTTTCCGCAGCGCCGGCTCTCCCGGGTCTTTCTCGCCGCGCCGCCCGCCGGCGAGGCCTCCTGGCTCGATCGGCTCGCCGACGAGCTCGACGCCGCTGCCGAGCCGCTCGGCTTCGAACACTTCTCGCTCGCCCGCACCCAGGCCAGCGAGAGCTGGCAGGTGACCGGGCCGCTCCTGGGCGCGGCCTCGATCGAGGTGAGCTGACGATGCGCGTGGTCAACCTCTCCCGCCGTCCGTTCGTCAACGACCGCCCCGTGGTGCGCCTCGCCGCTCTCCTGTGGGTGCTCGGGGGGGCGCTCCTGGTGGCCAATATCTACTCCTACACGAATTACTGGAGCGACTCGGCCGAGGTGCGCTCCGAGCTGGCCGCCATCGAGTCGGAGGTCGAGCGCGAGCAGCGGAGCTTCAGCGATCTCAAGGAGCGCTTCCAGCGCCTCGATCTCGAGACCATGAACCAGCAGACGGCGTTCCTCAACGGGCTGATCCGCGACCGCACCTTCCCCTGGAGCGCGCTCTTCGAGGACCTCGAGGACGTCCTGCCGTTCGGCGTCAAGCTCGGCTCCGTCCACCCCGAGGTCCCGGAGGACCCGCGGTCCGCTTCGCGGCGCCCGCCCGAGCGGCGGTCCACGTCGCGGAGCCGGAGCTCGGAGCCGCCGCCCCCGTCACCCCCGCCGCCGCCGCCCGCCGTCGAGGAGGTGGTGCTCTCGCTGAATGGACACGGCAAGACGGGCGAGGACGTCCTGGACTTCGTCGACGCCCTCTTCGGCCATCCGGCGTTCCGGCAGCCGAAGCTGCGGCGCGAGAGCCTCGACGAGAGCACCGGCATGATCGCCTTCGACGTCACGACGCTCTATCGCACCAAGGCCGCGCAAGACGAGGCCGCCGCGATCGCGGACGGCGGCGACGCCGAACCTGCCGCCGCGGACGATCCCGAGGGGATCGCGGCCGGGGCGCGGGCGGCCGGCCAGCGAAGGCCCGTGGCGCCGGCGGCCGGCGGGCCGGCGGCCGGCGGGCCGGCGGCCGGCGGGCCGGCGGCCGGCGCGGTCGCCGGCGACGCCCGGTCCACTGATCCGCGCGCCGGCGACCCGCGAACCGGCGACCGGCGCGCCGCCGACCGCCGCGCCGCGGACCGGCGCGCCGCGGACGGGGAGCCCGCGGCCACGATCACGGGCGTCGCGGAGCTGCCGAGCGGCGGCATCGGGACGCCGGCCGGCGGCGTTGCGCCGGCCGCCGCCGGAACCGTTCTCGTCGGGCCGGCGGTCACGGCACCCGCACCGCCGGCGAGCGCGGAGGCGCCCGCGACCGATCCCCGGGCGCCGGCACGGCGGCAACCGGCGAGCCGCGCCCGCAACGCCCCCGCCGCGGACGAGGGTGCGCCGGCCGGGAGCGATCCGCGTTTCGTGGAGCCGTCGGCCTCCGGCGCCGCTCGGTTGCGGCGGGGCGGCTCGGGAGGATCGCGGCCATGAGCCATCCGTTCGAGGCCTGGCGCCGGCGCGTCCGTCTGTGGACGGTGCCGCTCGTCTTCTTCGCCCTCAACCTGGCGGCGTTCGCCGTCTACCACACCACGTTCGCCGGCAACGTCGAGGCGCTCCAGGACCTCGTCCTGGCCGCGGAGCGGGACCGCGAGGCGATCGCCGCGGAGCGCCGGACGAGCATCGCCTACCTCGAGCGCCTGGAGGGCCGCCGTGATACCGTCGAGCAGCTCTACAGCCAGACCTTCGCGACCGAAGCGGAACGCCTGACCGACGTCATCCGCGAGGCGAAGCGCCTCGCCCACCAGGCGGGGCTGACGCCCAGGAACATCACCTATCCCGACACGCTGCTGGAAGCTCAGGGCATGGTCGAGAAGAAGATCGTCTTTCCCGTCGACGGCACCTACGATCAGCTCCGCAGGTTCATCAACTTCCTCGAGCTCTCCGACGAGTTCCTCACGCTCGAGCGGGTCTCGCTCAACGAGAGCCAGGGCACCGGGGCGACCCCCGTGCTGTCGATCCAGCTCGAGCTGTCGACCGTCTTCGCGATCTCGCCGAAGCGGCCGCGGCCGCCGGCGGAGGGAGAGTCGTGAACCGCAACGAGCAGCAGCGGGTGCTGGCGGTCGTGCTCGCGGTCGCGTCGCTGGTCGTCCTCTGGCGGCTCTGGCCGCTCCTCTTCGCGACGCGGGACGCGGCGGCGCGGGCGCGCAGCGAGGTCCAGGAGCTGATCCGCGACGACATCGTGGAGCTGCGCCTCGCCGACCTCGACGTGCCGGCGCGGACCTACACGCCCAACCGCAACATCTTCCAATTCGGCAGCAAACCGCCGCCGCCGCCGCCGCCGCTGCTGCCGCCGCCACCGCCGCCGCCGCCGCCGCGCGACGATATCCCGCCGCCGCCGCCGCCGCCGCCCCGGCCTCCCGACTTCAACATGGCGCTGCTCGGCGTCTTCGGGCCGGAGCGCCGCCGGGTCGCGGTCTTCAAGGACGGCGACGAGCTCGTCAACGTGCTCGAGAGCGAGACGCTCCGCGGTCAGTTCATCGTGCACCGAATCAACTATCAATCCGTCGACATCGGATTCGTCGGCTTCCCCGACGAGGAGCCGCATCGCGTCAAGATGGGCGGTTGAAGCGCCAGGACGCCTAACGCAACTTCGAGGAGAGCTCAAGCATGCAGGCAAGCAGAACCAGGCCGCTCACCGGGATCCTGTGGGTCTTGATGCTGGCGCTGACCGGCTGTTCCGGGCACAACGTCTACCGCCAGGCGCGATTGGCGGAGCACTCGGGCGATTGGGACCAGGCGGTCTTGCACTACCTGGAGGCCGTACGGCGCCACCCGGAAGACCTGTCCTACCGCACCGCCCTGCTGCGCGCCAAGATCCAGGCGTCGCAAGCGCACTTCAGAAAGGGCCAGAAATTCCACCAGACCGGCGTGCTCGAGCGGGCGATGATCGAGTTCCGGCAGGCGGTGGAGCTCGATCCCACCAACCAGTACGCCGAGTCGGAGCTGCGCAAGGTGCTCGCCGAGCTGCGCGCCCTGCGCGAGGGCCAGGCGCGGCCCTCGTCGATCGCCGAGATGAAGGAGCGCATGCGCGGCGTGCGGGCGCAGCCGCCGGTCTTGAACCCGCGCTCCAAAGAGCCGATCGACCTGACGTTTCCCGACCCCATCTCGGTGCTCGACATCTACCGCGCCCTCGGCAAGGCCTTCGGCATCAACGTGCTCTTCGATCCCAAGATCAAAGACACCAAGACCACGATCGAGCTCATCGCCGTCACCGCCCAGGACGCCCTCGAGATCCTCATGCGCTCGTCCAACCACTTCTACAAGGTCCTCGACGAGCACACCATCATCATCGCCGACGACACGCCCCAGAACCGGCGCACCTACGAGGACCAGGTCATCCAGACCTTCTTCCTCTCCAACGCCCAGATCAAGGACGTGATGACCATGGTGCGCAGCCTGATCGGCGCCAAGAACGTCGCCGCCAACGAGCAATTGAACGCCATCGTGCTGCGCGACACGGCCGACAAGGTCAAGGTCGCCGAGCAGATCATCCTGGCCAACGACAAGGCCAAGGCCGAGGTCCTGGTCGACGTCGAGCTGCTGCAGATCGACACCAACAGGCTGCGCGACCTGGGCCTGGACCTCTCGAGCTACCAGATCGGCGCGAGCCTCGACCTCGGCGGCGAGGACGTGCCCCTGAGGCTCTCCGACGTCGAGTTCCTGAACCAGAACAACTGGGTGTTGACGATTCCCAACTTCGTCTTCAACTTCATGAAGAGCTCGTCGTACGCCCAGACCCTGGCGCAGCCCAAGCTGCGCATCACCGAAGGCGAGAAGGCCACCCTCACGATCGGCGACCGGGTGCCCATCCCCACCACCACCTTCAACACCTCGAACGTCTCCGGCTCCAACATCGTGCCGGTCACCTCGTTCCAATACCAGGACGTCGGCATCAAGATCGAGATCGAGCCGCGGGTGCACCACAACGAAGAGATCACCCTGAAGCTGCGGGTCGAGGTCTCGGAGATCTCGGGCGCCGTCCAGGGCTCCGGCGGCCAGTCGCAGCCGGTGATCGGCACCCGCACCATCGAGTCCAACATCCGGCTGCGCGACGGCGAGACCAACTTCCTCGCCGGCCTCATCCGCTCCAACGAGAGCCAGACCGAGAGCGGCATCCCCGGCCTCTCGGAGATCCCCCTGCTCGGCCGCCTGTTCAAGAACGTCGACACCACCGACCAGCGCACCGACATCGTGCTCACCCTGACGCCGCGCATCGTGCGCCGCGCCGACATCACCGAGGCCGACCTGACACCCATCTGGGTCGGCACCGAGACCAACATCACCTTCCGCGGCGGCAGCCCGCGGGTCGACTCGCCCAACAACGGTCCCTTCGATTCCGACGAGAGCGCCCGCGAGGCCGTGCGCGAACGCCTGCGCCAGCGCCTGCGCCAACTGCCCCGCGGCCTGAACCGGGTCGACGAGGAGCCGCAAGAGCCCGACGCGCTGCCCGAAGGCGCCCAGCCCGGCATCGACCTGGTGCCGCCCGGCACGCCCGACGACGTCTTCCGCCGCGACGACGAGGAGGACGATCAATGACCCGCGCCCGTACACTCTTGAGAGCGTGACGATGAAAGCTCCGCCGACCCCCTTCCTGCTCCCTCCCACCGGCCGCCAGCGCGGCTTCTCGCTGGTGGAGCTGGTCGTCGTCTGCGTGGTGCTGACGATCCTCGCCGGCGTCTCGTTCCCGATCGCCAAGAACGTCGCCCGGCGCCAGAAGGAAGCGGAGCTGCACTACGTCCTGCGCCAGATGCGCAACGCCATCGACGAGCACAAGCGCTACAGCGACGCCGGGCTCATTCCCGTCGAGCTCGGCACCGACGGCTATCCCGGCGAGCTCGAGACGCTCGTCGAGCCGATCGACCTCGTCGGCCAGATCGACGTCCGGAAACGCTTCCTGCGCCGGATCCCCATCGACCCGATGACCGGCGAGCAGGAGTGGGGCCTGCGCAGCCACCAGGACGAATGGGACACGGAATTCTGGGGCGGCGAGAGCGTCTACGACGTCTATTCGCTGAGCCGGGGCGTGGGGCTCGACGGTGTTCCCTACTCGAAGTGGTAGGGGCTCTCCTGAAAAGAGAGATGACGATGAAGATGACGATGAAGAGACGGACGGGCGCGCGGCAGGGGTTCACGCTCCTGGAGCTCATCGTCGTCGTGACGATGATCGGCATCCTCGCGGCCATCGCTCTGCCCAACCTCGTCCAGATGCCGCGCCGCGCCAAGGAGGCCACGCTCAAGACCAACCTGCGCACCATTCGCCAGGCCATCGACCAGTACTACGGCGACCTCGGCTATTACCCCGAGAGCCTGGAAGCCCTCGCCGAGGAGGAGTACCTGCGCGACGTGCCGTTCGATCCCATGACGGCCAGCAGCGATTGGGAGCTCATCTACGAGGTCGAGGACGACTACGCCTACGAAGAGCCGGAGACCGAGCTCGACGCCGGCCCCGGGGTCATCGACGTCCATTCGCTGTCGGAGGACTTCTCCCTCGACGGCACTGCCTACTCCGAGTGGTGAGGCGACGCGGCATGAACCTGCGAACGCTCGGCAAGCTCGCTCGCGGCGACGGGTTCAACCTCGTCGTGCTGGCGATGGCGATCACCGTGCTCAACATCCTGCTGGCCCTGGCGCTGCCCGTGTGGTCGACCTACATCCGGCGCGAGCGGGAGGAAGAGCTGATCTTCCGCGGGTTGCAGTACGCCGAGGCGATCCGCGTCTTCCAGCTCCGGCACAGCCGCCTGCCCACCCAGCTCCGCGAGCTCGTCGAGGTCCAACCGCGCTCGATCCGGCAGCTCTGGCGCAATCCGATGGTCGAGGACGGCGCCTGGCTCCTGCTCCCGGCCGGCCAGTTGCTGGAACAGCAGCCCAACGAGGAGCAGGGCGGCGGCGACGGCGAGGCCGACGGCGAAGGGCCGAACGGCGAAGGGCCGAACAACGGCCGGCAGCGACCGCGAGGCGGCACGGCGCCGGCCGCCGTCCGCGTGGTGCCGCCGCGGCCCGGCGAGCTGCAGTTCACGCCGCAGCCGAGCGTGCCCTTCATGGGCGTCGCCAGCCCCGAGGGCGGCGAGTCCGTCAAGACGTTCCTGGGCTCGAGCGAGCTCGCGGAGTGGCGCTTCACCGTCGAGCTCGTCAACGCCCTGCAGCACGACCCCAACCACAACTTCGCCCGGCCGGTCAACTCGGGCCTCTTCTGGAAGCCCTTCCCGCCGGGCGTCACCTTGCCGCAGCAAGGGGGAGTGAACCCTCTAGGGGGTAATCCGCAAGGCGCGGGCAATCCCCCCGGCGGCCGGCCGCAACCGCAGCAACGCCCGCGGCCCCAATGACGCTCTCGTGACCCTCGCCGCGCGAGCCCGCGTCCGCCGCCTGCCGCACGGCCACGGCCTGCCGTTGCCGGGCCGGGCCTCCGCCGGCAGCGCCGGCTACGACCTGCGCGCCGCCGTCGACGGCGAGGTCGCGATCGCCCCGGGCGAGCGCCGTCTCGTCCCCACCGGCTTCGCCGTCGAGCTGCCCGGCGGCTGGGAGGGGCAGGTGCGAGCGCGCAGCGGCCTCGCGCTGCGCCACGGCGTCACCGTGCTCAACGCCCCGGGCACGATCGACAGCGACTACCGCGGCGAGCTCCTCGTCCTCCTCGTCCACCTCGGCCACGAGCCCTACGTGCTGCGCCGCGGCGAGCGCATCGCCCAGCTCGTGGTGGCGCGCGTCGCCGACGTCGAATGGGAAGAGGTCGACGAGCTCCGGCCCACGCGGCGCGACGCCGGCGGCTTCGGCTCCACGGGATCGTCGTGACCCGGCCCTCTACTCGATGACCGGCCCGCGGGACTGCGCCGCAGGGCCCGGAAGAGCCCGGCCGGACGGCCGGGCTCGCAGCGGACGGGTCAGAAGAGGAGGTTGCCCTCACCGAGGTCGAAGCCGACGCCGGTGCCGAGGTGCGCGTTGGCCTCCCTGAGGTTCCCGATGGCCTTCGCGATCAGCTCGGCGCGCTCGTCGACGTTCTGGGTGTTGAACGCCTTGCGGTTGAGCGCAAAGGCCCTTTTCGCCAGCTCCGTGGCCTTGGGATCGAGGTCGCCCAGGGGTCCGTCGGTCAACACCGCCAGGGCGTCGTCGATCTCGTCGTTCGAGAGCAGGAGGAGCTTGTTGGCGGTGCCCCGGATCGCCAGGGCCTCGATCACCGAGGTCGCCGGCACCGGGTCGATCACCAGCACGGCCTCGTCGCGCTGAATCGCCATGGCGAGGTTGAAGGAGACGTTGACGATCCGCAGGAAAGCGGCCACGTCGTTGACCTCGTCGTCGGTGAAGTCCACCACCTGGAAGGGCGGGTTGTTGTAGAAATCAACCGCCGCCTCGATGGTCGCCGAGGTGTTGTTGTGGAAGAACGGCCCGGTATCGGCCGCTTCGATCAGCGGGGCGGTGTTGAAGGTGCCGTCGCCGAAGCAGTCGAGATCGCCGTCGAAGTCGCAGTCGCGGTTGGGCAGGGCCAGGCCCTGGCCGAGGAAGCCGCCGTCGAGCGGAAAGTTGATGCCCATGAAACCCTGGGCCGGGTTGAAGATCTCCTCGACGCTGGTGTTGAAGTTGAAGTTGACGCCGCCGGCGACGTTGGCGCTCGCGTTGTCGTGGCAGCCGTTGCAGGCGTTGACGATGAAGAGCTGGCGGCCGTTGTCGGCGCGGTCGTTGGTCAGCGCGACGTTGCCCAGCACGAGCTCGTTGAGACGCCCGACGTTCAACATGAACTCGTTGTTGTCGTGGAGCTCGTCGTCGGTCGGCATGCGGAAGTCGAAGGGGATGCCGGGAGGGGCGTCCTCCTTGAACAGCCGCGCGAGACTGTTCTTCGGGTAGTGCTGGATGATGGCGCCGAGGGTGAACTCGATCAGCCTCCCCGGCGGCGGCGCGCCGTCGCCCGACCATCCCGTGCGGTCCTCGAAGGGGGTGGTCTGACCCGGCGGCGCCAGGATCGACGTCGCCAGCGAGAGCGAGTGGGGCACGCTGCGCATCAGGAACTTGACGTTGGGGTTCTCGAGGCCGTCGACGTTCTCCAGGATGAGACCGAACTCCCGCATGAGCGGCGGCCGCTCGAGCTGCGAGATCGGGTGCCCGGGCGGCACCTGCTCGGCGATGAAGAGCGGATCGCCGTCGGGCAACGTGGCGATGAACGCCTTCTCGATCGTCTGGTTGTTCTCCGCCGGATGGCAGGAGCCGCAGCTCCGGCCGTTGCCCTCGAAGGTCTCGCGGAAGAACACGTCGGCGCCGTCGAAGACGTCCTGGCTCACCAGCCCCGTCTTCACCAGCACCTCGTGGGGCTCGGTGGCGACCGGCGGAGAGGCCGCGGCCGCCGGCGCCTCAGCCGCCTTGGCCGCCGGCGACGGCCGCGGCGCCGGCGATTCCACGAAACCCTCGCGGGCGAGCCGCTGGCGGGTGTAGAGGATCTCGAAGTACGAGCGGGTGCCGTAGAGCAGCCGGCTGCGCGCCGGCGGCTCGCCGGCTCTCGCCACGAGGATCCAGTTGACCTCGACGCCGCGGAAGAAGTCCGCGCCGAAGTCCTTTTCGACCGTGACCACGGCGCCGCCGTCGCCGGGCGGCACCCGGGCGAGGTGGATCAGGACGTCGCCCGGCTCCGGGAGGATGCTCCGGCCCGGGCCGGGCCTGTTGTCGAGCAGCCACACGTCGACCGGCTCGGCGAGCCCCTTGAGCTCGATGAGCGCCCGGCCCGCGATCAGGTCGAGCTCGACGAAGCCGTGAGCCTCCACCTCCTCCGTCGACAGCCCGCGCCGCGACGAGGAGAGGAAGACCGGCACGCTGCGGTCGCCGTTGGCCTTCTCGTAAACGCGGCTCCACTCGGCGAAGGCCTTCGACTTTCCCACCGCCGACGTACCGGCCGGGTCGACTGACGCCGATGTCGCCGTCGCCCATGCGGCGAGGGCAACGAGCAGAAAACTTACCTGCTTCTTCACACTCATGACCGTCTCCTTTACAGTTCGGTAGGACTTGCGATCCCCCGGGATCGCGGCTACACGCTGAAGCACAGCTATCGCCAAGCGGCACGCAACCGCCCGGAATTCCTACACAGTGCAGCGCCACCGAGCTTGAAGGGAGGGTCGAGACCCTCAAGAAGTGCCATCGCGGCCTTCCGACTCCTTCGGACACGAGAATAGGAAAGCCAGTGTACCCCAAAGCCGACGCGTTGTAAAGACCCCCGGCTCGATTCCTACGCAGGCACCGGCCGGAGCCGGCCCCGGCGCCGATCTCGAGCGATCTCCAACTTTTCCCCGATCGGGGCTTGACTTCGCATAGACGCCCGTCTATGCTCTGAGCCATCGACGGAACGACAGACCCGCGCCCGGCCCAAGGGGGTGTGCCCAGGGGGGTAACAGTCAGGCTGGTTCGCGGCCGTTCCGGTGTGTGATCCGGTCGAGATCAAGAGAGATCGGTTTGCGGGTCCATCGCTGCCCCAACGGACAGCGAAACAGCAGAGCCTCGGTCTTTCGTGGACCGCAGGCCCATCGACAAACGTGTCTTTACACGACAAGGAGAGAGGTATGTCCAAGAAGAGTCAGCAGCGTTTTCTGACCGCGATCGCTATGCTCGCGATCGTGACCGGCGGTTTCATGACCGCAATGGCGGCCCAAGGCCAACTGGCCGAGGAAGAGCCACCCTCGGAGATCGAGGTCCCAACCGGTTTGACGGCGAAGGAAGAGCTCGGCGAAACGGCCGTGGACGTCGAGGTCCCGGACGCCGTCGACGGGCAGGAGGAGCTCAATCCGGTCGACGAGGACGGCCTCGAGGAGCTGACCCGGAAGTACAGCCAGACCGCGAAGATCTTCCGCAAGTACGCCTTCCTGCCCTTCTGCACGACCACGAGCTGTCCGGGCGGCATCGACCACCTGGCCGCCGGCACGGGAACCCGCAACGCCGGCTTCGGCACGATCCGTTTCCGCGGCACGCCTCCGGGCGCCACGCCGGTGAGCGCCTTCCTCTACTGGGCCACCATCGCCGCCACCGTGACTCCCCCGCCGCCGACCCAGGCGGCCAACTTCAACGGCAACCCGGTCACGGGCTTCCTGGTCGGGGTCGGCCCCAATCCGTGCTGGGGCTTCGGCGCCAGCAACACCTATGCCTATCGGGCGCCGGTGCTGCCGTTCATCCTGCCCGGCATCAACGGCGACTACTCGGTGAGCGGCCTGCCGACCAACCTCACCAACGGCCAGAACCCGTGGAACCCGGTGAGCACCACGCTGCCCCTCTCGGAAGGCGCCAGCCTGGTGGTCCTCTACACCCACCCGAGCGTGCCGCAGGGGACCTTCACCCAGATCCATCACCCGATCGCGGCGATCGGCCCCACCGGCCCGTCGTTCGGCGTGCTGAGCTTCACCCACTTCCTCAACCTGCCGATCCAGATCGCGGCCATGAAGCACACCCGGCTCGGCGCCGACGGCCAGGTGGGCGGCGGTTTGGTGAACTTCGTCGCCACCACGACCGAGCAGACCTTCCTCGCCGGACCGCTCCCGGCAGCCTTCACGCAGATCCGGGGCACCGGCGCCTATCCCAGCGGCAGCCAGGACTCGGACTGGAACGGCCACGACGGCGAGCCGCTCAACCAGCTCTGGGACACCCACACCATGTCGATCCCGGGCGTCATCGCCCCGGGACCGTTCACCACCAACTACCGGGTGCAGTACAACGCCTTCAACGACTGCATCGTGCCCGTGGCGCACGTGATCACGGCGCAATAATCTCTCCGGACCCCCTCGGGAAAGCCCGGGAGGGTCCGTAAATGTCTTCCCGGATTCCCGCGGACGCGGTGCACCGCCTGCACCGCTCTTTCCAGCATTCCAGAGCAGCGGTGCAAGCCTTGCACCGCTGTTCTGCTAATTGAGAGAATCGCATAACAAGGCTTGCGCCGCGACTTGGGAATCCACGCCTGACCGATGAAGGGCTTGCAGCCGGTCAGGTGCAGTCCGGGAACAGGATTACAGGGTCTGCGCCGCGGTTCCGGAAACGTCCGCTTGACGTCGACAGAGCTGTCGACGTCAAGTCGAAATCCCGGAAAACGGGACGCAAGCGCCCGAGCGCGTCCAAGTCCTTGAAAACAAAGGACGTGATGACGTCACGGCCTATCGGGCTTCTCGGACACGGTCTTTTCAGACGCCGGCTTCTCGGACCCGGTCTCCTCGGACGGCGTCTCGTCGTCCAGCCGCCGCGGCCCCGACGGGGCGCCGCCGTCGGCTTCTCTGCCGGCTTCTCTGGCGGCTTCTCTGCGGGCTTCCCGTTCGGCCCTCTTCTCCCACGCCTCGTACTTCGCCTGCTGGCGCCGGAACTGACGCCGCAGGTCCTCGTCGGTCACCCGGCTCGCCTCGGAGAGGTACTCGATCGCCGGCCCTACGTGCTCGGTGAGCACGAACTGGATCGTGCCCGCCAGCTCCGTGGCCACGTCCTTCGGCACCTCCTCCTCGTGCATCTCCTCCTCGTTCTCCGCCCGCGGCAGCGCCGCGGCCAGGAGCCGCAGCCGGTGGCCGAAGCGCTGCAGCACGATCACGTTCTCCAGCGCCAACGCCTGCGCCTCCCCCACCTTCAACGACGCCCCGCACGAGCGCAGCTCGTCCATCCGCGCCGCCAACAGCAGGTGCGTCCAGGCGTCCAGCGCCTGGATCTCCGACACGTGGAACCTCGCGCACCCTGCCGCGTTCTGAGTTGTCGCGTTCTGAAATGCCAGTGGAAACATCTCGTCGCCTCCTCCGCCCGGCCCCGAGAGCCCGGGCGATTCTCGCTCGTCAATCGTCGGACGCATCGTCCAAAGTCTGGACCGACGACCCGGCCCGGCAAAGGGCCATTCGCAGGGAATCTGCTTGAGGGTCGGATTTGGGAATTCGGGGTGCCCCGGGGCTATCTGGTTGCCCCTGGTGAGGAAATCCCTCGATCTCCCCGGAGAAATCCCCCCTCGATCCCCCCGGAGAAATCCCCCCTCGATCCCCCCTTTTTCAAAGGGGGGAGGCGGACTCCTCGCTGGCTGCCGGAAAAATCCCCCCTGCCCCCCTTTCACTAAAGGGGGGGAATCTGACTGAGGAGCTCTGAGCCCCCCTTTAAGAAAGGGGGGTTGGGGGGATTTGGCCGACGAAGTCGGCCTTCTCACGCGCGGCCGGAGGGTTTCCGGCCGGGCCTCCAGGGGGGATTCCTCCTAGAACAACCGCTCCAACCCCCGCAACACCGGCTCCACCACCTCCGCCCCCACCTCCCCCGACTCCACCGCCCGCGACAACGCCGCGAGCGCCGGCAGCTCGCCGCGCGCCACCCCGCACGCCGACGCCTCCGCCAGCAGCTCCCGCGCCCACGCCGACGCCTGATCGCCGCGGCCCCGCTCCACCGCCAACGCCACCAGCTCCGCCGTGATCGACGCCGCCCGCGCCCGCTCCCCCAGCTCCGCGAACCCCGCCCGCGCCCGCTGCCAGCCGCGCTCCGCCCGCGACAGGTCCCCCCGCCGCCCGTCCACCCACGCCTGCCAGCTCCGCGACGCCCAACGCGCCCGCAGCGACGCCGCGGCGCCGTCGTCCGCGTCGAGCTCCGCCGCCAGCGCCCGCAGCCGACCCGCCGCCGACGCCACCTCCTCCACCTCGCCGCGGCAAGCGTGCAGACGCGCCCACGCGTCGAAGAGCTCCGCCATCACGTCCCCGCCTGCCGGCGGCTCCGCCGCCTCGAGCAGCTCGTGCGCCGCCTCGAGGTCCGCGTGCACGTCGTCCAGCGTCCAGTCCTCCCGCGTCGCCTCCCCTTCCCCCCTTTGAGAAAGGGGGGACCGAGGGGGGATTTCCGCGGAGCCGCGGACGCGCAACCGCAGACGCGCCCGCAGCAGACGCGCCCGCCCCGCCGGCTCCCGCGCCGCCTCCACGCCCTGCGCCCACAGCATCGCCTCGCCCGCCAGCTCCACGGCCCGCGCGTCGCGGCCCTGCGACGCCCGCAGGTCCGCCTCCACCAACAGCGTCTCCGCCCTCAGGCGTCCGACAGTCAGACGAGCGTCCCGCCCGAGATCGGGGAGCTCGATCTCGGACAACGTCAGTATTCCGTTTGCTGGCTCCGCCAGCGTTTGTGCCATCCGCGCCAACGCCTGCTCCGCCTTCGCCGCCTCCCCGGCCCGGAAACGCGCCCGCGCCAGCCGCGCCCAGGCCAGGGCCTTGCGCTCGGGATCCGCCTCCCCCACCATCTCCTCCGTCGCCTCCACGCTGTCGAGCGCCAGCTCCGCCAGCTCCATGGCACGCTTCAGGTCGCCGCGGCGCGCCGCCGCCCGGCTGCGCGCCGTCAGCTCCTCGTAGAAGCACGGCGACGCGAACTGGATCGCGTAACGCGCCGCCTCGCGCTGCTCCAGCCACGGCCACGGCTCGAGCATCGACGCCAGCTCCGCGGCCAGCGCCGCCGTGAACGCGTCGCCCTCGCCGTCCGCGTCGCCCTCCTCCGGCAGGCCGCTCAGCCGCTCGCAATAGGCCAGCACCTCCTCCACCGCCTCGCGCTCCATCGCGCCCGCCCACAGCCGCCGCCAGAACAGCAGGCTCAGCCACCTCGCCCGCGGCGGACCCGCCAGCTCCGCCGCCCGCCGCGACCGCCGCCGCAGCTCCCGCGGCGTCATCCCGCACCACGACTGGAACGTGCGCCGCAGCGACTTCGCCTCGCCGTAGCCCACCCGCCACGCGATCGTGTCCACCTCGAGATCCGAGATGCGCAGCAGCTCCGCCGTCGTCACCATCCGCAACTCCACCACCAGCCGCCACGGCGAGATGCCCACCCACCGCGTGACCTCCACCATCAGCTCGTGACCGCCGAGCCCGAGCGCCGACCGCAGCTCCTTCAGCGTGTAGCCCGGGTCGAGCGCGTGCTCGCTCACGTGCGCCAGCACCGGACGCAGACTGGCCGGCGCCTGCGCGGCCAGCTCCGCGATCATGGCCCGGATCGGCGCCGCCGCCCGTGCCACCCATTCGCTCTCCTCGTCATGGCTTCTCATCGCGCGTCCTCCGGACAAGCCGACCGGATCAACCCCCCCGACAGGATACGGAAGGAAAGCGAATAGACCGGAGACAGATCGTCCTCCCTCCGGCCGCGAAAGCCGCTAGGGTCAAGCCGATGCGGCGCGCGGGCACCGCCGCGTCGGCGGGAGCGATGACGCGCCCCGGAAGGAGCCTCACCATGCGACGTATGACTGCGTTCGTCACTGGGCTCGGCCTCGCTGTAGCTGCCAAGTTCGGGCCCATCGGTGACCCGGGTGGTTGGTGACGGGACGGCTTCGATGGCCCGGAGGCGTTCCGGGCCGTCGGGGCCGGCATCTCAGCCTATGCTCCCAAGCGCGGATTCTTAAGGAAGCGCAGCCTATCACGGACGGTGCTGACCACTTTCATGTCGAGTTCATCTGTCTCAAGTGCAGACCGGAGAAACTTCATCGCCGCAAGGATCTCCCGATGAATCTTGAAGGTCCCGAGTATAGATATAGTTTCGATGGCTAGATCCCGGACCTTCGAAGCAAGTCCTCTCTGGATGAACAGCTCCATCAAGTCCAGAGCTAACACCGCAGCGTGCCCTGTTTCGCCTTGATGGATCAGACGATGGTGCGCGTCCAAGAGAAGCCCCTCTGCGGATTCATGCTCCGATCGTTGCTTGCAGACGAGTCCTCTCAGCCAGACTAGCTGAGCGTCGATTAGTGGGCTGTCCACGGTCTTCGCCAGCGGTTCGGCGGCATCAAACAGGTCGTCGATCTTTTCGAGCCGGTCAAGCCGGATACGAAGCCCGATCAGGCTCATGTAGAGAGTCACCATCAGATACGGTTGCTCTCGATCTGTGAACGAATCTAACGCTTCGGTCAGGTCGTCTGCTGCCATTCTCGGATTATCGACGAGACGAGCCAGCTCGACGCGTTGGACTAGTGCTTGGACAAGCAGTTTGATATCCTTATTGTTCCTCGAGAGCTCGATAGACTGGCTTAAGGCCTCGACCGCCTCATCGAATCGTCTCTGATAGAGGCGAATCGTCCCCTCCCAGAATCGGAACTCTGCCTCTGCTAAGGGATCCCGCCACGCCCGCGGCGTCTCCCATTCCGCACGTGCGAATCCGAATGCCTCCTCGCAGCCAGGCCAGTCCAACTGCAGGCGTCGCTGGTTCGCCGTCCACGACCAGCCCACCGTCAGCAGATCGTGTACCGACTCGCCGAAGGCGTCGGCGTTCGCCTCCAGCACCTCGACGCCGAGCTCCACCAGCGCGACCCCGCGCTTGCGATCGCGGCGCCCGATCTCGCGGCCCTTCTCCCCCAGGAGACGAAACAGCGCCGGCGACCCGAACCGCAGCCGTTGACACAACGCCCGCCGCATCTGCTCCGCGGGCATGTCCCGCACCGCCGCCCACGTCCTCGCCGCCGTCTCCTCCTCGCGCCGGTGCCCCGACGTCGACAGCTTCACCGCCGGACGCGACGGCGGCATCTGCCGCGGCGGCGCCGGATAGAGCGCCCGGATCCGCTGGACCAGCGCCACCATCCCCGGCGGCTCGACCGCGCCGTAGACGGCCTGCACCTCGAGCCGCACCGACTGCTCCGAGGCTTGCCCCCGCGGCGCCTCCGACTCTCCGGCGGCCGGTTCCGGCCACACCTGCGACGGCGACAGCCCCGTGCGTCGCTTGAACTGCTTCGCGAGCTGCTTGGGGCTCTTCCAGCCGGTCGCGGCGGACACCTCCCACACCTTCCACCGCGTGCCGCGGAACAGCCGCTCCGCCACGTCCAGACGCCGTTGGCGCGCGTACTCCCGCGGCGAGGTGCCCAGCACCTGGTAGAGCTCTCGCCCCACGTCGTCGGCCAGGGCGTCCACCCGCTTCCTCAGACGCAGGTCCAGATCCGGCTCGAACAGGTGCTCCTCGATGAAGGCCACCAGCGGGGCGGCCCGTGGCGAGAGGCGTTCGCGGTCACGTCGGATGCGCTCGAGCGTCGGCTCGGCGGCTTGGTGGAAGGGGGCGGACTTCGCGTCGTGACTCACCATGGGCATAGCTCCTCCTCATGGGCGGACGGTGCAGGCCTTGGTCGGACGAGTCGCGAGAACGCGAAAAAAGACGTGAAATGACGGACCCGAAGATAGCAGAAGCCAGAGATAGTTGCAAGCCCCACTTCTATGAGGACTTCCCCGACATGGCTGGCGGCCAAGCACGGATCGCCCTTACGGGACGTAGGGGCAAGCCCCCGTGGCCGCCCAGGACGCTCCAGCGTCCTTCCGGGGACGGACGGCTGACGCCGTCCAAATCCTCCCCCCAGCCCCCTCCTTTCATCAAAGGAGGGGGAGCCGGAGAGGCTCGCGGCGAAGCCGCCCGAGGCGTCAGCGAGCCCAAGGGTGAACGCGTGCCGTGATGACGTCCCGCGGCATGCGTCCAGGGCCCGCGACTCCGGAGGCGGTCGCATGGGCTCACCCTTGCCACCCGGCCCGGGCCAGGTCTCGCGACTCCTCCCGCCGTCGGCGTGTCGTTGATAGACTTGGCCTATGTGGCCAGTCTTCGCCGACCCCAAGACCGACTTCGTCTTCAAGCGCATCTTCGGCACCGAGCCGAACAAGCGCCTGCTCATCGAGCTCCTGAACTCCCTCCTGGAGCTCGAGGGGGCTCAGCGGATCGAGGAGATCACCTACCTCACCCCTGACCAGAGGATTCCCGTCAGCGAGCTCAAGCTCTCGGTCGTCGACGTCAAGTGCCGCGACGCGGCCGGCCGCACCTACGTCGTCGAGATGCAGGTCCTGAACGTCGAGGCCTTCGAGAAACGCGTCGTCTACAACGTCTCCAAAGCCTACGTCATGCAGATCCACAGCGGTGAGCACTACCTGGATCTCACCGACGTGATCGGGGTGACGATCTGCGACTTCTCGGTGTGGCCGGAGCCGCCGGAGCCGGGGGGAGCCGCGGTGCCGATGCTCAGCCGCTGGCGGATGCAAGAGCAGCACGGTGGCGCCCAGGCCCTGTCGCAGGTCCAATACGTCTTCCTGGAGCTGCCGAAGTACGCGGCCGGCGACGCGCCGGCGACGACGGTGGAGCGCTGGGCCTACTTCTTCCGGGAGGCGGAGACTCTCGAAGTGATTCCGCCGGCGCTGGCGGAGGATCCCTACAAGGCGGCGCTGGAAGAGGCGCGTACCGCGCGCTTCACGCCGGCGGAGTGGGACGCCTACGACCGGGCAAAAGTAGCGGAGCAGGACGCGCGGGGAGCGATCTCCCTGGCTCAGCATCAGGGCGAAGCCCGAGGCGAGGCCCGTGGTGAGGCCCGTGGTGAGGCCCGTGGATTCACCCGCGGCCTCCGCAGAAGCGTCGAGGACGTCTGCGACCTCCTTGGAATCGAGCTGGGAGCGGAGCGCCGGGACCGGCTAGAGCAAATGACCGCCGAAGAGACCGAGGATCTTCTGACCCGCCTCAAACGCGACCGGCGCTGGGATTGAGTGACGGCGGTGGCTCGGCGGACGCGGGGACGGTCAGGAGGCAGGCGGCCAGGACGCTCCAGCGTCCCTCCGGCACGCGGCGAAGCCGCCCGAGGCGTCAGCGAGGAGTCCGCCTCCCCCCTTTGAAAAAGGGGGGCCGGGGGGGATTTCCGGAGGGCAGCTACCGTCCGCAGTTGCCGTACCTGGGGATGCCGTCGCCGCCGCGCCCGCCGTCGCCGCCGACGCGGCGTTGCGCCGGGAGTGATCCTTCAACCGTGTTCCGCCGGTCGAGGTCGCTGAGCGAGGAGGGCTTGATCCAGTTTCTCGACGATCCAGTCATGGATGAGGACGCCGAGCTCCACGCCTCTCGCCTGAGCGAGCTTCTCGACGGCTTCGACCTCCTCGGGCTCCAGACGGACTTTCACCGTCCCTTCCGGACGGCGTTCGAAGATCGGTCCAGGGACTTCTCTCAGTTGATCCTCGAAGTCCGTGAGGTCGTGGGCGTCCCAGAATCGAGCCAGCTCTTCGATGGAGTCGGTCTTGGGGATGTCGTGCGTCTTCATCGTTTTCTCCACTGGGCGAAGCGCCTTCGTTCCGTAGACAGAATTCTCCCCGGTAGACTTGGCTTCTTGAACCAGCGAGCGCGCGAAGCAGACCTCTTCGACCTCGTTCGGCGAAACGCCATGGCGCGAGATGTGGGCGATCCGGTCATGGGGCCACACGAGCTCGCGGATCTTCACCCCCCTGATTGTAGCCGACCACGTCCCCTTTGTCGCCCCTCTACGGCGTCGAGCCGCTCGACGCGTGGACGTTCGCCGTGATGCCGCCGGTGCTGTTCTGGGGTGAGCTCAAGGCGTTCATCGAGGAGTACCGGTTCGCCACGGACGCCTCCCCTCCGGCGTAGGGGCGGCTCCCCGTGGCCGCCCAGGACGCTCCAGCGTCCTTCCGGGGACGGACGGCTGACGCCGTCCAAATCCTCCCCCAGCCCCCTCCTTTCATCAAAGGAGGGGGAGCCGGAGAGGCTCGCGGCGAAGCCGCCCGAGGCGTCAGCGAGGAGTCCGCCTCCCCCCTTTGAAAAGGGGGGCCGGGGGGGGATTTCCGGAGGGCAGCGGAGTCCGGCGTCAACGGGTGAGGTGACTCTCGCCCGCTCCGGGGTGGCTCGCGGACTTTCATCCTCCGAGAGCCGAGATCGGCTCTTCCTCGACCGCCAAGGCGACGCGTAGCGCCTCGTCGAGAGCACGGATCCGTTGCGGCGAAAGGCTGCCGACGAAGTCGGTCAATGCCGACTTGGGAAGGCTGACCAGAGCGTCGCAAAGGACGCTGGAGTCGTGCCTGAGCCCTTCGTCGATACCGACGGCTACCTCGGTCGTGAGGCCCTCCCGACGAGTGTAGACGGGAGCGCAGATCACGGTCGAGAACCGAGAGCGGATCAACGCCTCGCGGCTCACGACCACGAAGACGCGGCTCTTCTTGGGATCCCCGCTGCCGGGACGCCGGACGCGATACAGCTCCCCGCGCCTCACAGCTCCTCGCGCCTCACAGCTCTGGCTGATAGCCGAGGATGTCCTCGACCTCTTCGTTGAGAACGTCGGCTGAGCGGTTCAGGATCTCCAGGTCCCTGGCATCCCGATCGGCGCGGCGGCGGCGTTCGATGAACTCGAGGACGGCCAACTCGATGACGCGGGAACGATTGAGAAGCTCGCCGGCGACCTCGTCGATCGCTCGCAGTGTCTCCGCGCTCAAGGTGACGGAGGTCTTGACCCTCATACCACCAGTATACTCCCCACTCGGGTACTCGTCAAAGCGCCCCCCCGGGGGACGGACGGCTGACCCCCAGCCCCTCCGCCTCCGGCGTAGGGGCGGCCCCCCGTGGCCGCCCAGGACGCTCCAGCGTCCTTCCGGGGACGGACGGCTGACGCCGTCCAAATCCTCCCCCCAGCCCCCTCCTTTCATTAAAGGAGGGGGAGCCGGAGAGGCTCGCGGCGAAGCCGCCCGAGGCGTCAGCGAGCCCAAGGGTGAGCGCGTGCCGTGATGACGTCCCGCGGCATGCGTCCAGGGCCCGCGACTCCGGAGGCGGTCGCATGGGCTCACCCTTGCCACCCGGCCCGGGCCAGGTCTCGCGACTCCTCCCGCCGTCGGCGTGTCGTTGATAGACTTGGCCTATGTGGCCAGTCTTCGCCGACCCCAAGACCGACTTCGTCTTCAAGCGCATCTTCGGCACCGAGCCGAACAAGCGCCTGCTCATCGAGCTCCTGAACTCCCTCCTGGAGCTCGAGGGGGCTCAGCGGATCGAGGAGATCACCTACCTCACCCCTGACCAGAGGATTCCCGTCAGCGAGCTCAAGCTCTCGGTCGTCGACGTCAAGTGCCGCGACGCGGCCGGCCGCACCTACGTCGTCGAGATGCAGGTCCTGAACGTCGAGGCCTTCGAGAAACGCGTCGTCTACAACGTCTCCAAAGCCTACGTCATGCAGATCCACAGCGGTGAGCACTACCTGGATCTCACCGACGTGATCGGGGTGACGATCTGCGACTTCTCGGTGTGGCCGGAGCCGCCGGAGCCGGGGGGAGCCGCGGTGCCGATGCTCAGCCGCTGGCGGATGCAAGAGCAGCACGGTGGCGCCCAGGCCCTGTCGCAGGTCCAATACGTCTTCCTGGAGCTGCCGAAGTACGCGGCCGGCGACGCGCCGGCGACGACGGTGGAGCGCTGGGCCTACTTCTTCCGGGAGGCGGAGACTCTCGAAGTGATTCCGCCGGCGCTGGCGGAGGATCCCTACAAGGCGGCGCTGGAAGAGGCGCGTACCGCGCGCTTCACGCCGGCGGAGTGGGACGCCTACGACCGGGCAAAAGTAGCGGAGCAGGACGCGCGGGGAGCGATCTCCCTGGCTCAGCATCAGGGCGAAGCCCGAGGCGAGGCCCGTGGTGAGGCCCGTGGTGAGGCCCGTGGATTCACCCGCGGCCTCCGCAGAAGCGTCGAGGACGTCTGCGACCTCCTTGGAATCGAGCTGGGAGCGGAGCGCCGGGACCGGCTAGAGCAAATGACCGCCGAAGAGATCGAGGATCTTCTGACCCGCCTCAAACGCGACCGGC
>Ga0299906_10000995_pt1 | contig 24726 bp, 16 predicted proteins | sample RVTome_14_FD_200259 | JGI IMG/M metagenome (GOLD analysis project Ga0299906, IMG submission 200259) | Soil microbial communities from uranium-contaminated site in the Upper Colorado River Basin, Wyoming, United States - RVT145D125 (version 2) ...
CAGCTTACCGCTGTCCGGCGGGCCGTGAATATCGGGGCGCCGAGATTCGAACTCGGGACCCCCTGCTCCCAAAGCAGGTGCGCTACCAGACTGCGCCACGCCCCGTCGGCATACGCGACGAGCAAGTCTAAGCGAACCGCCGCCCGTCTGTCAATGGCGAGGGCCGGCGTCCGTTCAGGGCGCTGACCGCGCCAGTCAGCCGTCGTCCCCCTTGCGTCGATTTCGTCTACTTCTATAAACTGACCGCCAGGTCAGCGGGCTGACCCGAGGCGACGAAGCAGCCGCGGACGGCAGAAGAGAATGGCAGTCGAAGCGAAGACGAAAGAGCAGCTCATCCAGGAGTTCCGCGTCCAGACCATACGGGACGCGGCGGCGCGCGTCATCGCCCGCAAGGGGCTCGACGGCGCCACCATGCAGGCCATCGCCGACGCCGCCGGCATCGCCAAGGGCACGATCTACCTCTACTTCCAGAACCGCGGCGAGCTGCTCGAGCGCACCGCCGACCACGCCTTCTCGCAGCTCCTCGACGAGGTGCTCGGGATCCTGGCCGCGCCCGGGCCGCTGCCCGAGCGGCTGCACCGCCTGATCGCGGCCCAGATCTCCTACTTCGACGAGCGCCGCGACTTCTTCCGCCTCTACCTCTCGGTGCGCTACCCCGAGGGCGCCTCCGAGGCCAGCCGCCGCGAGCGCAAGACCTGGGAGCAGCACAAGGTCTACGTCGAGCGCCTGACGGTGTTCTTCGAGGAGGCGGTCGCCCGCGGCGAGATCCGGCCGATGGACGCCGCGCGCCTCGCCCTCTTTGTGAGCGAAGGCGTGATCGCCATCCTCATCCGCCGCCTCGCCGAGGCCGAATCGGTGCCGGTGGCCGAGGACGTCGACTGGCTCGCGGAGACGATCCTCCACGGCATCGCCCTGCCGGAGGAGGAGCCGTGAGGACCTCGGGGACGATCCTCTTGGCCCCCGCGATCCTCTCGGCCCTCGCTGCCGTGGCGGCGCTCGCCGCCGAGCCCGCGGTGCTGACGCTCGCGGACGCCGTGGAGCGCGCCCTCGAGGCCAACCACGCCCTCGACCGCGCCCGCTCCGAGGTCGCCGTGGCCGACGCCGACGTGCGCCGCGCCGTCTCGCTCGTCAAGCCGCGGATCGACCTCGACGCCCGCGCCACGCGCAACTCGCCCGAGGTCGCGATCGCCCTCCAGGACCTGACCGCGACGCTCCTGCCGCGCGAGGACTGGGACGCCCGGCTGCGCCTGCGCCAGCCGCTCTACGCCGGCGGCCAGGAGTGGAAGGCCTACCGCCAGTCGCGGATCGCCGCCGGCGGCTCCCGCGACGGCCTGCGCGGCGCCGAGGAGGACCTGCTCCTGCGCCTGGTCGCCGACTACTTGGGCGTGGCCCGTGGCGACGCCCTGATCGCCGTGGAGACCCGGAGCGTCGAGCTCGCCACGCGCCGTCTGGGCCGCGCCGAGGTCTTCTTCGAGGCCGGCGAGGTCACCCGCGTCGACGTGCTGCGCGCCCGTGCCGCAATCGCCGCGGCCGAGCGCCGCCTGGCGAGCGCCAGGCGCTTGCGCGAAACCGCGGCCGGACGCCTGCGGATCGACCTGGCGCTCGACGGCGTCGTGGCCGTCGAGCGGCCCGAGCGGCCGTGGCCCTCGCCGCCGCCCGCGGCCGAGCTCGAGGCGCGGGCCCTGGCCCGCCCCGAGGTGGCGCGGGCCGAGAAGGAGCTCGAGATCGCTACCCTCGAGGTCGCCCGCCGGCGCGGCGCCCGCCTGCCGGAGGTCGACGCTGAAGCGCTCTGGACCCGCCAGCGCGCCAACTTCCCCACCGACCAATACGCCTCGGTCTCGCTGCTGGTGAGCGTGCCGCTCTACCGCGGCGGCCGGGTGGCGGCCGAGGTGGCGATCGCCCGCGAGCGCGAGCGCCAGGCGAGCCAGGCCCTCGCCGAGCTGCGCCTGGTGGTGCGCGAGGGCTTGCGCCAGGCCCTGCTCGACCGCGACGACGCCGCCACCCAGCTCGCCCTGGCCCGCGACCAGCTCGCCGCCGTGGAGGCCGAATACGCCGAGATCGCCGCGTTTTACGAGGCCCTCGAAGCCACCTCCCTGGACGTCGAGGTCGCCGAGCTGGCGCTCGCCGAGGCGCGCCGCGCCGGGGTCGAGGCCGCGCTCGACCGCGACCTCGCCGAGGCCGGCGTGTGGCACGCGGCGGGCGGCCTGAAGTCGGCTCTCCGCGAGGAGCATGAACCGTGAAGCCCTTCGCCCCTGCGCCACTGCCCAGTCGGACAGGTCTGACAGGTCCGACAAGTCCGACGCCAGCGAGCCCTACACCCTGGGCCCTGGCCCTTCTCCTCCTTCTGATCCCCATGACCGCCTGCCACGAAGACGGCGGCACCGCGACGGCCCAGGAGCCGCCCGCCGCCCAGGAGCCCGCCATCCCGCCCGAGGACGTCCGCAAGCTCACAGCGGCCGTCCGCGCCGAGCCCGCGCCGATGCCCGCGGGGCAGGAGAGCTCCGGCCGGCTCACCGCCACCGGCGAGCTGGTGGCCTTCGTCGAGTCCGCGCTGGTGCCGCGCCAGGGCGGGCGCGTGGGCCGCATCCTGGCGGACGAAGGCGACGCCGTCGACGCCGGCCAGCCCCTGCTCGAGCTCGAGACCGAGTACTTCGAGCTCGAGGAGCGCGCCGCCGAGGCCGAGGACGCCCGCGCCGCCGCCGTGCTGCGCGAGGCCGCCCGCGAGCTCGAGCGCAAGCAGACCCTGGTCGACAAGGACTCGATCGCCCGCGCCGTCTATGACCGCACCATGGCCGCCCACGAGGAGGCCGCCGCCGCCCGCCAGCTCGCCCGCGCCCGCCTCGACCTCGCCCGCCAGCGCCGCGCCGACGCCGTGCTGCGCTCGCCGCTGGCCGGCGTCGTGGTCGAGCGCCGCGTCGACGTCGGCGAGAGCCTGCAGCCGACGACCGTCGCCTTCGTCCTCGTCCAAAGCCGGCCTTTGAAGCTGCGTTTCCGGCTCCCCGAGCGCTACCTGCCGGCGGTGCGGCGGGGCGACGTCGTCCGCGCCTTCTTCGACCCCTATCCGGACACCGCCTTCACCGGCGAGATCCACCGGATCGGCGCGGTCATCGACCCGGCCAGCCGCAGCCTCGAGGTCGAGGCGCTCCTGGCCAACCGCGACGGGCTCCTGCGCCCGGGCCTCTTCGCCCGCGTCGAGGTCGACCTGGAAGGCCGGGAAGAACAGGGAGACGGCGGTGCACAAGTTCGCTGAGATCTGCGTCCGCCGTCCGGTCTTCGCCTCGGTCCTCATCCTGGTCCTGGTGGTGGTGGGCGGCTTCTCCTACTTCCGCCTCGGCGTCGACCGCTACCCCGACGTCGACTTCCCCACCGTCGTCGTCACCACCCGCCTCGTGGGCGCGGCCCCCGAGGAGGTCGAGACCGAGATCACCGAGAAGATCGAGGAGGCCGTCAACACTATCGGCGGCATCGACCAGCTCGTCTCCACGTCCTCGGAGGGGGTCTCGGTGGTGACGGTGGGCTTCTTGCTCGAGAAGGACCCCGACGTGGCGGCCCAGGAGGTGCGCGACCGCCTGGGCACCATCCTCGCCGAGCTGCCCGCCGACGCCGATCCGCCCATCCTCGAGAAGATCGGCACCGACGCCGCGCCGGTGGTGGCCCTCGCCCTCTCCGGCGCGGCGCCGATCCGCGACATCTCCGAGCTCGCCGACAAGCTCGTGCGCCGCCGGATCGAGACCGTCCAGGGCGTGGGCCAGGTGCGCCTGCTCGGCGACCGGCCGCGCCAGATCAACGTCGTCGTCGACCCGGCCAAGCTGTCGAGCTTCGGCCTCACCGTGGCCCACGTGGCCGAGGCCCTGAGGAAGCAGAACGTCCAGATCCCCGGCGGCCGGGTCGAGCAAGGCGCGCGCAACCTCACCCTGCGCACCTACGGCCGCGTCACCGATCCCGCCGACTTCGCCCACCTCGCCATCACCACGCGCAACGGCTACGCCGTCAAGGTCGGCGACGTCGCCGCGGTCGACGACGGCCTCGCCGACGCCCGCTCCGCGGCCAGCGTCGACGGCCGGCCGGCGGTGGTGCTCCAGGTGCGCAAGCAGGCGGGCTCGAATACGGTGGCGGTCGTCGAGCGCGTCAAGGAGCGCGTCGAGGGCTTCCGCGGCCAGCTCCCCGAGGGCTGGCGGATCGACGTCGTGCGCGACGAGTCCACCTACGTCCTCGACTCGATCCGCACCGTCCAGGAGCACCTGGTCCTGGGCTCGATCCTCGCCGCGGCCGTCGTCTTCCTCTTCCTGCGCCGCTGGCGGCCCACGATCATCGCCGCCATCGCCATCCCGAGCTCGCTGATCGCCACCTTCGGCGCCATGGAGGCCCTGGGCTTCAGCCTCAACATGCTCACCCTGCTGGCCCTCACCCTCGCCGTCGGCATCGTGATCGACGACGCCGTGGTGGTGCTCGAAAACGTCTTCCGCTTCATGGAGGAGAAGAAGCTGAGCCCGCGGGAGGCGGCGGTCGAGGGCACCCGCGAGGTCGGTCTGGCGGTGCTCGCCACCACCTTCTCGCTGGTGGCGGTCTTCCTGCCGGTGGCCTTCATGGGCGGGCTGGTGGGGCTCTTCATGAAATCCTTCGGGCTCACCATGGCCTTCGCGATCATGGTCTCGCTGCTGGTCAGCTTCACCGTCACGCCCATGCTCGCCTCGCGCTGGCTCGACGCCCGCGCGGTTCCGGGCGGCGGCTCGAAGTCGGGCCTCTACGGCCGCCTCGAGCGCGCCTACGTGACGCTCCTCGCCTGGTCGATGCGCCGCCGCTGGGTGGTGGTGGCGGCGTCGCTGCTCGCCATCGCCGCCACCGTGCCGCTCTTCCAGGCGGTCAACAAGAACTTCCTGCCGGAGAACGACGAGAGCCAGTTCGAGGTCGTGGTGCGCGCGCCCGAGGGCACGAGCGTCGAGGCGACGCAGAAGATCCTGGGCTCGATCGCCGGCCGCGCCGCGGCTTGGCCCGAGGTCGCGACGACCCTCGTCACCGTGGCCGACGACCAGCAGCGGTCACAGAACCAGGGCCGGGTCTACGTCAAGCTGGTGCCGCCGGGCGAGCGCGACGCGGGCCAGTTCGACGTCATGGATCGCTTGCGCGAGACCGTTCTGCCGCTCTACGCCGAGCTCGGGCTGCGCACCCAGGTCACCAAGATCAACACCATCGCCCCGGGAAACAACGCGGAAGTCCAGCTCTGGATCGGCGGCCGCGACCTCGGACGGCTTTCGGAGCATTCGGAGGCCCTGCTCGCGCGCCTGCGCTCGATGCCCGGCGTGGTCGACGCCGACAGCAACTTCATCGCCGGCAACCCCGAGCTCGAGGTCCACGTGGACCGCGCCAAGGCCGCCGAGCTCGGCGTGCGGGTGGAGGACGTGGCGGCGACCCTCACCGTCCTGGTGGGGGGCCAGAACGTCACCTCCTACTACGAGGGCGGCGAGCAGTACGAGGTCCACGTGCGGGCCGCGGCGCGCGACCGCCGCGACGTCGCCGGCATCGCCCGCGCCGAGGTGCCGTCGGCCAAGCTCGGCACGGTGCGCCTCGAGGACGTGGTGAGGATGGCGGAGGGCACCGGCCCCGCGTTCGTCAACCACATCGCCCGCCAGCGCCAGGTGCTCATCTACTGCAACGTGCTCCCCGAATACTCGAGCCAGACGGTGATCGACTCCCTGGCCGCGTGGGCCGCGGATCTCGACATGCCGGCCGGCTACGGCTTCGGCTTCACCGGCCGCTCGGAGGAGCAGGGCAAGGCGGCCAAGAACTTCCTGCTCGCCTTCGTGCTCTCGATCGTCTTCATGTACCTGATTCTGGCGGCGCAGTTCGAGAGCTGGATCCACCCGGTCACCATCCTGCTGGCGTTGCCGCTCACGGTGCCGTTCGCGTTGCTGTCGATCTGGGGACTCGGGCAGTCGGTCAACATCTTCTCCTCGCTCGGCATCGTGGTGCTCTTCGGCATCGTCAAGAAGAACGGCATCCTCCAGGTGGACCACATGAACGGCCTGCGCGCCGCGGGCATGCCGCGCCTGGAGGCGATCCTCGAGGCCAACCGCGACCGCCTGCGCCCGATCCTGATGACGACGCTGGCGTTCGTGGCGGGGATGATCCCGCTGGTGGTCTCGAGCGGCCCCGGCGCCGGCACCAACCGCGCGATCGGCACCGTGATCATCGGCGGCCAGACCCTGGCGCTGCTGCTGACGCTGCTCGCCACGCCGGTGGCCTACAGCATCTTCGACGACTGGGCGCGTCATCCGCTCTGGGCGCGCCTGCGGCGGGGGCTGGGGGCGGGGGGCGGCAAGGAGCTCTCCCTGGCGCGCTCGGAGCCGGCAGAGACGCGCTGAGCCGTATCTCCTCCGACCTCCGGCGCCGTGTCGCCGTCCGCCCACACTCGAGCTGCGCCTCTGGCCTTCACTTCACCTGCGAGGTGAGCCGCTTCACTTCCTCATAGTCGCCCGCGAGCTTCGACTCGACCGGCGCCAGCCGCCGCTCGACGCCCTCGATCTCTTCCTCGATCGCGGCCGTGTGGCGCTCGACCTCGAGCCTGGCGATCTGTTCTTCGATCTCGCCGACCCGGCCTTCGACGCCGAGCGCGGCGATCTGCCGCTCGATCTCGGCGATGCGGCCCTCGGTGTCGCCGCCGGCGATCTGCTTTTCGATCGCGGCGATATGACCCTCGACGTCGAGGGCCTCGATCTGCTTCTCGATCTCGCGCACCCGGCCTTCCACGTCGAGGGCTTCGATCTGCCGCTCGACCTCGCGGATCGCGGCTTCCTTGGCCTCGAGGCGCGCCTCGTTGCGCGCGCGCTCTTCGGCGCTCAGCTCGTCGCCGAGACGGTCGAGTTGACGCAGGACGGCGATCTGGCCGCGCAGCCGCCCGATCTCGCCCTGGAGCCGCCCGCGCTCGCCGCGAATGCGGCCGATCTCGCCCTGGAGCCGTCCGCGTTCTCCCTGGATGCGCCCGATCTCGCCGCGCAACCGGCCCTGCTCGCCGCGGGCGCGGCCGATCTCGCCCTGGAGCCGCCCGCGCTCGCCGCGGACGCGGCCGATCTCGCCCTGGAGCCGACCCCGTTCGCCCCGCAGCCGTCCGACGTCGCCGCGCAGCTCGCCGGCCTGCCCGCGCAGGAGGACGGCCTCACGCAGGTCGGCGAACGCCGCGAGCATGCCCTTCGTCCACTGCCGCGCCGGCTCGTCGAATGGACGCTCTTCGCCGTTGACCGACCAGGCGTACCGCGGCTCGCCAGCACCGCCGGAGGAGATGCGCAGGCGCGGCTCGACGCCCTGCCAGCTCGACTCCAGCACCACGTCGGCGCCGGGCTCGAGACTCCGGACCAGGCCGTCGGCGGCGATCTCCACGTCCGCGGGCGCCCGCACGTAGAGGCGCAGGCCGTCGCCCAGGCGTTGCTCGAACGCGTAGCCGTCCGGGCCGACGACCAGCCGTCCGTGCTCGTCGTGGTAGGTCCAGGTGCCCTCGTCCCGATTCGACGAAGACCAGGTTCGCGCTGGTCGAGGCGGATCGCCCCAGATCTCGGCGGCGGCCAGCAGGAGCACCAGGGCGGTCATCAGGACGGGCGTCGCGACGAGGAGCGCGGCGCCGCGGCGGCGGGGATTGGCGGTGAGGATCGACATGACTCTTCCTTCCAGTTGTGAGCGGTGGATCATGGGCAGCGCCGCCGCGCCGGCGGCCATGCGGCGGCCGGCGGCCAGCGAGGCGGCGATCTCGAGCAGGTGGGTCGCGTAATCCGAGGGCCGGGTGCCGAGAGCGATCACGGCATCGTCGCACGCCGTCTCGCGCTCGACGCGCTGGCGGGCGCGGGCGAGCCAGGCCAGCGGGTTCCACCAGTAGAGCGCGCAGGCGAGGTCGGCGACGACCTGGCTCCAGGCGTCGCCGCGGCGGACGTGGACCAGCTCGTGCAGCAGCACCACCCGCCGGCGCTCGGCCGTCCACGCGGCGGCTTCCGGCGGCAGGAAGACGGCGGGCCGCAACAGGCCGCCGGTCATCGGCGTCGAGACCTCCGCGGTCTCGAGCAGCCGCACGGGTCGGCGCAGACCGATCCGCGTCCCGATCTCCCGCAACAGGAGCCTCCAGGACGCGTCGGCGGGAGGCCGAGACTCGCGGCCGAGACGCGCCACGAGCAGGAGACCCGCGAGGAGCCGCCCGAGGACCAGCAGACTGCCCAGCGCCCACAGGCCCAGGATCAGCGTTTCCCACCGCGGAGGTCCGTCGGAGCTCGCCGGAGCCGCAGGCGCGGGGACGGTTGAGACGCTCTCCACCGCCGTCGGTTCTACCGCGGCGAACGCCGTCGAAGGGCCTGCGGCGACGGCCGGCTCGGCGGCCGGCCGCGGCAGGAGCTCCAGACGCCAGAGCGCCATCCCGGAGGTGAACGGCAGGACGAGCGCTCCGGCCAGCGCCGTCGTCCACACGAGGTGGCGCAGGCGTCCCGAGCCGCGGCGCAGCGCGAGTGCCGCCAGCGCGGCCACGCCGAGCAGGACGGCCGCCTTGAGCGCCGCCGGGAACAGGATCCACAGGCCGGCCGCGGCAGTCATCGTCCTTCCTCCCGAGCTTCGTCGATGAGGCGCTTCAAGCGCTCGCGCGCGCTCGGCGTCAGCTCCGCGGACTCGAGCTCCAGCAGCGCCGCCATGGCGCCTTCCACGGAGCCGCCGAAGAAGGTCCGCAGCAGGTGCCTCAGGGCCGAGCGCCGCGCACGCTCCCGCGGCGTCGTGGGGCTGTAGACGTAGCGCGGCCCGTCGTACTCGTGGCGCAGGTGCCCCTTCCCGACCAGGACGCGCAGCGTCGCCCGCACTGCCGCGTTGGTCGGCGGCGTGGCCATGGCCTCGCGCACCTCCTCGGCCGTCACCCGCCCCGCGGCGTAGACGATGTCCATGACCTCGCGCTCCCGCCGGCTGAGCTGCCGCGGGGTCGCGTTGGAAGAGCTTCCGGAGTGTTGGGGAGTCAACATGGTGTTGGAAAACTAACACCTCGGTCCGCGGATGTCAAGCCCCTTGCTCGAACCTCTCCATCGCGACGACGCGTTCGTAACAGCCCAGCACCGTCTCGGCGGTGCGACGCCACGAGTACCGCGACGCCTGCGCCGGCGCCTTCGCCCGCAGCTCGGCGCGCAGCTCCTCCTCCGCCGCGAGGCGCTCGATCGCCCCGGTGATCGCGTCGCCGTCCCGCGGGTCGACGAGCAGGGCCGCCTCGCCCGCCACCTCCGGCAGCGACGTGACGTCCGACGTCACCACCGCGGCGCCCTGGCTCAGGGCCTCGACCACCGGCAGGCCGAAGCCCTCGAAGAGCGACGGGTAGAGGAACGCGAAGCAGTTCTGATACAGCCACTGCAAGGCGCCGTCGTCGACGTAGCCGAGCAGCCGCACGTGACGCGTCAGGCCGAGCTCGGCGATGCGGTGCTCGAAGCCGTCCATCAGCCAACCACGGCCGCCGGCGATCACCAGCGGCCGGGTCGCGTCGCGGCACGCGGCGTACGCTTCGAGCAGGCGTAGAGGATTCTTGCGCGGCTCGACGGTGCCGACGTTCAACCAGAAGCCTTCCGGATCGAGGTCGCTGAGCGCCGGCGGACGCGGGACGGGCGCGGCGCCGGCGAAACGGCTCGCCAGCGGCATGACCGCGGTGCGTTCCTCCGGGTAGTGGGGGAAGGTCTCGAGGAAGTGCCGCCGCGTCGCCTCGGAGATCGCCAACACCATGTCCGCCCACAGGCTCGCCCGGAACACGCCCTCGAAGCAGATCCGGCGGTTGTGCTCCGTCGTCCACTCGGGATGGACGAGGAAGGAGAGGTCGTACAGGGTGTAGACGAGCCGGGCCCGCTCGAGCCCCGGGGGACAGAAGAAGTTGTGCGAGTGGACGACGTCGGGATGCCCCAGCCGCGCTTCGAGGTCCGACGGCGGACGCCGCCAGAAGTCGCGGGCCGCAAGCTGCGTGGGGTGGGTCAGGCCGCGGCGGAAGCTCGGGCGCTCGACGCGCCGCGTCGCCTCCGGTCCCTCGGGGTCCCAGTAGTCGTCGCCGAAGGTGGGGTAGAGCACGTATTCGTTGCGGTCGTCGATCGCCGCCAGGGCCTGGACCAGGCCGTCGGCCGCGTAGCCGCAGCCGGCCTTGGCGGTGCCGGTCTGGGAGACGTCGAAGCCGATGCGGAGGGCCGGCGGCCTCCGACGGCTCCGTAGGTCAGGCTGAGCCTGACGATTCTCGCCGTCGGGTCGGCAGGCGGAGCCTGCCCTACTGAGAATCCACCCCCACGTCGTCCGCCACAGGCTCCGGGAGACGCCGTGGTTCCAGCGCAGCGACGCCGCCCAAGTCCGCACCGCGACCTCGATAGCGAAGCGCCGCGGAGAGTCCTCGCGTTTCAGACCTGTCGTCTCCGTCGCTGCGTGGGCGTGGTTCGCGAGCCAGCGGTCGGGCACGCGGCCGAGCGTGCGGCGCAGCATGCCGTTGATCTCGGCGTGGACGCGCAGCCGCTGCCCCAAGGTCTTGTTGGCGGCGTAGAGCCGCGAGCCGGCCAGCACCTCGGGGAGGTGGGCGAAGCGCACGCCCTGCCGCGCCAGGCGCAGCCAGTACTCGTAGTCGAGGCAGTAGTGGAGCCGCGCGTCGAGCGGCCCGCAACGCTCCACCACGCGGCGGCGGAAGAAGACCGCCGGCTGGCACAGGAAGCACCTCTCGACGAGCCGCTCCGGGTCCCACGGCTCGGTCGGGTAGGGCTCGATCACCGCGTCGTCGACGTCGACGTGGTGGGCCTCGCCGTAGACCACGTCGACCTCGGGGTGGGCGGCGAAGAACGCCCGCACCTTCGCGAGGGCGCCGGGGTAGTAGACGTCGTCGCTGTTGAGCCAGCCGACGAGCTCGGCACGGGTGGCGGCGAGCCCCTTGTTGACGGCGTCGGCCTGGCCGCCGTCGGGCTCCGAGATCCAGCGCAGGCGGTCCTCGTGGCGGCGCAGGATCTCGACGGTGCCGTCGCGGCTGCCGCCGTCGACCACCAGATAGTCCAGGCCGGCATCGAGACCGCCGACGTCCTGGCCGAGCACGCTCAGGATCGTGCGCTCGATGAACGCCCCCTGTTCGTAGGAGGGCGTGATCACGCAGAACGCCGCGTCCCGGCCGCCGTCAGCCATCGGCGCTCCGGGCCAGCAGGTCCAGGTCATCGCCGCCGCCCGCGAGGCGGCACGACCACAGCTCGAGGCCGAGGTGGCGCGGGTCGGCGGAGAAGCCGCGCTCCCGGGGGCAGAAGGTGGGGCTGACGTCGAGCTCGAGGCAGCCGCCGGCGGCGGGCAGCCGGCAGCGGACGACGAGCGACGTCTGCGGCGCCAGCGTCGCCCGGTGGCCGCACAGCTCGACGCTCACGCTCTCGCCGCGCGGGTTGGCGAGCCCCAGCTCGAGCTCGCGGCGGCCGGCGGCGTGGCTGACGACGGCCCGCGCCGGCGTCCAGCCGTCGCCGTAGACGCCGGCGAGGCGGTCGCGAAAGCGGCGCGGCGCGGCCGCTACCGCGTCGAAAAGGTCGAGGTAGGCGCGGGCCGTCGAGTCGGCGTCGCCGAGCTCGCGCGCCCGCCGCGGCCCGCGGCGGCGCAGCTCTTCCACGTCGTCGCCGCCGCGCGCCAGGCGCTCCAGGGCGCCGGCGATCTCGCCGGGGCGGCGCGGATCGAAGTAGAGCGCGGCGTCGCCGGCCACCTCGGGCAGCGACGTCGCGCGGCTGCAGGCCACCGGCCGGCCGCAGGCCATGGCCTCGACCACCGGCATGCCGAAGCCCTCGTAGAGCGACGGGAACACGAGGGCGCGGCAGCCGCGCAGCAGGGCCGCCAGCTCGCCGTCGCTCACCCAGCCCGCCACCCGCACGGCGTCGCCGAGCCCCATGCGGCGGCTCGCCTCGACGAGCGGCTCCGGATCCGGACGCTCGGCGCCGGTGAGCACCAGCTTGAGATCGGGATGCCGGCGGTGGAGCTGGCCGAACGCCACCAGCAGCATGCGGTGGTTCTTGTGCGGCCAGAAGTTGGCGGGATACAGGAAGTACCCCTCGCGCTCCAGGCCGTGCCGGGCGAGCACGGCGTCCGCTTCCTCCTCACCGATCTCGGGGCAGCCGCCGGCAAAGCCGATGGGGATCGCCACCACCCGGTCTTCGCCGAGCCCGGCGTGCTCCAGGATCGTCCGCCGCACGTACTCGGAATCGGTGACGATCTTCTCGGACCAGCGCACGGCGCGGCGAAAGGCGTCGTCGCGACCGCCGCGCTCGGCGTCGTCGAAGAAGTCGGGGTAGGCCAGGTACTGAAGGTCGTGGACGAGGCAGACGAGGGGGACCCGCGGATCGCTCCAGGGCGGCGCCGTCAGCGGGCAGAAGAGGAGGGCGAAGGGCTCGCCGGCGAGCAGCTCGGCGAGCGCGGACGGGTCGGTTCCGAGCGGCCTGCGGCGGACGTTGGGGGCCTCGAGCGCGGCGAGCTCGACGTGGCAGGGTGCCGAGGTCAGGAGCACGAAGTCGCGCTCGGGCGCCAGGCGGGCGAAGAGGCGCACCAGCGACGTGGCCACCCGCTTGGCGCCGCCGTTCTCGCCGCCGGGCAGCAGCGCGGTCAGGTCCACGGCGATCGCCCCGCCGCCGCGCACGGCCGGCCCGGGCTCGATCGTCCATTCGACCTCTTGCCGCGCGCCGGCGAGCGGCGGCGGCGCCGCGCGCGAACGGTGCTCGCCGAGGGCCTGCTGCACGCGTTCCTCGTAGGCGCGCCAGCGTCCGACGCGGACCAGGGCGCGGTAGACGCGGCTGTTGCGGTGGTCGAGCACCAGTCCGCGCAGGCGCTGGAGCCGGCGCTCGAGGTCGTCGCGCTCGGTCTCGAGACCGGCGACCGCCTGCCGCTGCTCGGCGAGCCGCTGCTCCAGGACGACGCGGTCGGCGTCGGCCCGGCGCCGGGCCGCCTCCAGCTCGTCGATCCGGCGCCGGCGCTCGACGCGGTCAGCGTCGGCCTGGCGGTAGGATGCCTCCAGCTCGTCGATCCGGCGCTGGCGCTCGACGCGGTCGGCGTCGGCCTGGCGGTAGTCCTGTTCGAGCTGATCGACCTGGCGCCGGCGTTCGACGCGGTCGGCGTCGGCCTGGCGGCAGGCGGCCTCCAGCTCGTCGATCCGGCGCTGGCGCTCGACGCGGTCAGCGTCGGCCTGGCGGTAGGCCACTGCGATCTCGTCGATCTGGCGCTGCCGTTCGACGCGGTCGGCGTCGGCCTGGCGGCAGGCGGCCTCGAGCTCGTCGATCTGGCGCTGGCGCTCGACGCGGTCGGCGTCGGCCTGGCGGTAGTCCCGTTCGAGCTGATCGACCTGACGCCGGCGCTCGACGCGGTCGGCGTCGGCCTGGCGGTAGGCCGTTTCGAGCTCGTCGATCTGGCGCTGGCGTTCGACGCGGTCGAGGTCGGCCTGGCGGTAGTCCCGTTCGAGCTGATCGACCTGGCGCCGGCGCTCGACGCGGTCGACGTCGGCCTGGCGGTAGGCCGTCTCGAGCTCGTCGACCTGGCGTTGACGCTCGACGCGGTCGGCGTCGGCTTGCCGGTAGGCCGCTTCGAGCTCGTCGTTGCGCTCGCGCTCCCGCGCCCGCGACGCGCGGAGGTCGAGGAGGGCTTCCACCAGCCGGGCCGACGGCCGCTCGGGCAGGCGCGGCCCGGTCTCCGTGCGCTCGGCGAGAGGCCGCCGGCCGGCGATCAGGAACATGTCGTAGTCGGCGAAGAGCGCCGGCAGGAAGACGACCTCGGTCAGCCCGGCGCGGCCCAGGAGCTCGCGGATCGCCGCGGCGCTGAAGAGGTGCAGGTGCTCGGGCAGCAGCATCTCGACGAAGCGGTCGCCGGCGCCGCGCAGCTCTTCGAGGCCGCGGCCCGGCTGGCGGCAGGGCGTCTGCAGCAGCAGCGCGCCGTCCGCCGCCAGCAGCTCGGCGCAGCGCGCGGCCGTCGCCTGCGGCGCGGGCAGGTGCTCGAAGACGTCCATGGCGGCGATCAGGTCGAAGGAGCCCGGCGCCAGGTCCTGGTCCTCCAGGGGCCCTACGAGCATGGGTACGCCGAAGACGCGGCGCGCCCGCTCGGCCACCCACGGGCTGAGCTCGAGGCCGGTGGCGTCGAAGCCGGCCCAGGCCAGCAGCGCCGTGAACGCTCCATGGGCGGCGCCGAGCTCCAGGGCGCGGCCGGGCGGCGCCTTGTAGCGCAGGAGCTGGTCGAGCCAGTAGAGGCAGCGCTCGGGCAGGTCGGCGCGGCCGCGCGCCTCGAGGTCCGGCAGGCCGAGCTCGGCCTGGCGCTCGAACCAGTAGGCGCGGCCGTAGACGTCGCGCTCCTCGTCGGCCACCCGGGTCACGTCGGCGGTGCCGCGCTCGGCGCGCACCAGGGTGCCGCAGGCGGCGCACTCGAGGTAGCCCTCGCCGAACGTGTCGAGCCTGGAGCCGCCGCACCAGCAGCGCGTCATCCGTTTGGCTCCTAGGCCTCGTCCATCCAGTTGGCGAGCGGGAGGACCTCGCAGCGCCCGCCGGCGCTCGCCGCCGGCGCCCCGGGCCGTATCCGCGCCAGGGCGCTGCCGCGGGCGTAGGCGGCCACGTCGTGCGAGCCCCGGGGCAGACGCGGGGTGGCCACGATGCGGCCGCCGGCGAAGCGCACGTGCGCCGCCAGGAAACGGTCGCGGTCCTTGGCCGCCGGCAGCGGCGCCGCCAGCTCGGCCGCCAGGGCGCCATGCCAGAAGGCGTCGGCGAAGCCCATCAAGCGCCGCAGCAGCGGCCGCACGAAGAGCCAGAAGGTCACCATCACCGAAGCCGGGTTGCCCGGCAGGCCGAAGACCCAGCCGCCGGCGTTCCCGCCTCCGCCATGCCGGGCGACGACCAGGGGCTTGCCCGGCTGGATGGCCACCTGGTCGAAGAGCGTCTCGCAGCCGAGCTCGGCGAGCACGTCCTCCACCAGGTCGAACTCCCCCATCGACACGCCGCCCGAGAGCAGCAGCACTTCCGACTCGAGGCCGCGCCCGACCAGCGCCCGCAGCTCGCCGGCCTCGTCGGGAGCGATGCCCAGGAAGCGCGGCTCGAGTCCCAGGGAGCGGCCGGCGGCGAGCAGGAAGGCGGAGTTCGAGTCGCGGAGCTGGCCCGGGCCCGGCTCGCTCTCGGGGGGCACCACCTCGTCGCCGGTCACCAGCACCGCCACCGTGGGCGGCGGCAGCACCGGCAGCTCGCCGTAGCCGTGGGCGGCGGCGAGCGAGATCGCTGCCGGCGTCAGCGGCGCGCCGGCGGCCAGCACCGGCTGGCCCCGGCGCGTCACCTCGCCGTGGCGGCGGATGTGCGCGCCGACGGGCTCGATCTCGGTGAAGACGACGCTGTCGTCGCCGCGCTTCCCGCCGTCGCTCTTCTCGACCGGGATCACCCGGTCGGCGCCCGCCGGCACCATCGCGCCGGTCATGATCTTGCAGACCTCGCCGGAAGCGAGCTCGAAGCCGGCCGGCCGGCCGGCGGCGGCGGTGCCCGCCACCGGCAGCGGCGCCCCCACCGGCGGCGCGCCGGCGGCGGCGTAGCCGTCCATGGCCGAGACGTCGGCGGGCGGCATGTCGACCGTCGCCGTCAGGTCGGCCGCCAGGGCGAGGCCGCCGGCGCGGGCGCGCGGCACCTGCCGCGCGGCTCGAGGCTCGAGGCTCGAGGCGATCCGCGCCCACGCTTCTTCCGGCGTCAGGAGCTTGGTGGTGCCGGGCATCGTCGTAGCGATGCTATACTAAGCCGTGGACCCGCTCGGAAACGTGCGTTCGGGTCGCGCGTATGGGCAACTTCCAATACACTGGCAACCTGGAGGAGACCTTCCTCACCGACACGTTCGCGGTCATCTTCCAGCACAACGTGCCGGGAATCATGGAGATCTCGCGCGACGATTGCTGGAAGCGGATCTACGTCCACGGCGGCAACGTGGTCCACGCCATCTCGAGCGACCGCGCCGACCGGCTGGGCTCGCACCTCTACCGCTCGGGCCTGCTCACGCGCGACGACCTGCTCGAGACCGTGCGCGAGCGCGACCACAGCGACAAGCGCCACGGGCAGCTCCTCATCGAGAAGGGTCTGCTCTCGCCCAAGGAGCTCTACGAGGCCATCCGCGGCCAGATGGAGTCGATCGTCTGGAGCGTGTTCTCGTGGCAGAAGGGGCAGGTCACGTTCAAGATCGGCGAGCTCGACGGCGCCGGCAAGATCCGCATCCACCTGCCCATGCGCCAGGTCATCGTCCGCGGCATCAAGGAGGTGGCCGACACCAAGTCCCTGGTGGCGCGCCTGGGCACCAAGAGCACCGTCTTCCGGCCGGTCTACACCACCGAGAACCTGATCGAGCTGGCCCTCGACCGCGACGAGTACGCCCTGCTGAGCCTGATCGACGGCCAGCGGCGCTTCTTCGACGTCTGCAACCAGGGGCCCTTCGGCATGTCGGGCAACGCGCGCCTGATCTACGCCTTCCGGCTGCTCGGGCTCGTGGACACCGTCGAGCCCGCCCCCGGCCAGGGCGCGGGCGTCAAGATCCGGCTGGGCGGCGAATCCTCCGTCTAGCACCACTCCAAGGAGAACCGGCCAATGCCGCTCTACGAGTATGAATGTCAGAGTTGTGGGAAACGCACCGAGGTGCTGCAGCGCTTCAACGATCCGCCGCTGGCGAGCTGCGACTGCGGCGAGGAGGGCACGCTCAAGAAGCTGGTCTCCGCCCCCGCCTTCCAGTTCAAGGGCGAGGGCTGGTACGTGACCGACTACGCCCGCAAGGAGGGCAACGGCAAGAGCGACAAAGCCGACAAGGGCGACCAAGCCGAGGCCAAGGGCGACGGCGCAGACAGGGGCGACGGCGGCGACAAGAGCTCCGGCGGCGACAAGGGCTCCGGCGGCGACAAGGGCTCCGGCGGCGACAAGGGCTCAGGCAGCGACAAGGGCTCCGGCAAGGACGCCGCCGCGAGCGATTCCACCGGCAGCAAGGCCGAGCGGGTGGCCGCCAAGACCACGCCGCCGGCGGCCTGAGGCCTGGTGCAGTGCAGAAGTCACCTCGAAGAGGTTCGGTTTACCCACTACCCCCGAGATAGCCCAGGGCGCGCAGCTCGTCCTCGATCTCCTGGGCGCGGCGCAGCCGCTCCTTCTCGCTGCCGTGCTCGAATTCCTCGGTCCAGGCCTTGAGCTCGCCGCGCAGCCGCAGGAAGTCCTCGCGGCGCTCGGCGGAGACGTCGCGCTCCTCCCCCGGATCGTCCACTAGGTCGAAGAGCCCGTAGAGCTTGGCGCCGAAGTGGATCACCAGCTTGTAGCGGTCGTCGTTGACGCTGCGATACGGACCCATGGCGCTGAAGGCGAGCCGCGCCGGAGCCTCGTCCGACTCGATCACCGGCCGCAAGCTGCGGCCCGCCAGACCGTAGGCCGCGCCGTCGATCCCCAGGTAGTCGAGCAGCGTCGGCACCAGGTCGAGGTTCTGCACCCAGGTGGTGCGCCTCAGCGGCATGGCGAGGCGCGGCAGGCTCATGATCAGCGGCACCCGGGTCTCGTTGTCGTAGACCGTGAAGCAGTGCTTCACGTGGCCGTGCTCGAAGAAGGCCTCGCCGTGGTCGGAGGCGATCACGATCAACGAGCGCTCGAGCAGCCCGCGCGCTTCGAGCCCCTCGAAGAGCAGCCGCAGGCCGTGGTCCAAGGAGTAGACGTCCTCGTCGTAGAGGTCGATCAGGTGCCGGAAGTCGCCGGCGTCGAGCGCCTCGCGGGCCTTGTGCTCGCGGATCAGACGGTCGATGGGATTGGGGTCGCCCTCGGCGATGAACGCGTGCTCGCCCTCGTAGGCCGTGGCGAAGCGCCCCCGGTGCTCGGGCAGCGCCACGTAGGGGTCGTGGGGGTCCATGTAGTGGAGGTAGAGGAAGAAGGGCGAGTCGAGCCGCCGCAGCTCCTTGAGGGCCACCGCCGTCACGCACGTCGAGGGGTACCATTCGCACCGCTCGTCGAAGACGTCGAAGCCGCGCCCGAAGCCGCCGCGCGGGTTGTGCTTCGACGGGCTGCGGCGCACGATCGGGCTCGCCGAGACCGCCGCCGTCGCATAGCCGTGGTCGCCGAGGATCTCGGCCAGCGACGGGATGCCCTCGGGGATGCCGGGCCGCGTCGCCGCGTCCTGGAAGTCGAAGACGTGGCGCGAGGTCAGCAGCGAGTTGACCGAGGGAAACGTGCACGCGGACTGGCTGCGGGCGTTCAGGAACTGGATGCGCGTGGCCGCCAGCTCGTCGAGGAACGGCGTCGTCGCGCGCTCGTAGCCGTAGCTGCCGACGTGGTCGGCCCGCAAGGTGTCGGCGAGGATGAAGATCACGTTGAACCCGGGATGGACGAGCTTTCCCGCGGGGCCTTCGCCGGCACAACCGGCGAGCACCGCGGCGGCGAGCACGGCGGTGAATGACGCGGCGAACGGTGCGGCGGGCGGCGCGCGCACGGAGGTGGATCTCGGCATGGCGGGAATCGAGACGCCGGCCCCATGGCCGGCGGCCGAGTATAGCAGCCGGCCCCGGCGCTTGCCCTCGCCGGGCGACTTCCAGTAAGTTGCGCGGCGGCGGACGTCGACCCCGTGGCTCCCGGCCGGAGACCTCCATTGCAGCGGACGTGCGACTTGGGTTTGCGATTCTGCGGGCTTCTCCTCGTTCTCGCGCTGACGGCGTGTACCGGGCCTCAGGCCGTGGAGACCCCGGTGGCGATCGACGACGTCGTCGTCTTCCCGGAGCCGCTGCGCCTGGTGCCCGGCACCCGCTGGCAGGAGCACGGCCAGGATCGCTGGGGCTTCCAGAACCGCGCCTCCCTGGTCGCCTGGGTGCGCGCCAGCCCCGCCGGCGAGCCGCTCGTGGTGCGCCTGCGCCCCAACCGCCTCACCCGCGAGCACCACTTCGCCTTCGAGTGGGACGGCCAGGCCCTCTCTGAAGCCGAGGTCGCGCGGGCCGAGGACGGCGAGCTGACGGTCACCGTCGCCGCCGAGCGGCTGGCGCCCGGCTACCACGAGCTGACCCTCGACCGCGACTACCAGCGCGACGCCAAGGCGGTGCGCAACCGCGCCAGGAACGTCTTCACCCGCGTCGCCTATCGCTGCGGCGCGCACCAGGAGACCCTGGCCGTCGACCAGCTCGCGCGTCACCAGGTGCTCGCCCGCTTCCTGCAGTTCCGGGTGCTCGGCACGGACAAGGAGCAGCGCGGCGGCGTCCTCTTCATGGGGCCGGGGCGCCATGCCCTGGCGCTGCCGGCGGCGGCGCGCGGCGTGCTCTCGCTCGAGCCCCAGAACTTCTCGCCGGCGCCGGCCCTCTTCCGCGCCGGCGACGCCGCCGTCACCGTGGCGCCCGGCGAGCGCGCCGACCTGCGCGTGGAGCTGGCGGGCGGCGAGCTGAGGCTGGCGGTCGAGGGCGAGGCGCACGGGGCCTACCTGTGGGGCATGCCGCGGCTGGCGGCGCCGGCCACCGCCGAGCGTCCGCCGATCGTCCTCGTCACCCTCGACACCACCCGCCGCGACGCCCTCGGCCTCTTCAACGGCCTCGCCGACGCGACGCCGCACGTCGACCGGCTGGCGGCCGAGGCCACCGTCTACGAGCGCGCCTTCAGCACCGCGCCCTGGACCCTGCCCTCCCACGCCTCGATCTTCACCGGCCTCTACCCGTCGCGGCACGGCGCCGGCGTCAGCCGTCCGTATCTGGGCGAGGCGGCGACCCTGGCCGGCCTGCTGCGCCGCCAGGGCTACCTGACGGCGGGCTTCTCCTCGGGCGATCTGAGCTCGTCGCGCTTCGGCCTCGCCCGCGGCTTCCACTACTACCGCGACCCCGACCGTTTCGAGACGCCGGGCGGCGACCTCGCGGGCTACCTCGACGCCTTCCTCGACGCCTACGGCGACCACCGCCGCCTCTTCCTCTTCGCCAACTACTTCGACCCCCACGCCCTCTACCAGGCCCCCGCCGCCTGGGAGGAGAAGTTCGGAGTGCCGGCGTTTCGCGACAAGCTGCGCGGCGAGCCCGTGTGGGACGACCTCTTCGCCGGCAAGATGGCGGCCTGGCGCCAGCTCGTGGAGGGCGAGGCCGAGATCCCGCGACAAGCCGTGACCTACCTGCGCACCGCCTACCTGGCCGAGGTGGCCTACGCCGACCACCTGCTGGGGCGGCTCTTCGCCCGCCTGCGCGAGCTCGGGCTCTACGACCCGGCGCTGATCGTCGTCACCGCCGACCACGGCGAGCTGCTGGGCGAGCACGGCTTCGTCTCCCACGGCGCCCGGCTCGACCCCGAGCTCGTCGAGATCCCGCTGATCGTCAAGTGGCCCGGCCAGCGCCAGGGCCGCCGCGAGCGTCATTTGACCTCGCTCGTCGACCTCTTCCCCACCATCCTGCGCGCCGCCGGCGTCGAGCCGCCGCCGAGCGACGGCCGGCCCCTGGCGCCGGAGGGTCGGGACGACGGGCAGACGCACCCGTTCGTGCTGCTCGAGGAGCACGAGTCGGTCGTCCACCCTTTGCCCAAGTACATGAAGATCGCCTCGCACCTCTTCGGCGTCCAGCGCCCTGATTTCCGGCAGTTGGTGTGGAACGACGGCCAGACCTGCGCGCGCCGCAACGGCCGCTGGCGCGCCGAGCGCTGCGCCACCAAGCTCGCCGACGTCCTCGCCGCGATCCGCGCCCAGCTCGGCCCGGTCACGACCGACGACGGCGACGCCGTGGTCGCCGACGACGTGCGCGAGAGCCTGGAAGCGTTGGGGTACATGTAGCGTCCTCCAGCCGCCTCCTGATCTCGTCGACGCCGGCCGCGGACTTCCCGACCGCTTGCCACCAGCCGGACGTCTGCTATGATCGACCCCAGAGACGGGGGCGCGATCGACGGAGCACGAACGTGGAGTCAGCACAACCGCGTCACGCACAGCCGCGAACTGCCACCGGAGGCGGCGAAGGGAGCAGCCCGGGCATGAGCGCCCGGGCCGTCCACGTTGGGATTGGAGGTAAGACCTGCGTCGTCTTAGCCAAACGGAGTCTGCTCCATTCCAAGTCCGGCGTGCAGATTCGTCTTGGTCTTCATGGTAGGGTCCTTTCTCGAGGTCGTGAGTGGCTGGATTGCCCCACGACACACCGATGTATGATGACCCGGTTTGATCGGGGCAGGGTCGACCGCCCGTTCGGCGGAGAGGAGAGAAGATGAGCCTGGATCATCGCGACTTCCAAACCCTGGACTTCGAGGGTGTGCTCGAAGCCACCAAGAAAGCGCGTTACCGCAACCGGCGGTGCGTGGAGTCCTTTCTCGAGCGCTGCCAGGAAGAGGCCTTTCGCAGCCCCCGGAACGCGTTGCCGCTGCTTATCGAAGCCCCGGAATACGTCCAGCGTTGTCGCCCGTCGCTCGGCCGCGATTACCCCGACTTTCTGGTAAGAGTCTATGGAATGTTGGGCAGCGCGTTGACGGGCAGCCAGTCCCTGACCATGGCTTCGGAGATCTTCGAAAAAGGGCGCTCCGTGGAGAACGGCAGCGCACTCGAGCTGGCGGCGTTGGACTGCAGGATCTCTTCGCTCGAAGTTCATCGCGGAAACTGGCAACGGGCCTGGCAGTTGACCAACGATGCCGTACTTGCGTTTGAGAACGATGACGGCAAAATCCGGGACGACAGGTCGCTTGCTACCGCGCTCGTCTGTCGTGGCGTATTCCGGATCTCGGCATATCGACAAGGCGAAGGAACGGACCTTGACGAGGCGATTCGCGACTATCTCCGGGCGCTCGAGAGCAGCCCCCGATGGCTCAAGAAAACGCGTCTGGCCGCGCTTTCAGGTACGGGAGCCGCGGCCGTCAGTATCTGGTTTTCCGGCAAGTCGACCCGCTACGCCAATCCACTGAAGATCGTTGAGATGATGGAACGATTCCGCGCGAGCTTACGGCGAGAGGACATTCCATCCTGCTCTCTCGTCGATGCCCGGGCACGATGGATATTGGGACTTGCACTGTTCAAGCTCATGGGCGGATTGAGCGATTTCGCGGAAAAGCACCTGATCGACGCCCGGTCGGTCTTGATGGAAGTTGGCGTTCCGCTATACGCCGCCGAGCTGACGCTGGACTATCACTGGTGCCTCGTCCACGACGATCGATCGGCCAAAGCGCTCGCCGACTGGACGGCCGTCCGACAATGGATCGACGTGCTCCCGGAGAAATGGCAGGTCGCCCTCGGCATGTGGGGCGACGCGCTGCGCGGCCGGGCGATCGAGGAGAAAGTCGTGCGCAAAGTGTTCGGCGAGCTCCGCGGCATCCGCGACGTCCAGCTCCCGCGGGGCGCCGCTGCCGTTCCCGCCGACGACTCCCGCGAAGTGCTCGGCTGGTGATCTCGCCGCGGCTCAGTCCGAGCGCAACACCATGGCTCCCCGCACGGGTGGGGACGCGAACACGGCGGGCCGCCGGCCTGTCGCTTCGGCGTAGCGATGGTGCAGGCGCCCGACGATGAAGTCAACGTCGCCGGTGCGCACCAGGCTCACCGTGCTGCCGCCGAATCCGCCCCCGGTCATCCGTGATCCGAGCACGCCGTGCTCGCCGCCGAGCTCGGCGGCGATCTCCACCAGCACGTCGAGCTCCGGGCAACTGACCTCGTAGTCGTCGCGCAGCGACGCGTGGCTCGCGACCATCAGCTCGCCCACGGCCGCCCACTCCCCGGCGCGGACGGCCGCGGCGGCGTCGAGGGTCCGCCGGATCTCGCCGATCACGTGCCGGGCCCGCCGCCAGAGGACGTCCTCCAGGCGTCCGCGGGCGGCCTCCAGCTCTGCGAGCGTGGCGTCGCGGAGCTGCTCGACGCCGAGCGCCGCGGCCGCCGCCGTCGACTGCCGCCGGCGCTCGGCGTAGGCGCCGCCGGCGTGCGCGTGGCGCACCCCGCCGTCGGCGATCAGCACCGTCAGCTCCGGATCGGAAAGCGGAAGCTGCTCGATCGCCAGCGAGCGGCAATCGAGCAGCATCAACGCCCCGGCCTCGCACGCGGCCGAGCTCACCTGGTCCATCACGCCGCAGGGCATGCCGGCGAAGCGGTGCTCGGCGCGCTGGCAGAGCAGGGCCTTGTCGAGCGGGTCGAGGGCGTGGCCGGTCATCGTCTCGAGCAGGGTGGCGACGGCCACTTCGAGCGCCGCGCTGCTCGAAAGGCCGGCCCCCATCGGGACGTCGGAGCGGATCGTGGCGTCGAATGGGTGGGGCGCCGCCCCCCGCTCCACGAAGCCGGCCACCACGCCCAGCACGTAGGCCGGCCAGCCGCGGACGCCCGGCGCGATCTCGCCGCGCACGCGCACCGCGGCCGTCTCCTCGAGGAGCGCGCTGTGGACCCGAGCGTCGGGACCGTCGCCGGGCGCCGCGGCGATGGCCAGGTAGCGGTCGATGGCCATCGGCAGCACGAAGCCACCGTGGTAGTCCACGTGATCTCCGATCAGGTTCACCCGGCCCGGCGCCGCCACGATCCAGCGCGGCGGACGGCCGAAGCGGCGGACGAAGTCGCCGGCCACCGACTCCTCGAGCGCCGCCAACCCGGGCGTCGTCATGGCCCCCCGTCCACGCGGCGCAGCCACTCAGCCGCCTGCTCGGCGGTCAGATCGCGTTGCGGCTCGCCGAGCATCTCGTAGCCGACGCGGAACTTCCTCACCGTGGACGAGCGCAGCAACGGCGGGTAGAAATGCGCGTGAAGCTGCCAGTGCGCACCGTCAGGGTCGCCGTCGCCGCCGTAAGGCGCGCCGTGCCAGCCCATCGAGTAGGGGAACGAGCACGAGAAGAGACGGTCGTAGCGCCGCAGCAGACGCCCCAGCACCGCGGCCAGGCTCGTCCGCTCGTCCGCCGTCAGGTCGGGCAGCCGCGCCACGTGGCGCCGCGGCAGGAGCAGCGTCTCGAAGGGCCAGAACGCCCAGTAGGGCACCACGGCGAGCCAGTGCTCGTCCGCTTCCACCACGCGCTCGCCGCGCGCGGCCTCGAGCCGGGCATAGGCCGCCAGCAGCGGCTCACCGTGGCGCGCGAAGTACTCCTTCTGGGTCCGCTCCTCCTTGGCGGGCTCGGTGGGCAGCGCGTCCAGCGCCCAGATCTGGCCGTGCGGGTGGGGGTTCGAGCAGCCCATGGCCGCGCCCTTGTTCTCGAACGCCTGCACCCAGCGGTAGGAGCCGCCGAGCGCCTCCGTCTCGGCCGCCCACACGTCCACCACCCGGCGCACGTCCGCGCTCTCCATGTCGGCGAGCGTGAGGTCGTGCCGCGGCGAGAAGCAGACCACGCGGCAGGTGCCGGCCACGGCCGCCGCCTCCAGCAGCCCCGGCTCGGTCGGAGAGATATCGGTGACCCAATGTAGGGGCGCAAGGCTTGCGCCCTCTGGTCGGGGCGGACGCTCTCCCGGAGTCAGGGCCGGGAAGTCGTTGGTGAAGACGAACGTGCTCTCGTAGGGCGGGTTCCTGGCGCCGCCGGCGCGCGGATTGCCCGGACACAGATAGCACTCCGGGTCGTACCGCGCGCGCCGCTCCTCGGCCTCGGGCTCCTGCTGCCCCTGCCACGGCCTCCGCACCCGCCGCGGCGACACCAGCAGCCACTCGCCGGTCAGCGGATTCAAACGCCGATGAGCGAGGGTCTTCAGAGCAACTGAATCGAGCTTCTGAGTCATCGCGTGCCGCGTCAGGATATCTCGTCGTGACGACCCGCGGGGCCTCGATCCCTCCCGGAGGACGCCGTGACGCCCCCTGGGGGATCAGGTGTATTCACCACCTGACAATTTTTTCCCTACGGATTCGCACAATAGTTCTGT
>Ga0299906_10000999_pt1 | contig 24668 bp, 19 predicted proteins | sample RVTome_14_FD_200259 | JGI IMG/M metagenome (GOLD analysis project Ga0299906, IMG submission 200259) | Soil microbial communities from uranium-contaminated site in the Upper Colorado River Basin, Wyoming, United States - RVT145D125 (version 2) ...
ACCTCTTGTCCCAGGCCCGCCGCCAGAGGATCACCCGTGTTCCCCGCGCGTGCGGGGATGAACCACCCACCGCAGCACCGAGACGACGTAGAGCAGCGTGTTCCCCGCGCGTGCGGGGATGAACCGGTGCTGCGGGTGACCTGGCCGGAAGGGCTGCCGTGTTCCCCGCGCGTGCGGGGATGTACCGTCTCCGAGTAGCGTGCTCGACATCATCTTCCCGTGTTCCCCGCGCGCGCGGGGATGAACCGTGTCCCGCGGAACCGTCTCCTTTGACCTTTGCTCCGTCAGCCTGCAGGTGTTGTGAGAAGTATTGTGAGTTTCTCACGATAAGGAGCCCCGAGGGGCCCCAGAACCACCACGCCGATGCCCAGAACAGCGCGTAGGTTCAACAACTTGTGGAAGTCGCCTAGTTTCCTGACCAGCATGGGGTTCAGGGGGTCGCGGGTTCGAATCCCGCCGTCCCGACTCAAAAGGCCCAGCGAAAGCTGGGCCTTTGTCGTCGAGCCCGCGGACGTCGGACCATCGGTCCCTCGCTTCGCTCGGGACCGCTCGGGCAAATTCCGCCGTCCCGACTTTCGTAAGAGCTTGCGTAGACTCGTAGAGGTTGTTCTCCAGCCCTAACATTCCCCTGATGGGCCAGGCTGGGCATGTAACGGTAGATTGCAGGCATGCTGCGGGCCCTCGGGATCACGACGCTCCTCGCCCTGGGCGCGTTGACGGCCGCCAATCGCGCCCAGGAGCCGGACACTCCCTGTCATGCCCGGGGCCCGCTTCAGCCCAGCCGAGACCTCTACTGCATCGAGCTGGATCCGGCGCCCGCGCTGCCCGGAGCCAGCGGGAGCTTCGAGCTCAATCGCATCGCCTCCCCGTTCGGCGCCAACGTGACCCGCGACGGAGCGCCACGCTACGCGCCGGTGCTCCGCATCACGGGGCTGCCCTCCCCGGCGGACTTCGCCCCTGGTGCCGTCACCTGGGTGGCCTGGATCGCAACCCCGCAGCTCCACCCGACCCGCCGCCTCGGCGCCGTGGGCAACGGCGAGTTCCGGCTGCCCGTCGTGGATTGGCCCAAGTTCATCGTGCTGGTGACGGCGGAGGCGGCCGCGGACGCCGCCGAGCCGGGCGGCCGGGCGGCGCTGCGCGGGTTTTCCGCCAGCAACCGCAAGCAACCGCCCGACCTGTTCGAGTTTCTCTACGGCACGCCGCCGGTGCGGGCGGACTCCCAGCCTGACCCGGGCGCCCATGCCGGGCATGGAACCGGTGCGGCGCCGGAAGGCGGCGCGGTCGTGTGGGTGCACCCGCCGATGCCGCCCGGCTTCGCCATGATGCCCGCGGAGATGCAGCTCCCGCCCCCGAATGCGACGCCCTTTCTGCCCCAGGACGCGGGCGACCCGATTCCCGACGCCCGGCCCCGCGAACTGGTCCGGATGCGCGACGGCGACACGCTCGTGCTCACCGCCGGCCCGGTGCGCCAGCGCCTGCGCGGGCGCAGCTTCATCGGATACGGGTACAACGGGCAGGTGCCCGGCCCGCTCATCAGCGCCCCCGAGGGGGCCACCCTTCACGTCCGCTACCGCAACCGGATTCCCTGGGGCACCACGGTGCACTGGCACGGGGTCCGGCTGGAGAACCGGTTCGACGGCGCGGAAGGGCTGACCCAGGCCGCGGTCCCGCCCGGCGGCGACTTCGACTACCGGGTGTTGCTCCGGGACGCCGGGATCTACTGGTACCACCCCCATCGCCGCGACGACCTGCTCCGCGACCTGGGCCTCTCCGGCAACCTGTTCGCCCGGCCCGCGGCGCAGGAGGGCGGACCGGTGCACCGGGAAGAGATCCTGTTGCTCGACGACTTCGCGATGAGCGACGGCGAGGCCGGGCCGGTCCCCTACGGCGCCGAGCGGGCGACCCACGCCTTGATGGGCCGATTCGGGAACGTGCTCCTGGTCAACGGCCGCACCGGCTGGCGCCTGGACGTGGCGCGCGGCGAAGTGGTGCGGTTTCACCTCACTAACGGCGCCAACGCGCGGGTGTTCAACCTCTCCTTCGGCGCTGCCCGCATCAAACTGCTCGGCTCGGACGTGAGCGGCTTCGAGCGGGAAGAGTGGGTGGAGAGCGTCGTGATCGCGCCGGCCGAGCGCTATACGGCGGACGTGCGCTTCGATCGGCCAGGCAACGTGGTACTGGAGAACCGGGTCCTCGCGCTCGACCACACCTTCGGCCGCTTTGTGAGCCAGGTGGACACCCTCGGCCTGGTGCAGGTGAGCGAGCGGGCCGCGCAGCCCGACCTCCGCTCCGCGTTCGAGACCCTGCATCCACACCCCCGGGCCGCCGCCGACATCGAGCGGTACCGCCGCCACTTCCGTCGCGCGCCGGACAAGTCGCTCGCCATCCGGATGGAGGCGGAAGGGCTGCCCTTCGTGGTGGACCGTTTCCTCCGCTTCGACTCGGTCTATTTCCACCCGGTCGAGTGGGGCGGCACCATGCCGATGATGAACTGGAACGCCACCACCAACGAGGTGCGCTGGATGCTGGAGGAGCCCGCCACCGGCCGGCGCAACATGGACATTCGCTGGGACTTTGCCCGGGACGAGGTGGTCATCGTCCGGATCGCCAACCCGCGGGAAACCCTGCACGGCATGCAGCACCCGATCCACTTCCACGGCCAGCGCTTCCTGGTCCTGCGGCAGAACGGGGTGTCCAACACGAACCTGGCCTGGAAGGATACCTTTCTGCTTCCCGCCGGCGGCACGGCGGATCTCCTGCTCGAAGCGTCGAATCCCGGGGCGTGGATGGCGCACTGCCACATCTCGGAACATCTCGAATCCGGCATGATGTTCTCGTTTACAGTCAAGTGAGGCTCTATGCGTCGGCTCGCTCTGCTGTTTCTGGTTCCGCTTTGTCCCACCCCCGCAGCCGCCCAGCGCGCCGACTCCATGGGCCGCGCCGTGCGCGAGCACGTCAGCGTGGATGCGCCGGTGATCGCGCTCACGCACATCACCCTGATTGACGGCACCGGCGGGCCGGCGGCCACCGACCAGACGGTGGTGCTGCGTGACGGGCGCATTGCCGAGGTCGGCCCGGCGCGGACGGTCCGCGTGCCGGCCGGCGCCCGGGTGCTCGACCTCAGCGGCCACACGCTGATCCCCGGTCTGGTGGGCCTGCACAATCACCTCTACTACACCGCGGCCGGCGGCCGCTCGGCGCAGCTCGGCTTCAGCGCCCCGCGGCTCTACCTGGGGGCCGGCGTCACCACCGTGCGCACCACCGGCAGCCGCGCGCCGTACGCCGAGCTGAACCTCAAGGCCGAAGTGGACCGCGGGCGGGTGCCCGGGCCGCGGATCCACGTGACCGCGCCGTACATCACGGGTGGCCAGGGCGCCACGAGCATGACGCTGCTGGAGACGCCGGAACAGGCGCGCCGGTTTGTGGCCTACTGGGCCCAGGAGGGGGCGACCTGGCTCAAGGCGTACACCGACATCCGGCGGGCGGAGCTTCAGGCCGCGATCGAGGAGGCCCACAAGCAGGGCATCAAGGTGACCGGGCATCTCTGCTCGGTGAGCTTCACGGAGGCGGTCGAGCTGGGGATCGACAACCTGGAGCATGGCCTCTTCACCAATTCGGACTACGTCAAGGACAAGCAGCCCGATCTCTGCCCCACCACCATGCTCGCGGCCGGCGCGGCCCTGGGTCCCGATCACCCCGAGGTGCAGCAGACCTTCACGGTCATGCTGGCACGGAAGGTCCCCATGACCTCGACCCTGGCCGTGTATGAGCTGTTCGTGCCCAACCGGCCCACCCGCGACCCGCGTGCGCTCGAGGCCATGGCCCCCGAGGTGCGAGAGGACTACCTCCGCGCCCGGCAGCAGATCGACAGCGCGGGCCAGTCGCGCTTCACCGTCGAGGTGTTCCGCAACGCGATGGCCTACGAGCGCGCGTTCGTGGCGGCGGGCGGGTTGCTGGCCGCCGGGGTGGACCCGACCGGAAACGGCGGCGCCCTCCCGGGGTATGGCGACCAGCGGAACTACGAACTGCTGAGCGAGGCCGGATTCGCCCCCGAGCAGGTGGTCCAGATCATGACCTTGAACGGCGCGAAGATCCTGGGGGTGGACCAGGAGCTCGGGAGCGTGGAGACCGGCAAGCTGGCGGACCTGGTCGTGATCCGTGGCGACCTCATGACGAACGCAGCCGCCATCAAGGACATGGTCACCGTCTTCAAGGAGGGGATCGGCTACGATTCGGCGAAGCTGCTGGCCTCGGTCAAGGGACGGGTGGGAATCAACTGATGAAGGGCGAGCTCCACAGGCGCTTGGAGGGCGCGCTCGCCGACCGGTATCGGCTGGAGCGAGAGGTTGGTCAGGGAGGCATGGCGACCGTCTTCCTGGCCCAGGATCCGCGCCACGAGCGCCGGGTGGCGATCAAGCTCTTCCGCCCCGAGCTGTCGGCGGTGTTGGGCGCGGACCGCTTTCTCAACGAGATCAAGGTCACCGCGCACCTCCAGCACCCGCACATCCTGCCGCTGTACGATTCCGGCGCCGCCGATGGACTGCTGTACTACGTCATGCCGTTCGTGGAAGGGGAGTCGCTCCGGCAGCGGATGGCGCGGGAGCGCCAGCTCCCGATCGACGAATCGGTCCCGCCGCGGCCAGTCGCCCGAGCGGCGCTGATGCCGGTGTCGGTCAGGGCGCGGCCCCGTTGATGGCGTGCCGCCCCTGGTGGAGCCGTATTCGCTCCGGATGCCCAAGACGGGCACTTTGCTCCTGTACTTCTTCGAGCTGGAGCGCGGCTTCGATCCCGGCGAGGGCATCAAGGCGTGGAAGGTCGCCGAGCTGGGGGATGTGCAGGTGACCGACCGCGCGTTTCAGCCCAGGTATCTCGTGGAACTGTGAGGGAGTCGCTCAGATGACCCTTGACCCATCACCTCCACCGAGAACATCGTCGGCGACTTCCTCAAGTACCAGCTGACGACGTGCGGCTTCGCCGACCCTCGGCTCCGGGATCAGTTGTGGGAACTGCTGTCACTCTGGCGGCATCACCACCTCCCCGCTTGCCACCGGTCCGTCGTAACGAACCGTGTGCTCCACCCCCGACGGCGACAGCAGCCGCACCTCGTCGCCATCGTTGTTGAGCATCGCGCTCCGCTGGAGCGTGATCACGTGGGTCGCCCCCGCCGCGATGGTCCCGGAGAGTGGAAACTCATTGCCGCCGAGGTCGGCGATGCGCCACCCGACCAGCGACACGTCCCCGCCGCCGAGGTTTCGCAGCGTCACCTGTTCGGCGTTGTGGTCGCTCCCCGCGGGATTCGGCAGCAGCGCGACGATGCGGATGCCCGTGCCGGCGCCCCCGCCCCCTCCGGGCCCGACGCCGTCGTCGTCTGCGAGAATCCGGAACCGGGCGATCAGCGGCAGGTGGTCGGAGACCTCCGAGCGAAAGCCGCAGAGCGTCATCCCCAGCGCGCGGTGCATGGGGTAGATCCGCAGGCTCGCCTCGATGTACTCCCCGGTGTGGTCGCGGGAAACCGCGAAGCCGTCGAGCAGATTGCCGCCCTCGCAGCTCCCGCTCCCCGGCAGGTGGGAGGGCTGGCCCACCAGATCCTCGGTCGAGATGAAGCGGAGCATGTTGCCCGGGTTGAGGCCGTCGAAATTGGCGGCATCCTCTCCCGGAATCATGTTGTAATCCCCCACCACCAGCACATCCCGCTCGGCGCCTCCCAGCGCGCCCGCCAGGAAGGTCGCGATCTGTCCGACCTGGCGGGTGCGGGTGGCCCGGTCCTGCGCGCTTCTCCCCGCCTTGAGATGCAGGACCACGACGAGGAAGTCGAACTCCCCCACGCGCACGTCCACCGCGAACGCCTTGCGCAGGCTGCTCTGGCCGTCGTCCGAGCCCGGGACCAGACGTGGGTTGGTGACCTGCACCTCGCACTTGAACAGCACCCCGATGTTCTGGTTGGCCGTCTGGTCCAGGATCCGGGCGTCATAACACGTGCCCAGCTCGGTCAGGGCGGCGGCCACGTCATGGATGGCGTGGTCCGGATTGACCTCCACCGCCGCCACCAGCTCGGCGTCGAGATCCATGAGCGCCCGCGCGATCTGCACCTGCCGGGGCGCGGGAATGGCCGTGAACCCCGCGAAGTTCCACGCGACCACCGCGGCGGTGCTGCGGGTGAACTGCTGGGCCGACAGCGATGCCGCCGCCCCGAAGACCAGCAGGCCAACCCCCAAGCCACGAGTGAGACCGTGGAGCCGGTGCGGCGGAGAATGTTGTCTCATGCGGTTGCCCCCCTTGGCGGCCCGCGAGGATTCCGGGCAGCGTCCTGGAGTGAGCCCGGCCGCACAAAGCTGCGGTCCGGCGGATCAGATCCGCAAGCTGCCATTCGTGACAGGTCCCCCCCTGTCACGGTTTGTAGGGCTACGGGTCTCTCGCGCCGCTCGGCACCGACCGGCATATTCCCACCATGCCTGACAGGCACCTGAGGCCCGGGACCGGGAAGCGACCCGTCGGCAGGAGAGGTGTGGTGGTGCGGACCGCTCATCGCCTGATCGTCGTCGGACTGCTCGGATCGGCGTGCGCGGACGCACCTGCCCCCGGCATTCCAGAGTGGTCGCTCTCCGAGGCGCCGCTGCTCTGGATCGGGACGGAAGGGGGGCCGGAAACGGAGTTTCACCGCGTAGCCGGGGCGGTCCGCCTCGGCGACGGCGAGATCGCGGTGGCAGATGCGGGGTCGAACGAGGTCCGGTACTTCGGCCCGGACGGGACCTACCGCCGCAGCTTCGGGCGGTTGGGCAGTGGCCCGGGGGAGTTCCGGTCGATGGGCCGGCCGATCCGGTTCGGGGATACCCTGGCGGTCTACGATTCCCGGAGCACCCGGCTGACCCTGTTCCGGCGCGACACGCTGCTGGAAACCCGGGTGGTGCGGGCCCCGAATGCCGTCAGTCGCTTTTCCATGACCGATCGGCTGGCCGATGGACGCTGGCTGGGGAGCACCGGCGTCTCGCCCCGCTTCTCGTCGCACCCGTATCGCGACAGCATCGCCCTGGGGATCTTCCCCGCCTCGGGCGACGGGGACATGCGGCTGCTGGGGTGGTTCCCGGGGCCCTGGATCGTTTCCATCGAGGGACAGCGAGCCGGTCTGGGCGGGTTCTTCCGCTGGGTCCACGCCAGAGTCGTGGGGCAACAGATCGTCGTGCTCGACGCCGATCAGGAGCGGCTGCGCAGGCTCTCACCGGACGGCTCGGAATCACCCGCAGGGGTGCTCCTGAACCTGGGCCCGCCGCTGACACCCGAACTGGTCGCTGAGGCGAGGCGCCGCGACGTCGTTCCACGGGAGGATCCCGTCAGCCAACAGGGATGGCTCGACGCCAGATACGATCCGGCGGTTCTTCCCGCGCATCCGCCCTTCCGCAGTCTGCTCGTCGACTCGGAGAATCTGATCTGGCTGGAGCAGTACCGGGTCGACGAGACGCAACCCGGTTCGTACGTCGTCCTGACGCCCGACGCTCGTCCCGTGGCCTCCCTCACCGTCCCCGCTGGTTTCCGGGCCACCGATATCGGACCCAGCTACATTCTGGGGATCCGGACCGACGCCGACGGCGTCGAGAACATCGTCATGTACCGTCTCAGTCGTACCTGAGGCGCGCGCGACGGGCCTGCACCAATCGGCGGACTCGCCCACCTTCCCGGCCGGAGGCCGGAGGTCAGCTCGGCCGCGGGCAACCCCATGCTGGAGGTGCGAATGTCGGATCTTGCCGGGACCCAGGAGTCCCTGGAGGCCACACTCAAGGACGAGATCATCCGGATGTACGAGGAAGTGGCCGACCACCCAGAGGGCGAGTTCCACTTCTACCACGGCCGCGAGGCGGCGGACCTGTTCGAGTACCCCGCGGAGTGGCTGGACCGGGCGCCGCCGGGCGCCGTGGTCTCTTTCGCCGGGGTCGGCAACCCCCACGTACGGAGCCGCGCTCAGCCGGGCGAGACGGTGTTGGACCTGGGCAGCGGGGCCGGGCTCGATGCGATCATTGCCTCGTGGGCGGTTGGTCCCGCCGGCCGGGTGATCGGCGTGGACCTCAACCCGGGGATGTGCCGCAAGGCGCAGGCGCACGCGGCGCTGACCGGCACGCGGCTGGAGTGCCACGAAGGCCGGATGGAACAGATCCCGCTCCCGGACGCCCAGGTGGACCTGGTCATCTCGAACGGCGTGATCAACCTGTCCTTCCGCAAGCGGAAAGTCTTCGAGGAGATGTTCCGCGTGCTCAAGCCGGGCGGCCGGATGTCGATCGTGGACATCGTGAGCGCCAAGCAGCTCTCGCAGTCCATCGTGAACGACCCGAAGCTCTGGGCCAGTTGAATCGGCGGGGCTCTCCCGGAGGGAGAGGTGTTTCGTCTGCTCGAGGAGACGGGGTTTCGCCGGGTCCGTTCCGCGGTGGTGCCGCGCTTCCGCTTCCGCAAGGCCTCGACTCAGAACTCGGCGGAGGCGTACGGCGTCAAGGCGGTCATGCTCACGGCGGAGCGACCCGCGGCGCCCGGTGGGTGAGGACGCGCCGACTTACTCTCCCGCCTCCCGGATGATCCGGGCCAGGGCGGCCGCATCGGCCCGGAGCAACCCCACGCCGGGGAGTCTCCGCAGCAGGTCGATCCAGCTCCGATCGATCCGAAAAGCACGCCGGAACCAGGGAATGGATTCGGCCACCCGTCCCTGATCGGCCAGCGTTACCCCGACCCAGTAGGCCAGCTCGCCGTTGGTCGCGGAATCGGGAAGGATCTCGCTGGCGCGCCGGTAGGCCGCGAGCGCCGAGTCGATCTTGCCGGCGGTTACGTAGTTGTCCCCGTCGGTGGCCGCATGATAGGCGCGCGCCACGGTGACCAGCCGCCGCAGCTCGCCCAGCGGGTCGGGCGAGTCCTCGACCCGTACGTCGAAGAGCTTCTCCCACGGCCTGGCGCCGCGGTCTCCGCTTACCACGACCAGGGCCGCCGACTGCTGGCCGCGGATGTCCCCGCCCGCGGCCTGGGCCGCGTCCAGCGCGGCCAGCATCCGGGTCGCCAGGTCGCCCGGGGTGGTCTCGAAGGCGTGCGCCATTGCGGGCCACACCCGGTCGTTGCGCATCAGGTTGGCCTGGACGGAGTACCAGCGGCCGGTGCGATTGCCCGCGGCGGGAATGTTCCGGGAGCCGGTGTGGGACGCGACCGCGCCGGAGGCGTCGATCATCGCCACCTGGCGCACCTGGCTGTCGGGATCGGCCCGGAGCAAGGCGGCAAGCGCCGCCGGTGCCGGGCTGCCGCTCCGCATCAGGTAGAGACCGCGCGGCCCGTAGCTTGGGTCGACGAACGACTGGGTGGCCACGGCGCCCACGCCCGGCTCGGCCCAGGTGACGATCGCGCCCACGGAAAACCAGTGCGACTGCACCGCCGCGCCGATCTCCCCTGTGGCCGAGTCGACCGCGACGATGGAATAGGTGTTGACCGGGCGTCGGGCCGACCGCTGGGCCGCGAGGTGCGGCGCGAAGGCCGATAGCGCCAACAAGCCCAAGCCGACTCGGTGATTGGCGATCATTGGGCGACTCCGTGGAAGACGGGGCGAGATCCCCAAGATGCTCCGCCAGCGGGGCGCCGTCCAGCGAGGATGTTCCTTGGCCCTCTCCGCCGGCTACGCGACGGACAATGCAGCGGGCTGCTGGGCCGCCTCGCCTGTCTACGGGTTCCCCCCTAGCTTTCCGGCATGCCGCACCGAGGTGAACGCAACGTGCTCGAGTCCCCCACCGTCAGCGACCGCTACACGGTCGAACGGGAGTTGGGCCAGGGCGGAATGGCCGTGGTCTACCTCGCCCGGGACCGCAAGCACGACCGCCCTGTCGCCATCAAGATCCTGCGTCCGGAGATCCTGGTGGGCCTGGGCGCCGAGCGCTTCCTGCTCGAAATCCGCATCCTGGCCCGGCTCCAGCACCCCCACATCCTCGCCCTGCTCGACTCGGGCGCCACAGACGAAGCATCCCCTCGGCCGTTCTACGTGATGCCCTATGTGGCGGGCGAGACCCTGCGCCAGCGGCTGGAGCGGGACGGCCCGCTGCCGGTGGCCGAGGCGCTGCGCCTGGTGCGGGAGACCGGCGAGGCGCTCCAGTACGCGCACGGCCAAGGGCTGATCCACCGCGACATCAAGCCCGAGAACATTCTGCTCTCCCAGGGCCACGCCCTGGTCGCGGATTTCGGGATCGCCCGCGCGGCGGGTCTGGCCGCCGGCGAACGCCTGACCCGCACCGGCCTGAGCATGGGAACGCCCGCCTACATGAGTCCCGAGCAGGCGGCCGGCGACCTGGAAGTGGATGCGAGGGCCGACCAGTACAGCCTCGCCTGCGTGCTCTATGAGCTGCTGGCCGGCCAGCCACCGTTCACGGGGCTCACCGCCGGCGCGGTGCTGTCGCGCCAGATGCTCGATCCGGTGCCGCCGCTTGCCACGGTGCGCCCTGGCGTTCCGGGACCGATTCGGCGCGCGGTCGAGCACGCGCTGGGCAAGGTGCCGGTCGACCGGTTCGGCACGGTGGCGGAGTTCCTCGCCGCCCTGGAGGCGCCGGAGGCGGCGGCGGGAGTTGCGGCGGAGCCCAGACGCTCGATCGTGGTGCTCCCGTTCGCCAACCTGAGTCCCGATCCCGACAACGGCTACTTCGCCGACGGGCTGATGGAGGAGGTCATCGCCGACCTCTCGCGGGTCCGCGCGCTCACGGTGATTTCCCGGACTTCGGCGGTGAAGGTGAAGGAGACCGGCTGGGACGTGCGCCGCCTCGGACGCGAGTTGGGCGTGCGCTATGTGCTGGAAGGGAGCGTGCGGCGGGCGGGCTCCGCGATCCGGATCACCGCCCAGCTGATCGACGCCGAGAGCGACGCGCACCTGTGGGCGGAGAAGTACTCGGGCTCGGTGGAGGACGTGTTCGATCTCCAGGAGCGGCTCTCGCGCCAGATCGTCGAGGCGCTGCGGATCACGCTGTCGCCGCCCGAGGACCGCGAGATCGCGGAGCGCCCCATCGCGGACCTCCGGGCCTATGAGTACTACCAGCGGGCGCGGCAGGAGTACTACCGGCACACGCCCGAGGGGATGCTGGCGGCGCGGGGGCTGGCGGAGCACGGGCTCGCCACCGTGGGCCCCAACGAGGCGCTGTACGGCATGCTGGGCACGGTGTACGCCTGGTCGCCGATCTTCCTTGGCGGCGATGAAGCGACGACGCTGCGGGAGGCGGAAACCTGCGCCCGCCGCGCCTTCGAGCTGAACCCCGATTCGGCGCAGGGGCTGTCGATCCTGGGCCAGGTCGCCTACCGCCGTGGCGAGTCGGCCGAGGCGGTCCGGCTGCTGAGCCGGGCCTGCGCCGCCGAGCCCAACAACCCCGATGCGATGCACCAGCTCGCCGGCGCGTATCTCCTGGCGGGGCGGATCGGCCCGATGCGTCAGGTCCTCGCCCGGCTGATCGAGCTGGACCCGCTCACCGCCAGCAATCACTGCCTGCTCGGAATGAGCTACTCGCTGGGCGGCGACGCTGCCGCGGCGCTGCCATCGCACCAGCGGGCGATCGCCCTCGATCCGCGGAGCACCATCTGCCGGGTCTGCGCCGCGATCGCGCTGCTGCTGGCGGGCCGGGACACCGACGCGGCGGCGCATTTCGAGTGGCTGGAGCGCCAGCCTGCGGACGATCATCTGGCGGCCGTTGCGGTGCGGTTCTGGCGCGGCCGGGCGGGCGACCGGGCCGCGGTGCTGACCCCGCCCGGCTCGGCGGAGCGCGAGATGGCGCAGTCCGACGAGTACTGGGCCTATCTCATGGCCGGGGCGTATGCGCTGGCGGGGGAGGAGCGGGAGGCGCTGGACTGGCTGGAGCACGCGATCAAGGTGCGTGGCTGGATCGACCACGTGTACTTCACCCGGCACGACCGGTTCCTGGAAGGGCTGCGCGGTGCCCCGCGCTTTGTGAAGCTGATGGCGTATGCGCGCGAGGGCTACGAGCGGTTCACCAGGGAGGCGGCTCCCACGGCCTGGGCCACCAGCACCCGGTCGAAGGGATCGCTGTGATGCCAGGGGACCGGGCGCTCGTGCGGGCTTCCGCCGCCGTCACCGGCAGCTCGAGAAAACCGGTTCGCTCCGCCGCCGCCAGCCACGTCGCGGGCAGGGTGAGCTCCCCCTTCGCCGCCTTCGTCTCCCAGTTCCCACGCCGAGGCGGCGCTGAAAAATACCGCACGGCCGGGGCGCGGGTGCCCCGATGAGCCGTATCATGGAACGTCTCGGGATCGCCCTCGCCGACCGCCACCGCCTGGTGCGTGAGCTTGCTCAGCCCGCCAGCGCGCGGTCCAGGCTGGCGAGCACCGGCTCGATATCCGCCGTCGCCACCCGCCACACGATGTCGGGGTCCAGGTCGTCATAGCCGTGCACGATCCGGTTGCGCATCCCGATCATCTCGTCCCATGGAAACTCTTCGTGCTCGGCGCGAAAACCCGCTAACAGCCGACAGGCGGCCTCGCCGAGCCGCTGGATGAGGTGCAGCAACGCGAGCTGGACGACGTCGTCGGTCTCGAAGGTTTCGCGGGAACGCTCCCGCGCCAGCGCTCGGAAGCGCTGCGCGGTGTCGAGCATCTGCTCGAGCTCAGAATGACGCGCTGATCAGCCCCCCACGAGGCCCTACAAGGAGCTTGGTGAACCCGCGGCTAGCTTCGAAGCGATCTCCTTTCCGCGCGCCGAGAACTCCCAGATACCACTGCCTGACTTCTCCACGGGTTCTAGCAGACCTGCCTGCCGCATCATATACACCTGCCACTCGGCGTTCTTCTGCCACCGGACCGATCCCGACTCAATGTCTGCGCGGTCAGCACCCGTCAACTGACCAGCCAGCGATTGTTCCAGCTCGGCGAGCGCCCGGGGACGATCCATCCGGCCACCGGGGCGATGGAGGAGGAGCAGAAGGGGCTCGCGGAAGGTTCGCGCGGCAAACGACTGGGATCGCACGTGGTGGAGACCAACGGGCAGGCACTAATCGAGGATCTTGGTGCGGGCACGCCCTGCGGCCGAGCGGTTGTCTCTGGAGCTCGACGCGCGTTCTGGAGCTACCGCGGGCTGGGCCTCGATCATCGCACCAAGATCCGGGTGCTGTAGAGTCGGCTCGTGGGTTGCGCGTCCCCGCGCCCGACCCAGACGGCGTGGAACCCCCCCTCGGGCAGACCAACCAGTCCCTGTGTTTCGCCGCCGTTCATCCAGCGCCCGGCCGGTGGGCATAGGGGCTCGGCGGCCAGCGCGACCTCCGAGGCGAACGTCATCCCGCCATCCCGGGAGACCGCGAGATAGGGGCGAAAACAGCGGTCCTCCGGATCGTCCCGGCGATCGTTCCAGAGCACGCCCACGTTGCCCCTGCCGTCCACCGCGATGCCGGGGTTGCTGTGGTTGGACGAGAGGCCGCCCTGGTTCACGCGCACCGCGGGGCCCCAGATGGCGCCGCCGTCCGTCGAGCGCGCGGCCATCACCTGGAGGAATCCGTCGAGAATGTCGGACCAGACGGCATGGACCGAGCCGCCGCCGACGGCGAGACCTCCGGAGTGCATCCCCTTGACCATGCCGGTCTGCGCGCCTTGTCCCCACTTTCTCATGTGGCCGATGCGGACGGGAGCCTCCCATTGGCGGCCGTCCCTCGAACGCAGGACGGCGATCTCCCCGTCCATGAGCCGCGGCGCCCAGCTCTCCCCCTCCGGTATTCCGGCGTCGGGCCAGTGGATGAAGTGGTAGGGCGCGAGCAGGGACCCGTCCTCGAGCACTACGAGCCCGCTCACGATGTTCAGGCTGCCCGCGGTGGGGTCGGGGAGCACGAGCTGCGGCGACCGGAACGTCGCCCCGCCATCGTCCGACCACGAGAAAGCGGCGACGTCCTGCGCGGGTGAGCCGGTGACCTGGATCGGGATCTTTCCGGCCGAATACAGACGGCCGTGATGCTCTCCGCCCGTGCGGTCGAACCTGAGCCATTGCCGGTCGTAGCTGCCGCCCGGTACCGTACCGGTGCGGATCCAGGCCGTGTCGTTGTCCCCGCGCTTCCAGACCGCGAAGCCGTCGTGCAGCGTGGCGAGATACGGCGTCCCGTCCGGCGCAAAGTCGAGGGTCGGATCCACACTGGGGAAGACCCGACTCGCCGCACCGACCTCCCGCCCGGCCTGCCAAGTCCTGCCGCCGTCCCTCGACGAGAAGACCATCGTTCCCGCCTCCTCCTCGGTGAACGCCATCGAGGTGGCGACCAGGTGCCCGGCATCCGTGGGGTCGACGGCGAGCAGGGGCTCGACCATGAGCGCGCCGTCAGGTTGCTGGGAGACGGCGACCGTCCAGACGATCTCGACGTCCGGAGCGATAGCCCGCTGGGCGAGGACGTTCCCGAGCGTCCCGAGCGTGGCCAAGGCGGCCACCGCCACCACGACGCCCCCCTTCACGCGTCCCTCCCAAGGGGCAACGCTGCGACGCGTGGCCCGCCAGTTGGAGACGCCCTCCGGAGGGATAGGGATTTCCGTCACCCTGTCGAAGGTACGGGCCGGGTCTTGGGTCGTCAACGCGCGGCTCGGCACGCCCGGCGCGTGCAGCCCGGGGCTGCTGGGGCGCGCGCCCGGTCCGGTCGGGCTGAGGGGACGGCGGCCTCCCGCCGCTCCCCGAGAAACTGGGGCCCACCACGGCCCCCCCGAGCCTGTGGGGCCCGGCCGACGGGTGGGAGTGAGCGGCCGCGGTTGGGGTGGGTGAGCGTCGCCGCGGCGGTGGGTTCCGCAACCGCGGTAGGGTCCCGGGCCCGGACTCGGTGGGCGAGGATTCGGATGAGCACGGTGGGATCGGTGATCAATGCGGGCGCGCGCCCGACGCGACCTGTGCGCGGTGGGCAACTATCAGCATGGGGCCCGCGCTAGGGAGCCGCAAGAAACTCTCAGGCCCGGCCAGCGAGGCAGGCGCGCCTAGAATGGTCCCTCCCGGGCCGGCTTTGCGCAGTCAACACTGGAGGGGCGCTCAGCCGCCGGGGGCCTAGAGGGAGGTCCCGCGGACTGTCGGAGGGAATTGCCACCCAGGAGGTTCCAATGCGGGGTTTCAGAATCTTCTCGCCCGCCGGGCTCGAGGCCCGGAGGGAGACTCAGTGTAGCGGCGGGCACGGAGTCTGGATCTCTCTGGCGGTCGCGGCGCTGTTGCTCGCCTGCGGCGGCGGCGCCACCGGCCCGGTGGCACCGCCTCCTCCCCCACCGCCGCCGCCTCAGCCCCCGACCCCAGGCGGCACAGGTCCCGTGACGGGCACCATCACGGCGGACGGCGGCACCATTTCGGCCACGACGGACAACGGCGCGGTGGTGACCTTGACCGTCCCCGGCGGTGCTGTCGCCGAACCGATCGAGGTCACGCTCCGGCCTCTGACTCCGGAATCCGGTCTCTGGATGAGCATTGCCCTGGAGCCGGCGGGGCTCGTCTTCGGCAAGGCCTTTGAGGTCTCGGTCCGGCTGCCGGCCAGCGTGCCCCTGACCGATCCACAGCTCTTGCTCGGCTCCCTCGCCGCACCGATCTACGTGCCGACCACGGTAGATCTGCCGGCGCGCACGCTCAAGTCGCAGTTCTGGTTCTTCGGGGTCACTCCCGCGGGACCGGCGGTCTCGGCGATGGGCCGCGCCGTGGGGCCGACGTGGGACCGGCCGATGGCGGCGAACGGCGGCGGCACCAACACCCTTGGCGCCGCGTCGGTTCCCTGCCAGCAGGTGATCGCCAACGTGCAGCAGTCCTTCAACGCCTTTCTTGCCACCGGGGCCTACCGGCTGGCCATCGATGCCGCACTGGCCATCGCCGGCCAGCTGGCCGGGTCGTCCTGCCCAGGTGCGGAGGATTGGGTCGCCCAGGCGCAGCAAATCGCCTGTGACCGGTATGGTGTGGCGCTCCAGGCGGCCAGCGGCTCCCCGATCACCACCTTCCGGCAGTTCAAGGACCAGACCCAGCCGATCATCGAGTGGACCGCCGTGGCCCAGGGCCTGACAGCCGACTGCGTGGCCGATGGCGGATACAGCGCAGCCGTGACGGATCGGATCGAGGCCTTCCTCACCTTCATGACGGGACGCCTGTCCACCCTCTCGGCAAACGATCACGAGACGTTCAACAACCTGAAAGAGGAGGCGCTCACCGCCAGTGAGCTGACCGGCATCGCCGAAACCCTCGGGCTCTCGAGTCTGGCGGAGCTGGTGGACCGGCAGGCCTTCCGGGGCGCGGTCGATCGGATGCGACAGAATGCCTACGCCCAGTGCAGGTACGACGGCTGGCATTACGCCCTGTCGCGGCTCACCCCGACCGGCTTCTTCGCGGCCCGGGATATCATCGGGGTGGACCCGCCCCGCGGGCTGACCGGGCCGCCGCCCACGGCGGCGTTCAACTTCTCCGAGGACGACATTTTTGAGGACCTGCAATACTGCGGCACCGACGTCGAGTTCCAGGCCGTGGTCACTTCGGGTGGGCAGTCGGCCCAGAAGGCGGCGGGCACCCAGGGCACGCCTGGGAACAAGGTCGGGCAGGTCAGCATCGAAATGCCGACCCGTGGGAAGATCCGGTTCGCCGGGGAGCTGCTTGCCTTCACGTGCTGGAACCAGATCGAGGCGGACAACGAGGTCACCTTCGCGCTCGAAGGCAGGGACGTCCTGGCGCTTCGCCGGAGCGGGAAGGACTACTTCGGACAGCCCCCGATCGAGGTCGACATCGCGCAGGCGGCCAAGGACGCGGGCATCACGCCCAAGGAAGGGACGACCCACGAGCTGGTGGTCCGCCGCAAGAGAACCCGGTGCGACGAGCGGCTCTGGGGGCCGGAGGAATTCGAGTTGCTCAAGGCGACGCTGGTGTGGAAGAACCCCAAGCTCGAGGTCGGTATCGGGATCCCCGCGGATGTCGCCCCCGGGGCGCGGGTGCCGCTGGACATCCGGGTCGATGTGGTCGATCTGCTGGGGCAACCTTCGGTCTTCGAGGACATTGACGTCACGCTCGACGTAACGGGGGGAACCCCGGAGTTGGCCGGCGGGGTCACCGACGCCGCGGGGTATTTCCGCACCTTCATCGTGGTGGACGACGCACCCGATCCCGCCCCCGGCATGGCGCCGGCAGGCTCGACCGCGGGTCTGCGGGCGCCGAGCGGTCCGGCGGCGGTCCAGGCGCCGGCGGACGTGTCGATCAAGGCGACGGCCAAATCGTCCGAAGGGGCGGTCGGCGAGGCGCTGATGCGCACCTGCACCGGGAATTGCGCGTGCCAGCAGCCCCGCGAGGAGTGGGAGCAACCCGAGCTCGTTGACGACTCCTACATCTCCGGCGGCACGGCCAGCGCGGTCGCTTCGTTGAACGGCCCGCACCTCGACTACCTGGCCGTCTCGGGCGGCGGCATGACCAGCGGAACCACGAGCAGCTACCCCGAGTGGTCGCCCAGCGTGTCGATCAGCGGGCGGGCCTACGACTACCTCTGGATCGAACCGCTGGTTCCGATCGAGGGCAAGTATCTCTGGGCCAAGGTGCACGGCGTCGGATTCGCGGAGGCGGAAACGATCGGGGGCAACTGCTGCGGCCGCTATGGCGACGCGAGGGCCGAGATCGTCTTGAGCGGCACTCTGTTCTGGGACGGCAGCACCGGTGGCGTCAACGCAGCGGCCGGGGCCGACTACTCCGGGGAGCGGCCGCCCTCCGCGCGGCGGGAGGTCGATCAGGTGCTTCGGATCCGGGTGCCCACGGGCCAGTGGTGGAAGACGCAGCTGGGGATCAGCGGGAACTTGCGTCACCGGGGCGCCGGCGCCACGGCCCGGGTGAACGGCCGCCTCTCGCTCGAGGTGCTGGACGTGGTGGATGCGAACGATGTGTCGGTGCCGGTGGTGATCTGCTCGGCCGCCGGGGTCGACTACGGAGCGGGCGCGTCGCTGATCGCCGGCACGGGTGTCGTCGCCTCCCGCCCCACGCTCCAGGCCGGAATGGCCGCACCCGTACGCCGCTGAGTGCGGGGCGGTGTCCGCCGAGGTCGTCCCCCGCGGGGTTCTGCAGGAGAGCTCGGCCGTACCGCGATTCAGCGTCGTGTAGGGTGAGGCCGGCGCGCGCAACCAGATGGACCCGGCGTCATCGGCCTCGACAACGGCCTGGGACACCTTCACGTCGGAGAAGACAAACTGGTCCAGACGCGCCGGTATGAGCCTCCCTCGCCGCCCTCCCCCCTCGACGCGAACGGGTGGCGCTGTCGATCGAGAGGGGAAGGTCCTCCTGGGTGGGCAGGATCTGATGCTCACGGCCGGGTGCCACCCGACCCTGGTCGGCCAGGGTCACGCCGACCCAGGAGGCCAGCTCGCCGTTGGTCGCGGCTCCATAGGCAAAGGCTTGCATGTGGATGCCGGATTCCGGTCATAGGACGGGAGAGCGTCCTCACATGGGGGCCGATCTGCAATGCTGGACCGGTCGATCTGCACTGCCGGACCGAGGGTCGCGGGCATCGGAGCGAGCGGACCGTTCTGGCCGAAACGGGACGCGCGCGTCATGTTTACTGCCATGAGCCCTTCCAGCTTCGCCCGCCGCCCAGGCCGCCGCACCGTCGCCTTGATCGCCATCGCCTCCATGGCGAGCGCCCCCTCCGCCGCGCAGACAAGGCCCGGCATGATCCAGGGATCCATTCAGGGACTTTTGGCCCGGGACCAGGCCGTTTTCGGGATCTTCTCGGGTGAGCACAGCGCCGCGCAAGGTGCGGTGATGGCGCGGAACCGGGCGACCGATTTCGTCTTCTATTCGCTCGAGTCGGGGCCGTTCGACCTGCCGACCATGCAGGCATACCTGGCGGGCATGGCCGAAGGCGCCGGCCGCGCCGGCGCGCATCCGCTGGCCCTGCGCATTCCGCCGATCGCTGACGCCGCCGACTCCGCCCGCTCGCGGGTGCGGCGGGGGCTGGCCGCGGGCGCCGTGTCGATCGTGTTCCCGCACGTCACCGCGGCACGGGACGCGGCCCTGGCGGTCGACGCGATGGGGCCGGACCTCTGGCCCGGCAACCCCAGCGGGCGCCTGACGGCGATGCTGATCGTCGAGGACCGCGAGGGCGTCGCGAACGCGCGGGAGATCGCCTCGACGCCGGGCATCAGCGTGCTCTTCGCCGGGCCTGGGGACCTGCGGCGCGCCTACGAGCGCGACATGACCGCGGTCGAGAACGCCATCCAGACGGTGCTCGCGGCGTGCAAGGAGTTCAACGTGCCTTGCGGCATCACGGCGGGCGTGGAGGACATCGCCGAGCGGCTCACGCAGGGATTTCGCGTCATCATCGTGACCCAACCCGAGGCGTTGCTCGTGGGGAAACGGGCGGCGGGACGCTAGGCCACCGTCCAGGAAACTTCGGCCGTCCGAGGGTCACTTCGCCCTCAGGAGGATCTCAGATGCAACGGGTTCGAACGTCTTTCGCGGCAATGCGCCTCGCGCTGGCGGCCCTGATCACGGCGATGCCCGCCCTCGCCGCGCAGCAGGGGCAGCCCACCCTGACCCCGGAAGAGCGCGCCCGGCGGCGGGCGGAGCAGGAGCGCCGGCTTCAGGAGGATTTACGCGCGCCGCGTCCCATCGAGGGCGTCAACTCGGTGTGGCTGGAGGAGCTGACCTGGATGGAGGTCCGCGACGCCATCGCGTCCGGGGTGACGACGGCAATCGTCGCGACCGGCGGCATCGAGCAGAACGGGCCCTACCTGGCGCTGGGCAAGCACAACTACGTGCTGCAAGAGGCCTGCGAAGGCATCGCGCGGACGCTCGGCAACGCGCTCTGCGCGCCGATCGTCAAGCTGGTCCCCGAGGGCAACCACGAGCCGCCCTCGGGCCACATGCGCTACCCCGGCACCATCAGCCTGCGGCAGGAGACCTTTGAGGCGGTGCTGCTCGACGTGGGGCAGAGCCTCAAGGCGCACGGCTTCACGAAGATCATCTACCTGGGCGACAGCGGCGGCAACCAGAGCGGGATGGCCAACGCCGCCAAGGCGCTAAACGGGCGCTGGGGTGCGACGTTCGCGTACTTCATCCCTCAGTTCTACCGCTACGCGGACGTGTTCGCCTACATGGAGCGGGAGCTGGGGATCAAGGAGCCCACGAGCGACGGGCTGCACGACGACTTCGTGATCACGTCCATCATGATGGTCCACGACCCGGCGACGGTGCGCTACGACCAGCGGGTGGCGGCGGGCAAGGCCACGATCAACGGCCTGAGCATCGTCCCCAAGGAGCAGGCGATCGAGATCGGGAGGAAGCTGCTCCAGTTCCGGGTCGACGAGACGGTGAAAGCAATCAGGGCGGCGATCAACTGAGGGCGCGCGGCGAACCCCGGCGACTCGTCAACATCCACTTGGCAGACCTGACCCGAATGCCGCGGGCCGGCTCCGCGATTCGCCCCTATCGAACGGCGGATCTGGAGGACGTCCTCCGGGTCTGGCTCGACGCCTCCCGGATCGCCCATCCCTTCCTCTCCGCCGAGTTCCTCCTCGCCGAGCGCGAGACGATCCGGGACGTCCATTTGCCGAGTGCGGAGTCTTTGGTGTGGGTAGAGGCCGGGCAGGTGAGGGGCTTCATTTCCCTGCTCGGCAACCAGGTGGGAGGGCTGTTTGTGTCGCCCGAGCACCAAGGACGCGGCATCGGCACTCGGCTGGTCGACGCGGCGCGCGCGCGCCACGGCGCCCTCGAAGTCGAAGTCTTCAAGGAGAATGCGATCGGGCGGGCCTTCTACGCGAAGTACGGCTTCGCCGAGCTGCGGGAACACCTCGATGAAGCCACGGGGAGGCCCGTCCTGCAGTTGCGCTGCTCCGCGTCCTGAAGCCGCTCCCCTAGGGAGTGTAGGACAATAACTGACCTGGTGCCGACGGGGGGTCTGCCGGATCGCGGCCGTGGTGAGCGCGGCGATCGAGCGCCAGCCGGATCACCTGCCCGACCAGCCGGCCGCCCGAGCCATCGCCAGCAGCCGGTCGAACGGCATCTGGCGGCAGACACAGCGATCCAGGGTGATGCCCGGAGGCATGTGGAGAAGATAGGTGAATCGGGGGTCGCGGACCGCCGGCGACCGACGGCCGGCCGACCCGCGGTGGAATCGCGCAGGCCGACCAGCCGTCTTCCGTCGACCGGACTACCGGGCGACTGCGTAGAGGGACGGAATCCGATGCGCCCGAAACACGTAGCCGGGATTCCCGTGGATACGCCACACCAGGTCGCCGCGCCGGTCGTACTCCTCCACCCGGGCACCGTTTCCGAAAGACACCAGCAGCCGATTGCCGGGTAGTGGCTGGGTGGTTCCCCCCAGCGCGCCGATCACGCCGGGTCGGGTCCCGTAGCTCCCGACCAGACGCGCAGTGCGGGTGGGGTGATCTACCGTGTACCGCTCCGCGCGGCTCTCGCCCGGTTCCCCCAGGTTGTCGAGCAGCAGCAACTCGCCCGGGCCAACGACCCGGAGCCCGTGCTGACCGTGGAATGGCGGCACCCGGGAGTCCGCGAACGCGAACTGGTTGGCGCGGCCGCCCATCCGCCAGACCACCTGCCCACTGTGGATGTCGATCCTCGTCACTTCGTCGAGATTCCGGAAGGAAACGTACAGAGAGCCATTCCCGTCCAGCGCGAGGGCGTTGCCGTGAGTCCAGTTGACGTTCGCCCCGGTGCGCTCGGCCGGGTCGAGATCGGTGATCGCGAAATGGTCGAACGGGCTCCACTCAAACCGCAGGTCGGCTCCAGCGCCCACGTGCTGAATGACGGTCCCCGTCACCCGGGCGTCCGGCATGCCGCCCACCGGTGAGAGGTCCATGACCCGGGCTTCGTCACACAGGAGCCAGTAGGAGCCGTCTTCCAGGGCGAGCATGTCGTGCGGCCGGGCGGCCAGGCTCCGCGCGCAGCCCATCGTCCGGGTGACCTCGCCCAGCGGGCTGATCTCGATCCAGCGCGCGGGCTCGCCGGGCGCCGGATTGGGGCGGGCCACGAAGCGTCCATTCGGTTGCGGCTGGAAGTTGAGCCCTGGTCCGCTGGGAAACCGGTAGTACCAGACCACGCGCCCGGTGTTGTCGATCACCAGGCCGTACATCCCGGCCGCGAAGGCGACGAACCCGGGCGTCGGGTCAGGTCCGCCGGCCTGGTAGACCGGCAGGTCGGCGGGGAGCTGATCCGTGACGAACGGAAGCGGCGCACCGAGCGTGCTGCCGCAGGCGTTGAATCCGACGGCCTGCACGGTGTAGGGCTGCGATGGGAGCAGGCCCAGCACAGGTACCAGCACCGCATCGCGTCCAGCCCGAACCGCTGGCGTCAGGCTGTCCGGCTGGAGGCCGGCTCGGCCATACCGAACGGCGATACTGTCGGCCTGTTCAGCCCGGATCTCCACGATGGCGCTCAGTACGTTGGTCGGGTTGGCCGCGACCTCGCTGCCCTCGATCTCGGGGAGGGCGCACCCGGCCTCGGTCGGTGGGGAACCCTCCTGGCAGGCGAGAGCGGCGAGCAGCGCGACCGCGGCCCATCCGCCGCGCGGCATCGGGCGGCCCCGGGCGTCTGCGGACCTCATGGTCTCCACGCCGGGCTCGCGTCCGACCCGAAAGTCAGGCGGCGCAGGTCGGACCCGTCCGCGTTCATCAGGAACAGGCCGGAAAACTGGTCCTCGCGCCCGGCGAAGACGATCCGGCCGTCCGGGGTCCAGGCCGGTCCCGTCCCCGGCTGCCCCGGCGCCAGGTGAACGAACCCCGTTCCGTCGGCGTTGATCACCCCGATCTGGATCGCCGAAAACTGGGTCGTCTGGAACGCGATGCGCGACCCGTCCGGACTCCAGGCGGGAGCGCTCTTGTGGCCGGGGCCGTCGGTCACCCGGTTGAACCCCGTGCCGTCCAAGCCGATCCGGCAGATGTCGGCGGAGCCCTCCCGCCCGACGATCAGGCAAGCAAAGGCGAGGACGGTCCCGTCGGGCGACCAAGCCAGGTCGAACGCCTCGAGGACGTTCGCGGGAAGTGGGAAGGGAGACCGGGCAGTGCCGTCGGCGCCCATCTGGTGGAGGCCAGCCCAACAGTAGTAGTAGTAGTAGAAGTAGTCGCAACGGACGTACCTCGAAACCGTGAGCCGCCCGTCGGGCCGCCAGGCCGGGCTGACATCCCACGCTCCCCCATCCTGGACCAGGCGCACGATCGGCCGGCCGTCGAGACTCGCGATGCAGATCCCGATGGGGACGCACTCGAATGCCACCCTGACACCGTCACCCGACCAGACCGGCCTCGCGCCACGATCCACGGCCTCCAGCTGGGTGGCGTCCTCATTGGACAGGACGACGAGGTTGTTCCGCACGAACGCGAGTTGCCAGCGGGGGTCGCACTCCAGCTCGAACGCGACGTCGGCGACATGGCGCACCGATCCGCCGGCCAGGACCTCGACGCCCCGGGGGTTTTCCCCGGCGATGCGGCAGTTGGACGCCACATCGTCGAGCTGGATGCTGTAATGCCCGGGGGCCAGGAGGGGGGAGACGGTGACTCCGGTCGTCGGTACACTCAGCGACTTCCCGGCGGGCAACTGAACCGTGTACCCGCTGGGATCCTGATCCACACCCGAGGTGGACGTGAGGATCCTGATGGCACCGGTTGAAGCCACACATTCGACTTCGAACTGAACCGGTACGACCTGCCGGTGGGCCACGGCCACCGGGCGTGGGTTGAGCCCCACCACCCCGCAGTTCGGCGCAATGTCGCCGAGCCCCACCATGTACGTCCCACCAGCGAGGCGGGTCACCGCGACCGGAGTTCCCGGTGCGATGAGGCCGGCGCCCTGGCCGTTCACCAGAACCTGATACTGGGGATCCAGGTCGATTCCGGCGACAGCGACCGTGGCGTTCAGGCCGGTCGCTTCGCAGTGGACGACGAAGGACACCTCGGCGGTATCCGCGGCCGCGACCGTGACCAGGCGAATCCCCGCGGGGACCGGGTCGCAATTGGCGGCCACGTCGAGCAGCTCGAGTCTGTAGGAACCCGGTTCGAGGTCGGAAAAGACGGTCTGGCCGTCCGGGGGGACGTTGCGGGCCGTCCGCTGGTCGATCTGGGCCAGATACCCGTTCAGGTCAGGGTCCCCCCCCGCGGTGACGACCGAGACCCGCAGCGCCCCGGGACCCTCCGGAGCCCCGGCCAAGTCCTCGCATCCTGGGATCGAAACGGCCGCCGCCAGGGCGAGGAAGTATCCCGCTGAGGTTCGAGATCGGGTACCACCCGGACCGCGCATGGACATGATGTCCTCCAGGGAAAGCCTGAACGGCGTTTCCCTGAACACGAAATGTTCGGGCGCTTCCCGACATCGGCTCCGGAACGCGCGTCCCGGCAATCCCCGAGACACGACAGATCGCGGTGCGGCCCGCACGCCACGGGCCCCTCTGGTGTCCCGCCTCAGTTGAAAAGTGACTCCTCACCGCTCCATACTATGGAGCCAGGAGGAGCTCATGAGCCCGTCCAACGGATCGACCCGAAGAGTCCGTCGTCAGTTCACGCCTGAAGACAAAGCCACGATTCTACGGCGCCATCTCGCCGATAAGGTCGCCCTAGTCCCCAGACGACTCGGGGCGAGGTGTCCCTAGCAGGGTGCTGAAAAAGGCTTGAGTTGGCTCTGGTGCGAGCGAGGCGATGTCATATCTTGGGATATCCTCTCACGACGAGCCTTCTCTGATGCGCGGCCCCGATCATCCGCAGACGGCGCTGTT